>ERZ795056.3096-NODE-3096-length-18017-cov-6.862209_pt1 | contig 18017 bp, 9 predicted proteins | sample MGYA00375140_ERZ795056 | MGnify/ENA primary metagenome ERZ795056 (study PRJEB30185, sample SAMN05720227) | activated sludge metagenome | isolation source: Anaerobic digester | place: USA | collected 2015-03-09 ... | reverse complement strand
CGGTCGACGGGCGCCGCACGACCGTGGCGGATACGCGCGCGGTCAAGGCGCTCGATGCCAAGCTGCTGTCCGGCGTGATCGGCTTCCAGTCCAACCACAGCAAGCAGGGGGAGTTCGCGCAGTTCCGCAAGATCGAGATCCGCGATCTGGACAAAGAGCCGGATTATGTGCTGGCCGGATTTTCGCAGAAGGACGAGCGCTTCCGCGTGCAGGCCCGCGAGGCGGCGGCGGCGCTCGGGCCCGCGATGATCGTTCCGCTCGCGCGGGTGATGGAAGGGGACGCGGTCATGGCGCGCAGCGTGGCGCGGCAGGCGCTGTTCGACATCGTGGCGGCTGCCAGTGCGCCGCGGGCTGACGCGGCGTCGCGCGACGCCGCGGCGCGGGCGCTGCGGGAGGCGCTCGGCGCAAAGCCGTCCGAATCGACCGCCGGATATGTGTCGTGGCTGTCGGGCATGTTGCGCAAGTGACGGGAACGGGGAGACGTGATGAAGTCAGGCATCGGACGCAGGCATTTCTTGAGGCAGACGGGCGCGGCGCTCGCTGCGGGGCCGCTGATCGCGCGGGCGCAGACGCCGCCGAGCGAGCGCGTCCGGGTGGCGCACATCGGGACCGGCAACATGGGCGGCGCGCACATCCGAGCGTTCGCCGCCTTGCCGGAGGTCGAGACCGTGGCGCTGTGCGACGTGGACAGCGTGCGGCTGGCGGAGAGCGCGAAGCGTCTCGTGCAGCGCAAGCCGACCGCCAGGCCGGAGACCTACACCGATTACCGGCGCATCCTTGAGCGCAAGGATATCGATGTGGTGACCTGCGCCACGCCGGATCATTGGCACGCCCTGGTCGCGATCCATGCGTTCGAGGCCGGCAAAGATGTGTACGGCGAAAAGCCGCTCTCCTATTCGTTGCGCGAGGGACAGCGCATGGAGCAGACGCTGCGCCGCACCGGGGCGGTGTTCCAGCTCGGGACGCAGATTCACGCCGAAGACAATTACCACCGCGTGGCCGAGATCATCCGCTCGGGCGCGCTGGGCCGGATCGGCACGGTCCGCCTCTGGAAGAACGGCGGCACGCGCGGGCTGGGGTTCCCGCCCAACCAGAAGCCGCCGGACACGCTGGATTGGAACAAGTGGCTCGGCCCGGCGCCGTATGCCGACTACACGCCGGTGCGGTGCCACGGCAGTTTCCGTTCGTTCTTCGACTATTCGGGCGGCGTGTTCGCGGATTTCTGGTGCCACATCGCCGACGTGCTCTTCATGTCGCTGCAGCCCGAGGGGTTGTCGACGGTCGACGCCCGCGGCGAAGTCCCGGGCGACGGCATTGCCGACACGCCAAAGTGGATCGACGCCGATTTTGCGTTCAAAGGCCTGAACGTGCATTGGACCACCCGGCCGCCGCCTGTGCCCGGCGCGGAGAAGATGTCGATCGGCGCCCATTTTGAAGGCGAGAAGGGAACGCTCACCTGCGACTACAAGAGCCGCAAGATCCGCATCGGCAAAGAGGTTTTGGACGATCTGCCGGACGTGCCGGTGACGCTGCCGCGCTCCCCCGGCCACCATCGTAATTTCCTGGATGCGGTCAAGAGCCGGGGCTTGCCCGAGAGCAATTTGCCGTACGCCCGGAAAATGACGCTGCCCATGCACCTCGCGCTGGCCTCGTTCCGCCTGAAGCGCAAGATCGTCTGGGACAGCGTGAAAGAAGAAGTGGCCGGTGACCCCGCAGCCAATTATCTGCTGGGCCGCACGAACCGCGCCCCGTTCGTCTGACGGGACGGCCTGCGGATGGCCGCAGAAGAGTAAAGAAAAGGAATACGCAATGCATGCACATAAGGTGTCCATGTGGGCCGGGATTATTTTTTTTGCGGCCGCGAATATGATCCATGCGCAAGATTCGGTTTACCTGCCGGTTTCGCGCTGTATGGTGTTCAATGCATGGTCGAGGTTTTACTCGGCCTCTTCTTATTACGATGTGAGTTGGACGCATGAGGGACCTGCGCCTGCTGCTTTCCCTCCGGCGAGAAGAATGTTGTTGCCGGGTACCAATCATGTTCATGCGAGCGGGTGGCGGCTGACGGCATGTCGGACGGGCACGTCTGCGCTCTTGGGGCCAAATTTCATCCCGCCGCTGGCCTACAGTGATACGATCCAGACAAACTGGCAGGCGAACCTGCAGAACACGCCGGATGCAAAAATCGAAAGCCCATTTTATCCGGAGGGCATCGGCACCCTCTATTTTGATGCCATCAATGTGTGGCAGTCAGAGCCGACCGAGATCACCGTTGAGATCGCCACCAATATGCTGGAGCAGACCTATTTGGGAGGCGGGGTTACGAATGTGATGCTGCCCGCCGAATCGGAACAGCTCGTTTACAACTGGCAGACGCTCGATGTGGTGGCGCTGAATGCGGCATCGTCAAATGATGTTACGCGTTACCAGCGCGAGCTTCTTTGCCGTGCGCCGGCACGATTCCGCATCCGCAGAACCGGAGTTGTGTATCTTGCCCTGCTGGATAATGCTCTCACTGCGATCGACAACATCAGCGCCTCGTATCCGCCTGCGGATGTCGTGCTGGAACGTCCCGCCTTGGTCTTCAAACCAGGCTATCCCGCCGCAGGCGAGCCGTGCGTGATCCGGTGCGAAGCCAGTTGTGTGGGAACAAACTGGAATGAACGGACGGGGTATACAAACCGAGCTGTGACGGTTCACTACAGGTGGCGGTTTTTGGACCAGATGTCTAATGCGTGGGCAAGTGCGCCGATGAGCTACGTTGCGGGATCGGGCGTCGGCGACGGTGAGGTGTATGAGGCGACCCTGCCCGCGCAGGCCGCGGCCGGCGACCTGGAGTATTTCTTTGGCTGTGAGTTCGAAGGTTACCGCTACCGGCATTTTGACTACACGCTTTCAGACTATGCGTATGAGACGGAGTGGCTGTCGCCCCGCATGTTGCGAGAGGATCTCGCGCTGAGCGGAGGCCGTGAGTACAGCGTGCGGTTGCGGCCTATAGCCTCGTCCTTCGGTGAGGTGCTGCTGGTGGTCGGCGAGCCCGGGGCCGAGCATGCCGTGTCCATGACGCCCGTTGAGGGCGGATTCTGGCGGGGCATCGTCCCGCTTGCGGGCCGGGATCCCACCAATCTCTGTTTCTACGTGTGCGGCGAGAGCCGGTATGACGCGGTCTCCGATACGTTCTTGCCCGATCCGGTGTATTGGGGCGACGCTTCGCAGACGGTGCCGCTGACGCTGCCGGTGACGGGCGTGTGCGGCAGCGGCGGCGTGCCGCCGGAACACCGGATCCGCGTCTCAACGGCCGGCAGCGGGTGTGTCCACGTTCTATTTGACGACCTGACCGGCGCGTATCGGGTGACGCGCGCGGAGTATCAGAATTTCAACGGGTGGGCGGCGCCGCCGGATGTTTTCACGGACAGCAACGGCCAGGTGGGCAAGCAGAAGATCACGCAATCCTTTGACGGTTGGACGACGAATGTGACGCAGCGCGTGACGGAGTATTTCGCCGGGTATCCGGCCGAGACGAATGTCTTTGCAGCCTCTCCCTCCGTGACTTTCAACGGCTGGGTGCGCGGAAGTTCCGCCTATGCGGTGGACCGGCTGCCTGCCGACGCGGACAACACGCCGGATCCCGCCGATCCGAAGTTGCGCAATGTGGCGGTCGCCCTGATGGGCGGCGAGTCTGGCCTTGGCCTCGGTTATATCCATAACCAAGCCGGCGCGACCTTGCCGGACGGTCTGGGCGGCATCTCGTTTAAAAGCCGTCTGAGGCAATCGGCCAATCCGTTTGAAGCGGTTTACTACAAATACGGATTCGCCATGCAGAACTATCTTGTGCGCGTGAACGTCAGGGCGGCCGATCCGCTGCCTCCGGAAAGCCCCTCCGTGTCGGTGCTCGGCTATTATTCCGATCCTGAAAACTTCTATGAATTTCGCGTCACGCAGATTCCGGACACCGCATTTCCGGTCCGGGACAAACGCATTGCCTTTGAACTCTACAAGTGGCAGTCGGGCATTCCCTATCGACTGGCAAGGAGTGCGCCCGGTGTGAATCTGAGCCTGAATGTCGAAACCAGGCTCGAAATGAGAATGTACTCGGTCGGCAGCATGACGGAAATCAGGTGCAAATTCGGAACGAGCGACAATGTGGTGAGCTATTCGGATTCCGGTCAGACCGGAGGGCCGGCGTTGACGCAGGGCGGCACGATCGGGTTCATGTCGTCGGATTGCCGATCCGGTTTTTCCGCGGTCGAGTCTCAGCCGACATCCTCCGGCGCCGTGCCGACCGGCGTGGCGACCAGCCTGCTTTCCGCTGTCGAGCCGACATTCTCTTCGGATGTCTCGAACTGGTCGCTCGCCCCGTCCTGCCGGTGGGAGGCCCTTGCCACGGTTACTCCGAGAGGGATTTATGCTGTTGAGCCGACGCAGACGTTAGGCGTGTATCTGCAGCCGACCGAGTGGGGGACGGAGGGAACACCGGCTGCGCCGGGTGCAGCGGCGTGGACGCTGGCCCATGAGATTCTGCTGACCGGTTTCGATGATGCGACGCATCAGATTCCGGTCGAGGCGTGGCGTTCGCATTTCGTGATGCTCCGGGTGATCGGCCGGCCGGACGGACGGCGCGTGGATGTGGTGGTGGATGAACTCGGGCTCTCGGGCTGGCGGGGCCAGACGGGGTCGGAACTCAGCCCCGGCGAAGACGAGCAGACGAATCTGCCTGCGGCACATGAATGGACGGCTACCGAGGCATGGGTGTCGGAAGGGCGCGTGGATCTCGATCACCGTCGGGGCGGACGAGAGGTGGATGCCCTAGGTGCGGAGGGAGCATGGCTGGATCAGTCGGTGCGCTCGCCCTGCATGATGACAGGCGCGGGGATGCTGGAATTCGATTATCAGGTGCTGCGCGCACCGGCCCGGCTGACGGTGCAGTACGCCCCGGCGGAGACGCCTGACGCGTGGCAGGAAGTGAGTTCCTGGGTAGTCGCCGAAGCGATGACAGCCTTCAGTCACGCGTCCGTTTTCCTGGGGACCAACAGTGCGGGATATTTGCGTGTCCTGAATGAACATGACGATGCATGCGGCGATGCCCGCGTGCTGATCGACCACGCCGTGGCATGGGATGAGCCGCCGGTTGATGATACGGCGTGGCGCGCGTATAACGCCAAAATCAGCGATTCGGACGCGCTGCGGGTGATGCTGGATGAGAGTAAGGCCTGTTTCCTCAATAACAGCCAGACGGCGGAGACGGATCCGGTCCAGGATCGTGCTCTGCCGTTCCTGCAATCGCCGGTACTCGCCTTCCAGTTCGGCTCGCTCACGTTCATGGCCCGTGCCTATGACGCGGGAACGCCGGCGACGATCGCCATCTATGCGTCGACCAACGGTTGTGCAGCCCCTGCCGAACGGTGGTTCAAAGTGCATGAGTTTTCGGACATTTCACACGTCCTTTACCAAACATATCGGTTTGCACCGTCGGTGCCGGCGCAGTTTGACGCGATCCGGTTGGTGGTGGCGACGGACGGCTCGTCGGGACGGGCCTGCGTGGATGACGTGGCGGTCTGCGAGCCCGATGCCGTCGCGGTCGCCCCCTGTTTGACCGCGCTGGGGCCTGCCACGCCGATCTCCGAACGTGCGGCGCTGGAGGGGGACGGGCAGGTGACCGTCAGGCTGTCGGAACCTTATCCGGAAACGGTCGAGATCCGTTTGGACGTTTCGCCCGGTGCCAGTGCGGCGAACGGGCGTCTGAGTCTGGCGGCGACCAACCTCGTTTTTGAGGCGGGCTCAGTGGAGCAGCATGTCGCGATTAATGCCGTGAAAGACGGCACGGCGCTCTCTGGAGCCGACGGGTTCACGGTCACGCCGGTCATGGTGTCGCCGGCTGCCGCGCAGCTTTATTATTCGGCGTCCGTCGCGGCCGTCGTCAGGGTTCAGAACGATGCGCCCGTGATCGTCTCTCCGGGGGCCGGCACGCAGCAGCAGCCGTTGGTGACCGTTCCGTGCGGTCAACCGTTCAATTTTCGTTGGGAGGTGACGGATGTGGCGGCGGATTGCACGGACAACGTGGGTGGCGGGATGCAGATCACTTGGGGCTTTGGCGACGGCACGCAGAGCATCGCATGGGGCGCGACTGGCGTCATCGCGCATGCCTATGCCACGGAGGGTGTCAAGACGGTCAGCATGACGGCATGCGATAAGGACGGGGCTGCCGACGAGATCTCCTTCACGGTGAGCGTCGTGGCCGCGCCTGTGACGTCGGCGTCTCCGGTACCGGTTCCCCATGCCTGGCTGGACCTTTATCCGACGGCATTGAGTGCGGCGGGCGGTGATTATGAACAGGCGGCACAGGATGACGTCGACAGTGACGGTCATGCGGCCTGGCAGGAGTACGTGGCCGGGTCGGATCCTACGAATCAGTTCTCCGTCTTCCGGGCTCATGTCGCCGTCAGCAACGGGACGGAGCAGGTCACGTGGACGCCGGACCTTGGCCCGTTTGCCCGCCGGTACACGGTCGAGGGTAAGACGAACCTGACGGACGCGGTGTGGTCCGCCAGGGAACCCGGCATGCATTTTTATAAGGTCAACGTGTCGTTCCCCTGACGCTTTCGGGTATCATCCGCGTTCAGAGGTCACGGAGGCGCTCATGGGCGACGACACATACGGCTACGCGTACGATCCGCTAGGGAATAGAACTGTAACCACAGAGAACACAGAGACCACGGAGTGCCTCGCCAACGCCCTCAACCCGTACACGAGTATCCTCAGCGTCTCTGCGTTTAAACGATGCGGGTGGGGAAGAAACGCAAAGACGCAGAGGCGCTGAGACGGAGAGACGGGGAGGGGGGCGGAGCGGCGGGCTGCTGGCGGTGACGACCGTCTCTGCGGCCGACCCGCAGCCGGTCATCCATTTCCCGATGTTTGATGCGAATGGGAACATCACCGAATACGTCGCCACCAACGGGGTATCGGGGTCAGAAAATAAGAAATAGGCTTGGAGAGATCGGACGGCTTTCAGGTGTCGAGTCGCTGCGGCCTCAAGACCCGAGTTGGCAGAACTATCTGTGGTTCTCGAACGGATACGGGTATGTTCCGGGAACGGACCTCAGCAGCGGGATCGAAGGTTGCGCGACGGGCTCTCTGTGCCTAAGAGCCTTTGCCATTCGTCCGCGCGGCTGGAGAGAAAACGCAGAGACGCAAAGACGCTGAGACGCTGAGGCGGGCGGGGGCGCCCGCGCTCCCGACTGTGTTCCGCGCAAAACACGCGGCGTGTCGACAAGACGCCGGCCTTGCCGGTCACCAATGTCTTCGTGTATAATCCGCGCTCGGAGGTTACGGAGGCGCTCATGGGCGAAAACACATACGGCTACGCGTACGATCCGCTAGGGAATAGAACTGTAACCGCAGAGAACGCAGAGACCACGGAGTGCCTCGCCAACGCCCTCAACCCGTACACGAGTATCCTCTGCGTCCCTGCGTCTCTGCGTTTAAACCATGCGGGTGGGGAAGAAACGCAAAGACGCTGAGACGCAGAGACGGGGAGGGGGGCGGTGCGGCGGGCTGCTGGCGGTCACGACCGTCTCCAACCCTGGAACCCTGAAACCAGGAACCTGAAACCAGGAACCTGAAACCAGGAACCCCTCCGGTTTGAGCTGGTTCCTGTAGGCACGTTATGGTATTTGTAAAAACCAGAGTTGAGTTTCCAGATGGGCCTACCGGGGAGATCATTGGTTATGACGCGTGGCGTGAGTCTTTGGATAATTGTCGGGGTCGTGCTGTGCATCAGGCAAGCGGGGGGCACCGCGGCGACGGTGCCCGATTTTACGGTCGCGCCGGACGGGAGTGATGCCGCGTCCGGAACATCCGCGCAGCCCTTCGCCACACTGGACCGTGCCCGCCGGGCGGTGCGCGAACTGAAGAGCCGGGAGCCGGTACGCGGGCGACCGGTTGTCGTGCGCGTGCGCGGCGGCATCTACCATCTGGCGCAGCCGCTGACGTTCACGCCCGAAGACTCCGGCACCGCCGCCGCGCCGGTCATCTACGAGGCGGCCGAGGGCGAGCAGCCGCTGCTCAGCGCCGGGACGCCTGTCAGCGGGTGGCGTGTCACGCCGGAGGGCCGTTGGCAGGCCGATCTGCCGGCGGCCGCGCGCGGCGGCTGGATCTTTTCCCAACTGTATGTCAACGACCAGCGCCGCTTCCGTCCCGCGTGGCCGCGCGAGGGATACCGCTTTGTCGCGGCCGCCTCGCCGATCGAGCCGAATGTCTGCCCCGACCGCTTTGTCTATCACGACGGCGACATCCTGCCGGCATGGCGCAGCCTCGCGGAAAAGGAGGTCTGCATCGTGCATAGCTGGAACCTCTCCCGCTTTCCGATCCGCGCGATTGAGCCGGAAACCCGTACGGTGATTCTTGCCGGGCGGACATGGCATCCGTCGCTGAATGACATCACTCCGCGCAACTGGTACCGCGTCGAGAATGTGGTCGAGGCCTTCGATCAGCCGGGCCAGTGGTATCTGGACCGCGAGCGCGGCGTGCTCAGTTATATTCCCCTGCCCGGAGAAGATCCCGCCGCGGCGCGCGTGGTTGCGCCGCGCCATGCGACCGTGATCACGCTGGCCGGTGACGCGCAGGCCGGCACGACGGTCGAGCATCTGGTCTTCCGCGGGTTGACGCTGGCCCACAACGGCTGGAACGTGCCGGCCGAAGGATACTCCTACGCGCAGGCGGAGGCGCCGGTCATCGGCGCGCTCACGGCGCGCAACGCGCGGCATGTCCGGGTCGAGCGCTGCACTGTGCGGCACACCGGCACCTATGCGGTGGACTTTGGCAACGGTTGCCGCGACTGTGTCGTCGAGGACTGCGAGCTGTTCGACCTCGGCGCGGGCGGCGTGAAAATCGGCGTGGCCTGGGAGGGCGAAAATGATCCGCGCAACTATGCATCCGCGTGCGCGGTCCGCGAGACGTTGATCGCGTATGGCGGGCGTGTCCATCCCGCCGGAGTCGGCGTCTGGATCGGCCATGCCGCCTCCAACACCGTCGCGCGCAACACGATCCACGACCTCTACTACAGCGGTGTCTCGGCCGGCTGGAAGTGGAGTTTCGGGCCCAATCCCGCCTGCGCAAACCTCATCGAATGGAACCGCATCTTCCGCATCGGGCAGGGCGTGCTCTCCGATCTGGGCGGCATCTACATGCTCGGCGAGCAGCCCGGTTCGGTCGAACGCTTCAATGTCATGCATGACATCCGCCGCGCGCGATACGGAGGCTGGGGCGTCTACTTTGATTCGGGCAGTTCGCATATCCTTGTTGAAAACAATCTGGTCTATGACACCGAGGACGGCGGCTTGATCCACGGCGGGCGCTCCATGAACAATACGGTGCGCAACAACATCTTCGCATTCGGCGAGAAAACGCAACTGACGGTTGACACCGCGCCCGAGGGAGAGCCGATCCGTGTGGAGCGCAACATCTTTGTCTGGCAGGAACGCGACCTGTTCCTGCACGCGCCGCCGGCGCGCGGCCATTTCGCCAGCAACCTCTACTGGCGCGTCGGCCACGGCGCGCAGCCGTTGCAGGCGGCCGACACGCCGACCGGCCGCTGGCTTGCGCAGGAGCCCGGTGCCTGCGCGGCCGACCCGCTCTTCGCCGATGCGGCGCGCCGCGATTTCCGTTTGGCCGACGGATCGCCGGCGCGCAAGCTGGGCTTCGCGCCATTCGATGTCTCGGCGGCAGGACGCCGGCTCCGCGCTGGCAGCACCGACGCGCTGCCGCGCCCGCCTGAGGCTTACGCTCCGGCGCCCCCGGAGCCCGAGCGCCCGCTCGCCGAAGATTTTGAGGCGCTGGCTGTCGGGCAAGGACTCTTGGGCTGGCATCTCGCGTCCGGCGGCCGCAACGAGCTGGTGCAGGTGACCGACGCAACGGCGGCGGGCGGCCGGCATGCGTTGCGCGTCCGCGACGAACTCGCGGACTACGAGCCCCATTTCTATGCCTACCCCGTGCGCCGGCAAGGCGCGATGGCCTTTTCCTGCGACCTGCGTGTCGGCGAGGGTGCGGCGCCCAGTCTGGAGCTGCGCGATGTCGATCCCTGGTACTCCTCCGGCCCGCTGGTCACGATCGCCAAGGATGGCCTGATGCGCGGCGCGCATGGCAGGGAGCTGCTCAAAATCCCGCATCAGGTGTGGTTCCATCTGGAATTGCGGACCGCTGTGGGCAAGGCCGGTACCGGCCGTTATGAGGTGCGCGTGCGCCTGCCGGGTGAGGCACAGGCGCGGGTGTTCACGGATCTGCCGTGCGCGCCGGGATTCAAAGCGCTGGGCTGGGTCGGCTTCTGCAGCAGCGGTGCGGTCGGTTCGGTGTATGAGATCGACAACCTTGTCCTGACGCCTGCTCCGTGAGAGGGCGGGAAAGGCATGTATCATGAGACGCAAAGCGTGTGTGGCGATGGGTGTGTGGCTGTGCTGCGCGGCGCTGCTGGCGCGCGAGCCGGTGTGGATCTTCAACAACGGGCCCGATGTCCGGCTGATGTCGGTCGGCCAAGGACAGCTCTGCGCTGAAGTCGGCCTCACCAAATTGGTGCCGACCGGCACCGACCTAACCGTGACGGTGCCGATGGGTGCGGCGGATGCGTTCCCCGCCGCTGAACGCCCCTTCTTTGCCGTTCGTTACAAATACCGCACTGAGGTGCGGCAGGCCGGGCTTTTTTTCACGACCGACACGCTGACCGAGCTGTCTGACAAGAGTTATTCGCCGTTTCCGGTAACCGGCGACAGCACCTGGCGAACCGCGGTCGTGGACATGCGCGAGTCCGGAAACAAGGTGTGGAGCGGCACGGTCACCGGCTTCCGCTTTGATCCGATCAATCCCAGCGACTCGGATTCCGTCTGCGAAATCTCGCGGTTCGGTTTCTTCCCGTCGCGCGAAGCGGCGCAGCGTTTCCTCGATGCGGCCGTGGACGCGGCCGACTACGCGCAGCCCACGCGTTTCTTGGCGCCGATGCAGCAGGTGCGGATCCCCGGAGGGTGTCTGTATGACGGCTATGAGCGGAACGATTTTCTGCTGCGCTCGACTGCGGTGGCGACGCCGTCTGAAACGACGGTGGTCCGGTTCCTGCCGAAGGATGGCGCCGGCGGCGAGCGGGTGATCCCGCTTTGCGACACCAACCGTCGCGGCTACACGCGGTTCATCGCACGCCTGCCCGGCACCTACCGGCTCGCGGAGGGCGAAGTGGCGCTGGACGATATCGCGGAATTGGAGGAGCCGGCGCGCCAGGCGATCCGGTTCGTGGTCGCCCGGCAGGTGCTCGAGGCGGCCGACGCGCGCACATTCCGCCCGGAGGCTGCGGTCTCCGAGGGTGACTGGGCGCGGGCGCTTGCGCGGCTGCACGACGACGGCGTCGAGCCAGCCTCTCGCGTCAGGCCCGCCAGCCGCGCCGAGGCGGCCGTCCGGCTGCAGACGGCGATCAGGCAGGCGCTGGGCACGGCGGTCGATTCGCCTTACACCCACGCATATCTGACCCGCGACCGCATCCGCATCGGTGCCTGGGTCAATCTGGGCGTCGAGGCGATCACGGATGATTTCGTCGCCACGTACCGTTCTGCCGGCTTTGACTGGCTCATCGCTCATGGTGCGCTGGCGGGCGCGGATCGCCGCGAATGGCTGCTGCGCGAGTGCGACCGTCACGGTGTGGAGTTGATCCTGGGGGATGGCGCGTACCGCAACGCGGCGGCGGCGACGGCGGACTATTACGACCATCCGAGTTTTGCCGGCACCTACATTACGGATGAGCCCGGAACGGATCAATACGCCGAGCTGGCCAAAATCTGCAATGCGTACAGCCGCGAGACAGAAGGCAAACTGCCTTACATCAACCTGCTGCCGATGTACGCCAACGCCGCCCAACTCAAGTACGGGGCGCACGCCGCGGCCATCGAGTATTACGATCCCGATCCCGCCCTCTACAAAAAATATTGCGACGCGTTCTGCCAGATGTTCGAGGTCCCCTACATCTGCACCGACATCTATCCGCTCAACTGGTCGCAAGGCCGGCGGACCACCTACAAAGAGTACTGCGAGTCAATCAACGTCATTGCGCGTTCGGCGCGTGAACACAGCAAGGCGTTCTGGTGCTGCATCCAAACGTTCGCCTGGACGCCGAGCAAGCGAACGCCCACGGAAACGGAATTCCGCTGGCAGTCCTACTGCATGCTCTCCTTCGGCTGCAAGGGCCTGCTGTGCTGGACCTATGCCGGCTACAAGCCGGAGTTCCCGTCGCTGGTTTCGATGCAAGGCAAACGTCAAAATGCCTGGTACGATGCCGCGACGGTTTTCAAGGAAATCGCGCTCGTCTCCGACGCCTTTACGCGCTACACGAATCTGGGCGCGATGAGCCACGGCTGTTCGGACGATACGCCGTATCTGCGCTTCAGCCAGCCGGTCGAGCATTTTTCCGTCATCGAGCGGATCGAGTGCGAGCAGCCGCTGCTGATCGGATGCTTCGCGGCCAAAGAGGGGGAGGACCGCGCTTTCACAGTGGTGAACATGAGCGAATTGGAGACGCTTCAGACGGCACATGTCAAACTTCGGCTGCGCGGCTCTCGTGTCGTTGCATGGCCGCGTGGCCAGCGTGTGGCATGTAAGCCCGACGACAACGGCCTCATTGCGCTGACATTGGCGCCGGGCGAGGGGATCTTCGTGGAGGTTGTGCGCTAATGCAGATGCTGACGTTGCGGGAGCGGGAAATCCTCAGGCAGATCGCGGCCGGCCTCAGCAACAAAGAGGTGGCGCAACGGCTGGGGCTCAGTGCGCACACGGTCGCGGCGCATGTGCGCAGCGGCTTCAAAAAACTCAACGTCCATTCGCGTAAAGCGTTGTCCGCCGCCTTCGAGACCGAGTCGCGACCCGCATTGCAGATCCTTGAGCGCAGGGCGTCGGAAGCGCAGCATATTCTGGTGCTGGATCAAGGGACCGACCGATCCCGCGCGATGGTGATCAACAAAACGGGCCGGATGGTCGCTTCCGCGCGCAAGGAACTGACGCACGCATACCCCAAGCCCGGCTGGGTGGAGCACGACGGACTCTCGATCTGGTCCTCGCAGGCCGGCGTGGCGGCGGAGGCCCTCGCGGCGGCCGGTGTGCGCGCGGCGGATCTTGCGGCGGTCGGCATCACCGGCCAGCGCGAGACGACATTGGTCTGGGATCGTGAGACCGGGCAGCCGGTGTATCCCGCGATCTTGTGGCAGGATCGGCGCAGCGACGAGTTTTGCGAGCGGTTGAAGCGCGACGGCTACACGCCCTGGATCCAGTCCAAAACCGGCTTGGTGCCGGACTCCTATTTTTCAGCCACCAAAATCAAGTGGATTCTGGATCATGTCAAGGGCGCGCGACGCTTGGCGGAGAGCGGCCAACTGCTGTTCGGCACGGTCAATTCGTGGTTGGTGTGGAACTGTACGCGCGGCGAGGTACACGTGACAGATGTCACCAACGCATCACGAACCATGCTTTACAATCTGCACACCGGCACGTGGGATCGGGAGCTGCTCGCCTTTTTCGGCATCCCTGAGCGCATGCTGCCGAGCGTCCGTTCGTGCAGCGAGGTGTACGGGGTCACACGGCCGCCGTTCATTGCAGAAGGCGTGCCGATCGCGGGGATGGCCGGCGACCAGCAGGCGGCGCTGTTCGGTCAGCGCTGCGTGACATCGGGCATGGTGAAAAACACCTACGGGACCGGTTGTTTTCTGGTCATGCATACCGGGCCCAAACCGATCATGTCGCGGCACAATCTGCTGACCACGGTGGCTTGGGCGATCGGCGGGAAAATGGAGTACGCGTTGGAGGGCAGCATTTTTTCTGCCGGCGCGGCGGTGCAGTGGCTGTGCGACGGTTTGGGCATTCTGCGCCAACCTGCCGACATCGATGCGCTAGCCGGCAGTGTGCCGGATAACGGCGGCATCTATTTCGTGCCGGCCTTTGCGGGGCTCGGCGCACCGTACTGGAATCAGAACGCGCGCGGCACGCTGACGGGGCTGACACGTGGCACCAAGGCTGGCCACTTGGCGCGCGCTGCGCTTGAGAGCATTGCGTACCAGACGCGCGATGTGATCAAAGCCATGGAGGCGGACGCGCGGATTCCGGTGAAGGAGCTGCGGGTGGACGGTGAGTTCGCAGCGAATGATTTTCTGATGCGTTTTCAGTCGGACATCCTCGGCAAACCGGTACGCCGAGCCCAGGCCTTTTCCGCGCGGGCGATGGGCGCCGCGTATCTGGCCGGCCTTGCGGTCGGCTACTGGTCCGGTGCCGAGGAGTTGGACAGCCAGTGGCAGGAAGATCATCGGTTTGACCCCGCTTTGAAGACGGCCGAGATCCGCCGTCTCGACATGGGCTGGCGGCATGCCCTTCGGGCTGCGGTCGCGGGGGCTTGTCGCTAAAACGGGTCTACCAGGTGCAGAGCCCGGTGGCCTCCTGAAAACGGTAGAGCCAGACGCGTCGGCGTGAGTCGTCCCGGAAGGCCTCATACTCCAGAGAGAAGACGCGTCCATCGGCATTGGTCCAGAGCCGGTCAGCGAATGCCGCCGCGTCCCGGATAACCGGCGCGTCAAGGCTGTCGATAAGGCGAACGTTGGTTTCCAGGTTTAAATCACGCAGGTTGCGCCGCGTGAAATTTGCGGAGCCGAGCAGCAGGTCGGCCGTGCCGGCGGCATGACGAGCCAGCAGCAGTTTGGCGTGCATCTGCTCGCCGTGCGTCGCGGCCCAGCGCACCGGCACGCTGGCTGCAGTCAGTTCTCGCGCGACCTGGCGGTTGGGCATGCCGTTCTTCGTGCGGCCGAAGGCGTCTTTGTTCGGGTCAAGCAACACGCGCAGCGAGACGCCGCGCCGCGCCGCGCGCTTCAGGGCGTGGATGACCGGCCGGTCGGCGAGGTAGAACATCACCACGTCCAGCGCGTCGCCGTGTTGCGCGGCATCGAGCATGGCCACAGCCGCGTCGGCGATGGCCGCTTCGGTGAGGATCTGGATCCGCGTGCGGGATGGCTCATCCACGCGGTCTTGCTGAGCGTCGCCGTCGGGGGGGGCCAACGGGCGCAACGCGCGGGCGCTGAAGGTTCGCACGGCTTCCTCGGTCCGCAGCAATTCGTGAGCGGCGGGCCCGCTGAAGGCGAGCGCGACATTCGAATGCGCGCTGCTGCCGTCGTGCGGATTGGCCGAGGTCACGAGCGCTCGCAAACGGGTGCCGTCATCGGCGATCACCACTTTGCGGTGATTGGCCTTGAAGTTCAGCAAGGCGAGCCAGCTCCGCACGGTGACGGGAGGGCCGCCGAAGGGGTTGGGCATCCAGCCGCCGCGATCGTGGTTGCCCCAAGGCCGGGCCAGCACCCGCCAAAGGCTCGACCAGGCGGTGTTGCTGTCGCGCAGCCGGTCGAGGCGCGTGAAAACGATCTCGACCCCGGCATCTGCGAGGCGGTCCAGATGTCCGGATTTCATGCCGCCGTAGACCGTGTTCACGGGGTCGGTGATCACGACGGCGCGCAGGGCGGGACGCGCACGCCTGCGGGCGATCAGGGTGCGGGTCAGCTCCTCGCACAGCGTGCGGTGCGGGGCTGGTGCCGCTCCCAGAAAGTCGTTGAATAGGAACATGTCGACCACCACGATCTGTTCCGCCCGGCCGATCATGGCGAACACTTCGTCAAAAATCTGCTGGTCGCTCCGCCGTGCGCCGTTCGCATCGAGGCCGGTCACGTCGCACAGGAAGCGCACATCGGAGCAGGGTAACGGCGCGCTGCTATGGCGGAGGCCGGCCGGCAACGGCTTCACGGCGTGCCAGCAACAGCCGGATGAGAACGCGATCAGCAGCATCACGATGCCGGCAAGCAGACAGGGGGTAAGCGTCATTCGCATGAGGATGGCGTTCATTCGGTCAGAAGTCCCAGCGCCGGGGGGTGCCCGCATCCGGTGTCAATTCGATCCAGTCCACATCGACCGGTTGCCGCGAGGCCGGCAGATAGAGTCGGAAGATGCCGAGCGGCCCGTCGGCCGGCAGGCGGAGTGTCACGGTCTGCCACGCGCCGGCCGTGAGCGTGTACGGAACGGTATGCTCCGCCTTCGGTGCCGTGCCGGGCTGGAGCCACTCCACTTTGCCGTTGCCGCCTGCGCCGCCGCGCATGCGGAAGGCCACGGTCGCCGGCCCGCTGACACCGGCACCGACGCCGAGAAACGGCGTGCTGTCCGTGCCTTTCAGGGTGACGATGCCGTCCTTCACGTCAACCGCGCACCCGCGTGCCTTCCAGCCCTTGAGGCGGGGGTCCGCCGCGTCGTCCGCAGCCGGCTTCGCGCGCGCGGCGGGTCGCGGCTTGGGCCGGCCCTCATCTTCGAGCCGATACTTAGAGGGCTCGAATGCGGGGTTCGGCAGCGGGACCACGGCCTTCGTGTCGCGCAGAAAAGTTTCGATCAGCGCGTCCAACTCCCGAACGCGTTCCGGTTCACGTGCGGCAAGATTCTGTTTCTCGCCCAGATCCTCCTTGAGATTGAAGAGCAGGTGGCGGTGCGCGCCCTTCGCGCCGGCGTGAAAGAGGCGGATGAGTTTCCAGTCGCCGCTGTGGACCGAGACTGCGGGCGGCAGCCAGTCGGGCACGCCGGGGTCGTGCGGGAAATAGTGGAACACCGCTTGGCGCCGGAGCGCGCCGCCTTTCAGCGCCGGCAGGATGCTGATGCCGTCGAAGCGTTGACCGGGCGCCGCCGGCAGGCCGAGCCCTTCCAGAAACGTGGGATAAAAGTCCTCGCTCTGGATGACCGCATCGCTGCGCGTGCCGGCTGCGGTGACACCTGGCCATGCGATCACGCACGGCACGCGCGTGCCGCCTTCGAACAGCGTGGCCTTGCCGCCGCGCAGCGGCGCATTGCTGGTGGGCGTCGTGCCGTCCACCTCGTTGTACATGTTGCCGCCGTTGTCGGAGGTGAAGACGATGAGGGTGCGCTCGGCAAGGCCCAACCGGTCAAGTGCGTCCAGCAGGGTGCCGACCGCATCATCCATGCTTTCAACCATCGCCGCATAGGTCGGGCTGCGCTGCGGGTTTTGGGGGTCGACGCGCGCGCGATAATTCTCGATGAGGGCCTTTTTTGCGTCGAACGGCGCGTGCACGCTGAACATCCAGTAGTTCAGGTAGAAGGGCCGGTCCCGGTGCCGCTCCATCCAGGCGACGGCTTCCCGGGCCATGCGGTCTTCGATGTGCTGGTCCGGCACGCCGGGATCGGGATCGAAGTCGGGGAACTTCCAAGGCGCGACGAAACTCCCGGCCGGCCCCGGTCCTGGCCAATGCGGGATGTCGGTGTCGAAGCCCTGCTGTAACGGCGAGTAGGGTTCGGGGCCAAGATGCCATTTGCCGAAGTGCCCGGTGGCGTAACCGGCCTCTTTAAGCGATTCAGCCAGCGTACGGTATTCGGTCTTGAGGCGCGAGACCGGGGTGGGCTGAAACGTGTGTTTGTCGGGCGGCGCCTTCGTGCCCGGCGTCGCGGTCAGCGTGACGTGCGGCATGTGGCAGTTGGGCGTGGTGAGGCCCGTGCGCGCGGGGCTGAGCCCCGTCAGGATCGCCGAGCGCGTCGGCGAGCAGAGCGGGCTGGCCGAATACGCCTGCGTGAAAACCATGCCGCGCCGGGCGAGCCGCTCGATGTTCGGGGTCCGGTAAAACGTCGTATGCCCGTAGAGCGTGGTGTCGGCCCAGCCGAGATCGTCCGCGAGGATGAACAGCACGTTCGGCCGCGGTGCCGCGGCCACCACGGTGCAGGTCGCCAAACCCGCGCACGCGGCAAGGAGCCTGCTGCAGCCAGCCGCCGCCGCGGCCTGTCGCGCCAGAATGTTTTTCATGGCGACAGTGTAGGCCTGCGGCTGCGTTCAAAGCAAGAGCGGGATTCCGGCAAAAAGGCCCGGCAAAAAGGCCCGGTTGACTTGACGCGGGGGAATGTCTACCATGACGGGAAAGTCTTAGGGAGGGTGCGAATGAGAATCATGACGGTCTTGGCGGTGCTGGGTGTAATGGGGT
>ERZ795056.3095-NODE-3095-length-18021-cov-56.069131_pt1 | contig 18021 bp, 17 predicted proteins | sample MGYA00375140_ERZ795056 | MGnify/ENA primary metagenome ERZ795056 (study PRJEB30185, sample SAMN05720227) | activated sludge metagenome | isolation source: Anaerobic digester | place: USA | collected 2015-03-09 ... | reverse complement strand
AAACTTGCTTGTCACACGGGAGGCGTCCATATAAGTAGGCAAAGAAGGCGACCCGGCTTCACCGGTCGGCCTTCGGCCGACTGCCCTGCGCTGCTCCCAACGGGCGGCCGGCGCGGAACTCGCCCTTCGGGCTCAAACAGCCGCGCCGGACTTCCCCGCCCGTTGCTGCGCTGCTCGGCGGCTCAGACGGGCTTTCACGCACACCGAGCCTTTACTGATGCAGGGTTAGGCAACTGACCGTTGATCACCTGCATTTCCTGTCCCCTCTGACGTGCCGACTGGAGGTGATGACGGGCGGAAAAAGGGCTTCGCATGTCTGAGCCCGCAGGGCGAGTTTGCGAAGACCCCGCCCGGCATTGCCGGAAGGCGGGAACCCCCGAAGGGGGCGCGGCAGCGGGGTACGTTTCTTTGCCTTCTTTCTTGTCGTACAACAAGAAAGAAGGTCGCCCGCCGGGGCGAACACCCGGCCAACGTCACGCCAAACACCGGAACGCCGTCCCGTAACGGCTCAACCCGCGGAAGGTCGAGTGAATTCGGCCCCACAGGCCCCGCCCCTACCCTCCCTTCACCATATCCCACGCCAGCTTGGCGATGAGCACCGACACCACCAGCAGAAAAGCCTGGCGGACGAAGGCGGTGCCGCGGCGCAGGGCCAGCCAGGTGCCCACATGGGCACCCGCCAGGTTGCACACAGCCATCACCAGCCCCAGGGTCCACAGCAGCGGGCCATGGCTGGCGAAGAAGCCGATGGCCGAGACGTTGGTGGCCACGTTGATGAGCTTGGCGCTGGCCGAGGCGCGCAGGAAATCCATGCCGAACAGCCGCACAAAGCCGAAGATCAGGAAGCTGCCCGTCCCCGGCCCGAAGAAACCGTCGTAGAAGCCGATCACGGCACCGAAGGCCATCGCGCGCCAGCGGTCGGTGGGGGTCAGCTCGCGGGTCTCGGCGTGGCCGAAGTCCTTGCGCCGGAAGGTGTAGATGGCCACCGCCAGCATCATGACCAGCACCAGGGGGCGCATCGCATCGCGGGGCAGCCAGACGACCACGGCGGCGCCGCCCCAGGCGCCAAGCAGGGCAGCCAGTGCCGCCGGCACCACCACGGCCCAGGGGATGGACACGGCCCGCGCGTAGCGCCACAGGGCGGCGCTGGTACCCGCGATGCTGGACAGCTTGTTGGTGCCGAACAGGGTGGGGATGGCCACCTGGGGATAGTGGCTGAGCAGTACGGGAATCTGGATCAGCCCCCCGCCGCCGACCACCGCATCCACCATGCCGGCAAAGAAGGCGACGGCACCAAGAAACATGAACTCGAGGGGCATGACAGCCAGACCGGAATCCATCAGGCCGGGCGCCGGGCGGGGATCGCCAGCGGCGCCGCCCAGGCCTGCCCGCAGACCAGGTCGGGACGACGGGCGTCCTCGTCCACCAGATCGGCATATTGCCGAACCAGCTGGGCCAGGGAGTCCGTCTCGAGTTTTCCGGCAAGGCGGGCCCGGTGCACCTCCACCGTGCGGGGCGACACGGCCAGGGCACGGGCAATTTCCTTGTTGGTCAGGCCTGCCACCACCAGACTCAATACCTCCCGCTCCCGCTCGGAGAGACGGGTGTACAGGCTGCGCGCGTGGCGGGAACGCTGAAGCCGTTGACGCTCCAGCACATGCTGACCCACCGCCTTGCGCAAGACCTCCGGAAGGCTGTCCTCGGCGGCGGGCAGGGGCAGGAATTCCCGCGCACCGGCCTTGAAGGCCTGCCGGCAAAGATCGACAGTGGCATCGCGGGACAGCACGATCACCGGCAGATCAACGCCCAGGGAGCCTAGCCGGTCCAGCAATGCCAGCTCCGGACCGGCGCCGGCAAGCTCCACAAGGATGGCGCCGGTGGTATCGGGATCAAGTTCAGACAGAAAGCTGTCTGCATCCCGCCAGACACGGAACCCGAAGTGCAGACCACTCGCCAGAAGGACGACCTCCCCCCAGGCGGAGGCATCCCGCGTGACAAGATGGATGCAGGGCAAGGGCGCCAGACACATCATGAGCTTATTCCTTGTTGCGGTTCTCGCGTGGGGGCACGCTGCACACAGAAACATCCACCCCGGCAGCATGGCGGACAAACCGGAAGAAAAGTGCCCGACCCGGGGGGGGTCGGGCAAACGTGCCTCCCCCGAGGGAGGAAGGCACAGGGGGGATGCTCAGGCCACGCCGTTCGCAGGCACGGGCTCGTCTGCCACCGGTAACGCCTCGTCGGTGTCGTCCAGCCCCGGATCCACCGGATCGATAGCTTCTTCCCACTTGGCGACAGCAGCAGTGGCAATGGCATTGCCGAGCACATTGGTGGCGGTGCGCCCCATGTCGAGGAAGTGATCGATACCCATGATCAGCAGCAAGCCGGCCTCCGGCAGGTTGAACATGGGCAGAACAGCCGCCACCACCACCAGGGACGAACGGGGCACGCCGGCCACGCCCTTGCTGGAGACCATCAGCACCAGCAGCATGGTGATCTGCTCGCCGAGGGACATGGGGATGCCATAGGCCTGGGCCACGAACAGCGCCGCGAAGCCGGTGTACAACATGGAGCCGTCCAGATTGAAGGAGTACCCCAGGGGCAGGACGAAGCCGGTGATGCGGTTCTTCACCCCGAACTTCTCGAGCTGCTCCATCAGTTTGGGGTAGGCCGACTCGCTGCTGGCGGTGGAGAAGCCCAGCAGCATGGGGCTGCGCACCAACTTGATGAGCCGGAACACGTCGCGGCCCAGCACCGTGTAACCGGCACCGATGAGGATGGTCCACAGCACGGCCAGGGCAATGTAGAAGCTGGCCAGCAGCTTGCCGAACACGCTCAGCATGCCCAGCCCCTGGGTGGTCACCACAGCCGCAACGGCCGCAAAGACACCCAGCGGGGCAAAACGCATCACGTAGTCGGTGACCTTGAGCATCACATGGACCACTTCATCCATGGTCTGCACCAGGCTGCGGGCCGCCTGGCTGTGCAGGTTGCCGAGGGCCAGACCGAAGAACACCGAGAACACCAGGATCTGCAGCACCGAGTTGCCGGCCATGGCTTCGACGATGCTCTTGGGGAAGACATGGGTGATGAAGTCCTTCAGATTGAGGGCCCCGGTCTTCAGGTTGGTGGCCGCCCCGGCCTCGGGCAGGGCCATGTTCAGCGCATGGCCGGGCTGCAGCAGGTTGGCGAAGAGCAACCCGACGGTCAGGGACACCAGGGAGGCAGCGATGAACCAGCCGAGCGCCTTGGAGCCAATGCGGCCGACGGTCTTGGAGTCGCCGATGTTGGCGAGGCCGGACACCAGGGTGGCGAACACCAGCGGCGCGATGATCATCTTGATCAGGCGCAGGAAGATGTCGGTGATGATGCCGAAATATCCAGCGATCTCCTTGGCCGCCTCCGGCGTGGGTGCAACCTGATTGCAGACGTAGCCGACGAGGATGCCGAGGATCAGCGCGGCAAAGATCAGCAGTGAGGATTTGTTGGCTTTCATGATCGTATCCCGGTGATGGATCAGGCGAGCTTGCGGGCAGGCAGGGCGCGCGGACGGGTCAGCACTTCGGGGCGCAACACCTCGGCCAGGGCCTCGGCGGTCATCAGGCCGCGCTCCAGTACGATCTCGGCCACACCGCGGCCGCTGGCATGGGCTTCGGCGGCCACGTCGGTGGCGTGGGCGTAGCCGATGTAGGGGTTCAGGGCGGTGACGATGCCGATGGAGCGCTCGACGCTGGCGCGCAGGGCGTCCCGGTTGGCGGTGATGCCGTCCACACAGCGATCGGCCAGCACGACGCAGCCCTTGGTCAGGTGCAGCACGCTCTTGAACAGGCTGTGGGCGATGATGGGCTCGAAGGCGTTGAGCTGGAGCTGACCGGCCTCGGCGGCAAAGGTGACGGTCATGTCGTTGCCGATGACCTCGAAGGCGATCTGGTTCACCACCTCGGGGATCACCGGATTGACCTTGCCCGGCATGATGGACGAGCCCGCCTGGCGCGGCGGCAGGTTGATCTCGCCAAAGCCGGCGCGGGGGCCGGAGGACAGCAGGCGCAGATCGTTGCAGACCTTGGAGAGCTTGGCCGCCACGCGCTTGAGCACGCCGGAAAGCTGGATGAAGGAGCCACAGTCCTGTGTCGCTTCGATCAGGTTGGGCGAGGTGACCACCGGGATGCCGGTGATTTCGGCCAGGCGGCGGCACACCAGGCCGGCGTAGTCCGGGTGGGCGTTGATGCCGGTGCCGATGGCGGTGGCGCCGAGGTTGATCTCACGGATCAGCAGGGCGGCTTCCTTCAGGCGCTCCTCGTCCTCGCCGAGCATGGTGGCGTAGGTGGAGAACTCCTGGCCCAGGGTCATGGGCACCGCATCCTGCAACTGGGTGCGGCCCATCTTCAGCACGTCGGCGAACTCCTCGGCCTTGCGCTCGAAGGCAGCACGCAGGTAGGCCATGGCGTCCACCAGGCGGAAGATGCCCACGTAGGTGGCCAGCTTCAGCGCCGTGGGATACACGTCGTTGGTGGACTGGCTCATGTTGACGTGTTCGTTGGGGTGCAGGAAGCCGTACTCACCGCGCTGGTGGCCCATGATCTCCAGGGCCCGGTTGGCGATGACCTCATTGGCGTTCATGTTGGTCGAGGTGCCGGCGCCGCCCTGGATCACGTCCACCACGAACTGCTCGTGCAGGCGGCCGACCACCAGCTCATCACAGGCGGCAACGATGGCCTTCATCCGCTCCTCGTCGAGCAGGCCCAGCTCGCAGTTGGCCTGGGCGGCCGCACGCTTGATCTGGGCCAGGGCGCGGATCAGGTCCGGATAGACGGCGATGGTGATCCCGGTGATGGGGAAGTTCTCCAGGGCACGCAGGGTGTGCACGCCGTAGTAGGCGGCGGTCGGGACTTCCTTGTCGCCGAGAAGATCGTGTTCGAGGCGGGTGGTGGCGGTGTTCATGAGTGTCTCCTTGGGTGTGGGCCGGGCGCCAGCTTGATGCCGACCGGGTCCCTTTCCATTGCAGAACGCATGCCACCCCGGCAAACGCCGGCCGCCGCCCACAAGAGACTGATTCAAAAAGGTTTTAATTTTCACCCCGGGCGGATTCGTCCGGCTATCCGGATGAATCCGCCCCCGGGCATCTGGAAATCCGAACCCTCAGGACAGGCCGGAGGGCCCCGCAGATGGCAGATCCGTCATCACCGCCTCCCCCGGCGCCGAGCACCCCTTCGCACAGCAGCGCCCAGGCTGGCGCTTGTGGGTGATGGGGCGCTCCGGGTCGGCGGCCACGCCCCGATCCAGCAGCCTCTCCACCAGCGCCACCTTGTCGCCCACCGGGTAGTGACGCCAGATCTCCTGCTTCATGGCCGCGGGCGAGCCACCGCCGTGGAGACTGATCACCGAGTACCAGCCCGCCTGGTAGGAGGCGGTCAGGTCCTCCATGAAACGCGCCGTCTGGATGCGTTTGTCGTAGGGCACATCGGGCGCAGCCCGCAGCACGTCGGCCAGCCTGGCAGCGGTGACCGGGTTGTGATCCTCTTCCGGCCCGGGCAGGGTGACGATGAGGCCCCCCGACACGTAATGGGCGATGCGCTGCATGTCGTAGATCTGATTGGCCAGCAGCAGCTTGCCGATGTTGGAATACACCGGCTCGGGCATGAAGCTGCCGCTGCAGGCGTCGGCCCGGGCATAGGTGGACGCCGCCACGCCGCAGGCATAGAAGCCCTCGACGATCTTGATCAGTTCCACCATCTGGTCGCGCAGGTGGGTCTCCTTGCCGGGGTCGAAGCCATTGGCCTCGCACATCAACGCCCCGGCACCGATCAGCAGGTCGCCAAATCCGGCCCGGGCGGCGATGCAGCTATGGCGGTGATGGGTGGCGTAGTCCCAGGTGAGCTGGCCGGAGTGCTGCCATTCCCCGGCCAGGAAGACCCGCTCCCAGGGCACGAAGACCTGGTCGAAGATCAGCACGCCGGTGGACTGGCCATACCTGTTGCTGAACAGGGCCGTCTTCTCGCCGGGCCGCCCTGCGGGCCGCGCCACGATGGTCAGGCCCCGGGCATCGCAGGGCACCGCGCAGCACACGGCAAAGTCGGCATCCTCCGGGCCCATCTGGCGGCCGGGCATGACCAGGAATTCATGCATGTAGGGCGCACCGGTGACGATGGCCTTGGTGCCGGAAAGGGTGATGCCCCTGGCGTCCCGGGCCACGATGTGCAGGTAGCTGTCGGGGTTCGACTGCTGGTGGGGGCGCAGGCTGCGGTCGCCCTTGGCGTCGGTCATGGCGATGCCGATGGACAGGTCGGCGTTCTGCACCGCATGGAGCCAAGTGTCGAAGCGGGCGCTGTACTCGCTGCCGGTGGCCGCATCCACCCGGCGGGACGACTGGAACAAGGCCCCCAGCGCATCGTGGGCCAAGTAGCGCTGGGCGCAGCCGGTTTCCTGGCACAGCAGGCGCACCGCCTCCAGCTTGTTGAGGAGATCACCGCCGCTCATGTCGATGTGCAGCATGCGGTTCACCACCTTGCCCGAAGTGTGCTGCACCGCCGTCATCAGGGGGGCCAGCTCGTCGCGGCGGGCAAAGTCGTAGGTCACCCCCAGGGCACGGATGCCCGGCGCAAAGGCGGGCTCGTCGGGCACCGAGTCGACCCGGCGACCATCCAGATAGACGACGGGCCGATGGGAACGAAGGGATTCACGATAGTCGTCGGCAGACATGAACATGGACGGCTCCAACAAGAAACAACGAACCCTTAATGTGAACATTGTTCTCTGTTTCGTCAATACGTTCACTTCCTGATACGGCATGGTAGATTTCCCCCATGACCGACACCCCCGCCGACCCCCGCTCCCAGCGCCGCCAGGCCGTTTCCGACCTCAAACGGCAGATGATCCTCGATGCAGCCGAACGCATTTTTCAGCAGGAAGGGCTGGACGGAGCCCACATGCGGGCCATCGCCAAGGAAGCCGGCTACACGGTAAGCGCCCTCTACAAGTACTACGCCAGCAAGGAAGAGATCTACGCCGATCTGCTGGCCGCCTCCCTCGACCGCCTGCATGCTGCAGTGGAAGGCCTCCCCCCGACCGACGCGGCGCCGGTCATCCGCCTGCGCCGCCGGGCCCGGGGCTTCTTCGACTTCTACCTGGGCCGCCCCCGGGAGCTGGACCTGGGCTTCTATCTTTTCCGCGGCCTGCAGCCCCTCGGCCTCAACCCGGAACTGGACGCCCGCCTGAACCAGCGGCTCGCCGACAGCCTCACCGGCATGCAGGCCGACCTGCAGGCCCTGGGTCTGCCCGAGGCCGACGCCTTGCGCGAGACCACCGCCCTCTTCGCCCACGCCACGGGCGTTCTGCTGCTGGTACATACCGGGCGCATCCGCATGTTCGGCCAGCAGGGGCCGGCCCTGTTCGAGGCCTACCTCGACAGTCTCGTCGCCAGGATCGACGCCCGCCCGGCCCGCCCCTGAAAAAACACGATTCAATATGAATATAATGAGATTAATATAATGACTATTGCATTAAACCCATGTGGTCATGCCAAGCCCCCCAGACACCGTCCGCCGGAAGCCCCCTGCCAATAGCCCTGACACCCCCAGGCCACGGGGAAACAGCCACGAGAGACGCGTCATCGCCCTGCTGGAAGCCCTGTTCACGCACCTGCCCGCCCCGGGCACAGACCGCGGCCCCGCCGCCGACCTGCTCCTCGACACTTATCTCGACGCCGCCTCGCCACGCAAGGCCGAGTATTTTCTGGCGGCCCTGCGGGAGACACCGTCACCCGATCTGCGCGCCCTGGGCTGGCAACGCCAATGTGCCTTCGATGCTGCCCGGGGGCGTTTCCCCGCCGCCTGGGCGGCCTTCCACGAAGCCACCCGGCTGAACCCGTCCGCGCCGGCCCTGGCCTGCCTCGAAGTCACCACACTCATGGCCGAAGGGCGCCGGGACGAGGCCCGCCACAAAGCCGGCCTGTGGGCCATGCGCCTGGCCAGCAATCCGGCCCGCGATTTCTCCGACCTCATCGCCCACCTCACTGACATGGCCAGCCACGACCCCGCAGTACTCACCGACAACGGACCGGAACAGGGACATCTGATCGGTCGCATCCTGCAGCGGATCGACGCCTGGTCAGCCCCCGTCTGCCATTACCGCCTGCGGGAGGCGGCGACCCTGAGCCCCGATCCTGGCCTTGCCCGACTGGAGGCACGCTGGGCCGCCGTCTCCCCCTTCAACGACGCCGCGGCACCTGGCGCCTGGGTGGACATGCTGCTCGGCGAGCGCCTGATCGGTCAGTCCTTCCTGATCCTCAACGACATGGCCGAGATGATGCAGCAGGCCCCCGTCGGCAACCCGGCCTCCGCCCGGGCCCTGACCCGGGCCCTTCTGCTGCGCGGCGAAGCCCTGCGCAGGGTGGTGCTGGACACGCTGCAGGCCGTTCATTGCCCCCTGCCCTGGCACTATCCGGGCAACCAGCCATTGCTGTGCCTGAGTGCCGACTATGCCCGGCACTTTTCCGCCCCGGGCGACGATGCTGTCCTTGCCCCCTTGCGCTGGTCAGTGGGGGTGGCCAACCCCAGCGATGAAACCGGCCTGCGTGATCTGCTGGTGCACTGCCTGGCGAGCTGCGGCCACGCCGCCGAAGCCCTGGCGGTCGCCGAGCACGCCAACCCGGATGACAGCTTCAGCCGCCATGGTCGGGTGCTGGCCCTGTTCATGCTGGGCCAGCAGGATGAAGCGCGACAAGCCCTGCGCGATTGCCAGAGCACCAGCCCGCAGATATGGAAGACCCTGACGGCCACCGCGCCGCGCAAACCCAGGATGACGCCCGGGGTATATGCCATTGGCGGTCGTGACGAGGCATGGATATATCGACAGCGCTACCTTGCTTTCTGGAAGCATGCGGGCGCCCTGGCCTGGGCGACAGGGGGCCAAGGCCCACGGCCGGCGCGCGACGGAGAGTGCTAGCATTGGGGATTACCCCGCCCGGACAGCCCAGATGAACCTAGAAAAAGTCATTTTCGGTTTCTTCATCGTCTTCGCCGCCACGCTGAACTTCGGCTTTTTCATCGGCGAGATCGACAACCCGAGTCATCACGACATCTACGAGCTGTTCGCGGCCATCGTCGTCAACCTGATCGCCACCGTGCTCAAATTCGGCGACCGGACCCAGATCGGCGCCATCCATCTTGCCACCAGCCTGGTGGCCGACCTGCAGTTGCTCGCCGCTGCCATGGTGTGGGGCTACGCCGTGCATGTGGCCGGCACCGGTCTTACCGCAGGCGTCATGTCCAGCATCGTCTCCCTGTCCGGCGGTGCCCTGTTCGCCAACGTGATCTCGGTGGTCATCCTGATCGCCGAAACCATCATGCAGCGGCGCTGATGCCGTGACCAGCAGCACCCCCACCAGCACGATCTTCCTGGTCCTGCGGCGGCTGCGCACGCCGCTGATCGTACTGATCCTGATCTTTGCCCTGTCGGTGCTGGGGCTCACCCTGGTGCCCGGTCCACCCGACGCCAACGGGGTGATCCAGCGCCTGAGCTTCTTTCACTCGGTTTACTTCTTCAGCTACACGGCCACCACCATCGGTTTCGGCGAGATTCCCTACGCCTTCTCGGAGCAGCAACGCCTCTGGGTCACCCTGTGCATCTACCTGTCGGTGATCGGCTGGGCCTACACCCTGGGTACGGTGTTCGCGATGCTGCAGGACAAAAACTTCCTCAACGCCGTCGCCGTGCAGCGCTTTGCCCGTCAGGTACGGAGTCTGCGCGAGCACTTCTTCCTGGTCTGTGGCTATGGGGAGACGGGGCGCCTGATCTGCAAGGCCCTGGACGAACTGGGCTACCGGGCGGTGGTCATCGAGAAGGACGAAACCAAGGTGGGCGACCTGGAGCTGCAGAGCTATTCGGCCGACATGCCGGCCCTGTGCGCCGACGCCGGCGAGCCGGACACCCTGCTCTTCGCCGGCCTCAACAGCCGGTACTGTCGCGGCGTCATTGCCCTGACCAACGACGACAGCACCAATCTCGCCGTCGCCATCGCGGCACGCCTGCTGGCCCCGGCGCTGCCGGCCCTGTGTCGGGCCGAGCATGCTGAAACCGTCAACAACATGGCTTCCTTCGGCACCCGCCACATCATCAACCCCTTCGAGCAATTCGGCGAGTACATGGCCCTGGCCCTGCATTCACCAGCCGCCTATCACCTGCTGCTGTGGCTCACCGGCCTGCCCGGGACCACCGTCACCCGCCACCGGGACCCACCCGTCGGCAAGTGGGTGCTATGCGGCTACGGCAGCTTCGGCAAGGTCATGACCGAAGCCCTGGAGAACGCTTCCCTGCCCGTCACCATCATCGACCGCTCGCCTCCGGTCGATCCGGCCCATCACTGGATCAAGGGCGATGGCACGGGCGCCGACGCCCTCGCGGCGGCCGGCATCCGCGAGGCCGTGGGCATCGTCGCCGCCACCGGCAACGACGTGAATAACCTGTCCATCGTCGTCACGGCCCACCAGATGAACCCCGGCCTGTTCACGGTGCTGCGCCAGAACCAGGTGGCCAATCGGGCACTCTTCGACGCCTTCGAGTCCGACTTCACCATGGTGCCCAGTGAGATCGTCGCCCACGAATGCCTGGCCATTCTCACCACGCCCCTGCTCGCGCCCTTCCTGGCCGCCGTGCGCAAGGCTGACGACGCGTGGGCCGAAGCCCTGCTGCAGGATGTCACCGGCCGCTTCGGCTGGGACGTGCCGGCAGTATGGAGTGTGGCCATCAACATCTCCCAGGCGCCCTCGGTGTATCGCCTGCTGATGCGTCATGAGGCCCGCCTGAAGCTGGGCGATCTGCTGCGCGCCCCGGTCACCGGGCGCCCCGAGCTGGCCTGCCGCGCCCTGTTGCTGCTGCGCGAAGGGGATCCACCGCGCCTGCTGCCCGACGCAGATCAGGAGATCCTCCTTGGCGACCAGCTACTCTTCGTTGGTGACGAGACTGCCCGCAAAGAGCTGGGCCTGACCCTGTTCAACGCCCACACCCTCAATTACGTGCTCACCGGCCTCGACTCTCCCGGCGGCCTGGTCTGGGAATGGCTGGCAGCACGGCGTCGGGCAAAAGATGCCGCCCATGGCTGACGCCGAGCCGCTACCCTGCGCCTGCCCGCTTCACCCACCCTCTCCACATCATGCCCATCCGCCGTCCTTCCGCTTCCGTCCTGCGTGGCTGCTTTGTGCTGGCCCTGGTAATCATCTTCATCCTGGCGATGATCCCCATGGCCGTGGTGCCTGAAGTCGTTTCCTTTCAGGACAAGCTCCACCACACCGCGGCATTTGCCGTGCTGATGCTGCTGGGCCGGGGCGGCTGGCCCGCCCGGACGACAGCCCTGGTGGCCGGGCTGATCGGCTACGGCGTCCTGATCGAGGTGTGCCAGCACCCTCTCACGACCAACCGGGTGGGGGAATTTCGCGATGTAGTGGCCGACGGCCTGGGCGTCGCCATCGGCTGGCTGCTTGGCCGGTCATCTGCACTGCGCTGGCAATGCTGAGGCGCCACCCATGAAAAGGGCTGCCCGCAGGCAGCCCTTCAAGTTTCACCCGGGCGGCTAGCCGCCCCGGCCGTCGCCACGCAATTTCAGGCGGCAAACACGTGCTTCACGCGCAGGGTTTCCCCCCGCTCCACCAGCCCGATCAGACGGTCGATGTTGGGGTGCTTGCCCGGGTTGAGACGGGCATCCTCGCTGTGTTCGGCGTAGATTTCGATACCCTGGGCGGCGGCCTCGGGGGTGATCGCCCCGTGGATCTGCCCCAGGTGGTTGTACACCGCCAGCGAACCGGCCTGACCCGGCTTGTTCTCGATGGTGGCCACCACCTCTCCAGCGGCATTGGTGAGCTGGATGGAAGCCAGGTGGGACACGCCCGGCAGGGTCTTGAGCTTGTCGGCAAAGGCCATTCGATCTTCTCCTGTCAGGGCACTCAGATGCGCTTGGCCAGCTCGGCAGCCTTGCCGATGTAGCTGGCCGGGGTCATCTGCAGCAGGCGGGCCTTCTCGGCTTCCGGAATGGCCAGCGTACCGATGAATTCCTGCAGCGCTTCGCGGGTGATGCCTTTGCCCCGGGTCAGCTCCTTGAGCTGCTCGTAGGGGTTGGGCACGGCGTAACGGCGCATCACGGTCTGGATGGGCTCGGCGAGCACTTCCCAGCAGGCGTCCAGGTCGGCCGCCAGACGGGCCGGCTCGGCTTCCAGCTTGCCCAGGCCGCGCAGGCAGGAGTCGTAGGCGAGCACCGCGTAGCCGAAGGCCACGCCCATGTTGCGCAGAACGGTGGAGTCGGTGAGGTCTCGCTGCATGCGCGACACCGGCAGCTTGTCGGCCAGGTGGCGCAGCACGCTGTTGGCGAGGCCCAGATTACCCTCGGCGTTCTCGAAGTCGATGGGGTTGACCTTGTGGGGCATGGTGGACGAACCGATCTCGCCGGCCTTCAGCTTCTGCTTGAAGTAGCCCAGGGAGATGTACATCCAGATGTCGCGGCAGATATCCAGCACGATGGTGTTGGCGCGGGCGGTGGCGTCAAACAGCTCGGCCATCGCGTCGTGGGGTTCGATCTGGATGGTGTAGGGGTTGAAGCTGAGGCCCAGGGATTCGATGAAGCTGCCGTTGAAGGCTTCCCAGTCGAAGTCGGGGTAGGCCGACAGGTGGGCGTTGTAGTTGCCCACGGCGCCATTGAACTTGGCGGTGAGCTCGACCGCGGCGATGGCCTTGCGCACGCGGCGCAGGCGATGGACGACGTTGGCCATTTCCTTGCCCAGGGTGGTCGGGCTGGCGGGCTGGCCGTGGGTGCGGGAGAGCATGGGCAGCTCGGCGTGCTGGTGGGCCAGTTCAACCAGGCGGGCGATGATCTTGTCGAGGGCCGGCAACAGCACGCCATCGCGGCCGTCACGCAGCATCAGGGCGTGGGAGACGTTGTTGATGTCTTCGGACGTGCAGCCGAAGTGGATGAACTCGGTGACGCGGGTGACTTCGGGGTTGTGGCCGAGGCGTTGCTTCAGCCAGTACTCCATGGCCTTCACGTCGTGGTTCGTGGTGGCCTCGATGGCCTTCACGGCCTCCCCGTCCGTCACCGAAAAATCGGCGATCACCGCATCCAGCTCGGCCACGGTGGCGGCGGAGAAGGGGGCGATCTCGGCCAGCTCGGGCGCGGCGGCAAGGGCTTTCAGCCACTCGATCTCGACCTTGACCCGGTTGCGGATCAGGCCGAACTCGGAAAAATGCCCGCGCAGCGCGGAAACCTTGGATTCGTAGCGGCCGTCGAGGGGCGACAGCGCGGTGATGGGCTGGAGATTCATGCGTAAAGGCCTTGAGGCGAAAAAGCAAAGTTCTCCATTTTACCGTCTTGGAGGTCCGTTCGCCGATGATAAAATCCGGGCTCCCCCAACAGCAGCACCTCATCATGAGCAAAGGTTCACAACAACTCGAACGCTTCATCTTCTGGAGTCGCTGGCTCCAGGCCCCCCTCTACCTCGGTCTGATCGTCGCCCAGGGCATCTACGTGTGGCTGTTCATGGCCGAACTCGGTCATCTGCTCACATCGGTCTTCGAATCCGGTGGCCACATCAGTGAAACCGAGACCATGCTGGTGGTTCTCGGCCTGATCGACGTGGTGATGATCGCCAACCTGCTGATCATGGTGATCATCGGCGGCTACGAAACCTTCGTCTCGCGCCTTGACCTGGAAGACCATCCGGACCAGCCCGAATGGCTGTCCCACGTGAACGCCGGCGTACTCAAGATCAAGCTGTCCACCGCCATCATCGGCATCTCCTCGATCCACCTGCTCAAGACCTTCATCAATGCCGCAAACATCGCCGAGCACACCATCATGTGGCAGGTGATCATCCATGTGGTGTTCCTCATCTCCGCCCTTGCCATGGCGATGGTGGACAAGATGATGAACCAGACCGTTTTGCTGTCAAAACACTAAAGAGAGGGAGCTTCACCCATGACCGCCATCAAACAGGAAGACCTGATCCAGTCCGTCGCAGACGCCTTCCAGTACATCAGCTACTACCACCCGCTGGATTACATCAAGGCGCTGGGTGAAGCCTACGAGCGCGAGGAGTCCCCCGCCGCCAAGGACGCCATCGCCCAGATCCTGACCAACTCGCGCATGTCTGCCGAGGGCCACCGCCCGATCTGCCAGGACACGGGCATCGGCATGGTGTTCATCAAGGTGGGCATGCAGGTCACCTGGCCGGACGCCACCATGAGCGTCCAGCAGATGATCGACGAAGGCGTGCGTCGCGCCTACGGCAACCCGGACAACCCCCTGCGCGCCTCGGTGCTGGCCGACCCGGCCGGCACCCGCAAGAACACCAAGGACAACACCCCGGCGGTGGTCCACTTCGAGCTTGTTCCGGGCCACCACGTGGAAGTGATCTGCGCGGCCAAGGGCGGCGGTTCCGAAGCCAAGTCCAAGTTCGCCATGCTCAACCCCTCCGACGACCTGGTGGACTGGGTGCTCAAGAAGATCCCCGAGATGGGCGCCGGCTGGTGCCCCCCGGGCATCATCGGCATCGGCATCGGCGGCACGCCCGAGAAGGCCATGCTGCTGGCCAAGGAATCCATCATGGCGCCGGTGGACATCCATGAACTGAAGGCCAAGGCCGCTACCGGAGCCAAGCTGACCCGCCCGGAAGAGCTGCGCCTTGAGCTGATGGAAAAGATCAACGCCCTCGGCGTTGGCGCGCAAGGCCTCGGCGGCCTGACCACCGTGCTCGACGTGAAAGTGCTCGATTACCCCTGCCACGCCGCCAACCTGCCGGTGGCCCTGGTGCCCAACTGCGCCGCCACCCGCCACTGCCACTTCCACCTGGACGGCTCCGGCCCGGCCAAGATCGAGCCGCCGAAGCTGGAAGACTGGCCCGCCGTCACCTGGACGCCGGATCTCAAGTCCGCCACCCAGGTCGACCTGAACACCCTGACCAAGGAACAGGTTGCGGCCTGGAAGCCGGGCCAGAAGCTGCTCCTCAACGGCAAGATGCTCACCGGCCGCGACGCCGCCCACAAGCGCATCGCCGACATGCTGGCCAAGGGCGAAAAGCTGCCCGTCGATTTCACCAACCGCGTGATCTACTACGTCGGCCCGGTGGATCCGGTGCGTGACGAGGTGGTCGGACCGGCTGGCCCCACCACCGGCACCCGCATGGACAAGTTCACCCGCATGATGCTCGAGCAGACCGGCCTGATCTCGATGATCGGCAAGTCCGAGCGCGGCCCCGTGGCCATCGAGGCCATCAAGGACAACAAGTCGGCTTACCTGATGGCCGTCGGCGGCGCCGCCTACCTGGTGGCCAAGGCCATCAAGTCGGCCAAGGTCGTCGGCTTTGCCGACCTGGGCATGGAAGCCATCTACGAGTTCGACGTGGAGAACATGCCCGTCACCGTGGCCGTGGATTCCGCAGGCACCAGCGTGCACAACACCGGCCCGAAGGAATGGCAGGCAAAGATCGGAAAGATCCCGGTCACCGTGGCCTGATCTTGGGCAAGCGCAGCAAGGAACCCGGCCTCGTGCCGGGTTTTTTCATCTTCTCCGCCCTCCCCCGCCATGTTTCGCAAACTGCGCATCGCGTTCCTGCTGTTCATCCTCGCCACGGTGGCCGTCGGTGCGTGGCGCAGCAACGCCCGGGCCACCGACTGGAAGAACACCCTCCACGTGACCCTGTACCCCATTGCCGCCGACAGCTCGCCGGTCACCCGGCGGGCCGTCACGGCGGCCCGCCCCGATGACTTCGCGCCCATCGGCGAGTGGTTGGAGGAACAAGTCCAGCGCCATGGCCGCGCCCTGCAGCAACCACTGGCCGTCAATGTGGCACCGCCCCTCGATGCGTTGCCACCTTCCTTTCCAGCGGAGGGAAACGCCCTGTCGATCGGCTGGTGGAGCCTGCATTTGCGCTGGTGGGCCTGGCGTCATGACGCGGCGCCGGGGCCACGGCCCCAGATCCGTTTGTTCGTGCTCTATCACGACCCGGCCCTCAGCCCCCACCTGGATCATTCCCTTGGCCTGCGCAAGGGAATGATCGGCGTGATCAAGGTGTTTGCAGACCGCCACGAGCATCAACGCAACTTAGTGATCATCGCCCACGAACTGCTCCACACCCTGGGCGCGAGCGACAAGTACGACCTGCGCAGCAACCAGCCGGTCTTCCCCGATGGCTACGCCGAGCCCGAACGGCAACCGCGCCACCCCCAACGCCTCGCCGAGATCATGGCCGGGCGGATTCCCCTCAGCGAAGAGCGGGCAGAAATCCCCGGGCACCTGGGCCGATCCGTGATCGGCCCCGCCACGGCGGCCGAGATCGGGCTGGTGCCGGCGCACTGACCACCGGTCAGAACTTGCCGGGCCTTAGCACTTCGACATCGATCACGAAGACTACGATGCCGTAGTCGGCATAGAAGCGCGCCTGCAACATCTCCACCAGTCGCTCGGCCACCCCCTCGTCGCACAGGACTTCGATGCGGATGTTCGAGGACGCCCGCCAGGCCCCGTCCCGCACGCCCCGGGCGCCCTGCCCCCGGGCCTCGGTGAGGGTGTAGCCGTGGGCCCCCTGGCGGGCCAACTCCGGCAACAGCAAGGTTTCAAGCTCCGCCTCGCACACGATGGTGACGAGTTTTCTGCCGGTCAGCGCGGGACTCATGTCAGGACTCCGTTGAGGCGAAACGCCAGCCAGTGATACAGGGGAATGCCAGCGATCAGGTTGAAGGGAAAGGTGATGCCCAGCGACGCCCCGATGGACAGGGCCGGGTTGGCCTCCGGCACGGCAATGCGCATGGCGGCAGGCGCGGCGATGTACGAGGCGCTGGCGTACAGGGTGGCGAGCAGCACGGCATTGCCCACAGAGAAGCCCAGCAGACTCGCCGTGACGATACCCAGAAGCCCGGCGCAGACCGGCGCGACGACAGCAAAGACCACCAGGAAGGGCCCCGCCCTACGCAGATCAGCCAGCCGCCCCGCCGCCACCAGTCCCATTTCCAGCAGGAAGAAAGCCAGCATGCCCTTGAACAGGTCGAAGAATACCCTGTCCAGCGGACGGATACCCTCAGGCCCCGCCAACCAGCCTATCAGCAGCCCCCCCGCCAGCAGGATGATGCTCTTGCCGGCCAGCACCTCGTGCAGCAAGGTGCCCCAGCTCACCTGACCCTGACCACGGCGGGCCAGGAAAACCCCCACGAGCAGCGCTGGCAACTCCAGCAGGGCGAGGAAAACGGTCATATAGCCATCCGCCGCAACGCTACGGCTGGCCAGAAAGCTACTCGCCACCGCAAAGGTCACCACGCTGACCGAACCGTAATGGGCCGCGATGGACGCCGCATCGGCACGCGGCAGCCGCCCCACCCGGAGCAGTACCGGGAAACAGGCCAGGGGAATCAGCATGGCCACGCTCACCACCACCAGGGCGGGCAAGGCGAGATCCAACACATCGTGGCGGGCCAGTTCAACGCCGCCCTTCAGGCCGATGGCCAGCAGGAGAAAAATGCTCAAGGCCTCGTAAACGACCCCCGGAATCTTAAGATCCGAGCGCAGGAGGCCGGCCGACAGGCCAAGCAGGAAAAAGAGAATGACGGGCTCGAATTGCATGAGTTTCACCTTTAATGCCGGCGGCCGCGAAGCCACCGGCATGCACGATCAATGTCGGTGGCCGGGGCCAGCCGGGGCCGTGTCCGCCACATCCTTGAGGGTGAGGTCCCAGTCCTTCAGCGCGCGGGAGACCAGCAAGGCTTCTCCGCCCTCGAGACTGCCATCGGCATTGACGATGTCGAGCACGGCCCGCAACAGACGACGTCGGAGTACAGGATCCTGCACCTCTGCCAGGAGCGCGCCCACCGTCTCGCCGTTGAGTACCAACTGGCCGGACGCGGTACGCACCGCGCTCATCAACAGATCGTCGCAGAACTCGTGCATGACCCGGTCGAAGTCGTCCTCGCCAAGGCCGAGCCGGCCAAGCAGATCCCGCTGCTGCAGGATGGACAACTCCGTGGCATCAATGGCCCCGTCAGCCATCAGCG
>ERZ795056.3091-NODE-3091-length-18031-cov-6.382121_pt1 | contig 18031 bp, 14 predicted proteins | sample MGYA00375140_ERZ795056 | MGnify/ENA primary metagenome ERZ795056 (study PRJEB30185, sample SAMN05720227) | activated sludge metagenome | isolation source: Anaerobic digester | place: USA | collected 2015-03-09 ... | reverse complement strand
AATTAACCCCATTGAAAGACAAATGAAGGGTAACAAAACTGCAACGGCTAATCAGAATATTTTTTGCTGCGGAATTGTTTGCATCTGTTCCAAACAAAACACTTCCCACTACAAAAACGCCCTGCATCATGCTGCCACTCGCTTCTGTCCAGAAATGTACATTGCTGTTTATAATGGTAATCCCTGTGGCAGATGTGCTATCGGGGTAATGCCCGGCACCAATAATATTCAACCGCTTCTTTACCATAAAGCCCGCCGGGGCATTGATAGTACCGCCGGGCAAGTAGAGGTAATCGCCATCCTGCGCATATTTTAATGCCGAGTCAATATTGGAATATGCCCTTGTTCCCGCCGAACCATCAAGGGTAAAAACGTTCTGCATGTACCCTTGCAGGCCTATCAGCAGGAAGATTGCGGTAAATAATATCTTTTTCATATGGTCATTTTTAGCGCGTATTTCTTAGCAATGTCTCCCTGACGAAGGAAGGGGACGTTGCGATTATCATTTAATTCTAAGTGCTTCTGGTATTACAAGATGTTTGCCCGGAAGAACAGTAAGTTTCGCGTTTTTCAACAGGTTTTGCGGCACATCAAGCACACAAGCCCCACCGGTTATATGGTCTATTATAATCTCCTTACAGCCGGGTAAATCCAGCACCGGCTTATTACTGTTTTGCCAGTTGGCAGCATTACTCCAGTTGCCATTTCCGGTAAAGCGATAAATATTCGAAGGAGGCAAAAAAACCGTAAGCGTATCCGTTGTACCACTGCTCCACAAGCCCACTTTATCCTGAAACTGCAGGTGAATGCGGTTGCTGCCCTCAGTAAGACACCCCATATCAATACTGGTATTCAGCGTAACCACCGATTGCGCAGGCGTGGTATGCACCACCATTTTATCCTGCTCATCATTGTTAAACCAATACCGGTAACCGGTTATTACATTGTTGGTAACATTGCCCCCATCCGATTTAAAGAAAAACTGGTTAAAGGTTGCACTCCAATGCCCGGTAGTATCAGCAAAACGCATATTCAGTTTATGCAGGCCGTCGGGCAGGGCATTGGCACTTAAAACCTCCCCTACCTGCACCACAGGTTGTGCAGCAATATTTATGGTTACCGGGTTCTTTAAGCTATCATCAAACCAATACTGCATTTTGGTAAGCAGGTTGCTATTTGCACTGCCGGCTGAGGGATTTGCATAAACAAACCGGCTCATTACGGAAGACCAATGTCCTTTAATATCCCGAAAACGAACCTGCAGGATATGAAGCCCAGGTGAAATAGAAGCGGTAGTAATAGCTGAAGTAAAGGAAACAACTGATTGCGGGGAAATCTGTTCTGTTACCGCCAACTGCACATCGCTATCGAACCAATATTGGAAAGCGGTAATTTCATTTGCTGTTGCGCCGGGTACAGAAGCTGACTTATAAAAAAACTGGGTGACCGGATTGCTCCACATATTGGTATTATCCCGAAAGCGGATATAAAAAAGGTGTAGCCCATTTGTAAGTGATGTAGCATCAAAAGCATTGTTCAGGTTATAAGTGGCAGCAGGAGTAACGGTTTGCAACACATTTGCGGCAAAATTATTGTCGAACCAATACTGGTAGGCAGCAATGCGGGCTGAAGCAGGCGAAGAAGGTGTTCGGCGGATAAAAAACTGGCTTAGGGTGGTGGAATACCGGCTGCTGTCGTCTCCAAAATGAAGGTTGAGCAGATGCACGCCATCAGTAAGCCCTGTTGTGGGAAAAGACCCCTGGAAATTGATCAGTGAAGCAGGCGTAAGATTGGTATGCTGAAGTTGCTGGTAATTGCCATTGAACCAATATTCGTAGTGGGTAATCCTATTTTGAGCAAGTACCACACTTCCCATTAACAAGAGCACAAAAAGGACCAATTGTTTCATGCTGCAACCATTTATGCATGCCTTATGGCCTCTCGGGCAATAGAGCGGAAGGCCACCTCATTGGGGGCAGCCATTTTCCGGTGTTGTCAGGGTAAGCCATCCGGCTTAATGGTTGTAAATTTAAGCCACCAAAATTTCGACTATGGTGATACTTATCATTGGTCAATTGGATAAAAACCCTTATATATTTACTTTCAGGATTGAATATTCTGTATAAATCATCAGGCAGCTATGCTTATTCAATTATCATGTTAAAACGCTTAGCCTGGAACTTAATGATTCGCTCAATTTCAGTTTCAAGCGTGGGTACACCTGTTCCTTGTCCGGGTTTGGCAAGTTCTTTACTGATATATTCATTGCGCTTTACGCTTAACCCGGCAATCTGGTTTTGTATGGCTCCCCGCTCACTTTTTGCCTGCACCAATACCTTCTCTATTTCAGCTTTACTTTTATTCTTCATAGATGTGGGCAACTGATCTTTATCTATTTTCGATAAAAACTCCTTGTCACTTTCCATGGCATCTACCAGGTCCCAGTCATCATTTTTGTAAAGGCTCGCCTTGCTTTTCACTTCCGCCCTTTTTGCAGCGGCCGATTTGCTTAAAGTGTAATTTTTTGCATCCATATCGGCTTGCATGGCTGCCGCTTCGGCGCCTCTTGCACCATAGGAAATATAGGTGGCATTTAGTTTTTCATTCAATACAAACAGCATGGTATCATAGGGCGTGTCTATTTCCCTTGACTTTTCATCCTGGTTGATGTTGGTAAAACTGCCATTACCACATTCGGCGCCAAGGTTCCAGTATTCGGCAATACCTTCCTGCCGATCGCCGCAATAAATGGTATTTACAATTACACCCATTTGCCTTGCCTTTTCGCAGGCAAGCGACCATGGTACCTTTCCCTGCCGGAAACTTTCATTTCCGGCAATAAAAATGGCTTTGTAGGTGCCGGAATTTTTATCCCAGGGCAAATCTTCGGCAGATTCCACAATTACCTGCGGGCAGTATTCATCGCCCCCGTTTGTATGGAGGCTGAAAAGGGTATTCGAAACCTGGTCGAGGTTGCCGGTAAAGGCATGCAATTGCCTGATATAGCCCTTTTCTTCGCCATTATTGGGCCGGCCATACTCATATAAAGCAAGTTCAAAGGCTGGCTGCAACCCATCGCAGCGGGCATTACCCATGGTATTGACCATATTCCACAATTGGGCCTTTGCCTGATCAATCAGTCCATCCATGCTGTTGCTTACGTCTAATAATATCGCTACCTGTATTTTGGCTTCAGGGTGAATACCGGTTTTTACGGCAGCGGGTTTTACCGGTACCTGTGGTTTAATGCTACCCTTTGGCTGGATAATGGTATCTGTATTGTCATTTAACAATTGCATTTGATCGGGAAGTACTCTTTTAGGCTTCCCGGTGGTATCAAAAACGGCATACACAAAAAAGGCGATACCGGTTGCCGCAGTAAGCAATACAAATACTTTCAGCATACCGGATACAGATGGTTTTCTCATACAAACTGCTGCCTGCCACAGGCATCAGGGTAAAGGATGCAGGCATCTGGCAAATTGCATAAGAATCCGTATAATTTTGGAAATCTTTAACCCTGGATGGGGGTTGGCAAGTAAGTGAAATACCTTCAGGCGGGAACCACATCCAAAGCCCTTACCTTCAACCCCTGATATCAAAGCGTTACCGGATGAAATTGAAATTAGATGGATTTGTGCTTTCCATTATAATCGCTATTGTTGTTGCCTGGTTTTTTCCCCAATTGGGGAGCAAAAGCAGCAGTTTCCCTATCGGCACCATCAGCAGCATTGGTGTATCGCTGATCTTCTTTTTTTACGGACTGAAACTGAGCCCCGAAAAGCTGAAATCGGGGTTGAAAAACTGGAAATTACACTTGTTGGTGCAATTGTGCACCTTTTTGCTTTTTCCGCTGTTGGTGCTGCCTTTTTATCCATTTATGCAGTCGGCCGGTCAAAACACCCTTTGGCTTGCCTTTTTATTTTTAGCAGCATTGCCATCTACCGTTTCATCTTCGGTGGTAATGGTATCAATGGCAAGGGGAAATGTTCCGGCAGCCATTTTTAATGCGAGTATTTCGGGATTGATTGGTATTGCCATCACACCGCTATGGATGGGACTGTTTATGCAAAAAACGCAAGCCGAATTTGATTTAAGAAGCATTTATTTAAAACTGATCCTTGAAATACTGCTGCCCGTTATTATGGGCATTGCCCTGCAACGGTATTGGGGGAGGTTTGCCCTGCATTATGGTAAGCAACTTACCCTTTTTGATAAGTCGGTTATCCTGCTGATAATCTACAAAAGCTTTGCCGAATCATTCGAAGCCGGCATTTACCGTTCGGTAAAGGCGGCCGATTTTGCACTGATCAGCCTTGCAGTAATCGGGTTATTTTACCTCGTATATTTCCTTACCGGCTATTTTGCACGCCTACTTAAGTTCAGTACCGAAGATACCATTACCGCCCGGTTTTGCGGTACCAAAAAATCACTGGTACATGGTACGGTGTTTTCAAAAATATTATTTGCCAACTCCGCTGCTGTGGGAATTATTTTACTGCCGCTCATGCTTTTTCATGCCTTTCAGCTATTCGTAATCAGCGTGTATGCTGCGAGGTTTGCCAAACGGGTGGATGGTATTGACCAATACCCAAAAAGGGAGGAGGGTAGATAAACAGGTGGCTTGTATTTTGAAATGGCAGTTGAAACATTCCGAAAGAACCAACGGCGAAACACACCCCGAAACCGGCTTATTTTCTTTCAATATCAATAATCTCCCCCTTTTCCAGCATCTGTTTCAATTCAGCTTTCGAAAACCCCAACACATCTTCCGAATAGGTTTCCTTTTTTAAATCATTCAGGCCGGAAACCTTATTTGTTTCGTAGTCGTTGAGTTGTACAAATACAGAGTCACCCTCAACCTGTGCAACCTTGTAAAGGGTATATTGCTTGCTGCCTAATTTAATTTCAAAAACATCTCCTGTCTGCGGCATCAGTATAAGCCTTGCGTTTTCCTCATCGTTCTGTTTACCGCTGATAAAACCAATGGTAATCAGTATGGCCAAAACAGCAAGACCGGAAAACATCCAGATGGGAGTTTTAGCCCTTGCCTTTAAATTTTCGTAAGAAATAGCGAGGGAAGCAGGCATTTCTTTAAGGGTAAGCACCTGCTTGCAATGATCGCATTGGCAAACGCCGGTTTTACCCATCGGGAAAACGGGTATCCAAAATACATGCGCATATTTTTGAAAAACATGCATGTCAATACAATTTTGTTTGCCACAACCAGGACATTGGTCGGTTAAGATATCTTTTGCAAGCTCTTTGCTTCTGCTTCCGTAAACAATCATGGGGAATAATTTTTTGGCCGGTAAATATTTAATGGATTATGCGCCGAAAATAGGGTAAAATATAAATCAATAGAAAAACGCAGCTAAAATGGGAAGGCTGAACTGCCCGATTGCACGCTGAACCGCCGGCGCCTGTTCGACAAAATCTAAGATTGGGCTAAAGCCCACCATTGTTGGTGCGATGAGTCTGTTTGCCAACTTGCAAGCCCAACGGAACCTAATTGTTAGCGGTTGTATATAGTCCGATGAAACTTTGTTTTTTCGGGGAACTTTTCAGAAACTACACAATACAAAGTGTCATTTCTTAAGTTTCCTTTTTCGGTATGTAAATACTTAGAAAAGGTTGTTTGCCACCCACCCGGCAAAAGCCTGCCACCATGGCGAATGCCCGCTGTTTCCCATATTGGCTGCTGTTAATGAAATGGCTATAAATATCAGCAGGGGAACCGGCGATTTTTTCCTGACCAGGTCTATAATCATCCAAATAACAGGAATGCCAAGGAAAGTAATCCCCAAAATGGGACCGGCAACCTCGGGTTTTAGATGAGTAAATAAAAAACGGCCCAAACCAGGACCAAGCACCATTAAACCGGTACAGGTAAAAAACCGCATATGCCAGGCAGTTTTCTTTTTGTAGATGATAGCGAGGCTGTATAAAATACCCAAATACACAATATCGGGAAGCCCGGATCTGCTGAGAGCAGCCAGGGCATCAGCTTCACTTAAATGGTTTACCTCGATATTTTTAACATACATAGCCCTTGCTACTAAAAAGAAAGAGAAAAGGAGGACCGGCATTACAAAATAGGAAGCCCTTCCTACTTTCCGGTGCAGATTGTAATTTTTGGCCCTGATCAAAAAAGCCTGTGTAATCAGCATGCCTATCCAAACCGAGGCAATGAATCCGTGAAAATGATGCACCCAGGAAAACCCTTTAAATGCAGGAAAATGGACAAAATAGGTTGGGTAAAAGCCCAGAATACTCATGATAAAAACGCCGATAAAAAAGAAAACAACATTATTCTGTAACCTGCTTTCCATATCAAATATTTTACATAAATGTACTAGAAAATTAAATCAATTAATTTTCCATGCGTGGTAATGATGAATTTTGCCACTGTCCTGTTTGCAGGCAAGTTCTTTTTATATAAATATTACTTTTAAAATATAAATAAAAATAACTCCGGAAAAATCCTGCCAGGAAGGCAGTATCTGTTGGTTTTAAGACCGAACGGCGGCGGGATGGAAGGAGACTTCGTAGCAGGAAAAGACCAAAACAGGCAGAAAAATGCGCCCCATACTCCGACCTTCAACCAGATAAATTACAACCGGCTTACCAAATATCCATTGAACCAGGTGGTACTCGCAGCATTCAAAACCCAGGTCCCTCCATTTTCAATTTCTTCGTGGGCACTCCGGTAAACCTCCACCCATACCTGGTCTCCCTTTTCCAGCAGGGTGCCTACCGATACCGACAGGGTTTTATAGTCTATAGTGCCCCAGCCCAAATCCTGGTAATCTCTTACATGCTTATTGGCACAATATTCATCACAAACCAGCTCCTGATCCCGAAATTCACGAACAACAACTCCATTGCGCACCACCACAAGCCGGATGTAATTTTTTAATACAGAACTTAAGATATAGACTTTGGCATCAAAATGGTAAAACCCTTTTACCGGTGCATTGAAAAGTGAATTGATAAAGTCATAATGTAGCCCCTGGTTTACTTCCGTACCTATATTGAACATAATTTTCTTCCATTGCCAGGCAGGTACCGCCAGTTCGGCAGCCAATCCATTGGTTTTAAACAATACAGGCCTTTGCCATTGGGTATTGCCCTCATCATCTACTGAGGTAAGTACGGCGCCGGTGGCCGGAAGATGGGGGAAATTTCCACCCCGAAAACGGAGGGTGCCATTCACATCGAGCGAAGCACCTGGATTGCTATTGCCTATGCCTACATGACCATTCACCACATTCATGGTAAGCGACCAGCCGGAACTTATACCATACCAGCCTGCATGGTTCTCATCATAAGTGCCGGCAAATGAACGTTGCGTACCATTACTTCCATCAAACCAGATGCCTGCAGTTTGATTGTTGTTTTGCCGGATGCGCACCCGTCCGGCTACATCAAGTTTATGGGTTGCATTGTTGGTACCAATGCCCACATTCTGGGCGAAGGTTCCGTCTGCCAACAGGCAAAACAGCAAGCCTGTAATTATTGCTTTAATCATGACAATTTCATTTATTTATCAAAATTGCCTTCTGGTAGAGCGGTTAGCAAAAATTTGAATTTCAACTGAAAGATCGGGCACTTTTAGTGTAGAGGATGCCCATTGAAATGCAGAACCCTTATTGGCTAAAGCTGTGCCGGGTAACTTTGGGTTATTGTCAAAAATACTTTGTGTGGCAGGCAGGGAGGATTTGCAGGGAAGGCAAATAAGTGTAAAGCGGGCGCTCATCCTGCACTTCCCACTTACCTTTGCACCATAAAAACAGGTCCTCCATGCGCTTTACCGATCTTAACCTGAACAATGCTTTGCTGAATGCCCTCGAAGATCTTGGGTTTGCCACGCCTACAAGCATTCAGCGAAAAGTATTTCCTACAGCGCTTTCCGGCGCCGATGTATGCGGTATTGCCCAAACCGGTACCGGCAAAACCTTTGCTTATTTACTCCCCTGTCTCCGCCAATGGAAATTTACCAAAGATATTTCGCCACAAATACTCATTCTTGTGCCCACAAGAGAATTGGTGGTACAGGTGGTGGAAGCCGTAAAGCAGCTAACCCCTTACTTGAACGTAGTAACGGTTGGGGTTTATGGCGGGGTAAATATTAATACACAAAAATTACTGGTAGAGCAAAAAGTGGATGTGCTGGTAGGCACACCGGGCAGGCTGTACGATCTTGCCATGAATGGGTCAGTAAAATTAAAAGCTATCAAAAGACTGGTGATAGATGAAGTGGACGAAATGCTGAACCTCGGTTTTAGGGCGCAGTTAAAAAATATCATCGAATTGCTGCCTGACCGGAGGCAGAACCTGTTATTCTCCGCCACTTTAACCGATGAGGTAGAAGAACTGATGCAGGGCTATTTTACCAACCTGGTAAAAATTGAAGCAGCGCCAACGGGTACGCCGCTGGAAAATATTCAGCAATTGGCATACGAATTACCTAATTTTTATACCAAGGTTAACCTGCTACGTTTGTTATTGAGTGAAGATGCCACCATGACCAAATTGTTGGTATTTACAGCAAGCAAGGCGCTTGCTGATCAATTGTTCGAACAAATGGAAACGGCTTATGCAGGAGCAGCAGGTGTTATTCATTCCAACAAAGAGCAAAACCATCGCTTTAATACGGTAAAGCAATTTAAGGAAGGTGTTTACCGCTTTATAATTGCTACCGATATTGTGGCGCGTGGTATTGATATTGAAGAAGTATCGCACGTGATTAATTTCGATATGCCCGATACCCCTGAAAACTATATGCACCGGATAGGCCGAACCGGACGGGCCGATAAAAAAGGTATCGCCATCAGTTTTATTTCGCCTAAGGAAAAGCAATTCCAGGCGGATATTGAAGCCCTGATGAATTATAATATCACTATGCTGCCCCTGCCGCCGAACCTTGAGATTTCTGATGAGCTTACGGAGGATGAAAAGCCCAAAGTGTTCATGAAGGAAATTGAAGTAAAGCTGCCCAAAAAAGAGGAATCCGGCCCCGCTTTTCATGAAAAATCGGCCAAAAACAAGAAGGTGAATGTGGTGGTAAAGAGGAAGGACAGGATGATGAAAAAATATGGGAAACCAATTAAGCGGGGGCAAAAGAAGAAGTAGATTTTAAGGAGCGGCTCTGGTATGTTTGCAAGTTTCACACAGATAATACTGATGAATCCATATTAATACAACTGCGCCTATCTGAGTTTTCCATGGCAAAATAAACCCTTATAAATGACCCTCACCGCTCCTTTGCAAAGTATTCGTGCTCGCCCTTTTCCTGCATTGCCTTGTGGTGTTCTTCCGCCGACCTGAGCTCAATCCGCCTTATTTTACCACTGATGGTTTTGGGAAGTTCGGTTACAAATTCAATGATCCGCGGTCTTTTGTAGGGCGCCAATTGTACTTTGCAATAATGGAAAATATGTTCGGCGAGTTCCTGTGTGGCTGCAAAACCAGGAACCAGCACCACAAATGCCTTTACCACCTGCCCCCTGATGGTATGAGGGCTTCCCACAACGGCCGATTCCAATACCTCTTCCAGTTCCAGCAAAATGCTTTCAATTTCAAAAGGCCCGATGCGGTAATCCGATGATTTGATCACATCATCATCGCGCCCAACAAACCAATAGTAGCCATCCTCATCCCTGTATGCTTTATCACCTGTATAATAAAGGCCATGCTTAAACACCTCCCGTTGCTTTTCCTCATCACCAATATAGGTCTTGAAAATTCCATTGAAACGATCCGGGTACAGGCGAACCGCGATCTGCCCTGTTTCATGCACCGGCATTTCATTTCCTTCGGGGTCGGCAATCAGCATGTCGTACAGAAAAGTTGGTTTTCCCATGGAACCGTAACGGATGCTGCTGCCCGGCAGGTTGCCAATCATACAGGTACTTTCCGTTTGCCCGTATCCATCCCGAAGGATTATGCCGGTTCCTTCTTTCCATATCTTAATAACTTCTGCATTCAGTGGTTCACCGGCGCTAACACATTCGCGAAGGGAAAAACGGTAGTCCTTTAAATTTTCCTGTATCAGCAGGCGCAGGGCGGTGGGTGGGGCGCAAAGGGTGGTAACCTTATGATTTTCAATCATCTTCAGTTGCCTAGCCGCATCAAACCTGCCTTTTGCTGCATACACAAAAACGGTAGCGCCAACATTGAGCGGTGCAAACACACAACTCCAGGCAAATTTTGCCCAACCCGGCTGCGAAATATTGTAATGCTTATCGCCCGCTTTCAGCCCAATCCAGGCTGCCGTGGTTAAGTGCCCCAATGGATAACTTGCATGCGTATGTACCACCACTTTGGGCATTCCCGTGGTGCCGGAGGTAAAAAACCAGAACAGGTCCTCATCCTTTTGGGTATCTGCTGCAATTGCCTGTTTATCCTCTCCACCTATCGCGCTCAAGGGTATCCATCCATTCCGTTCACCGTCGAGCAAAAACTTCACTTTTACGGGTTCCTTATATTGCAAAAGCGCCTGTTCCAATTTCCCCGCATTTTCATGGTCGGTAATAATCACTTTCGGCGCAGCTTTCTGAAACCGGTACACAATATCATCCGCACTCAGGATACTTGCCGCGGGAATCAAAACAAATCCCCCTTTGATGGCTGCGAGATAGCTGATCCATAAACCTGTATGCAAGCCGCACAGGATAAATAAGCTATCCCCCTGCTGTACACCCTGTTTTCGTAAATAATTCAATAGCTGATTACATTGCTCAATGGCCTGCCCGTAGGTTATGGCTGAGGGTTCAGGTGTATCATCATTGGCAAGTTCCAGCAGATTTTGGTCACCAAAGGCACTCACCATCAGGGGTTCAAACACATCCCGCACCCAATTGAACTGCCCGGGTACAACCAATTCATGATCAGGCAACTTATGGTATTCCCTCTCCTGAAGAACGGAGGATAATGCGGCAAATTTTTCCTGAAACAGAACAGGCATTGCAATCGGATTTTTGTCAATAAAAATCAATGAAGAAGGCGCAATTTGCATACAGCCACCTTTAAACAAATATACCCGGTTTTGCCCGACTATCAGAAAAGGTTCTTTGCCACCCACCCGGCAAAAGCCTGCCACCATGGCGAATGCCCGCTGTTACCCATAATGGCTGCGGTTAATGAAATGGCTATAAATATCAGCAGGGGAACCGGCGATTTTTTCCTGATCAGGTCTGTAATCATCCAGATAACAGGAATGCCAAGGAAAGTAATCCCCAAAATGGGACCGGCAACCTCGGGTTTTAGATGAGTAAATAAAAAACGGCCCAAACCAGGACCAAGCACCATTAAACCGGTACAGGTAAAAAACCGCATATGCCAGGCAGTTTTCTTTTTGTAGATGATAGCGAGGCTGTATAAAATACCCAAATACACAATATCGGGAAGCCCGGATCTGCTGAGAGCAGCCAGGGCATCAGCTTCACTTAAATGGTTTACCTCGATATTTTTAACATACATAGCCCTTGCTACTAAAAAGAAAGAGAAAAGGAGGACCGGCATTACAAAATAGGAGGCTTTTCCCACTTTCCGGTGGAGGTTGTAATTTTTTGCCCTGATCAAAAAAGCCTGTGTAATCAGCATAACTATCCAAACCGAGGCAATAAATCCGTGAAAATGGTGCACCCAGGAAAACCCTTTAAATGCAGGAAAATGGGCAAAGTAGGTAGGGTAAAAGCCTATGATGCTCATGATAAAAACACCGATAAAAAAGAAACCTACATTGTTTTGCAATTTTGCTTCCATAAGTTTTAAGTGTAATTTGAGTGGCTGGTTTGGTGGTTTGGCTGAATTCCTTTGTTTGCTATTATTATTTTTTGATCCCTGTTTTACACTAGGATAGATCACTAAACAAATTTAGGGGATTACCCCGTCATCCCATCCATCATCCTCATCCCCACCAAACCCTCACTTACCGGACAGGGATTCTCGCCTTCTCCCCTGAAAAACCTTACTACCTGCTCAATCAGGTAGATCTGATTGTGTTCGGGCGGTTCAAAGGGGAAACCTGTGCGGCCCGATCCATTTTCAAGGAACACATTATGATGCCAGAAAACCGTACAGGAAATCGTTCCTTCGGTTCCGGTAATTACCACACTGTCGGCCTGTTCAGCTTCGGGTACTGCAAAATTCCAGTAGCCGGTAAATTGTACGCCATTTTCAAATTCAATCCGGCCGTTCACGGTATCCGCTGCACTGTATAGACCGCCCCGGTTTTTCGCGGTACCTGAAACGGAGGCAGGTTTGCCAAACCAAAAAACCATCAGGTCGAGCTGATGCGGGGCAAGGTCGTGAAAAAGGCCACCGCCCGAAATGGCAGGGTTAATGCGCCAAGCCACACCCGGAAGCGTCATTTCTTCGGATGTAAGCTGCTTTCGGGTACAAACAAGTTTTGCAGTTAATGGCTTGCCGATGGCGCCCTCTTCAAGCAATTGTTTTACCTTGATAAACTGCGGCCAGCAACGGCGGTAATGGGCAACCACTACCCTGTTGTGATGCAGGGCGGCCAATTTTGTTAACTCCTCCGCTTCTGCGGCATTCAGCGTCATGGGTTTTTCAACATAAACCGGCTTGCCTGCTGCAAGCGCCATGCGGGCATAGGCAAGATGGCTATCGGGAGGAGTAGCAATGTAAATAGCATTTACTCCGGGATCACTGATCAGGGCAGCCGCATCATTGTACCAACGCGGCACACCATGGCGCAAGGCGTAATCTTCGGCCTTTGCGGCATCCCTGCGCATAACCCCCACCAGGGAGGAGTTGGGCACTTTATTGAATGCAGGGCCACTCTTTTTCTCTGTTACTGCACCGCAGCCAATAATACCCCAGTTTATTTTTTCATCTATCATAAATAGCATTGAAAAATTACAAATCAAAGAAATTACAAATCCCGGAAAATCACATCCCAAATTCCAAACCTCAAACGCGAAACAACAAACAAAAAACCCGAAACCTCCAACCCGAAACAAAAAACAACAAACCCTGAACAACAAACAACCATCACTTAACCGCAGGTATTGATTCCAAAACTTCTATTTCAAAAACCAATGTGCTGTTTGGCGGTATTTTGGGCGAACGGGTGCGGATGCTGTAGGCAAGGTGCGAAGGAATAACTAGTTTGATTTTTCCACCTGTTTTCAGCAAGGGAATACCAATTTGCCAGCCTGCAATCAGCCGGCCCAAGGGAAACTTTCGGGGCGTATCGGTGGTTTGATCAAACACGGTTCCATCGCTGAAAAGATAACCCCTGTAATTCACCTGCACCGTATCGGTGACGCTCACCTGTTTGCCGGTGCCCTCATTCATTAAAACATAATAAAGACCCTTGTACTCATTTACCGCATCTGTTTTTCCTGCTGCAATTGCCTTTTTAATGGCTCCTGTTTCAATGGCCATCTGCGCAAGGCTATCGGTATGTGAAAGCAGGTTAATTACCGGGGCTTTGGCGTTTCCATCCATCTGGCTTTTCCAGCTACCATTGGCACGCTGAACCCATTCTTCTTTAAAAACCGGGCTCGTGGTATCTTTTGGCGGGCCGGTCCAAAAACTGGAAGTCATAGGCAAAAAGGGAACAAAGCCGGGTACCTTGCAGGTACCAATCAGTTTCCATTTTGAAACATCAGGTAAAAAGGCATAGGCAGAATATATAACAAAATTTGCTGCCGAATCGGATGCCATACTCACCATCAGGCGGTAATCGGCAGATGGGTTAATTTTCATGGGCCATTCAAGTCTCGTTTTGCTTTTTAAAACCCCGTTACCAATAGCTATTACCTGTGCACCTTGAGGAAAACGGAATCCGATACCAGCATTTTTTTTATGTTTAAAAAGCTCCAGTTTGAGCGAAGACCCTATTGAAATTCCTGCCGCCCAAACCTTTACCCCCGTTCTTGTCCCCGGCCCGATGGTTACAAGGATTGAGGTGGCCTTTACAGAATCGGGAGGTGTAATTATTGCCTGGCCAAAGGATATTTGAAATGCCGCACCAAATAAAAATGTGAACAGCAACAACAGGATGGTTTTCTTCATATAATAAACAGGATGGTATTTCTACAAACCTACAACCCTTTACTGAATTCCCTTCGAAAGGATTGGTTACCAGTAACCCGAAAAAGAAAAAACCGTGGCTGCATCCTCCTGCACAAAATTCATAAAGCGGCCCTGCCAACCAATTAAAAAAATACTTACCTTGTACCCCCAATCATTTTACTGTTTAAAAAAATAAAAAAACATGGAAGAAAACAACACGCAGGTTCCCAAAGAAGATTCGCTGCTCGACAAAGCTGAGAAAAAAGTTGACGAACTCACCAAAGAAGCAAGCGCTCAATGGGAAAAGCTGGAAGACAAGGCTGAAGACCTTTGGGAAAAACGCGAAGAAATTGCCGAAGACCTGACAGCTAAAGCCAAAGATGCCATTGAAGATCTGAAGGAAGGCGCCAAGGGGCTTTGGGAAAAACTGAAGGATGCTGTGGACGGAGATGAGGAGAAGAAAGCAGATCCAACCACTCCCTAAAAGAGATTTTTGATCGGCAAAATTGTACATTCAGGCAGTCTGACCTATTCGGTCAAACTGCCTTTTTAAATTTAAACCAAAGGCCGGCAGCCCATGCAAATTACAATATCGAAAATAAAAGGATGTATTGCCTTTGCAGCATTTTTTAGCGTTTCAACCCTGCAGGCACAGGAATTTCCATTTGTTGAATTTAACCTTTACGCGCAGGGCCTGCAATCACCGGTGGATTTGATAGGTTCTCCTTTTGGAAATTCTGATTTATATGTTGTTCAGCGTGGATTTAATTCAGGAAGCGCCCAAATCAGGGTTATCAGCGCAGGTACCGTTTTGCCAGCTCCCTTTTTAACCGTTACCGGGATAAGTTGCTGCGGCGAAAGGGGGCTGTTAAGCATGGTTTTTCATCCGGAAGTTCAAAGCAACGGCACGTTTTTTGTTTTCTATACCGCTTCAGGTTCGGGAGACCTTACCATTGCCCGTTATAAACTTAAAAACAACAACCTGTACGAGGCCGACCCGGATAGCCGTCAGGTTATCCTGAGTATTCCACATTCCACCAATACCAATCATAACGGGGGAAAATTGCTTTTTGGCCCCGACGGCTATTTGTACCTTGGAACCGGTGATGGTGGTGGATCAAATGACGCCGCCGGAAATGCTCAAAACCCGGAATCTCTTCTTGGAAAAATATTACGGATTAACCCGGCCGTAAACAGTACAGCCTCTCCGCACTATACCATACCTGCCGACAACCCTTATGCCGCACAGGGTGATGGCATTGCCGATGAAATTTTTGCTTTTGGAATGCGTAATCCCTGGCGATGGAGTTTTGACCGGACAAACGGAAATGCCTGGATTGCGGATGTAGGACAAAATAATTGGGAAGAAATAAATATGGTAACGCCGGCCGCGCTGAAGGGGGCTAATTTCGGGTGGCGATGCTTTGAAGGTATGGGGGCCAATAATGCAACAGGAATTCAACCATGTTCCCTTTTTAATGGGCAGCCTCATACCTTGCCGGGCTTTGTGTACCCCCATAATAATGTTACCGGTGGTTTTTCGGTAACGGGTGGTTATGTGTACAGGGGTGTCGCCTACCCCAATCTGCAGGGCTTTTACCTGATGGCAGATTATGTTAGCAGGGCTTTATGGATGGTAAAAACAGACGGAAGCTATGAAGCCCTGCGGCAAACAACCGGCGTGCCGGCCAACATTTCAGGGTTTGGCGAATCCGGATCCGGCGAAATGTGGGCTGTAAGTTTAACGGAGGGGAAAGTTTATTTCCTAAAAGCGGAAAGCACGCTCAGCGCGGAGCCTGTTACTTTGAGTGGTAAAACCATGGGTTCTACCCATTTGCTGGAATGGAAGGTTTTGTCGGGTACCGGAAATGAAAAATATTCGGTTGAAGCCACAGCAGTACAGGACGGAAATTTATTTAAAACCATCACTACTGTTGCTTCAAAAGGTACCGGGCCCCAGATTTATGCTTATTCAACATTCAATTCTTCCAAAACGATTTACCGGATAAAAACAATCTCAGCTACAGGGACGGCTTTTTACTCTAAAAGCATTTTACTGGGCAACTCTGAAAGCGGAAGTGCTGCCCTGGTTTCCCGAAAGGGCGACCAATGGCTTGTGCAGGTGCCCGAGGGTACCCGCTATATCCGGATAAGTGATATGAGCGGACGGCCTTTATATGCTTCTTCGGTAGAAATTTATGCAAGGAGTATAACCGTTAATAATCCTGCCACAGGTGGGCGAATGGTAATCATTCAAACCATTGGCAAAGAAGGGAACAGGACCTCAAAATTTTGGGTTCCCTGATCTGGTTTAATAGGTACCCGGGTTTGATTGCTTGATATCCATTACCATGGTATCCGTCCAGCGATCATGCCAGGGCTCACAGGGAGTTCCAAAACAGGAGAAAATCTCAAAGGGAATCATACGGATGGCATTCCGCTGGACAGAGGTGGAAAAATTCATTTTTGCCCCATCCGTATGAACCGCCTTTGTTCCGGTGATTAATTTTCCAAGCGTGCGGCCTCCGGTGGCAAATTCAAATAAAAAATAATACAGAAAATAAGTGGCTAATCCTAAAAAAAGCCAGAGAAATTCATTGATAGCTGAACCTTCTTCTGCAGCCTGAAGGAAAAAATCCGGAGAAACTATGACAAGTACCCCTCCGAAAATAAAGCTGGAAACATAATAACCAATAGTGTCAATAACAAAGTTTAAAAATCTTTTACCGGTTGAAGCTTGAATCAATTCGGGTTGAAGGTCGCCGAGCAGGTGGTTTTGTTCCATTGTTAAAGTGATTTAGTATACAATGATAAATGCTCAGGGTCTAAATAAAAAATTCAATTGGTGTAACAAATGAATACTCTCAGCTACCAATTGAAAAAGCTACTTTATGACAACATCTCACACTTCTCCCGACACCGCCTCTCCGGAAAAAATGAAGGCATTGCCATTCAATATTAATAAGTTTCTTTATGTTGCTTTTACCTCAATGGCGGTACTTTATTGGTTTTTTGGATCCGACAAAAGCCATGCCATCTCCCAGTTAGGTATTGCTTTGATTTTCGATCCGTTTAACCCTGGTCAACCATTTGGCCAGCGTCCCAAATATCAAAAAGTTTGGCTGATGGTACATGTTGGACTGGTTTTAACCGGTTTTCTATGGTTGATTTTTTAATAGATGCTGCAGAGAACTATTAGCCGGCAACCCTATTTTTCGAATTCCTCTTCTGTTTCCTCCAGTTCATCTTCCTCTTTCCCCTTCCTCATTTCCACCTTAGGATTGTCCATCGTTCCTGTTATGGTCATGGGTATGCCAATAATGCCAAACGGTGGTAAACCCAGCCGGAATTTCAGGTTCAGTTTACCATCAAGCGTTGCCTGACCTTCGAGCCGCGGCCTGAAACCCATGATTTTCATTTTGGTACGTTCCAGGGTCATTACATTGTTGGCAACCTTTGTATGGAGGTTTACCGCTTTCAGGTTTGGGTTGGCAACGCTGTCTTTACCGGTTTTTTTTGCAACTGCAGAAAACATTTTAAGCCCATTTACCTGCACATTGTGCAGGCTGAGTGTGCCCCCACCTTTTAACGAAGGCATTACCGGCATCATATCGGCATCAAGCTTGCCGGCAAGCTTGTATTTAAGCGAAACCTGCCCTTTTACTGTTTTAGCCGAAGGGGCCATTTCGGCAAACAGGGGCACTTCCCTGTAAAACCGCTGAATATCGAAGCTGTCGGCTTTTACATCCAAATCAAAAACCGCCTTTGTTGCCGAAAGCGGTTCATAAGCCGCATGCATAATGGTTTTTGAACCTGCCAGCCTCATTCCGGCACTATCAAGGTACAGTTTTCCTTTATCAATTTTTACAACCCCTTCCAAATCCTCCATTTTCATTTTTTCATAAAGGGCTTCTTTCACGTTTGCATCCAGTTTCAGCGAAAGGTCTTTTGGTACAAGGGCTACGCCGGTGGAGGAAGA
>ERZ795056.3089-NODE-3089-length-18032-cov-5.550648_pt1 | contig 18032 bp, 14 predicted proteins | sample MGYA00375140_ERZ795056 | MGnify/ENA primary metagenome ERZ795056 (study PRJEB30185, sample SAMN05720227) | activated sludge metagenome | isolation source: Anaerobic digester | place: USA | collected 2015-03-09 ... | reverse complement strand
AAGAGTCGAAAATGGCGTCCCGAGAGGAATCTCGTAGTTACCAGGCTTATTTACGTGCCCAGATACCGAGAACAACTTAGTGCCGCCATTGTTCGGTTTCCCAAGCGCAAGGAACGCATCCCCCCCTTCACGGATAATGAAAGGAATGAAACGTGCCAACGTTGCGTAGCGTGACCGTATTTTTCTTATTGGCCCACACCGTTGTTGCTGGTTCGTTAGGTTTTTCAGCATTGATAGTGAGCCGCAGGTCGCCTTTGCCCGTCGCAAAGACCATTCCGGCAGCATCGTTCGCCACATCCACCAGCGGCAGTTGCTTCATCGCACCACGTTTACCAACGAAGACGCGAAAGCCTTCACCACCCAGATCATCGCGCAGCCGATCGACGTAGTAATACACACCGGAATCGTCCCGCGACAATGCGACCGGCCGACGCACGATGGCGGATGTACGAAACGTAGCTTTGCTAATGATGGCTTGTACCGCTGCTGGAGTGAGCAACGTTAGCTCCACGCTATCGGTGTACCCAGCGCAAATCAGTTCGACTTTTTGTTGATGGCGCCGCAACTCGGCGATGCCAAATTCAAACTCTTGTTTTGAGCGCGGGGCAAGTGAACTAATGGTCCACTCATTATTTGCCAAGCTCCAATTGGGATCATCATTGCCACGTGAACTACGCCCACCAATATCATTGCGCAACGCTTGTTGAAACAGCAACTTGTTGGTTCCAACAAAGACGAAAGTATTCGGGTCGTGCTCGGCGGGGTCAGCGGTGTAAAATACCAGCACGACGGTCGACTGGCCCGGAACGCTATAGCCTTGCACGTCCGTCGGCAACTTGCTTGCATCAACAACCTTGGTCAGTTTGATGTCGGCAGCTGACGGCACGCCAGCAGTAGCTGGTGCAGCAAGGCCAAGCAACGCAACCACCAGCAGCACCTTGGTACGAATATTCATAAGCTCCTTGCGATAACGCGTAATACCACCAAGCGAAGCATTAGAAGCGAGCCAGTGCAGCGTCACAGCCTAACGATCTTCGCACAGCGCACCCATCGCACCGTACACGCCGAGGTCGCGATAGATCAAATACCACGACGAACGATCAACGCCGACATTGCGCAAGGTGACGGTAGTTTTCTTGTTGGCCCACACCGTGGTGGCAGGTTCGTTTGGCTTTTCCTTATTCACGGTTAACCGCAGGTCGCCTTTGCCAGTGGCGAAGACCATGCCGGCATTATCGTTGGCAACGTCGACCAATGGCAGCAGCTTCATCGCACCACGCTTACCGACGAACACTCGAAAACCTTCGCCACCAAGATCGTTATGCAATCGATCGACGTAGTAATAAACCCCGGCATCGTCACGCGACAGCGCCACCGGCACGCGTAACAACGCTGTGGTGCGAAACTTCGCCTTGGCAATGACAGCGTTGACGGCCTTTTCCGACAGTGGGTTGAGCTCCAAGTCTTCCGCCTCCTTGCCACAACCCAGGATGGTTTTGCCGGCGGCGCTTTTGAGATAGCCCACCCCGAATTCAAAGTGCCACTTCGACCGCGGGGCTAACGTGCGCGCAGCCCAATCACCCAAGGTTGCCGGCCTCGGTTCGGCCTCGTAATCCTCGGTAACGACCACCTCAAAGAGTTGCTTCTCGTTTCCAAGAAACATGCTGGTCGCAAGTTTACCAGCCGGTGCATTGGGGTCGTAAAACACCAGCAAGATCGATTTGTCTGACGGAATTTGATAGCCGCGAACCTGGGTTGGCAGCTTGCTAGCATCAACAACTTTGGTGAGCTTGATGTCCGCTTGCGACGGCACGCCGGCACTAACCGGCGTTGCAGTGGCCACCATTGCAGCGATCAACAAAAGTCTGGTACGGATGTTCACACCTGCCTCCTTCGGCGGTCTCAGAAAACGATGCGCCGTACCGAATGTATCACTGCAACGTTCGCTAGCGTGTGCAGACAGCGTAGTTACCAAGATAATCTTGGTACTTGCCACGGAAGAAGTCGCCGGTTGGGGCGCGTAGCTCTACGCCGTTGATCGAGAAATAGAATTCCAATTCGGCTTCCACATATTGGCCACTGACGTCGCGGCGCAGCGTGTAAGTAGGGCAATCGTCAACCGTGCGGATGTTGGCACCAGCGGGCCATTCAAACGGGTCCATCGCGCGTAGGTCGGCTGCGTAGTGTGCGTTGTTGCCCCAACGCGCATCGAAGTTGACGTAGGCAGTAGTAAACGCCGGCTGGCCAACATAGCGACGGTGAATTTGCACGTCGAGTTGCTGCCACAAGTTGCCGTTGTCAAAATCAGTTACGCCGGGCTTCCAAACTTCAAAACCAACCAGGCGCAGTGCTGCGCGTTGCCGCGCCCAGGTGTCGTAGGTAAAGCCATTGTTGAGCGATTTCCAAGCGCCTGGGCACACGCCACCGTTACAGGTTGCGCGTTCAATCGCATAGCTGGCGTTGCCAACCCAGTTGGGCTCATTGCCAGTTGCTGCGACGCCGACGTCGAATTTGTAGTTTTGGCCATAGTTCGAATCGTAGGCATTGCAGCCCGAAAGATTGGTATTTTGAAACCACACTTCGAGTTGGCCCGTGCGATCAAGTTCGATGCCCGCCGCTGGCGCGGTTGGATCGGGATTGTGGCCCGCGGCCCAGATGTTGCGAACTTCGCCGCCGTTCCAACGATAGAATGCAGTGACGGTCCACGCTGGCGCACCACGGACCGTGCCACGACACGACGCGCGTTCGGTTGCGTATTCGATCAACAGGCGTTTGCCGTTGGTCAGCGTGCCACGCACTTCGGTGGTCCAATCGCTTTTGAAAAGGACCTTTACTTCCGAGGTTGCCGATTGGCTTGACGAAGTAACGTCGTCGGCTTCACCTTCAACGCAGCCGCTTGCGCCCAATGTCAGCGACGTCAGCGACGCCAACATTGTTAACATTGCCGTCCGACCCGCCAAAACCGTCTTCCGTTGCGTTTCATGCATGAGCATGTGCCGTCACTAACGCCGCGTCGCGCGTCAGTCAAGCATTCGATTACGCGGCCGTGACATTTCTTCGACGGTGTTGCTTTTCGCAACATCGAGACGCAGCAGGGCTGCACCGTTGGTCGGGATGCGTCAAAGTGGCGCCATGGAATTCGTGTTCGTTGGCGGCTTGGTCGCCTTGTTTGCAGCGATGCAGTATTTCAGCAAAGAAGCAAAGCTCAAACGGCAGTTGCGCGCTGCTCCGATACACTCGCTCGCGGCCGTACCTGAAGGCACGTTGGTGCGTGTTGTTGGCAAAGCAACAGCGCTAGATGACCAAACACCGTTGCTACGCGCACCGCTATCCGGCCGACCGTGCCTGATGTATTTCGTTAAGGTCGAACCCCAAGGCAGCAGTTCAGGCCATTCCATTCGTGAAACGAATGCAATCCCATTTATGCTCACTGACGCGAATGGCAAAGCAGTAATCGACGCTACCGCAGCCTACCCGGCGCTCATCTTCGACAGGGATTTTGAGTCTGGCCTCCTCGATCCAGCCAAGCCCGCCGAGAATGAGTTCTTAGCGAGGCATGGGCGTAGTGCCAAAGCATGGATATTCGATCGAGCACTGCGCTATCGCGAAGGCATCATCGAGGTTGGCGAAACCATCGCTATCCTCGGCATCGGCTTCCGGGAACCGGACCCTGATGGCACACCGTCCGAAGGCTATCGCAGCGCGCCACCCACCCGCATACGGTTTACCAGCTCGCCGAAATATCCGTTGGTGATCAGTGATGATCCAACGACGATGCGACCGGCTCAGAATCGGTTGCCACCAGCCTCGAAAAGCTGAACCCGCAGCAGCCGCAGTGCTGGGTTTTCAGTAACTGACGACCGGTCATACGGCTCAGTCCGTTGAAACGTGGCAACATGGCGCAATGGGGTTTGCGATTTTGGCATTTGTTAGCTTCGCTGGAACTGCGCTGCTATTCGCTCATCACAACAGCGAAAGCGAGCGCCTCAAGCGACTACTACGAACCGCTTCCGTTCGCGAACTTGCGGCGGCGGCCGACGGTGCGATGGTTCGCATCGTTGGAACAACATATACGCAAAGCGCCCAATCGCGTGTCTTACGCGGCCCCATCACCGGCCGATCATGTTTGATGTACATCGTAACAGTTGAGTACACCTATTCCAGCGGTGATTCGTTTGCGTGGAAACAGCTGATTCGCGAAACCAATGAAGTGCCGTTTTTGTTGCGCGACGCAACTGGTATCGCAATCGTCGACCCAACAGCAGCGATAACCACGTTGAAGTTCGACCATGAAAGAGAATCGGCTTTTCATCTGCTGCAACCATTGGAAAGAGAGTTCTTGGCCAAGCATGGCCACACTAGCGAGGGGCAGCTGGCAAACAAACTACTGCGCTATCGCGAAGCCATTGTTGAAGCGGGTGGAAGCATTACCGTGCTTGGCATCGGCGTCCGGGAACCGGACCCTGATGGCACGCCGGCCGAAGGCTATCGCAGTGCCGCACCCACGCGTATGCGGTTTACCAGCTCGCCGAAACATCCGTTAGTGATCAGCGATGATCCGACGACCACGCGGTCTGCGCCAAAGCAGTTGCCGCCGTCAACATCCTAGGCCGTGGGCCGAGAGCTGGTGGCCTAGGGATGGCTGCCGCAGCCGCTGGTCCACTCGCGCACAGTGCACACTTCGTACCGGCCGTTGACGAGCGTGAGCGTATACGGCTTGGGCTGTGCTGGCAGGCAGCCGCTGCGGTTGTCGACCAAGCGTTCTCCGGTTGCCAACACGTCGAGCGTCGTGTGCTCGGGCGAGCGCACCAGCGCAAACGTTTGCTTCATCCCGGCACCGGTATACGCACGGGCAAGCGTCACGTCGGTAAATAGCGTGGCACCAGCGTTGGTTTTCACGTCGACAATCGTGAGTTGGCTGCGCGAGACGCCATCGTTGCCAGCCCCTTGGGTCCACGCAGTGGTAACGACGATCGCGAGTTGCTGGTTGGTAGGGTTGCGGCGATTGGGCGGCGCGTTGGCCACCTGCAACGTAGTATCAAGCGCGTATAGCGAGTAGGTTTTGTCGTCGAGCTGAGCCATGGGTTCGCCTCGCAAGTCGACCAACTGCAGCGATTCAAACGTTGCGCCGACGCCACCCAAGGCAACCGCTTTGCCGGTGCAGGTACGCGCATTACAATGGAGCAACACGGCATGCGGCACATGTTTGTCGCCTGCACCGATCAGCACTTGCTGGTAATACGGGCGCCCCGGCACATCAAAGCTCGCAACCCGCAGTCCGTCGATGCCTTTTTCCCCGGTGAAGTGCACGTAGCGCTCTTTGAGCAATTGCTCTGCCGTCTGCGCTTGCGCTGGCATGGCGCCCCAAGCCACCGCAACGATGGCCGCGACTCCGGCAAGCAACATCCGCATCTTGATTGCGTGCATCGTTTACCTGCAACGCACCATGCACAGCTTCGATCTACTAGTCCCAACGCGACGTAACGCCAAGCGTCCATCCGCGCAAGGTGCCGACGCTGCCGGTGGCCATATCGGTTACGCGCAGCGTCCACTGACCATTGACTGACTCGTCGCCAGAAAAGCCAATCACTGGTTGATTGAGCACCAGTGACGTGCCGGTTGTCGTCGCATTACCTTGAAACACCACCGCTTCGGTACCGCCTGGATTCGCCAGCGTGATGCGCAGCTGCGCTGGTTTTGGATGGTCGATGGCAAGCTTGATCGTCACGTCGGTATCGACGGTTGCAAGGCCGCGCACGTTGACGGTCCGCGCCGTTGTGGCGTTATCAGCAAGCGCGGTTGAACTGGCATCGGCAAAACTGCCACGCATCCACGCTGGCGCGCACAACCCACCACCGCGCGTTGCACCAGCGCATACCAGCGCTGCGTTGCCGCACGCTGCATCAGAGCTGCATTCGTTGCCATCGCCAGCTATCGGTGCGGTCGAAATGCATACGCCAGCGTTGGCAAACACGCCTTGGCAGCGCAAGCCGGTTTGGCATTCCGATGTTGCACGGCATGCTTCACCACGGGCGCGGGTTGCGCTGGTGTTGGCCCGGAAGAAATTGCAGTTTTCAAGCTGCGAATCGCTGATTTCCCCAGCGCGTACTAAGCTGTTGCCGTAGAACAACAAGCCACGGAGGTGTCGCCGGCGCCAAATTCGATGGCCGTTAGATCAGTGTTGGTGCCCAGGTGCATAAGGTACACAACCCGCAACGACCCTTGGTCCACCAACGCTAGCCCGGCAGCCAGGTCGGCGATCTGGCTGGTATTGTCGTCATACACGAAACGCAATGCAGCAAGCGCTTGTGCAGCTTCGGTGCCTTCCAGCTCCGTGGCTGCATTGATGTAGCGCTCACCGTTTTGGGCGTAGAGCGGGTTATTGCGGAAGTCGGTGAACGCTGCCGGCAGTTCGCAGATTTCGGTCGGTGCAGTACAGCTGCCGTTGCAGCTAAGCTCAATCGCAAAGCGGCCACGCGTCGACGCGGCATAGCCTTTGACCAACAAGCGGTAGCGGCCAGCGCCAAGCGTGCGCTTGATGCGCGAATAGGTGCGCGATCCATCGTTGTCATTGCGCGCAATGTATGGACCCCACGTGGCCGGGCCGCCGTTGACGCCAGCCCGCTGCTGATACAAGTACAGCACGGTGTCAACGCGCCGTTGGCCAAGCAACGCGTAGGTTGTCCAGGCATCGATCTGGGCATCGCCAGTGACGTCAAATTGCCACGCGTGAAAACCGGCGTCTGCCGAGATGGTCGCCGTTTGTGCAACATTGAACGCCAGCACACCGTGATCGGTCGGGCTACGTTGCGAGTCGTCTTTGCCTTCGGCAGTTGGCGGGTCGAATTCTTCGCCACGGTCGTCGGTAACGCAGCCCAATAACGTCGCCGACGACAGCAACAGTGCCAGAAGTTTGTGCATGCCTGTGCACCGTGCAATGCCGAGGCCACGTCCGTCATCACTTCAGTGACAGCAATGAAGCGCAAGCGCAGCGGGCTTCACGCAGTTCTAGCCAGTTAGCGGCCGAGCTGACGAGGAACTGATTGCTGCAGCTGACCACAGCAGTGGCCTGGCGATTCGAGTAGCCACCCAGCGAGGGCGAATGCCAACTACAGCCGTCGCAAAAACACGCTGCGAATCTGGTGATCGTGGCCTTTGCGCAGCACCAAGTCTGCACGCGGACGCGTTGGCACAATGTTGTCGCGCAGGTTCACCAAGTTGATGGTGTCCCAGATGCGAAGTGCCATCGCGCGCGCTTCGTCGTCGGAAAGCGCAGCGTAGCGATGGAAATACGATTGTGGATCACGAAACGCGCCATCGCGCAGGGTGAAGAAGCGGTCGATGTACCAACTGCGGATGTCGTCGGTTTCGGCATCGACGTAGATCGAAAAATCGAAAAAGTCCGAAGGATTCGGAATGCCGCGACCGTCGCGTGGCGGCCGCCGGGTTTGCAGCACGTTGATGCCTTCGACGATCAAGATGTCGGGCTGATCGATCACCGCGAAACGATCGGGCAAGACGTCGTAGGTCAAGTGCGAATACTGCGGCGCTTGCACGTGCCGCGTGCCAGCTTTGATCGCCGACAAAAAGCGCAACAATGCAGGCCGGTCGTAGCTTTCGGGAAAGCCTTTGCGTTGCATCAAGCCTTTTTGCTCAAGCACGGCATTAGGCCACAAAAAGCCGTCGGTGGTAATCAGATCAACTTTAGGGTGACTCGGCCACCGCGCCAACAAGCGCTGCAAAATCCGCGCGCTGGTACTTTTGCCGACGGCAACGCTGCCCGCGATGCCAATGATGTACGGAACTTTGTGGTCCTTCGCGTGCAAGAACGTGGTGGTTGCGCGAAACAGATCTTGAGTGGCAACCACGTAGAGATTGAGCAACCGCGACAGCGGCAAATAGATCGTTTCAACTTCGGTAACGCTGATATGGTCGTTAAGGCCTCGCACTTCGTGCAGGTCGGCCTCGGTCAGCGTCATTGGCGTGTCGGCCCGCAGCGCGGCCCATTCGTCGCGCGAAAATCGCCGAAACGGCGATACTTCTTTGGCTAGGTCGCTCATGCGCGGGCTCGCGCCACTGTAGCCCACGGCCCGCCCGCCGCGCCTGGCAAATGGGCGGAATTCGGCGGCTAGATGCCCGCGGCCAGCCCTGGACACAGAAGCGACGCTACGCGCGTTGCTTGCGACGCCCCACACGAACCGCGATGAAATATCGCGCCGTGGCGGCATCGCCCGCTGCCGACGCTTGCGCGGCACGCAACGAATCAGCATGCAAGACAAGCGGTCCGTTGCCCAGCATGTCACACGCGCGAACGCTTGATGGGCGGCGCTGCGAGCCACTTATTTCCGAGGCGAGTTGCGGTGCGTTCCAAGCCAACCTACGTTCTTGCATCATGGCCGAACCAACACGCCCACCCTCCATTCCCGCTAGTGCGCGCTACTGCGCTGACAATGCAGCAAACTTCCGATGGGTCGACGGCCCGGTTGATGCTGACGGCAAGCCGCACGGAATGACTCGTACCTACAGCGACGATGGACTGCTGCATGCCGAAGCAGATCACGTCAACGGTACGCCCGAAGGACTCAATACGGTGTTTCATCCCGACGGCAGCGTGGCGTCAACCGGCGAATGGCGCAACGGCAAGATGTACGACGCGGTCTTCTTTCGCGCCAAAGGGCCAAGCACGGAGCCGTTTCCAGGCGACGTTGGCCCTGCCGTGATCTCGGTACGCTACTGCTCGCTCGACGGCACGGCGAACGATCGCATCCTTTACTTTGACGGCGCAGGCCAAGAAGTTACCGACACCGGTGAACCGATGCCGCCACGCCCGGCAAGTGTAGATGCGGAGGCATCGTGGTTTCCGCGACGCGCGCGCTGGTTGCGCGGTGGAGTGCTGCGCGGCGCAAAGCCGGCCAGAGTTGGCACGTGCAAACAATGGACCGCGAACGGCGTATTAGAAGAACACGAAGCGTACGACGCAGCTGGCCAGCGGTTGCTGCACGAAAAGTTTTTTGACGACGGCACCGTTGAGCGACGCAAAGTGTACGAAGCCGGCATCTGCCGTATCGCTGAACGCTACCGCGCGCCTGGCGTTTTGCGTTCGCGCACAATTACCGACGAAGAAGATCGCGATGTGCACACGGTTGCGTACGATGCCAAAGGCATCATCGAAAAAGAAGAGACCTGGCGCTATGAAGGCGACGTGTTGATGCATCACATCGAACGTGAAGCCGGCGGCGTGCTGCTGTTCGAAGCGACCCGGGTTGGCGACGTAACAACAGCGCAGCTCTACGCAGCGGGGCGACGCGAAGCCGAAGGCACCATCGTTGCCAATGCGCTGACCGGCCAATGGCGTGTGTTCGACCAAGCCGGCGCGGTGCGTTTCGAATTTGACGCGACACCGCTCGCGGTTACAACCAAGCTTGCCTACAGCTCAGTTTGGCAAGCACTACAAACAGCGCTGTTCCGAACCGTCGAACCGACGCTGGGGCCCATCGCTGAGCTCGCCGGCTGCACGGAGGTGGCGTGGGCCACACTCGAAACTTGTTACGGCAAAGCCGTCGGTTTTGCCTCGCTGTTGCGTGGGTTGACAGCAAGCGAACCGATGGTCCAAAGCTTTGCGCTCAACAAGATCATGATGCAGATCGAACATCAGGGTTCGGTCTATCCAGCGACTGCCGCTGTCGTGCCTTTTCTGATTCGTCTGCTTGTGCATCCAAACGTAGACCGCATGGCAGTGTTGGGCATGGTGCTCGCCGTCGGACGAGCGGCAGCGCCGTATCGCGCGGAGGCCGAGCGATCGCTCGTCGACAATCCAGTGACCGAAAGCGATGATTGGCGGCTGGCGGTGCTTGGCACCGTCGACGCAATTGGTGCCGAATGGGATATCCTGGCCAAGCTGCTTGAAGTTGATGATGCCAAGCTTCAAGGGGTGATCGTAGCGCTTGCGGGGTTGGCGCGTGGCCGCGACTTGTCGAAGCAGTTGTTGCAACTCGCGCTCGAAGCAACATCACCGACGCTGCGCGCGATCGCGATCGACGCGTTATGCGAACCAACCTTGCCGACGCTTGTGGCCAGCCTGGCGCCTTGCCTTGCTGATGCCGATCCACTCGTGCGCATGAGTGCAGCGATCGCACTTGGTTGTCGCTGGGGCGTTGCGGCACCGACGGGCACCGACACTCAGTTGGCCGAAGCGTTGGCAAAGCTCGACGAGCTCGGGCCTGCGTACTACCAGCTGCCGTTTGTCGACGCGCGCCCCTTGGCGTACGTGGCGCTTGCAGCCGGATCGATGCGAACGCCGGCGTGCGTTGCCATGGCACCAACGATTGTCGACGGCCTAGCAGGCTGCGACGGAGTTACCGCGATCGAAGTTGGCCGCGGCCTGTTAGCGCTCGCGCTTGGCACTGGCACATTGTCGCCGATCGCAAGCTTCGTTGATGTGCTCGACAGTCTCGCGCGCAGCGAACGTTTCTTCGCATTCAATGTCAACGCGGCAGAAGTGCTTCGCGACTTTGGGCTGCCAACGCAAGTTGAAGCACTTGCAACATTGGTAGCATCCCTGCGCCAAGCCAGCGATCCAGCTGCAGCGTTGCGAGCGACCATGGCCGAGGTCGATGACGAAGAGGTGGACGAAGATGAGGACTAGCGCAGTCATCGCGAGGAAAAACCCCACTTCGCCTTAGCGACCGTTTTTGGGTTAACACCTCCGCGTGGTGCAGCGTCTTAGGACCACTTGATGGCTATTCAAGCTGCTGCTCGCAAATCGAGCTCTGCAAACGGAACGAAAAACGTTGCACTCTTTCGGAAGACGATGGGGGCGCGGCGATTTCTGGCTCGATCATGCGACTGACGACATGGTGAGCCGGCGGCCCGCCCACTCCGCTTGGGGATTGGGCGCAATTCGTCGGCTAGACGCCTACGCTGCAACTACGAACCGTGCTCGGCCCAGCGCGGCGACGCTGCGAATGCCGCGTGAATAAGCCCGACGTGCGAATAGGCTTGTGGAAAGTTGCCCCACATGATGCCTGCCACCGGCTCCAAATCTTCAGCAAACAAGCCCAGCGGCGAACGCACGTTGCGCACCTGATCGAGCATAGCGCGCGCTGCTTCGGTGCGGCCTACCCGAGCGAGGGCTTCCACTTGCCAGAAAGTGCACAACATAAAAGCGACCTCTGGAATGCCAAGCCCGTCGTGGGTCCGATACCGTTTTAGCCAACCTGCATGGGCAAGGTCATGTTGCACCGCATCGATAGTGGCATGGGCGCGCAGGTCATCTGGCGCCAACAAGCGCAACGTAATCGCTTGTAGCAGCGCCGCGTCTACTTCCGTGCCGCCATAATCAGCAACCAAGCAGCCCCGCACGGGATCGACCGCGAGCCGCAAGATCTCATCGCGAATTTTGTTCGCTGCAGCCGCAAACTCGGGCACCAAATCCACCCGATGCAGCTTTGCGATTTGCGTCATGCGGTCGGCCGCGGCCCAGCACATCAGCGAACTAAACGTCTGCGGTCGCCACTCTGTCCGAATTTCCCAGATGCCAGCGTCGGGCTTACCCGCGACGGAGATCGCTTTGCGAGCCAAGCGCGTTACCAAATCGAGCACGGCCGGCGACACTTGTTCACGAAACCGCGGATCCAAAAACAGCGGCGTCAGCGCTAGCACCATTTCACCAAACACATCGAACTGTTGGTGCAACGCCGCACCGTTACCAAGCCGCACGGGTTGCTCGCCCTGAAATCCCGGCCACGCCTCTAAAATCGACTCATCGAGATCAGATTTACCGTCGATACGATAGAGCGGCGGCAAGTCAAGGGTCGGCGACTTGCCAGCCACGTTGAGCAGAAACGTCAAGAACTGCTCGCGTTCTTCGAATTGCCCTAGCAAACGAAACGCGCCCAACGCGTAATACGCATCGCGCAGCCAACAATAGCGATAGTCCCACGTGCGGCCGGAGCCTGGCGCCTCAGGTATCGACGTCGTCATCGCAGCAACAATCGCGCCGGTATCTTCGAAGCAGTGGAGCTTGAGCACGAGTGCCGAACGGATAACCTCTTCTTGATAAATCGGTGGAATGTCACAGTGCTTCACCCAATGTTGCCAATACTTCACGGTCTCGCGCAAAAATCGGTCGCAAAGCGGCGTCAGCGGTTCTTCGACCGGCGCGCCCCATGCCAACACAAAATGGGTTTGCTTGGTTAGCGCAAACGCATCACCATCGAGATACGTCAGTGGTGCATCAGTGGTGAGTCGCAACTCAGCGTCGTAACCGAGATAGGCGATGTGGTTCGAGCCGTATTCACGTTTGGGCCGTTGCCGCGACCACCCCAAGATCGGATCGCAAACCACACGAATGCGCGGCGAGCCCTGCAGCGGCTCCACAATACGAATTAGCTTGGTGGGGCGAAAGTTGCGCTCGTACTGAACGAATCGGGGCGCAAAATCCAGCACTCGAAATGTGCCATCCTCATCTTCAAAACGCGTTTCCAATACGTTTGTATTTGGCAAATAGCGTTGCACACCTGGCTTGCCAGTTGCGCTAGCAATCACGAAGCGTCCACCATCGGCTTCATCGAGCAGCGCGCCGAACACTGGCGGCGAATCGAAACGTGGCATGCACGACCACACGATCGCGCCATCCCGCCGCACCATCGCAGACAATTGACAATTACCTATCAAGCCAAGATCTTCAACGGACATTGCGGCACCAGCTTATCATTGGAGTTCCAAGCATCTGAGCGTAGCCGGTTTACGGCTCGTTGCAAGCGGTGCGACCAGTACCAATCGCACCTGAGGCGTCATGCTGGTGCCGAGCAACCGCTCAAACCAGGATCATGTGCGTATAGCGACCTCCACCAAACTGCGGCGCTTACGGAGCAGTCGCGTCTAGCAACTCAGTCAAGCGATCAATCGTGACCGCAAGCGTGCGCAACTTTGCCGGCGAAGTCTCGGCGAGTAACGTACGCACACACCCTTCGACCGTGCCATCTGAGTTAGCAATATCTAACCGACGGCCGACTTTCGATAGCGTGAGCAACGCGCGTCTCGAATCGGTTTCGTCCTTGGTACGCTCGATCAAGCCTTTGGCACCGAGGCGCTTGATGGCAGCTGAAATCGTCCCTGGATCAAGGTGCAACAACTCAGCCAGCTGTCCCGGTGTTACCTTGGGGCTCCGCCCTATGCATCGCAATACAAGGCGCTGTTGGGCCGTGATACCCAGCGAACGCTCCATCCGAGCGGAAAGCAGTTCGAGCGCTTGATTGAGGCGCCAAAGTCGCTGCAAGAATGCCAACGGCGGCTCAAGTGGAGGATCCGACTTCGTCTCTGTGCGCTGAACTTGTTGAGTCTTCATGAATTTGCTCTGACGATCGCAGCGTAATCATCCTGCGAAGCAGGCTGTCAATGTCACGTTGGGTGCGCAAAAAGAACCGCGCTGCCGACTTTTTTCGTTGTCCGACCCTCACCGTAATAACCCCGGTAGCTTCGGGCAATTCAAACACATCTTCATCCGTCACGTCATCGCCGACATACAAGGTGGCACTTGCACGAAAGGCCTTGCGCAAGGTTTCCAACGCATCGCCTTTGTTTGGTGCAGCCAGCGGCACCAGATTCACTACGCATTTGCCTTCAACCAGCCGCATGTTTGTTTCGAATTGCGCGAGCGAGCGTAACACCGTGAGCCGCGCTTTTTGCCTAAACGCGTGGCGGCGATAGTGAACGGTTAGCGAATACGTTTTGTTTTCGATCTCAAATGCAGGTTCGGCGGCAAACAACGCAAGCAACTGCGGATAGAGCGCAGCTACATCGTTCGCGCAGCTTTCCAAGCCGAGCGATGGTTCCATCCCATGATTTCCAATAATGGCGACCACTGCTGCATCGGCGAGCCGCGGCTGCACATCTGCGATCGCACGGCCAGTAATAATTGCGCAACGATACATTGAGCAGACTTGGCGAAACAGTATCGCCGTTGCGGACCGCATAACCGCCGCGTTGCGGTCCTGCACCAGCGGCGCCAACGTGCCGTCAAAATCAAACACCGCGAGGCCTGCCGGGTCCGTCAATTGTTGCAGTACGGAGCGCTGTTCTATTGCCAGTACCGATACCATTGGCGCACGAGTCGCGGCGGTCCTCATCGCACGGCCTTGTGAGAGGGGCGCTTCGGAAAGCGGCCAAACATACGCTCCTTGCGCCGGACTTCGGCTGCATCTACCAACATGTGCCCAGCCCACCGGTACACATTGAATTCCGCAACGAGCCGTCGCATGGAGCGCATGCGTTCGCGTTGCTCATCAGCCGGCATCTTGAGGCCAACCGCTAGCGCATCACTAGCGTGGCGCAAATCGTAAGGATTTACGATCAACGCCTCAGTTAATTCGCGCGCTGCCCCGGTAAACTGGCTCAGCACAAGAACGCCTTGCTCATCGTTGCGTGCAGCAACGAATTCTTTGGCCACCAAGTTCATGCCGTCGTGCAGGCTGCTCACATAACAGATCTCGGCAGCACGGTAGAAGCGAAACACATCAACCGGCTCATGATGTGCACGCAACAAAATGATCGGCTGGTACGATCCGCTGCCCCAGGTTTCGTTGATTTTCGCAGCAACGGCTTCAACCCGATCGTTGAGTTCGCGATAGCGTTCGATCTTGGTGCGACTCGGTGCGGCTAACTGCACAAACGTGAAACGCCCGCGGAACTCTGGATAGCGCAACAACAGCTCATCGACTGCCAACAAGCGTTCTTCAATACCCTTGGTGTAGTCCAACCGATCAACGCCAATGCCCAGCAACGCATTGTCTGGCAAGCCAAGTTCTTTGCGGACGAGACTGCGCGCCTCGGCCACCGGCGCCACCTCCGACAACCAATGCACTGGCCATTCAATCGAAATTGGGTATGGCCGCACAACGGTTCGACGTTCACCTTGCACAATTGTTTTGGTTTCGCGATCGATTCGGCTTTCCACAAATGCATCAACCGAATCGACAAAGTTGTTACAGTGCTGCTGCGTGTGAAACCCAACGATACTTGACCCAAGCAAACCTTCGATCAGCTCTTCCCGCCACGGACAGATGCCAATGCGTTCGGCATTCGGCCAGGGCGTGTGCCAAAACGTTAAGATTGTTGCGTGTGGCAACCGCGCCCGAATCATTTTTGGGGCCAACGCAAAGTGATAGTCCTGCACCAAAATGATCGGATCTTCGACGTCGACTTCGTCGCAGACGGCATCCGCAAACTTTTGATTCACGGCAACGTAGTGCGTCCAATCGTCCGCGCGAAACGTCGGCCGCGCGTGCGCGACGTGACACAATGGCCACAGCCCCTCATTTGCGAAGCCGTAGTAATAGCCGTTTTCTTCGGCATCACTTAACCAAACTCGGCGAAGTTGATATGCCGGCGCATGCGGCGGCACGGCGACGCGATCATGCTCATCAACGGTATCCCGATCGCCACTGCCGCTGCCGTGCGCTACCCAGACACCCGAGCAAGCGCGCATCACTGGCTCAAGCGCCGTAACGAGGCCACTTGCGGGGTGTAACACCTTCATCCCGGTTGCGGTCTTTTGGTGCATGTACGGCTCACGGTTGGCGAGCACCACGATGCGTTCGCCATCGAGATGTTGCCGCAACGTCGCGCGTAAGCGTTCTGGACTCCAGCGGCCACCAACCTGCTCAAGATTTCTTTCGGTGCTGAGACGTTCAGCCATTTCATGAACATCGCGAAGCAATGGGAGAAACTCAGCCCGACTATTGCCGCCAAGCGCATTGCGTAGACTCTGGGTCCAGTCGCGCCATGCAATGCGCGCTGCCATCATGGTTAACAACACCGCACCCAACGTCACCGCCAGGAACCCAGCGACGAGCAGCCAACGCGTCGTCGCTTCACGGCGGTCCAGATAGCTTAAGTCGTGAACCAACACGACGAATCCGCCTCCGCTGCTGTCGCGCATAGGCACAATGCCCAAATGCACACGGCCTGATGGCAAATCAGATTCAAACGACCACCGTTGATTGACAGAGTTCCCCCAGCGCGCTCGGTGCAGCAACGCTTCGCACGAAAAGCTTTCTGGATACGCATCGGAAGCAGCCAACATCATGCCGCCAGCCGAGCAAGCCGCGGCTGCCATGATGCGCTCGTCGCGAGTCAACGATGCCAAGGTGCGGCGCAAAGCATCTGGACTATCGTGCCAATGCGACTCAAGGCTTTCGCCTGCTGCTTCGACCGCCAACTTGGTCCGCAGCGCCAGGTCGGAAGCGAACCACTGGCGCGTTGTACGCACCAGTGCGAAATAGCCGGCGCCGGTGAGCACTAGCATGCCCAACATCAACAACAACCAGAATCGCCGATTTCGCAGCATAAGGTGCGATAACACAAAATAATTGGATCTCCAACCATCTCGCCAGAAAGGCGCCTGCGATTTTGTTGGATATCCACATTTTCGCTGCCATTCAGCGTGCATGCAGGCACCACCGTGCAAGACTAGCCTCGACAATGTCGATGTTTCACCTGGTTGCACTTCTGCTTACGCTTACGGCAGGGCTTTCATATCTCAACGCGCGGTACTTACGGCTGCCGTCGGCAGTAGGCCTCATGGCGACGGCGTTGATTGGGTCGCTAAGCTTGATAGGCCTTGATGCCCTCGGCGTTATCGATGCCTATGGCAAAGCCCAAACCATCATGACGCGGCTCGACTTCGGCAACACGTTGTTACACGGCATGTTGGGCCTGATGCTGTTCGCTGGTGCCTTGCACGTTGATCTAGAGGACCTCGGTGCCGAAAGGGTTCCGGTAGCCGTGTTGGCCGTCGGTGGTTCGGTGGCAAGCACCGGCATCGTTGGTGCGTTGCTTTATGTTTTGCTCGGCGTACTTGGGCATCCCATCGGCATCTGGGAGTGTTTGCTCTTTGGCGCGTTGATTGCGCCCACGGATCCGATTGCGGTGCTGGGTATGTTGAAGTCGGCGGGCGCGCCGCGCCAACTCGAAGTACGGATCGCGGGTGAATCACTTTTCAACGATGGCGTCGGTGTTGTGTTGTTTGCGCTGTTGTTGGGTATCGCCACCGGCCACAGCACGAACTGGTCGGATGCGCTTTGGCTATTTGTGCGCGAAACTATTGGCGGAGCATTGTTTGGCGTGGCCAGCGGTTATGCCGCGCTTCGGCTCTTGCGGTCACTCGATGACTACTCAGTTGAGGTGCTCATCACCCTTGCGCTGGTCGTTGGTGGCTACGCTGCGGCTGAGGCATTACATCTATCCGCACCGATCGGAGCAGTTGTTGCAGGACTCGTCATTGGAAACAAAGGCGGCAGTGCGATGTCGGACAACACCCAAATGCACGTCGACATGTTTTGGAAGTTGATCGACGAAATTCTCAACGCCGTGCTGTTTCTCATGATCGGTTTTGCGGTCTTGCTGGTGCCAGTTTCGTGGACGGTGGCGGGCGCCACCGCACTGGCGATTGTTGTGGTGCTGTTTGCGCGATGGCTTGCCGTGACAGGCATCGTGCTTTCATTGTCGGTGTTGCGAAGCACCCCGCACTCTGTTGCGATTCTGACTTGGGGGGGCCTTCGTGGTGGGCTCTCGATTGCCATGGCGCTGGCACTACCAACGCTGCCAGGTAGAAATCTGATCGTCGTGATGACCTACGGGGTGGTGGCTTTTTCCATCTTAGTGCAAGGGCTCAGCTTCGGACCGCTGTTACGCCGCTTGGGTATCGGCAAGGACCAGGCATGAAAATCGTCCCCAAAATATTCCGCATCCAGGATCGCTTACTGCAATCCATTGGCGGCGCGCCGATGCTGCGCCGAGAATTGCTTAGCGACATGCTCTCGCCAGCGCCGGGCAATACCACTGGCTATTGGCTGCAACTTGTTATCGCGACGCTCCTTGCAACGCTAGGGCTCGCGCTTAGCAGCACCGCCGTTGTGATCGGCGCGATGCTGGTAGCGCCGCTGATGCGGCCCATCGTTGAACTTGCGATGGGGCTCGCAACCGGATCTGCCGTATTGGCGATACGCGCTGCCTTGCGGATCGTTGCTAGC
>ERZ795056.3088-NODE-3088-length-18035-cov-5.154505_pt1 | contig 18035 bp, 13 predicted proteins | sample MGYA00375140_ERZ795056 | MGnify/ENA primary metagenome ERZ795056 (study PRJEB30185, sample SAMN05720227) | activated sludge metagenome | isolation source: Anaerobic digester | place: USA | collected 2015-03-09 ... | reverse complement strand
AGAGGAATACAAAAGAAGTGACGGGACTATAGTTACAATAAACGGGTTTATCCAAAAGAATAATGAACAGTATTCCTGGCGAAACTTTAACGCAGTAAAAAATTCGCTATCTTTTTTTGAGGAATATGTAGCTCTCTATCCATATGAGACTATCACTTTTATCGATGTACCGAAAAACTCCGGCACTATTGCCAGTATGGAGTACCCAACGTTATTTACATTTAAGACAAGTGAGTTTTCACCGCTTGAAAGGCATACACCCGAAGAAACAATTATCCACGAGTTTTCTCATCAATACTTTTATGGAATTGTAGCAAACAATGAAGTTTACGAAGCCTGGCTTGATGAAGGTTTTGCCAACTATTTTACATCCAAAATTTTAGATAAGTATTATCCGCCAAGGTATGCTTATTTCGATTTTTTCGGTTACTACCCGATTAAAGGAGCATTGTTTTTAGAGATAGCTGAAATCCCTTTGGTTTATACGTTAAGCGATTTTTTAGTTCCCGCAATTACAACAAGTTTAAAGTATTATTATAAAGGTACGGGATTAGGCAGTTTAAAGGATACAAGCTATAAGTTGATTAATCGGAATGTTTATACTCTTGTAAGTTATTCGAAAGCTGAAATAATGCTTCAGACTCTTGAAAAGTCCATCGGGTTTGAAAAAATGATGGAGATAATGAAGCATTATTATAACAGTTATAAGTTTAAGCATCCGGTTGCGGATGATTTTTGGGGTGTAGTGAATAAGTATTCCGGTACGGATTTAAGCTGGCTTTATGAAGGGGCTTATCAAGGTTCTTCATATTCCGACTATAAAATAATAAGTATTGACGAAAGAGATAACCGTTGCAATGTATGGGTTCAGCGTAACGGTGAGATTAAGGTGCCGCAAACTATTGCATTATATACCGAAAGAGATACGCTTTTAGCCGCATGGAACGGTGAGGAGAGAGTAAAGAAAATTGAGTTTGTTACATCCAATGTAATTCTCGGTGCAGAAATTGACCCGGAAAGAAAAAACCTGTTCGACCTGAACTTCGCCAACAATTCTTATTTAAAAGAATCACAATTTAAAGGTACGTTAAGTATTGCGCTCCGGTGGTTCTTTTGGATTCAAAATCTCCTGATGATTTCCGGAGGATTATCATGAGGCTTACGCTGAAACAAATAATCGTATTGGCATCAAGAGGAGTGTATAAAAACAAAAAATTCGTCATTCTTTTTTGGCTGACGAATTTTCTTTTCTCTGTAGCTTTAACGCTTCCAATTTTTGCAATGCTGCAGGATAGTCTCAGCAACTCAACATTAAGTTCAAAAATCTACTGGGGTTTTGATACGTTATGGTTTATTCAGTTTTTAAGTATTTATGAAAAATCTCTTTCGGTTGTTCCGTACACAATCTATTCTGTAATAGGCATCTATATAATAATTCAACTTTTTTACCTGGGCGGATTGCTTTCTGTTTTGATTAACAGCCAAAAGAATCATTTCGTTGATTTTTTCTTCGGTGCAGTAAAGTATTTCAGCAGGTTCATTAAAATTGCTTTTTTTACATTCATTTTTTATTTCATTGCACTCGGAATCAATATAGTACTCGACTATATGGTGAGGGTATTCTTTCTCGATTCGGGCAGTACGCTTTGGGAGTTTGTTATCCAGCTTATCCGTTACCTCTTTTTTCTTTTACTTATCGGGGTTGTAAGCATCATTTCCGATTATTCGAAAATTGCCCTTGCGTTAAACGATAGTACGAAAACATTAAAAACCATTTTTAGAACGATCTTGTTTATTAAGGAAAACTTCGGAAGGGTAATAACAGTATTCTTAATACTATTTTGTTTTTTAGCAATCGGGGGGATTGTTTATAATTTAGTTGATGGGCTTGTGCCCCGTTCACCTATATACTGGATCGTGTTAAACTTTATTATTCAGCAATTGTTGATTATATTTAGAGTAGTAATAAGAATGTTAGTTTATTCTGCCGGAGTTGTACTTTATAACGACTTAAGCGCTGAAATAATCTATTCAAAAGCAGAAGAAATTAAATTTGGAGAATAATTATGTCAATTCTTCCCGTAACTTTATACGGCGATAAAATCCTTAAGAAAAAAGCAAAGTCAGTCCAGGGAATTACACCGGCTATTGAAAAATTAGTCGATGATATGTTTCATACAATGAAAAATGCGGACGGTATAGGGCTTGCGGCAAATCAAGTCGGAAGAAACGAATCAATTTTTGTAATTGATCTTTCACCGGTTAAGGGATATGAAAACTTTAAACCGGTTGTGTTTATTAACCCGAGAATAGAGTTCCTTTCGGAAGAAAAAGTCGGCATTGAAGAAGGGTGTTTAAGTGTTCCCGGCATAAGAGAAGAAGTAATTCGCCCGGAAGGCATTAGAATCGCTTATGAAGATATTAACAAGAAAGAAAACATAATCGAATATGATGAATTGTTTGCCCGTGTAATTCAACACGAATACGATCATCTGCACGGTTTGTTTTTTACGGACAGGCTTGAAGAAGAAACTCAAAAAATTCTAAAAAGGTCTTTGAGTAAAATAAAAAGCAGGAAAATCGAAACCGACTACCCTGTTACCGAAAAGGAAAAATAAGTTATTTTTTGATGAAAATTGTTTTTTTTGGCACACCTGATTTTGCCGTTTATTCTTTAGAAGAAATCTTTAATTCGAAACATGAAATAGTTGCAGTTGTTACAACACCGGATACGGAGAAGGGGAGAGGATTAAAAGTATCTTATCCGGCTGTAAAACGGTTCGCACATGAAAAAGGAATTAAAGTAATTCAACCGGAAAAATTGAAGGATGAAGGTTTTCTAAATGAACTTAAATCTTTAAATGCAGATCTTTTTGTAGTAGTTGCGTTCAGAATTTTACCCGAAGAAGTCTACTCATTACCTCCGAAAGGCTCCTTTAATCTACACGGTTCAATTCTTCCGAAGTACCGCGGAGCTGCTCCTATTCAGTGGGCATTAATAAGCGGCGAAAAAGAATCCGGAGTTACAACTTTCAAGATTGAAAAGAAAGTTGATACCGGGAATGTTTACCTGCGTAAATCAATACCAATTGAAGAGAACGATGATTTCGGTTCTTTGCATGACAAACTGGCGGTTCTGGGCAGGGAAGCCGTGATAGAAACAATAAGTATTATTGAATCCGATGATTTTGTACTCCAACCACAGGATAATTCACTTGCAACGCCTGCACCGAAAATTACAAAAGAGATGTGTGCAATAGATTGGAATAAAACAAGCGAGGAAGTACACAATTTAATAAGAGGATTATCTCCCTTTCCCGCTGCATATTTTAATCTTAAAGGAAAGACAATTAAGGTGTTCAAATCCGCAGTAAATGAAGATATCGGGTTAAAACCGGGTGAAGAATACATCTCGAGGAGTGAATTGATAATCGGATGCAAAGACGGGGCGTTGAAAATTCTTGAGTTACAGCAAGAAGGGAAAAAGAGATTAAAAGTTGAAGAGTTTTTAAGGGGATATAGGAACTAATTATTTTTCTTCCGCCTATTACACGGAAGGATTGGACAATTGAATAAAGAAGGTTATTTATGTTATCAAAAGTAGAACAGTATTATTTAGATAAATCCGGTAAAGAATTAATGTATAAACCAACGGAGAAAATACCTATCATACAGGTTAATAATTTCCCCGAGCTTGGAAAACTGACTGCTCTAAGATTTCTTGAATGGGTACAACAAAATCCCGGTGGAGTTATAAGTTTGCCGACCGGTAAAACTCCCGAACACTTTATTAAATGGGTTGCGTATTTCGGAAAAAACTGGGACTCGTCCGAAGCCCATACTATGCTTGAAGAAGTTGGTATTGACCCGGCAATTAAACCTGATTTAAGAAGTTTAAAATTTGTACAAATTGATGAATTCTACCCGATAGATTCTTTTCAGCACAACAGTTTTTACTATTACATACAGAAGTATTATTTCCACAACCTTGGACTTGACCCGGATAAAGCATTACTAATAAATGTAAATAAAATCGGGACTGCCGAAAACCTCCCCTTAAACGAAATTTTTCCCGAAAAGAAAGTTGATTTAACCCTTAGAACAAGATGGGCAAGTAACAGACAGGAAAGGCTTCAGAAACGTACGATTGAAATTGTAGATGAATACTGTACGGGCTATGAAAGAAAAATTCGGGAAATGGGGGGAATCGGGTTTTTCCTTGGAGGGATAGGACCGGATGGACATATCGGTTTCAATGTGCAGGGAAGCGATCACTATTCAACTACAAGATTGATGGAAACTAATTATGAAACTCAAGCTGCCGCATCATCGGATCTTGGAGGAATTGAAATAGCGCGTAACCGGCTTGTGATAACTATCGGATTGGCAACAATCACTTATAAACCTGAGGTTACCGCAATAATTATTGCAGCGGGTGAAGCGAAGTCGAGAATTGTAAGAGATTCGGTAGAAAATTCACCTTCAAATATTTATCCTGCAACAGTACTCCAAAAACTTGATAATGCACGGTTCTATCTTACGAACGGTGCTGCTCTCCGCCTAATGGAGAGAAGATATGTTGATATGAATAACGAGGAAGAATTATCTCAATCTTCGATTGAAAGAGCCATTATTAATTTATCGGTAGAGAAGAATAAACCATTAACTGAATTAACACAAGCCGATTTTGAAAATGACAGGTTCACTAAACTTGTACTTGAAGGGACAGAGAAACCTTTTAATATAATTGCAAAAGAAATAAATCAAAACCTGGTCAGCAGGTTTGAAAAAGGGATGGAATTCATAGATAACGAAGTTATACTTCATACCGCACCGCATCACGATGATATTATGCTCGGTTATTTGCCTTACATTAATCACCTTGTAAGAAATCCTAAAAACAAACACTATTTTGCAACACTTACAAGCGGGTTTACAGCCGTTACTAATGCTTACATGCTTGAGCTGATGAAAGACCTAAAAGCTCATCTTGAGTTAAGTGAGTTTCAAGCAAGGTTCTCGAAAAGATATTTCGACCCGGAATTCATCGAAGGGAAAAACCGTGATGTAAATCTATATCTTGATGGTCTTGCCGCCCATAGTAGAACGATAAAAACTGAAGCAACCTGCCGTAGAATGCTTCGCAATATTATTGAGATTTATGAAGAAGACAACATTATCTACTTAAAAGACAGGGTGTATGAATTGATAAACTATTTTACAACTCAATATCCCGGTAAAAAAGATATTCCCCACGTTCAAAAACTGAAAGGGATGCTGCGAGAATGGGAAGAAGAAATCCTTTGGGGTTATTTCGGTTTCAATGCAGAGAGTGTAATGCATTTAAGATTAGGTTTCTACCAGGGCGAGGTGTTTACTGAAAATCCGGAAATGAATAGAGATGTACTCCCGGTTCTTAGTTTGTTAAAAAAAGTTAAACCGACAATTATCACCGTAGCACTTGACCCTGAGGGAAGCGGGCCCGATACGCATTATAAAGTGCTACAAGCAATTGCCGAAGCACTTCGATTATATGAAAAACAGGAAGGCGTTTCTGACATTAAAATTTGGGGTTATAGGAATGTGTGGTATCGATTCCATCCTGCAGAAGCTAATATATACGTTCCCGTCAGCCTTAATTCTTTCTCTATACTTGAGAATACTTTTATGTATAGTTACGGCTCGCAAAAAGCTGCAAGTTTTCCGAGTTTTGAGTATGACGGACCATTCTGCAGGTTAGCTGAAGCTATCCAGGTAGAACAATACCAGACTATTAGAACATGTCTTGGGAAAAACTATTTCTTAAGACACGATGCTCCGAGAGTACGTTCTGCCCATGGTATGGTTTATTTGAAAGAGCTTTCACTACAAGAGTTTTATTCCAAATCAACAGAACTCAAGAAGTTGACAGAAAACCTTTAGTTACTAGATAATTGAAGCAGGGGAACCTGCTTCAAATAATTTGAAAGGATATTATGAGAACGACAATATTTTTTAATCGCTCTACAGTTTATAATCCCGGTATTTTTTTCGTTTTATTTCTGCTTGTTTTAGCATCTTCTGCTAAAGCTCAACCGGAGCTACAGATTGCGAATATTGGAGATTTAAAACTCGAAAACGGGGAAACACTTTATAATTGCAAAGTCGGATACAGGATATTCGGCAGATTGAATGAGACAAAGTCGAATGCTATTTTATATCCCACCTGGTTCGGAGGTACATCCGAGGAGATACAATACTCTATAGGGAAGGGAAGATTTATTGATAGTGCAAAGTATTGCATTATTGCGGTTGATGCACTTGGCAATGGTATATCTTCATCTCCCTCCAATTATGAAAAAGGGAAGGAAAATTTCCCGGATATTTCAATTAGAGATATGGTCAATTCCCAGTTTAAATTAGTAACAGATGAGCTCGGGTTGAATAACCTTTATGCGCTTGTTGGTGGTTCGATGGGAAGCATGCAGGTTTTTGAATGGACAATAGCATATCCCGGCTTTGTAAAGAAAGCTATTCCATATGCTCCTGCACCATATTGCACATCATACGATTTGTTAAGATGGAATATTTATCTGCACATAATTGAATCCGGTAGAAAAGCCGAAATGCCGGATAAAGATATTTACAAAACATTGAATATGCTCTCCTACCATTCGGCAACTACACCGGAAGAAAGAAACGCAAGGATTAAAAGAGAAGAGTTCGATTCTTTTTTTAAAACTTTTGACAAAGAACCCTCTAATGTATTTACTCTGGATGATTGGCGTTGTTTGGTAAAAGCTATGATTAAGCATGATATCACAAGATTATTCAATGGTTCTTTGGAAGAGACGGCGAAAGCAGTGAAGACAAAATTCTTCATAATCATTTCTGAAACGGATCATGTTTTGATTCCCACACCGGCAATTAAATTTGCAGAGGCACTGAACTGCAAATTGTTAAGACTTACAAACAATTGCGGACACCTTGCACCCGGCTGTGATATGGAAAAAGTATCGCAGGCGATGTCGGATTTTTTAGATTCAGAATAATGCAATTCTGAAACGTTATTTATTGGTTATAACCGAGTTTTCGTAGATGATGTTATAACCTTTATAAATCTGGATGTGAATTTTCTGTTCCGTTTCCGAGTTGTTCTGGAAAAACAGCAGTATTTTATTCAAACCTTTACTGTTGAACAATACCGAGTTTTCAGATAGGACTACCCGTGTATCATTCATATTTTCTATAAACCGTTTTCCGTAGAAGCGGAGATAATTTTTATCATAGTATAATAATAGTTTAACGTCTTCTTTTGAGTCAACTTCTACTTCTGCAATTACTATGTTTTTATCATACTGGGTAGATAAGTCCAGTTTTATTTCTTCGCCGTCGAATTGAACTTCATCCGCTTTGCTAAATCCTGCCGGAGCTTCAAATTTTCCCATCAACCCGAAAAAATTGTAATTCTCCGATTGATCCGGGTAGTCTACACCTACAAATATATAGAAGATTAAAAACCCGATTAGGAATCCTGTCATAAATGCAATTATTAAACCGGGAAAGTTCGAAGGGAATTTCATTGATAAAGCCTAATTGTTATTACATTATTAATTAATCCGGGTTCATTGAAATTAAGTTTGAAGAGAAAATCTCAATCCATTGAGTTTTCAGAATAAAAGTAGTAGTAATCTTGTAGTATTGAATACTATTACAAACCTGATCATCTTTAGGGGAAGAAGATCCGTCTTCTTTTTGAATGAACCTTGTGTATCGGAGGTATACAACCTCTTCACAATTTGCGGAAAGAGAGGGATTCGAACCCTCGGTACCCTTTCGAATACACACGCTCTCCAGGCGTGCCAGTTAAACCACTCCTGCACCTTTCCGTTTTTTCGTTTTCAAGTAAAATTTCTTGAAAAATAGCAGTGCAAATATATTAAATCGTATTTTCTTTACAAAGAATTGACCGGGTAGAAAAGAATTAAATTGAATGAAATAGAAAGAGAGGGATCAGAATTTGGGTTCTCTGATACTGAATAATTTACTTTTACAGCGTCTTTTTTTTCCATATGTTGCACTTCAAAATTTTAATTAGGAGAAACTTGTCGGAAGTAATTATTAATTCCACTTTAGCAATTGTATCTGCCCTTGCAGGTGGATTGATTGTATTTATAATAAAACTAAACCATCACAGGCTTTGCGCTCTAATTTCATTATCAGCTGGGGCTTTATTCGGTGCGGCAGTAATCGGGATTATACCGGAAGCAATACATGTTTTAACTCTTTTAGAACTGGCGGTTGCAGTTATTTCAGGTTATGCGCTATTCTGGATAATAAGTAAATACTATTTCCATGTTTGTCCTGCATGTTCAGCAAGCCACTTTGATGAACAAACAACAAAGAAATTTTCAGAAGTTTCATGGTTGTTATTTACCGCTTTAGCTTTCCATTCATTTTTTGACGGTATGGCTATTGCAACTTCGGGATTACATGAACATTCACATGGAGGCAGCTCGGTTTTTACAGCAGTAATGGTTCACAAATTCCCCGAAGGGCTGGCTCTTGCATCGTTAATGCTTGGAGCCAATTATGTTAAACCGGTAATTATAAAGAATGTTATTCTTGTTGAACTTACTACTCTTCTCGGAGGTATTGCGGGTTATTTCCTTGTTAAGTACAACATTGGCGAGTACTATTTCGCTCTTATTGAAGCACACATTGCCGGTGGATTTATATATCTCTCTTTCCATGCACTTTTCGGCGAAGTTTTTAAGAACCATAAAACACTTGTATTAAGTTCATTCATTTTCGGATTGGCTGTTATTTACGGTATTCAATTGGTATTTCATTAATTAAAGGATAAATACATTTACTTTTTGAATGCTTCCCTATAATGAAAAATAAAATCACGATGGAAAGTAAACTCCGGAAATTTATAATAAACCGGAAGCATGTATGTAATTAACAGTTTGATGTTCATTCCAAATCGCTCTTCAATACTATACAAATTATTCGTAATTTACTCTTGAAATTTTTTTTTATTCAATTGGACTTATAATGAAACGAATTATATACATTCTTTCTATTCTTCTTAGTTTAGTAATAACTGACTTCATATTTGCTCAAAACAGCTCCATTCATATTTCGGGGAATATAAAAGACAAAATAACCGGGGTGAATCTATTCCAGGTTAAAATCTATGCTACTAATAATTCAGGTACAATAAACGATTCTACAACAACAAATCCTTTAGGCAATTGGGAAATTGAAATCCCGGTTTCTTCAGTCGGTGAAAATCCTGGAGTCCCGGCATCTTTTGAAGTATCGCAGAACTATCCCAACCCTTTTAATCCTTCAACTAAAGTTGATATAGCTCTACCAAGTGCCGCAAATGTTTCGGTTACAATCTATAACGCACTTGGTGAAACGATTGATAGATATGAAGAGTATCTTAACCAGGGAAGTTATTCAATTGAATGGCATGCACGCGGAAGCGCAGGTGTCTACTTCTTGAATGTAAAAACAGGAAGCGGGAGCATCACAAAAAAAATGGTTCTGCTTGACGGAGGTTACGGAAGCGGGTTGTCCGGTTTTAGAGCCGGTGGGAATTCAACTAATAATATTAACCGGTTTAATAAAACAACTTCCCCGGTTGAGATAAAAATCCGTGCTTCAAAATTTGCTTATGTATCTGTTGTTTTGGATACAATAATAACTGGCTCCGAGCATTTTGAGTTTAAGCTTGAAACAATTCATTCTTATTCGAGATTAATCGATCTTCATAATGACATTCTTGAAAAAATGGTAATTGATACATCTTACCATCTCGCCGATTTCCATACTTATAACCACACCGACATACCACGAATGATTACTGGTGGTATTGATGCTCAATTATTTGCAGTCTGGGTCGATCCTTCTTCGCATGGAAATAACTCATATAACCATGCAATGGATATGGTAAATATTTTTCATAATGAAATTGCACTGAACAACGAAAAGATTGGACAGGCAAGAACCGCAGAAGAAGTAATTCAATTAAACAACGAGAATAAAATTGCAGCCATACTTGCAGTTGAAGGAGGGCACGCAATTGAGAACGATATTCAAAAGCTGAAGAATCTTTACGACGAAGGGATGAGGTATCTTACTATAACTTGGAATAATAGTCTTGATTGGGCAGTATCAGCGCAAGACCCCCGCTCGGCGACAGTTGGATTGAGCGAATTCGGCAAAGATGTGATTCGAACGCTTGATTCTCTTGGTGTGATGATTGATGTTTCCCATACGGGAATAAAAACTATTGAGGACATTTTGACTATAACAACAAACCCGATACTTGCTACGCATTCGGGAGTGAGGGCTATAAGGAATCATTATCGTAATTTGTATGACGATCAAATAGCGGCTATTGCTTTATCGGGAGGTGTGATTGGTATTGTTTTTTATCCGCCTTTTCTTTCAAACAGCAGCACAGTGAATATTGCAAAAGTAGTTGACCACATTGATTACATTGTTAATCTTGTCGGAATCGATCATGTGGCTGTTGGCTCTGATTTTGACGGCATCGGGACAAATACAGTTATAGGACTTGAGGATATATCAAAATACCCTAATCTTACAATGGAATTATTGAACCGTGGTTATACACAAAATGAAATTGAAAAAATTCTTGGCGGAAATTTCATGAGGGTTTTTGAACAGGTTACCGGAAGTAAAAAAACAATTAATAAGAATTTACAACAAAGAACCGTTTTGAATTAAACGGTTCTCTTTTTTGGATTATAATATGATTAATAGATTTAAAAATATCTACCTTACACTTGGAGTGTTGACATTGGCTGCAAGCCTTATTCTCAAAAGATTTGTTGGCGATTATGGCATTAATGCATTTCTCGTCGGAATGTTAACAGGAATGTCTATCGTTTTCAATATAACTTTCTTGGTTTACTGGAGAAAAATGAAGCAAGCCAGAAAAGAAACATGATTAGCACAATTTAAAATCCGTCCTTGAGGATGTTGTTTGAAAAAAACAGATTGAAAAGGAAACTGGTATGAATGAACATAGTTATAGTGAAACTGCAAATCAATATGATAAGCAGGTAAAAGAGTATGACAGTTACGGACATAATGTAATATTCGGTATGAGTTATGAGTATGTTAAACCGGATGAAAAATTACTTGATCTTGGAATCGGAACCGGGCTGGCATCAATTCAATTCTCAAAAGCTGGATTGAAAGTTTATGGAATAGATTCTTCGGATGAGATGCTGGAAGCAGCAAGATCAAAAGGATTTGCAGAGGAGCTAAAGCAATACAATTTATCGGAAGATAGAATTCCATATAATGACAATTTCTTTGAACATGTTATCAGTTGCGGCATATTTCATTTTTTGGGTAATCTCAGCAATCTGTTTTCCGAAGTGGCAAGGGTAACAAAAAAACATGGAATTTTCGCATTTACTTTTGCCCCGGGAGAAGATAACCTGGATTTTGGAAAGGGAATGACAGCATGGGGAGTCCCGATATTTAAACACTCATCCAAGTATATTCGAAAACTGTTAATTGAAAATGACATGTTTCTGCTCAAGGAACAAAGGCTTCTGATTAAGGGAGCTGATAAAACGAATTATGATATGTTGTTTTCTGTGATTATCGCTGAACACCGGTAACATGTTGAAATTATTATAGTCAGAGACTACTTTATTTTCCCCGTTTCTTTATCTTGGGATTGTGAATTTCCTACTTTTTGAATTATATGAAAACAAAACTCTTATTATTACATTTACTGCTATTTAGCTATATCTCATTTGCCGCCTCGTTAAGCGTAAATAAAATTGAGATTGCCGGGAAGCTTTTGCCGCCCGAAAAATGGAATGATATTTCCATATCCGAAAACAAACCTATTTCATTTTTTTTTATTATAGACCAGGAAAATAAAGAAGTTCTGTATAAAGCATTTCTAAACGGGCATACTGTTGTTGTAAGTTTGAATGAAAACGGAGACCCCTACGTTGAGCTAAATTCACTTCAAAGCGGTGTCTATATATTTAAAGCGGTTGCATACGATAACAGCGGATGGGAAACCGAATCAAACCCTGTAAGTTTTGTTGTAACAGGAAATACAGTTACCGAAGTACAAACAAAAGAACCGGCTATCAATTCTACGGATAATAGTAATCTTTATTTAATCGCCATAATAGCATTTCACATTGTTCTTTTTACAACCCTTTTCTTTAGGAAACGAAAAAAAGAAAAGATAGAAAAAGATAAAATATCCGAAATCAAACAGCAGCAAGGTGAAGAAATTCTCTCCCTGAAATCGGAATTAAAAAAGACGATGGATGAAAATTCCTATTTGAAGAAACAGATACAACAGATGCAGGCAAGTATTGCCGGACTTCAAAAAGCAAACGAGGCATTATCGGTTCAGAATGAAAGACTGGAGAAAAGTAAATCACAACTTGAGGAGCTGCAGGCAGAAAAAGAAAAACTATTTGCTATGACCATTCACGATATTAAGAATCCTGCTTCAGCTATTAATGGTTATATTGAATTACTTGATAAATATGACCTCAATGCAGTTGAACAGCAGGACATTCTTCAATCACTTGCGGCAAGTTCGTTACAGATTATTAATCTTTCGCATAAAATGACGAAAGTACTTACAGCAAAAAAGAAAGAAGAAGCGGAAGACCTTGAGATACAGTCTACATCGCTTAAAGCAGTAATCGATAAAGTATGTAAAAGAAACCTTGTCTATGCAAAAAACAAAAATATCAAGTTAGTTAATAACGCTTCTCCTCACACACCCGACGTGCAAATTGATGTTATGAAGATTGATGAAGTAATTGATAACTACGTTAATAATGCAATTAAGTACTCGTTTGAAAATTCAACCGTTAAAATTGTTTCTTATTTTAGCGAGAAAAAAGTATCGGTTGAAGTTACTGATGATGGTCCCGGAATGACAAAGTATGATATTGCCAATGCTTTCAATAAAGGGGTTACGCTTAGCGCTAAACCTACTGGTGGAGAATCCTCTACCGGTATGGGGTTATGGATAGTAAAACAGATTATCGAACTTCATGGCGGCGAAGTATGGATTAAAAGCAAACCGGGGCAAGGAGCTACATTCGGATTCAATCTGCCATTGTAAAAAAAATACAATAGATTGATTTATTGCTGAACCCTTTTTGATTATTTTCTATTTGCTTCCAAAGCTTCAATTTTTTCGCACATTAATGCGGAAGTATACATTGAATACTGTTTTCGCAAATTGTCTACTCCGAAATAGCAAACTATCGGTAATGTCCACTCAAGAACAGCTAATAAATAAGGGATTATGTCGTTTTCGAACAATGTAACTGTCTTTGCATACTTTCTGATTACGCATATTGTTTTGAATGCTTTTTCAACCATCGGGTCGTTGCCGGAATAGGTGAATACAGGTTCTTCGTCCAGATTGTTTTGTATCAATAAACCTTCTTCAAACTTCAGCAGTTCTCGTAAATCATCTTCCGATTCCAATCTCACGTTTTCATTTTTTACAATCGGTTCAATTCGTGCAAAATCGGAAACAGCATTTCTGACTTTTGTTTCGGAGAAGTCGATTATGTATATATTCTCAATTTCATCAACTAAAATGTTCTGCATATTTAAATCGCCATGACTGATACACTTATACCAAAGCTTTGAATACTTTTCTTTTTCTTTGTATTTATACTTTAAATACCAGTATGGATTAACAACATTTCTATTTAATGCCGGGATAAATATTGATTCCTTCTCGGCGGAAACGCCAACATTTTTTTCAGCTTCATTGTAAATGTGTTTGAAGAAAACAGCCGTAGGATCGTGTTCTTTGTATGGATAAATTATTTCAAGGCGCGGTTGACCATACCATGGAAGTAAAACTTCCGTAAAAACTTTCTTAAGTAACTTTAGATATTCTTCAACGGGACGCTCTTTGTAATGGAGTGTAAGCCATTTCAGTTTGCTTTCAGGTCCGTTGATGCCAACAAAGTTATAACGTACGCCGCCCCAATCCCCGTGAAAATAACTTCCAAGAATTGATACACTGTTATTTAAAATGTATTTTTTCACAAACTCCTCATATCTATCCCGCTCCCTTTTTATCATTGCAAGATTACCGAGTTTTAGAACAGTTGGAATAATTCTTTTTCTATCGTGGTCATATCCGTCAACCATAAAAGTTTGAGCCGAATAGCCGCCATGTAAAGGCTTTACAAGGATTGAACTGCAATCAGAGTAAATTTTCCTTATGATTATTTCAAATTCATCCTTTAACGGCTGATCTTTTTCAAATTCTATTTTCAACCGTTTGCTTTCAGCAGCGATAATATCAACGGGGTGATAAACTAAAATTACGGCGTCTGTGAATCTGCAACCGCCTGCTAATACTTTTAATTCAGCCGGTTCAGATTTTTCAAGAGTAGATTTAAGAAGTAGTGTTAAATTATCTTTTCCATTGTAAACAATAGTAGTATTAAAAAACAATCCGTTAGCAGCAAAAGCAATTTTTTCTTCTGTTTTGCTTTCGTTTAATTTCCTACCTAAAATATCCGGCAATGATAGATTTTTTGCAGTAAATTCATCAACGGCGAATCCGGCTGCAAACAGAGATTTTTTGTCATCTCCTTCAATTATATTACCGGAAATCACAAACGGCATAACGCCGTTAGTGTTACTGTGCTGGGGAATTAGAGCGAAAAGATTTTTCAGTATAGTTTTTAGTTCAATAGTTGATTCCGACTTTATCTTTGCTGAGAAGTTATATTCTTTCGGTAATGAAATTCCTTCCTTTATGAACACATGTGTATCCGAAGGTGCTTCTGAAAGAATATAATCAAAACCGGGAGAATCATTTTTCGGGTTTAGCCCGAAGAAATTTCCGAAACTGATAAAATCACCTGCAGATGCTTCCGCTTCCGAACAAGTGGTAGCTAAACTTCCGGTGCCGATAGAAATTGAGAGTTCAGAAAGGTTGACCGGGATAAATTGCTTGCCGTTTTCCTGGTTCCATACAAGCAATTCACCTTCTGTATTCGAGTTCTTTTGGACAATGTATTCGCAGCCATCTACTTTTTTTGAAACTACTATTTCATCCTTACCTTTAAGATTATTGATAACGGATTCTGCATCATTAATTGTTTCGGCAACCAATAGTTGAGATAGTATACCTGTAATCTCAAGTACCTGTTTTACAAATGAGGGAACAGAAATTAGGATTAATCTGCCGTTTTCTTTCCGTAGTTTTTTTTCAAAAGCGATTATTGAACGAATACCCGCAGAAGAAAGATACTGGACATTTTCAAAATCGAGAACCGGGTACTGGTTGAAGGGGAGTACTGAAACCGTTTTATCAAATTCGATTCCTCCCGAACCATCAAATCTTCCTTCCAATTTGACTAATAGTAATTCATTATCGGTAGTAAATGTAATTGTAAGCATCTTTCGTCCGCTTTCAAATAATCAATAAAAAAACTTCCGGTAGAAAAATAAGAAAAAGAAAAGAAACTTAGAACCTTAAAAGCAAACTATTTAGCATTAAAAAAGGGGTCGGTTCTGTCTTTGTTAAAGTGAGGGCGGTAATAACTATTACTTTCAAGTTCCTGAACCCAACCGTTGTTCAAGTTGTATTTATCAAGTAATTCAACTGCTTTTGCGTACTCCGATTGGCTTAATACTCTTGATAACAGTATCTCTTCACATGCAAGATGAGAAGGATAATACTGAGACATTAAAGATACTGTGATTTTACTACTCAGTTCTTCCGAAATAAATTTAAATACGTTTTCGGTATCGGATAACTGGTTGGGAAGAACCAAATGCCTAATGATTAATCCCCGAACTACAATATCATTTATGTATGTTAAATTATCTCCGACCTGCCTGTACATTTCTTTCAATGCCAGAGTAGCGGTATCATAATAGTTTTTGATCATGGAATAATTCAAAGCATATTCATTACACCCGTATTTGAAATCGGGAAGGTAGATGTCAACTATTCCTTCAAGTAGTCGTAAAGATGAAACTGAATCATACCCGTTGGAATTATAAATAACTGGTATTTTTAATCCGAGGTTTGCAGCAATGTACACCGCATGAATTATCTGTGGAATAAAATGAGAAGGGGATACGAGCCCGATATTATGACATCCTTCATCCTGCAGTTCAATCATTATTTCAGCTACCCGGTTGATTGAACAGATGTTAAGTATTTCTCTTTTAGGATTCTGGCTGATTTCAAAATTCTGGCAGTAAACGCACCTTAAATTACAGTTACCAAAGAAAATATTTCCTGCGCCGTTAGTTCCGCTTAAACCGGGTTCTTCGCCAAAATGTTTTGTATAAGAGGAAACAATAGGAAGGTGTCCGCTTACACAAAAACCGTCCCTTGATTCATAACGGTTAACACTGCATTGATGCGGACAGCATTTGCAATTCCGCAATAATTTTTCAGCAAGTTCGGCTTTCTTTTTTAACTCACCTGTCCGTAATTGCTTGAGGTAACCGGGTTCAAATTGACAAGTTGCATTAATATCCGGCATTATTTCTCCTTTTTTTTAGATATTATAGGCATAAGTACAAGATTTTTCAACAAATTTATTGCAAAAATACAATCTTATTTCTATATTTGACGCCTAAATTTTTGAAAAACGCCGGGGTGGCGGAATTGGTAGACGCACAGGACTTAAAATCCTGTGTCCCTTCTGGGACGTGCCGGTTCGAGTCCGGCCCTCGGTACAAAGAATTAATCTATGAATTGAATCCCGGCTTTATTCAAAAACAAAAAATATATTTTAGTGAACCGGTTTTTGCTTTAAACTATTGGGGTTCTTAGCTCAGTTTGGTTAGAGCGTCTGCTTGACGTGCAGAAGGTCATAGGTTCGAATCCTATAGAACCCACATAATTCGGAGTGAACTCCGTTTTTTTTTATACGAAAGTGAATATGGAAAAGATTGTTGTAAAATTTCCTGATGGAAATAGTAAAGAATTCGACAAGAATATTACCGCTTTTGAAGTGGCTAAATCTATTTCACCTAAACTTGCCGAAGAAACACTTGCAGTAAAAATTAATGGCTGTGTAAAAGATATTTATACTCCTCTTGGAGATAATACCGAAGTAAAGTTCTTAACTTTTGATGATGAAGAAGGGAAGGAAGTCTATTGGCATTCTACTTCGCATTTGATGGCTCATGCAGTTCAGTCTATCTACCCCGAAGCTAAGTTTGGTGTTGGTCCCGCTGTTGAGACGGGGTTTTATTACGATATAGACATCAACACGAAGCTAACGGAAGAGCATTTGACTGCTATCGAAAATAAAATGATCGAGCTTTCAAAAAAAGATTCGCACTTCAAAAGAGTTGAATTATCAAAAAAGGAAGCGATAGATTTTTTCCGTGAAAAAGGGGATAACTATAAACTTGAAATTCTCAGCGAACTTGACGAGAATACTGAAATAATAAGCCTTTATCACGAAGGGGAGTTTACCGATTTATGTACAGGTCCACATTTACCGGCAGTCGGAAAAATTAAATACTTAAAGCTGTTAAGTGTTTCGGGTTCTTACTGGCGAGGAGATGAGAAGAACAAACAACTCCAGAGAATTTACGGCGTTTCTTTTCCAAAGAAAAAAATGCTTGAAGATTACCTCATCTTTTTAGAAGAGGCAAAGAAAAGAGACCATCGTAAACTTGGTAAACAATTGGAATTGTTCAGCATTCAGGAAGAAACCGGTGCAGGACTTATTTACTGGCATCCCAAAGGTGCACGTGTAAGAAATACAATTGAAACATTCTGGCGGGAACAACATCTTGCTAACGGGTATGAGTTGTTATATACGCCGCATATCGGTAAAGGATGGCTGTGGGAAACAAGCGGTCATCTTGGGTTTTATAAAGAGAGCATGTATTCACCGATGAGTATTGATGAACAGGATTATTTCATCAAACCGATGAACTGTCCTTTTCACATTATGATTTATAAATCTAAACTCCGTTCATACCGCGATCTTCCGTTACGCTGG
>ERZ795056.3086-NODE-3086-length-18036-cov-7.860130_pt1 | contig 18036 bp, 12 predicted proteins | sample MGYA00375140_ERZ795056 | MGnify/ENA primary metagenome ERZ795056 (study PRJEB30185, sample SAMN05720227) | activated sludge metagenome | isolation source: Anaerobic digester | place: USA | collected 2015-03-09 ... | reverse complement strand
CAATCGGCATCCTTTCGCCGCTGGTAGCATTAATAGGCGATGCTATAGTTGCTTTTATCATTGCCTATGCCATTATCTGGCCGGTGCGCATGGGTTTTAAAAAAATATCGGGATGGATTGACAACCATTTGTGGAGTTGGGTGATGGTTCCGGTGGAAAGAAAGGGCCTGTTAAAATGGATAGAAAAATTGATGCAACTGTTTCTTACCAAAAGAATTCGAACTGCCATCCAATTCCGTAAAGCAGGTTATTCATTTCGCACCGCTTTTCGCACCGGCCTTCGGATTGGATTACCCTGGTCGGCACTGCTGGCAGCCATTATGCCGGTGTTGGGCATGAGCTGGTATTTTGATACGGAAAACTGGGCTTCCGGAGTTTGGGACCGCTGGGCAGCTATGAGGGCCGATACCTGGCGTATGGCCATGATTGAAGCTTCGGAGGAGAATATTTCAAATCCTTTGGCTTTTAATATTACCCAGGATGGACTGGCTGATACTGCAAATTTTTCATTTGTAGTAGTGGGCGACCCCGGTGAGGGCGATGCTTCGCAACTGATTTTAAAGGATCAGATTATTAAGGTGACCAACAAACCCGATGTAAGGTTCCTGGTAATCAGCAGCGATATTGTTTATCCTTCAGGCGCATTGAAAGATTATGAAAAAAAGTTCTGGATGCCTTTTAAAGGAGTGGAAAAGCCAGTTTATGCTATTCCCGGCAACCACGACTGGTATGATGCGCTTGATGGTTTTGTGGCAACTTTTTTTGAACCTTCAGCCGCCCGGAATGCCCTGCGTACACGTATTCGCGCCGACCTTAAAATATCTTCAACCACAGATATTAAAATTGAAGAAATGATTTCCAAAACCGAATTCTGGCGAAGCGAGTATGAGGTACCCACAGGGCATCAGAAAGCCCCTTTTTTCCAGGTAAGTAACGGAAACTTTGTGCTGATTACCCTTGAAACCGGTGTGGAAAGGCAGATTGATACCCTGCAAATGACCTGGTTGCAAAATGTGCTGGAAGCCTCAAAGGAAAAGTTTGTGATGGTATTGCTTGGCCATCCTTTTTATGCAATTGGCGAGTACCAGGGTAAAATGAACCCGAAATTTGAAGAACTTCACCAATTATTGCGCAGGTACAAAGTGCCGCTGGTAATGGCGGGCGATACCCACGACCTGGAATATTATGTTGAAGGCCAACAAAACAACGACGGTCACACCATGCACCATTTTGTAAACGGTGGGGGCGGAGCTTATTTAAGTATTGGTGCTGCCATGTCAAACCCTGATGAAATGCCGGTAAAGGATTATGCATTTTACCCTTCCCGTGGTCCATTGGTAAAAAAAATAGATAATCTGACTGCATGGTACAAATACCCGGTATGGTGGTACACCAAAAAATTTAATGGCTGGCCGGTTTCACCCGAATGGTTATCGGCCGCTTTTGATTATAACAAAGCGCCTTATTTTCAAAGTTTTATGGAAATCAGGGTGGAGCGAAGCAAAAAGCAGGTTCGGTTAATTCCTTATACCAATAAAGGAAGATTGAGGTGGACAGAACTTACCGCAACACCCTTATTGGGAAAAAATGCATTGGTTCAGGGGGATTTTGTTGAATGGATTGTGCCAATGAACTGATTGGCGCAAAACTATCTGTTAAGGGCTGCAATGCCCTGTTTCTTTTACTTTTTCCAGGCTGCATTGTATATCAGGGTTTCCAATGCGGAATAACTATTGCGTTTTGAAAGTCAACGCTTTACTTTTGTTTTTATTCCTTAAAGGTTCGCTGGATGAAAAAAATCTATCACCGTTCAATCATAAATATGATGTTACGTCTTCCTGGTTCGCTTATGCTGCTTTTTGTTGGTTGTATTTTTGGGTATGCTCAGAAAAATCGCCCTGTTGTGGATGTTGACAAAGCCTTTCAATTAGCTGCAAAGCAATACCAGGGTATGCTTGCTGCCCATACCGATGTTACCAAATTTCCCCAATCAACCAAACCCGATGGCAGCCCCGATAACCGTGCTGCAAGCTGGTGGTGCAGTGGATTTTTTGGTGGTTCGCTCTGGTATTTATTTGAATATACCAGGGATAATAAGTGGCGGGAGGCTGCAGATACCTGGACAATGGCTGTAGAACAGCAAAAGTTTAACAAGGGAACACATGATTTGGGTTTTATGCTGTACTGTCCGTTTGGAAATGGCTACAGGTTAACCGGCAATCAAAAATATATTGAACCCATGCTCACCGGGGCTGCATCACTTTCTACCAGGTTCAATCCACAGATTGGCCTGATAAAATCGTGGGAAAAGCATGATAACTGCAATTATCCTGTTATAATTGATAATATGATGAACCTGGAGTTTTTGTTCTGGGCTGCAAGGCAATCCGGGGATAAAAAGTTTTACAACCTTTCGGTAACCCATGCCGATAACACCATTAAAAACCATTTCAGAAGCGATTTCAGTTCATATCACGTAGTTTGCTATAACCCCGATGGCAGTATATTCAGAAAAAAGACAGCCCAGGGTGCAAATGATACCTCAGCGTGGGCAAGGGGACAGGCATGGGGATTATATGGTTATACCATGATGTACCGCGAAACCAGGGACCCGAAGTACCTGAGACAGGCCGAAGGAATTGCTGCTTTTATGATGAATCATCCCAATTTACCAAAGGATAAAATATTTTACTGGGACTTTAATGCCCCCAATTTACCCAACGAAGAGAGGGATGCATCCGCAGCAGCCATTACATCATCGGCTTTGCTTGAACTGGCAAATTTCAGTAAAGCCAATAAAAAGAAATATATTGATTTTGCTGAAAAGATTCTTGTCAGCCTGTCCTCTCCTGAATACACAGCCGAAGCAGGAACCAATAATCATTTTATTCTCAAACATTCTGTTGGCCACAAACCGGCAGGCTCCGAAGTAAATACGCCCATTGTTTATGCCGATTATTATTACCTCGAGGCATTGCTGAGGTATAGGGGTATGAAAAAATAGCCGTCTGGCTTTAGTCTCAATCAAAACTCTGGTTCCTTGTAGCTGCAAGTTTAAGCAGCCTGTCGTATTGTTCCGGGGTAAGGTCATTGTAAAAAAAGTATACAGGATCAAGGGGGCTGCCATTTTTATGCACTTCGTAGTGCAGGTGCGGGCCGGTGCTTTTGCCGGTGCTTCCAACCCAGCCAATTACTTCGCCGCGCTTTACCTGCTGACCTCTTCTTGCTTTTATCCTTACCATATGCGCATAAAGGGTTTCGTAGCCAAACCCATGGTCCACCACTACATGGTTGCCGTAGCCCCCGGTGTTAAAACCCGATTCGGTTACCCGGCCATCGGCTGTGGCGTAAATCGGGGTACCTGTATTAGCTGTAAAATCTAGCCCGGCATGCATTTTCGGTATTTTATACACCGGATCAATCCGGTAACCAAAACCGGAAGCTACCCTTTCCAGTTCCTGGTTGCTAACCGGTTGAATGGCAGGAATGGCAGCCAAAAGGTCTTCCTTCTTTTCAATCAGTTCCGTTATTTTTTCAAAAGATTTACCCTGGAAGTTGATGCGGTTATGCAGCCGGTCGAGCGCCTGACTCGCCGATAATACCATGGCTTCCTGGTCCATTCCGGTAATTTTCTTGAGTTCTTCAAGCCTTGCAATCATTTTTGCCCTGGCACTGTCTGGTATGGGATCGCTTTCAAAAATGGACCGGTACACCTGGTTATCGCGTTTTTCCAGTGACACCATCCGTTTTTCCAGGTCATTTATTTGGGCATTCAGTACCTTATAAGAATACCTGAGGTTGGCATTTTCCTGGCGAAGCGCTAATTCCGTGGAACTCGGAAAATATTTTTGCCCTAACGATAAAATAATAAAAGCCGAAACCAAAGTGGCGGCAATAAATCCAAAAATCCGCAAAAGCCTTACCCTTAGCGGCGTTATCAGCTTTTCATACCGCAGGGTATGCGTATTGTAGAAATATTTTATTTTTTTCAAATCAAATGAGCATTTACAGGCACAAAGAGCAATTTCAACCTGATTAACAGCAGCTTTTGGGTGAAAATAGGTGCTATACAAACAACCATTTTAAAGTAAGCCAAAGGTAAATGGTTACCTTTGCACCCCGCAAACCGGCGGTAAATGTAATTTTTACCGCACATTATTTATAACAAATTAATACCCTGTAAGGGTTTTTTTTAAAACGATGATGACTGCTGCTGCAATCCGACAAGCTTTTCTCGATTTTTTTGCCTCCAAAGGCCACGCAATAGTTCCAAGTGCACCCATTGTTGTGAAGGATGATCCTACCCTGATGTTTACCAACGCTGGTATGAATCAGTTTAAGGACTATTTCTTAGGCACCAAACAGGCGCCTAACCCCCGTATTGCAGATACGCAAAAATGCCTGCGGGTAAGCGGCAAGCACAACGACCTGGAGGAAGTGGGGGTTGACCATTACCACCATACCATGTTTGAAATGCTGGGAAACTGGAGTTTTGGCGATTATTTTAAGCAGGAAGCTATATCCTGGAGCTGGGAACTGCTTACAGAAGTGTATAAAATACCAAAAGACAGACTTTATGCCTCTGTTTTCGAGGGGGATAAATCAGAAAATTTACCTCCATCAAGTATTGCCCTTGGCGAATGGAAAAAAATACTGCCCGATGAGCAAATTGTTTTCGGCAATAAAAAGGATAATTTCTGGGAAATGGGGGATACAGGTCCCTGCGGGCCTTGTTCCGAAATACATGTGGATATGCGGCCTGATGAAGAAAGGGCACAAATTCCGGGCCGGCTGCTGGTTAATAAAGACCACCCCAAAGTAATAGAAATATGGAATAATGTATTTATTCAATACAACCGTAAAAAAGATGGAAGCCTTGAAAACTTGCCTAGCTGTCATGTAGATACCGGCATGGGGCTGGAGCGCCTGGTGCGGGTTCTGCAACAAAAAGACAGCAACTACGATACCGATATTTTTAGCGGAACCATTGCCGAAACGGAAAAGCTATGCGGACACAAATATGGCGCTACCGACAGTAAGGCCGATATTGCCTTCCGGGTTATTGCAGACCATATTCGCGCCATCAGTTTTACCATTGCCGACGGGCAGTTGCCTTCCAATACCGGGGCGGGCTATGTAATCCGCCGCATATTGCGCCGTGCCGTAAGGTACTATTACAGTTACCTGCATGTTAAGCATCCCCTGCTGCACCACCTTGTGCCGGTGCTCGCCAATCAGTTCGAAAATGTGTTTCCTGAGCTTTTCAAGCAAAAGGATTTTGTAGAAAAAGTGGTGATGGAAGAAGAACTGGCTTTTCTGCGTACCCTTGAAGGGGGGTTGCGCCGGATGGACGAACTGATGAAAGAAAGTGTGGGAACGGTAGAGGGAGAAAAGGCCTTTGAATTATATGATACTTATGGTTTTCCATTGGATCTTACCATGCTGATTGCACAGGAGAATAACCTGAAAATTGACGAGAAAGGTTTTACAGCTGCCATGTTGCGGCAAAAAAACCGTAGCCGTGCGGCTACAGCCCTTGATACAGATGATTGGGTAATTCTGGGCGAGGAGAAGGGAGAAGGATTTGTGGGCTACAACGATCTGAACGTGCTGGCAAAGGTTCAGCGTTACCGCCGTGTAAGCGGAAAGGGTAAAATTCAATACCAGATTGTACTGGATAAAACGCCGTTTTATGCCGAAAGCGGCGGACAGGTGGGGGATACCGGAAAACTGGTTTTTGGCGAGGAAGTAATCGGGGTAGTGGATACCAAAAGGGAAAACGATGTAATTGTACACCTGGTAAATGATCTTCCTACCGATTTCAGTTTGCAGGTGCGCGCACTGGTACATGCAGAGCGCAGGCTGAATATCATGTATAATCACACCGCTACCCACCTTATGCATGCTGCCCTGCGCGAAGTGCTGGGTACCCATGTAGCGCAAAAAGGATCGCTAGTAAACGATGAAGGTCTGCGTTTCGACTTTTCGCATTTCAGCAAAATGACGGATGAAGAGATCCGGAGGGTGGAGCAAATTGTAAACGGTAAAATCAGGGAGAATATTCCCGTAGTCATCCGTAGCATGCCAAAGGAGGAAGCCATGCAAATGGGCGCCATGGCCCTGTTTGGCGAGAAATATGGTGATGTTGTAAGGGTTGTAACCATTGATCCCAATTTCTCTGTGGAGCTTTGCGGGGGCACGCATGTTATGCATACAGGCATGATTGGTTTATTTGCACTTTTATCAGAGTCGGCGGTGGCCGCAGGGGTTCGCAGGATTGAAGCCTTGACAGGGCCCGTTGCCTTCCGCTTTCTTTCCGAAAAACTGGAAAACCTCCGCGATATAGGAACCATCCTTAAATCTAAAGAACCTGTAAAAGCAGTTGACAGGCTGATTACCGAAAACGCACAGCTAAAGAAGCGTATTGAGGCACTTGAGGCCCGTCAGCTTGTTACCATACGCCATGAATTGTTGCAGAAAGATGAGATTATCAACCAGGTAAACTTTATTGGGGATGTGGTAGAAGTTCCCAATCCTGATGCGCTTAAGAAGCTTTGCTACGACCTGAAAAATCACCTGAATGATTTTGTGGTGGTACTTTGCGCCAACATTGATGGAAAGCCTTTTGTGGCAGTAAGCATTGCTGAAACGGTGGTGGCTGCCAAGGGGCTTGATGCCGGGCAACTGATCAAACAGGTGGTTTCGCCCATTATTAAAGGCGGCGGCGGCGGGCAAAAAAGTCTTGCTACCGCAGGCGGACAGGATGCATCGAGGCTGGCAGAGGTGATTGAAGCCATAAAAGCTCTTTTGTAGGAACATTTCCACGGGTATTTTTTAAGTAGTAAGTTATGCGGCAGACCCGTTTTTTTGTGGGGTTGATACTTTTTTTGTCATTTGTTCAATGTCAAACTTCTGAAGTTATGCATCCTGCCTTTCGTGTACATTCGCTCCGCCTGCATCCCGGTGAAGATGTAATGCCTGCACTCAGGAAATTTATTGCGGCAAAACAAATCGGCGCGGGTTTCATTTTATCGGCAGTGGGCAGTCTTACCCAATACCATATCCGTTTTGCCAATCAGCCCGAAGGCAGTAAAGCCGAAGGCCATTTTGAAGTGGTTTCACTGACGGGTTTACTCAGTACGAAAGGTAGCCATGTTCACCTTTCGGTGAGCGATAGTACGGGCCGCACCATGGGCGGACACCTGCTTGATGGCAATCTTGTTTACACCACCCTTGAATTGGTTATTGGCGAAGATCCTGAACATATATATGACCGGGAAACAGACAGTACTTTTGGGTATAAGGAACTGGTGGTAAAGCCAAAGGAAGAATAGTTTGGCCTTATTTATTATTGGGAACATATAATTGTAGTTGCCATCTTTAGTGATCAATTTGGTTTATCGGCCCTTAAATTTTACCATTCTCTCATTCAAATACCATTCTCTCATTTCCCTTTTCATTTCGAAATGATTTACTATTTCTTAGCAGTATAAATAGTACTGTTTATGAAGAGATACACTTTTGTAATCATTTTATTTACCATTGCAGCAAATACGTTGCATGCGCAGGTAAAAATTGGCGGTGCAGCCGAAATACCCCATGCAAGTGCGGTGCTTGAACTGGACGGAGGAAACAACCGGGGCCTGCTTTTGCCCCGCATGCGCAAAATGGATATTGATGCGATTCAAAATCCTGCTGAAGGATTAACCATTTATGCAACCGATGAACAGGCCGTTTATACCAGGAAGAGTTTGGTATGGGAAAAGCAGGGACCGTTTTCCTTGCCTTATTTCGGAGAATATTCGGCTTCATCGGTGGCCGGCATTTACATAACAAACAATTTTAATGCATATAATGCCACAGCTATCAGGGGCAATGCAGATGCAGGAAATGGTGTAATGGGTACTTCAAAGAGTGGCGATGCTGTGATAGGCATAGCATCGGGACAATTTGCAGTTGGGGGCAGATTTGAGAATCGAAATGGAGGCTCGGGTATCGTATGCGAGGGAATAATAGATATACTGGATGAAAATGGTTCAATGATTCGTTTTTTTGACCCGACCAGGTATGCTAAAAGTTTTATTCAACAGGTAAATAACGACCTGAAAGTGGGTACATTGGCTACCAACGACCCGGGAAGGGTAATTTTGCGCACCAATGGTTCAGACAGGCTTTGGGTGGATAGCACAGGTTATGTAACCATTGGTGGAAGAATAGGCCCAACCATCAGCGGCCCGTACAAACTTGCTGTAAAAGGTAAAATAGCAGCAACCGATTTTAATGTGGTCGCAACCGGTTCGTGGCCCGATTATGTTTTTGACCCATCTTACAAACTACGGTCGTTGGAAGAAACAGAAGCCTATATAAACGAGCACAAACATTTACCCAATATTCCTGCCGCTGCTGTAGTGGAGAAAGAAGGCTTTGCCCTTGGCGATATGCAAAAAAGAATGCTGGAGAAAATTGAAGAACTCACCCTCCATTTAATTGAAGCCAATAAGGCGTTGAAAGAATTCCGCAGTTCTTCAACCCTGGAAATAGAACAATTGAAACAACAGGTACAAGCGTTGCAACCTAAAAAGTAGCTAATTACTATTAAGAAGGATATCCAATAAATTCAGCATCAATTTACAAAAATCTCATCCAAAAATATCCAGGCTTTATCGCCCTTGCCCCGGTGCCAGGCAGGTAATTTGCCAACCGGTTTGGCCAGAATCCGGATGTATTTAACTTCCTGTGCAGCAAAGTTGCACTCAAACCCTTCGGTGTAAACCGGGGCTTCCTTTTGGGGTTGCCCTGGCAGCATTTTTTGCAGGAGTTTCATGTTTGTCAGGCTGTTGCCTCCCCACACTTCCACCGATTGCGGCGGCATAATGTAGCTGGCAATATCCACCAGGCTGCTGAGGGTAATGCCGGATACTGGGGTGGGTTTGTTGAAATACAGTATCACCTCCATGGGATTGAACCGGTAGCCAAGCCATTTGCCGCTCCGGAAATTATCATCCCCTTTTATGTTGTCATTAAGCGTTGCCGGGCCATTGCCTTTGTACGCATTGTCAGCCGGTTGCAATGCCTTAATGGAATCAGGTTTGTATTTGTTTTTAAATAAAAATAGTTGTGCAGTATTGCTGCTTATCCATCCTTTTTTAAAAGCTTTAGCTTTTAGCATACCTTGTTTATCCAATAAAATACCGGGCTTGTATACAGGTGATTCAATACTGTCGGGGTCGTTGCCATCAATTGAATAATGGATACTTACACCTGGCAGGAAATGTTTTAATTTCAGTTCAACAGGTTCGGAAATGATTTGCATTTCGTTTTCAATGATCGGCGCATTAAGTTGCATAACAATGGTATCGCCATTAAAGCCCCATTGTATGCGGGCGTTACCCAGTTTTTCCTCAACCTGTTTTTGCTCTGATGACTTCACTTTTGTTCGCCAGGCATTAAGGGAGGTAAGTTGTTTCAGATGCCCTAATTCGCCAAGTTCATTGGCTGAAAGGGTGGTACCCGAAACTGATAATTGCTGTAAATGCTCAAGCGGTTGTAATGCGGCAAGTCCTTTGCCGGTAATATCGGTAAACGAAAGATTGAGTTTCCGCAGGTTTTTGAATTGCGAAATGGTAGCTAGTTCTTCATCTTTTACCGGCATCTTATTCAGGTTGAGTGAAACGATCTGTTCTTTTACTTCAAGTAATTCCTGCAATTGGGAAGGCTTGTATTGGGAGGCGCCAAAAAATTCTACCGAAAGCGCCGGTACATCCAATGCCAGCGGGTAAACAGTGCGGTTGGAAGCATTCAGTTTTTCAATAATGCCTGCATCGGCAGCCTCAAAATCATATTCTTCAGTTGCAGGATTGCTGAATATGGTTGCAGCCAGTTTGTACAAGGTATCTGTTGGCTCAAGCTTAGCTGTTGCAAGCGAAAAGGACGCCCCTTTGGCCAGCCACTGTTCAATAATGAATATTTCATCATCAGCAAGCTGCGGTTTGCCTGTGGGTGGCATATGCTTTTTATCCTGCAGGGGTAAATGCAGGCGTTGCATCATAAGGCCAAAGCCGGGTGATTCAAGGTCCCATGGTTTCCCGTTTTTACCACCTTTAAGCAACAATTCCTCCGTGGTCATTACCAGTTCGCCCTTTGCTTTTTTTTCATTGTGGCAACCCATGCATTTGGCTTCCAGAATGGGCTGTACCATATCACGGTAAACAAGGGCGTCCTCAAACAATACAGCGGGCCTTGCATCTGCCTGCATCACCGGGCCAAGTAAAAAGTTTTCACCATGGGTAATGTTTGCTCCATGGTGGCCGGCAAGCAAAACCGTAGCAAAACTTGTTGCGGCCATTATTCCTGTAAATAATTTATTTCGTTGCACCAAATCATACGCCAAAATCCAGCCCAACAGCAACCCCGATAAAACAACGCCGCTCCATTTGTGCCAGGCCATTGCATCTTCATCGTATCCCGCTTCTTTTGATAAAAAGAACCCGGCCAATGCCGTGAATGAGGAAATGGCTGCTGCCAGGCATAACCATGTTTTAAATTGGCCTTTGCTGGTTTTGGGTTTCAATACCTGGTACATGGCATACAGGGTTGCTACCACTACAAGGGCTATCGGAAAATGTAAAATCAATGGATGCATTCTTCCCGCTACCTGTAACCAACCGGGAATGGAAATCCGGTTTTCAAAAAGCAACAGCATCATCAGTAAAGCATTGAATGCAATACCGGAGTTGATTAATATGTTTTCGGTTTTCTTCACCTTGTTTAATACAATTTAATTTCATCCACAAAAAACCATGCCTTTTTTCCTTTGCCTGCATGCCAATCGGGTAATGAAGCAAGTGGCACAACTATGATGCGCAACTCTTTTGCTTTAATGGCCTGAAAATTAATCAGCATTGCTTTTGCTTCGGTTCCCGTTTCCCTGGTTATTTCAAAAGATTGGGAGGTTAGCCATATCGGCTTGTTCCCATCTACCTGGTACACCTCTACTTTCCTGGGCAGAAATATCCACGCTCCCTGGTTGTTGAGCACATGTAAAAGTACTTGTGAAATTTCGGTTGGTTTTTTCAGCGAAAGATCAATAACAATGCTATCACTATCAAAACCAAGCCATGCTGCATTGGTATGGTCTGTTCCACCGCTCTGGCGATCGGTTAAAGTAAAAACACCTCCTCCCGCATAGGTTGGATTGGTGGCTGATGTGATGATGGTTGCAATTGGATGCCCCTTTGCAAAAAATTGATGGGTAATGGTTTCGGAAGGGGCGAACCCTTCAGCAAATGACCTGGCTTTTATGATGGTCAGGTGTTTGGTAATGCTTAAAGGTTTACGGTATCGTTGAGAGGTTTCTGTTGGTTCCACACCATCGCTGGTATAACGGATAATGCTGCCGGGTTGCTCAAATACAAACGATATTTCCGTTTTTTTATCAAAGAATACGGATTCAAATCTTCCGATAGGTTGCGCAAGCTGATATTGCTTTTGTGCAAAAAGGGATTGACCCATCAGCAGCATTAAAAAAATGATCCGCCCTTTATTCATTATGCTACCGGTTCAAGCTTGTAAGGGTAAACTTTACCGCTGTTCCATTGTGCGAGGTATATACATTCGTCATCATCAATGCATACATCATGCGGGTAGCTGAATGCCTTGATGGTTTGGTACATTTCCTGTAATTGTCCATTGGTATAGTTGGGTTCATTTCCGGCAAGGTTGCTTACCACTTTATTTTGCTTATCCAGTATGGTAATAAATCCCGATTGCTTCCACAGGCTGCTGCTGCTTTGCAAAACCGCTGCATAAAGGTAATCGCCTTTTATAACCGGCCTGCATACCCAGGCACCTGGCATGCCAATGGTGCCAATGTATTCGCCCTGCATGGTGTAACGCTTAAAGGCATTTTGCTCCCTTGAAGTAACAATCAGTTCCGGCGTGCCATTTCGGTTGTCAATACAAATGCCATGCGCATTACGCAAATGCTTGGACTCTTCACCACGTCCGCCAAAGTGCCGGATGTATTTACCCCGGGCATCATATTGAATCACAAAATCCTTACCATACCCATCCACCACATAAATATCTCCATTGGGTGCAATAATGGTTTCTGTAGGAACGTACTCATCCGACTTGGTATAGGCGCTTATTTCCTTTGGATAGTCAAGCGTCATTAGCACACGGCCATCTATCGTGGTTTTAATTACCTGGTGCCGGTTGTTGTCGCAAATAAAGAGTACATCTTCTCCTCCTTCATTAAACAAGGTAAGGCCATGGGCTCCGGGATATTCGGTTCCCCAGTTATCCAGTAATTTTCCGCTTTTGTCGTAAATCAGTACATTGTTTTTGGTCTCGTTTGTCAGTAAAATAATGCGGCCTTTTTTGTCCTGTACCATTTCGTGGCAGTCGTTTACCGGGTTGCGGCTTACATCTGCCTTGCTCCATTGCTCGTTCAACCGGTAGCGTTTATTGCCGTGACCAAAAATGATTTTCTCCTGTGCAAATGCCTCCAGGTTTCCCGTTCCTATTGCCATAGCTCCTGTTGTTAAAATGGATTGATGTATAAATTTTTTCCGGTTCATGTTTATTCCTTTTTATTTTTTCTTCTAATCCCAGGTTAACAAGTTGACAAGTTGATTAGTTAACAAGTTAACCCGTCAACCCGTCAACCCGTTAACTAATCAACCCCTCCACCACTTTTCCTGCCACATCCGTAAGACGGTACCTTCTGCCCAGATGTTTGAAGGTGAGTTGTTCATGGTTCAATCCCATGAGGTTCAGGATGGTTGCATGAAAATCGTGTACATGTACCGGATCCCTGATAATATTGTACCCAAAATCATCTGTTTCGCCATACACTCCCGGCTTCACCCCGCCACCTGCCATCCATACGGTAAAGCATTTGGGATGGTGGTCGCGGCCATAGTTGTCTTTTGTAAGCGGCCCCTGGCAGTATGCCGTGCGGCCAAACTCGCCACCCCATATCACCAGCGTTTCGTCGAGCAGACCCCGCTGCTTAAGATCGGTAAGCAAGGCCGCAGTTGGCTGATCGGTGTCAAGGCATTGTCCTTCTATCTGAAAGGGAAGATTATCGTGCCCATCCCATCCCTGGTGGTAGAGTTGTACAAACCGTACGCCATTCTCACTCAGTTTCCTGGCAAGCAGGCAGTTGGCGGCATAGGTTCCTGGCACAAGGCACTCAGGTCCGTACATTTTAATAATGTCTTCCGGTTCCTTATTTATGTCCATTATTTCGGGAACTGCAGTTTGCATGCGGAATGCCATTTCGTATTGCTGAATCCGTGCTTTTATTTCCGGGTCGCCCGTTTCTTCAAAATTGGTCTCATTCAGTTCAGCCAGTTTATCCAGCATGGTGCGCCGGTCGGCTTTGTCAATGCCTCCGGGGTTATTGAGGTAAAGCACAGGATTTTCCCCGCTGCTGAACTGAACACCCTGGTGAACCGAATCAAGAAATCCGTTGGTCCAGAGCTTTGAGTAAACCCCTTGTCCGTTACCCTTGCCTTTGGATAGCAATACGGTATATGCCGGCAGGTTCTGATTTTCGCTGCCGAGTCCGTAACTCAGCCACGCGCCCATGCTTGGCCGGTTGCCTACCTGTGCGCCGGTCTGAAAAAAAGTAAGCGCCGGATCATGATTGATGGCTTCGGTAAAAATCGTTTTAATGATGCAAAGGTCATCGGCCATCCGGGCTGTATGGGGCAACAATTCGCTCATCCATGCACCCGCCCTGCCGTATTGCTGAAACTTAAATTTGGTACCTGCCAGCGGGAAAGTTGCCTGGTTGGCTGTCATACCGGTAAGCCGCTGACCCATACGCACGGAATCGGGTAAATCCTGGCCAAACATGGTTTGCAACATGGGTTTGTAATCGAACAAATCCAGTTGCGAAGGAGCGCCATTCTGGAACAGGTAAATAACCCTTTTGGCCCTTGGTGCAAAATGCGGCAATCCCAGCGCCGTAGTTTCAGTTTCGGCACCGCCAAACAAATCCGGAATAAGCAAAGAACCCAACGCGGCGCTGCCAATGCCGAGGCTTAGCCGCGACAAAAACTTTCGCCTGTTTACATTCATGCCATATTCCAGTGCTTCTTTTTCCATGAGGCTGCAATTATTTGGTGATGGCTTCTTCAAGGTTATAAATGGTACTGCAAACTTTCATCCAGGCGGCAAGTTCATTTTTATTTGCACCGGCAAGTAAGGGGTAGGCACCTTCCGCCAAAGTTTTAGATGCATTTAATTTACCAGCGTTAAATGCCTGTTGTTGCTGATGCAGGTAATCTTTCAGGATATTGAGTTCTTTTGATTTCGGATTTCTGCAAACAATGCGCCGGAATGCTTCCGTTATTTTTTCATCCTCACTGTTTTTCCTGGTAATCAGCTGTTGGGCCAAAACCCTTGCTGCTTCAAGGCTTGAAGGGTCGTTCATCATTACAAGCGCCTGTAATGGCGTGCCTGTTTTCAGCCGTTTTACTTCACACTGGTCGCGGTTGCTTGCATCAAAAATGGCCATGGTTGGGGGTGGTACGGTTAGCTTTATGAAAGTGTAAATACCCCTGCGATACAATGCTGTTCCGGTATCCTGTTTGTAAGTGGCAAGTTCCCCTCTTCCAGATGAAGCTGTTTCCCAAATACCCTTGGGTTGATAGGGTTTTACACTGGGCCCGCCAATTTCGGGATTCAGCAGTCCGCTGCTTGCTATCAGCATATCCTTAACCAATTCTGCTTTCAGCCTTTCACGTGGTGCACGGCTGAGGTAAACATTTTCCGGATCTCTTTCCAGGTGTTTTTTACTCACCCTTGCCGATTGCCGGTAGGTGGCACTCATCACCACCTGTTTAACCAGTCGCTTGATGTTCCAGCCATTTGCCATAAAGTCAACCGCAAGCCAGTCAAGCAGTTCGGGGTGGGTGGGCAATTCGCCCTGCATGCCAAAATCGCCGCTCGTTTTTACAATGCCACGGCCAAATATTTCCTGCCAAACCTGGTTTACAAACACCCTTGCCGTTAGCGGGTTTTGGGGATTTACCGTCCACTTTGCAAGACCAAGCCTGTTGCGGGGATACTTTTTTTCATCATAGAGCATTACCGCCGGTATTGCTTCAGGTTGTACCTCCGTGGTTGGTAAATTATATACGCCACGGCTCAGGATGTAGGTTTTGCGAAGCGAATCCCTTTCGCCCATTACCGATACCGTAAGCATGTTGGTATCCTTTTTGTTAATAAAGTTCATCACCGATTTCACGTCATCCTGGCTGATTTGCAATAAAGGGTTCTTGGCTGGTTTCGAAATGGAAACATCGCCCTCGTATCCTGTTTCCTTTGTATTGTTGAAAAAGGCAAACAGGCTGTAGTATTCTTTTTGGGAAAAAGGGTCGTATTTATGGTCGTGGCACTGTGCGCATTCCACCGTAAGTCCCAGTATGCCTTTGCTGTAGGTTTTTACCTTGTCTAATAAATACTCAACACGGTATTCTTCGTCAATTACACCGCCTTCTTCGGTGTATTTATGGTTGCGGAAAAAGGCCGTAGCCAGTACTTGTTCTTTGCCGGCATCGGTCAGCATGTCGCCTGCAATTTGCCAGGTAAGAAATTGGTTATAAGGCAGGTTGTTGTTGAAGGCATGTATCACCCAATCGCGCCAGGGCCATTGTGTGCGTACATTGTCGTCCTGGTAACCGTAGCTATCCGCATACCGGCCAACATCCAGCCAGTGAAGCGCCATTTTTTCACCATAATGGCTGTTTGCCAGCAGTTGATCCACTATTTTTTCATAGGCCTTTACGCTGGGGTCTTTGGCAAATACATCCATCAATGCAAGTGATGGGGGAAGACCAACCAGGTCATAACTAAGACGCTTCAGCAAACGTTCGGGATCCTCCTCATCGTTGGGAGAAAGATGCAGCCCATCCAGTTTTGCCATTATAAAATAATCAATTTCATTTTTAGGCCAACCTTTTTCTGAAACAGCGGGCATTGGCGCTTTTGCAGGCGGGGTAAATGCCCAGTGGGGTTCGTATTTCGCACCCTGTTCAATCCATTTTTCAAACAGGTTTACTTCATATGGCGTAAGCATGCCCAAATGACCCTCCGGCGGTGGCATCAGGTAAGTGCTGTCGGAAGAACTGATGCGTTTGAGCAACTCACTTTCTCCGGGCTTGAAAGGAACAATGGCAAAAGCTCCCTTTGTTTCCCTGAGCGGGGCATAGGCAGAGGCCGCCCGATCAAGCCGCAGACCGGCTTCCATTTTGGAGGTATCCGGGCCGTGGCATTTAAAGCATTTATCACTCAGTAGCGGACGGATATGAAAGTTATAGCTGACCACACCGGGTAGTGCCGTATTATTGTTGTTGCCGCATCCATTAAATGAAAGGACAATAGCAGTTAAGCCCATCATAAGGAAAATCCATTTGCGCATCATACCCGGTAGCTGATCGTTGAGGCTTTAAATGTATCAAAATATTTTAATTTCGGTGTTCGGGTCTTAATGTTCCAGGTAATCGAGGTCTTTTTCGAAAGTTTCTTTTGTTTTTATTACCGACCAAAACCCAAGCCCCACGATAAAAAGTCCGGTTACCCAGGCCGCAGTTACGTAGTTGTTCAGCATTTGTTCGCTCCGCAGGTATTGAAAAATAACCAGGATCAATGGCAGAAATCCCCTCACCAGGTTTGGAATGGAGATGGCAGCGGTGGCCCTCAGGTTGGTACCAAACTGCTCAGCGCTCATGGTAATGTACACAACCGAAATACCCGACCCAAACCCAAGCCCCATACAAATGGCATACATATTAAAGGCGTTTCCACCCCCCTTCAGGGCAAAAAAAAGGATCATAAAAAAGGAAAGAATGCCGTAGTAAATAAGCAGTGTTTTTTTTCGGCTACGCAGGTAATTGCTCAGAAATCCGGCCCCCATATCGCCAAATGCAAGCGCAACATATTGCAGCATCAGCGCTTTGGGCTGATCAAAATCTTCAATGCCAAACCGTTGGGCAAATTCATCGGAAAAAGAAATCATTACCCCGATTACAAACCAAACCGGCAGCCCGATGAAAATGCACCGCATGTACCGCCAAAACCGTTCCTGGTTGTTCAGCATCATCAGAAAGCTGCCCATTTTTACCTGGGCGTTTTTGGTAATATCATATAATTTGCTATCCAGTACGCCAACCCTTAGAAATAACAATGCAATGCCCATTCCTCCGCCAATAAAATAGCAAAGACGCCAGTTTTCGCCACTCAGGTTATGAACAAAATACGCCGTTATGGTTCCCATAACCCCGCTGGTAGCAATCATTGCCGCTGCTATGCCGCGTTTTTCTTTGGGAAGCAATTCGCTGGTAAGGGTAATACTGGCCCCCAATTCACCAGCAAGCCCAAGCCCGGCAATGAACCTCAGCCAGGTATATTGCTCCACTGTTTGCACAAATCCGTTGCCGATAGTAGCCAGTGAGTAAAGTAATATGGAGCCAAAAAGCACGCTTTTCCTGCCTTTTTTATCACCCATTATGCCCCAGAGAATGCCCCCGATGGTTAGGCCGAACATTTGCCAGCTGATGATGCTTTCCCCGATGTCTTTCATGGCATCATCCGGAACCCCAAGGTCCCGGAAACTGGATTTACGCACAATATTAAACAGAAGCAAATCGTAGATATCTACAAAAAAGCCCAGTGCGCCAACAATTACGGGAAGAGAAAACAGGCTGTATGTTTTTGGTTGCATGCGGGGGAAAGATAAGTAGGGAATGGAATTGACAAAAATTCTGATGCCATTCTCTCATTTTTTTGCCTTTACCTCATTACTAAGGCCAAAATGCGTCATTGTACATAATTTTAGCCTTTATGCTTAACCATTGAGGCAAACCTTATTTTTTCTTTTTTTACTCTGTGCCACTGCTTTGTTGGCGCAGCCGTATCGTTTCAGGCATCTTACTACTGCCGAAGGGTTGCTGAGTGATTTACGGCTCGTAATGGCCGAGGACAGGCAGGGAAGGCTTTGGATTGGGTCCGAGGAAGGGATCA
>ERZ795056.3083-NODE-3083-length-18039-cov-11.519517_pt1 | contig 18039 bp, 14 predicted proteins | sample MGYA00375140_ERZ795056 | MGnify/ENA primary metagenome ERZ795056 (study PRJEB30185, sample SAMN05720227) | activated sludge metagenome | isolation source: Anaerobic digester | place: USA | collected 2015-03-09 ... | reverse complement strand
AGAAATGAAACCAAGGGCAATGCGCCCCAAACACTAAACACCACACACCAAAAACGTATTCACTGGTATCCCAGGATTTTCAGCATCGAATCCGCGTCCTGCTCCTGGAAAATCTGCCAGTCCACAAACTCCCCGTAATAGTTCCGGTCGATCAGAATATGCTTGGGCGCGGGTAGAAGACAGTGTTTCAAACCACCGTAGCCGCTCAGGGCTTCCTGGTAGGCGCCGGTATGAAAGAAACCCATATACAGCGGCTCATCCTTTTCCATATCGAAGGCAGGTAGGTATACCTGGTTGATATGCGCTTCCGAATTGTAATAGTCCGCATTATCGCAACTGATGCCGCCGATATTTACACGCTGGTATTCTTTCGTCCAGTGGTTGATCGGGAGCAGGATAAAACGCTCCTTGATGCCCCAACTGTCGGGCAGGGTATTGATAAGTGAATTGTCGAGCATGTACCATTCTTCGGAGTCGTTCTGCTGTTTTTTGCCGATGACGGAAAAGATGGTGGCGCCGCTTTCACCTACGGTAAATTTGCCGAATTCCGAATAAATGTCGGGTTCAGGCACGCCTTCACTGTCGCAAGCCTCCTTGATCATCCGCACAATTTCGTTGACCATGTACGGGTAATCGTATTCGAAACTGAGCGAGTTTCGGATCGGCATACCGCCGCCGATATTCAGCGCGGTCAGGGTAGGGCAGATCTTGCGCAACTGACAGTAGGTTTTAATGCCTTTTTTCAGTTCGCTCCAGTAGTAAATCGTGTCTTTTATACCGATATCCACGAAAAAATGGAGCATTTTCAACTCAAATTTCGGGTTATTGGCCAGTAATTCCTGGTAAAAAGGAATGACTTCGCTCTGGCGGATCCCCAGACGGGAGGTGTAAAATTCAAAATTCGGTTCCTCTTCGGTGGCCATCCGGATGCCGATACCGCACTTGTCGATTTTTACGAGTTCTTCGTATTGACGGAGTTCAGTGGCATTGTCGCATACCGGCACCACGTTGTAAAAACCTTCGTTGATCAGTCCGGCAATTTTTTCAATATACTGCCTCGGTTTGAAGCCGTTGTTGACGATGATGGTGCCTTTGTTGATCTTTCCCTGGTTGTACAGCCTCCATACGAGGTCGATGTCGAACGAAGAAGAGGTTTCCAACTGTGTGCCGTTTTCCAGCACCTCATTCAGAATAAAGGCGAAATGTGAACTTTTGGTACAGTAGCAGTAAACGTACTTGCCGTTGTAATTATACCGCTGTATGGCGTCGCGGAATAATTTGCGGGCCATCTGGATTTTTTCACCGATTTTGGGCAGGTACGTGAGTTTTAACGGCGTACCATATTTCCGGATCAGATCATATACATCGATCTCGTTGAACAGGAGGCGGTTGTCTTTGAGACTGAATCCATCCTGGGGAAAATCGAAAGTCTGCGCTACGAGATCGTAGTAAGTGTTTTTCATTAAAATACTTACAGTTAAGAAGATGTGAGAGAAACTTGGGGCGGGCAAATTTAGAGGGTTTCACGAATTTAGCGGTCTGCCGGTGAAAAATAACCCTCTATTTAACATAATATAAATTATAGAAAAATAATTAAGGATTTTGCAAAGATCAACCCATCTGCCTGCATGATACATTGTTTTACATGCGTGGCGGAATAATTCTCAAAAATATTTCGAAGGAATATGGTGCGCTTCCATAATAAGGTTTAAGCAAATCCGACGTCGCATATGCCGTTCCCGTCACGCCCAGGTTCGTCCAGAAAACCTTGTTTTTCCACAGATAACAACCTGCACCGGCCGTAAATGCACCGATATCATGATTTTTACCCGTATTTTCCCCCAGCCCTAACTCTGCACCGTTCTTTTGCACCCACTCCATTCTGCCAAACAAATTGTATTTTTTTGACTGAAAATCGGCTTCCAGCAATAATGCATTTCCTTTTGAAACGTCGGCATTTTCAGCAGAATGATACCGATTCAAGCCCCATGCCACGGTAGAAGAAAGCACGGATGTTTTATTCAATGAAATATTAAATAAAGCGGAGGCGCTCAGGCGTTCTATATCCTCTTCAGGATGCAGCGCTTCCGGACTATTCAACCAACCATATGAAGCCTGTAGTGCGACTGCACGTGTGGGATTCACGGATACTCTTGCGCTGTAAGAATCGAATTTCGGCGTATCAAAATCGTAACGTTTCTCCCCCGGCTCCCGCCCGGTAAATATGGAGGTTTCCAGTTTAACGGTTTTGTACCGGAGCCCCAGTGTGGTAACTCCGAATGTGATATGCGTGGCGTCCTGCCAGTGGTGGCTCAAAGGAGCGGATGGCATACTGAGTGCTGAAGGCCGGTGCATAAAAGCAGGAGGTCCTACGGAAGGTTCTCCGGGCATACCAAAGTAGAGAAATACGTCGGTATGCTTATTGAAAGCCTGCGTGTAACCCACCGACAATTCGCTGAACACGTCATGCGGATGTTGGTGATCTATCAGGGCCTTCCCTTTCCAAGTTTCACCCGTCTGGAAAAGAAGCGGGTACCCCTCCCCTCCTACAGTCAATGCATCAGCAGAAAACATGCCACGCAAAGTCAGTAATCCTTTTTCTCCAACCGGCCGGTTGGCCATCAGCATTACCCAGTTGGGTGCATCAAATGCCTCCCCTCCCCTTTCGCCCGCTTTAAGGCCTGCATTCTGGTCAGAATAGCGCAAAAACAAGCCGTAATGTAACATGTAATGCCATTTTCCGGCATGCCACATGTGCATATACATCGGCGAATTGGCCGGGTGCCAGGAAGTTCCTGATCCATTGACTTGCATCGGCAGATTTCTGGAAAATGCACTTGGCATTTCCATTTGTTCGTGCGTCATAACATGAGACATGACAGTATCGGCAGGCACCTTGTTACCCTGTTGCATGTGATCATGTTGCGCGAACAAAGTGTCGGAAAAAAAGAAATGGAAAATGAGCAGAATGAATGAAAAAAGTCGGCGCATACCACGAAAAGTTTAGTGTATGCTTTCAACATAAAATTCACGTGCCGACGTGGCATGGGGAAATTGCTACCCTACCCTTTCTTGCTAAACCACCCGCGAATACCTGCCACCATTTCATCAAAAGAATCAAATTCTTTTCTGAACGTCAAACCAAATCCGTAGCGTGCACGCCGCTGGCCACCCGTAATGTCAGGTTCGGTTCGCTGGTAGACTTTAAGCCGCCACTGCCGGTTTTGTGTCAACTGGATCTCGACGGTAACGTCTTCGCCAAGGAAACCGTTTTGTACGGCAGCACTGGGCCTGCCCAGGCCAAATTGTGAACCCACCTGTACCGTGACGCGATCATTGGCAAATCCGCTGGTAAGCCGTATTTGCAGTTCACGGCCCGTTATTGGATTGTCGGGCGTATTGGTCAGCGAATTCTGGTATTCGTCGTAGGCAATATTGAAATCTATACTCGATACGGACGTGCCGAACCACTCGGATGCAAGGCCGGTCAGATAATTGGAAAACTGGTTACTCAATACTTGTGTGAGCGTATTGAATGCGGAGGTAACGTAATCCGAACTTTGAATAAAACCGCCGTTCGACGGCAGGAACGACCCTACCACAACAAGCCCGAATACCTGCCTGTTGAGTTCGCTCGGGTCCTGACGAAGCAGGCGTAATTTATTGTCTGTCAGGCTTTTAAGATCATTTGAAATATTCGGAAAGTCGACACTGAAACTGATATTGGGTGTCATCAGATTGCCTTTCAAATGCATGGTAACGACGGTTTTTGTAGGCCGTTTAGCAGCCTTGGCAGCATCGCTGTCGTCGCCTCCTACCAGTTGCAGTTCGTCCCTGATAAGGTTATAAACCGGTGTGTTTTCCTCGTAGGTGGCGTCCAGGCTGATTTGGGCGCCGTATGGATCGCCATACCAACTGATGGTACCTCCTTCCGTTACGGTAAACGGTTTGTTCACCCAGTTGAGCAAGGTAAACATGTATTCGCCACGACGAATGGCGTAATTTCCGTACATTTTAAACTCGCCTTCCCGGTTGATGGTCAATTTTATATCGCCCACTCCCCTACCCCGAATAATGTCGCCGGCTTGTTCGTCGAAGATCAGTTGCACCTCTGCCGCATCGGTAAGCGAGACGTTCATTTCAAAATTCAGGCCCTTCAACTCCGTAATCGTACTACTTTTTGTGTTGCGAAGCAGGGTATCCCTGGCATTTTTTGTTTTAAATTTAATAAATTTCACCTCCTGCGCATCCGAAACCGAGGTAATGGGCAAATAAAGTCGTGTATCCTTGCCTGCTGTGGCATCAATCAGAATGTTCGTTTTGCTGAACGTGCCTGAAAATTGCGCCTTGAATTTGCCTGCACCCTTACCGTAATAGGTAGCATTATCCTTTGCGGTAGTGTTCAGGATCACGAAATTTTCGCTTTCCGACGACACCTCACAGGTGTCCAGCCGCCATTCTTTGAAGTATTTGTGTGTAAGACCTCCTTTTATGACGGCCATATTCCGCGGCGTGCTGTTGTCCCAAATGGTATCCTTGTCCGCCCATATTTTGGTGCTGGTAAGCAGAATATTCTGGTTGACAATGTTGTATTTCGCTTTCAGGTAATCGAGTTGAAATTGCCCGGTCACAATTTTTGCCTTGCCGCTCATCCCTATTTTGTTGAACGGGCCAAACACTTTTGCATCGACGTTGAACTGGCCATTTGTACCCGAAATGCCGGGAACAAACGTTTCCAGCACTGCCAGCGGGAAATTGCGTGCATTCACCTGGGCTGCAAATTCGCCGGGATGAATGGTCATCTCCGCTTCTTCCACCAATTCCGGGCTGCCCTTCGGAGGAATCCAGGCGCCCGCTACGCGCAATTGCCGGTCGTCGTAATTCAGGAAAGCCTTGTACCAGAGCGGCGCGGAAAGATGCGCCATTTCGAAGTTTCCCGTCACGTCGCCGTAAGGCACGTTATTGATAAAAACCGTGTCGGTAGTAAGGTACGTATTGATTCCCCGCATGTTGAATACGTCGCTGATCTTGACGTCGAAGTCATAAATCTTTCCTCTGTAATTGATTTTTTTCGGGTTGACAAACCGGTTGAGAAAATTGAGGTCGAAGTTGGTCAGCGACAGCGATAGTCCCTTCCCGAGGTTGAAACTATCAAGCAAAATGCGCTGGTCGCCGTTGAACAACTCAAAATCCTTGGTTACCAGGTAGTTTTTGGCAAACCGGATGTAGTTTTCCTCATTCATTGCCCAGTTGTCGTTGAAGAGGGCAATTTCAGAAGCATTGAATTTGATCTGCCACAGGCTGTCGACCGTGGAAAGCACGCCGTCGAAATTGACGCCTTTTACAATGCGATTGGTATCGCGGGCGGTCAACTTGAAATGCAACTCGTTACTGGTTAAAAATCCATCCAGTAATATGGGTGGTAAAATGGTTTTGGATACCACGGAATTGGGAATGGACAAATGCAGCATGGCATCCTCCCCCGCGCCTTCCCAGAGCAATTCCGTGCCGCTCAGTGCAAATCCGTTGTACCGCAGATACGGCGCCGAAATCCGCAGGGAAGAAGTGCCCTGCCGTGCGTTGACGGCTCCGTTGATGGAGATATTGCGCAGTGTATCGAGATCCGACGAAATCAACTTCGTCAGTCCCCGCGTATTGCGGATATTCAGGTGCAGGGAATAATTATCCGTCAGTTGTGCCGAGTCTGCTGCCGGCAAATTCAGGCGGGCGGCAAATTCCGGATGGTAGCGGCTGAATATCTGCGCCAGGTTCCTGAAAACAGTCTGAAAATCAAATGTGCCTTCCAGCAGTCCTTCTCCAACGTCGGAATTAAGCGACATGTACCGGGTTCCATCAGGGCGGAAATAGGATTCGAATTGCAGCGAATCGATGTAGTGCGTGAACTGCTTATCCTGTATGATCTGAAAATTGCGCAAGATGGCCGTACCCGTTATATCCTGCCAGTTTCTGGCATTGATCTGTATACGGTCCACTTTTCCGGAAATGACCCAGTCTTTATCCGTCAGGTTCAACGCGGCCATATCGAGCCGGCGAATGTCGGTCACAAATGAAAACTGGGGAATAGTGTCCTTGAGGTTTAATGTGCCATCGAAAGTGAAATCGATGTTCGGGTCTTTTACGCCGAGTTTGCCATCGAATATGAGCTCTCGAAAGGTGCCGTTCATCACCACATTCCGGTAACTGTAGCCCCTGTATGAAAAAGAATCGATGGAGCCCTCCAGTTTCGCTTTAATGGTGGGCAAAGTCAGACCGCTGGAGCCATCGGCGATTCGAATATTAAAGGTCGTTCGGCCAAAATCGGAATTATTGGTCCAGGTCGCCAGATCAAAATCCCGCATGTTCAGGTAGCCGGAATAGGTAGCCCGTTCGCGCCCGTTTTTCATGTCGAGGTTCAGGTCGACGTCGCCATTTCCCACGTCGGTGCGTATTTTACCATGCAGGATATGGCTGAACCCGAAGAAAATCTGATAGTCGCCTGAAAAAGCAATATTCCCAAGGGTATAGAAAGCAGCGGGAGGGCTGAAGCCCGGAATAATTTTACCGATGGTGCGCAGGTCGGACTGCAAGCGGTCAAACTGAAATTCGATGATACTTTGGTCTATGTCGCCGGTAAGCCCGTCACCCCGGAAACTGCCTTCCATGTAGGTTTGGCTCCCCAACTGCACCACCAGATCGTCGGCACGGAGTTTTTTCGCCACCTTGCCATAAATACGTCCACTGAACTGGGCTACTTCTTCTTGGTTGGTGCTGAAAAAACGGTTTCGGGCCAGGGGACCACTGAAGGAAATAAGATCGCCCAGTTTAATTTTCGAGCCTTTCGAAAGCCGCAGGTCCAGATCTACACTGCTGTTGAACTTGCGATAGTCTCTGTACGTATCGTAATGCAGCATGATGGTGTCGCCGATCGAACTTCCGGGCGTTTGTATTTTTACATTGTAAAGCGCCGTAAGCGTGTCGGACACCACTACCCTACCCGCTTCTCCATGGGTGATCTCAAAACCGCATTGCTCCTTTGCAGCAAAATGTTTCAGAACGCCTTCGAATACAAGCCTGCTGTCGAATTTGACGTTATCTGCTTGAAAACCAATGTTTTCGACGAAGAGGTGGTTGAAATCCATCACTTCTGCCGCCGTTTGTTTGGATGGAGAAATATGGAACCGGTCCATCTCAAAATGTCCGTCCGTAAGGGAAAACTGGCCGATCAGAAAACGCATGGGATCCGTTGTGTCGACAGTGCCTGAAGGTACGGTTTTGGCAGGGGTATCTTCCGGTCTTAAAGGAAGTGGTTGGGAAGGGTAATCTTCCATATCGAAGAACAACCCTTTCAGGGTAATCGACTGTATATCGATCACCTTTTCTACCATATCCATTTTATTCACCCGGATACTTGCCGTAGGCACGCGGTAATGCATCATTTTCCCTTTTACACGGTCGTCCTGGATAAAATCGACGTCGTCGAGGTAAATGTTTTTAGCCTTTATCTTTACGGAAAACGGTTTGGACGGCCCGTCCGATTTGGGGGTAGCAAAATAGTCCAGCAGAAACTTCAGGTTGGAATCATATTCGCCCGCTCCCCTGCGAATGTTGATACGGGCGTTTTTAAGGCTTATCTCATTGAATTCCAGTCTGTTGGAAAAAACAGAAAATATATTTGGATCCAGCCCTGCGCTCAGGGTGCCTGCGTACAATAAGGTGTCTCCTTTCAAATCTTCCAGGTAAAAACCTTCCAGAACCAGTTTGTCGAAAAATTCGATGTCGATATGCCGTATTTCTACCCTCGTTTTCAGTTCGGTAGCAAGGTATCCGGTCACTTTTCCAATCAGCCAGTTCTGTACTACAGGCATTTGCAGAATAAAGTACAGCAGGATCAGCAAGAGAACCAAGCCGAACACGACATTCTCCAGGCGGCGCCACAGGTTGCGCAGCAGGGCTAGCCCTTTGCCGAGCGGAGTGTCGGCAGGCGAATTATCATGTTTGGGTTGATCCGGCATAAAAAAACGACACGGGTGTTTTCACCGCGCCAAAAATACAGCAAACGTAGAAGTGCAGGGCAAAGGTATGCCCTGCACTTCTTCAAGACAAAAATGTAGCCGCTTGGGATGTCCCCGGACAGGACTTTAAAATAACTTTAATCAGGCGAGCCGGAAACTGGACGCTCCAAGCAGACCTTTATCGCAATAAATGGCTACCACGTAGTTGCCGGATTTGAGCCGTTCATCAAATTTATAGTTGAAAGAAAGGCGCTGGGTGTTTTCAATCACCACGTCTTTCACCTGCTGAGCGGTGATCTCTACCGGTCCGGAGGGCGCATAAACCGTTGATTTTACCGGAACCTGGCAAACGATCGGCGTGCCTTTGTCGTCGGTAATGACGAGGTAGAGTTTTTGTTGTCCCTGGTACACCTGCGGTACATCGGCCAGGTCGAAACTCACAAAAATTTCGCGGGCTCTGCGGGCCTTGGCAGTCAACTTATCGTTGCGGCGTTCAAGTTCTACGCGGAAAGACGTGGCTTTGAAAGCGGCCGACTGCGTTTTGCGGATCTGCTCCTCCAGTTGTTTTGCGAGGTCCTGCACCTGCCCGCTGAGTTCCGTATTGGCGCCCTTGAGTTGTGCATTTTCGCCGGTGAGTCGGGAGTTTTCCTTTTTCAGGTCGTCATTCTCCGTCCGGAGCGCGGAAATGATCGTTTCGTATTCAATTTTTGTTTTCTCCAGGCTTACAATCTGGTCGCGTAGCGACTGTATATCCTTGGCGGAGGTGGCTTTGATCTGGCGGATCTGCGCTTCTTTTTGCGCGATCAGCGCAGCGGTGCTGGTAACACGCCCTTGCAGGTTTTCATTTTCGGTACGCAGGTTCGAATAGTCGGAAGCCAGGCTGTCCAGTTGTGTTTCCAGGGTAACCTTGGTTGTTTCCAGTTGCTGGCGTTCCACCTCTATTTTTTGGTTTTCAATCAGGTAATTTTTGGATTTCTGCCAAAAAAAGAAACCTAATCCGGCAGCGAGCAGCAGCAATACTGTCACCAAAATGCCGTAAATCCGGGTATTCTGATTATCACTCATAGTAGGGTAAGATGTTTGATTTAGATGTTTTCTTCAAAATGCGCCCATAGTTAAGGCTTTCTGCGTTAATAGCATGTAAAAAAATAATGAAGCGGAATTTGACCTGCCGATCAGGGTATACGTGTGCTTTGCCAGTTGACCAGTTGCCAGGTTTTTTTCTTCTTTTTATACACGGCCGTATAAGCAAGATGCACTTCGAACGGAGCGTCTTTCAGGAGCCCCTGCACCTGAACATCGCCATTGGTTAAGGCCAGTTTGCCATAACGGCGTACCTGCACTTTCCCGCGGCTCATTTTCTGATATACCATGGTACCGGCAGCGATATTGCCGAGATGTGCGCTTTTGTTTTCCTGCAGGCTGTTGGAATGAATGTACATCAAATCATCCGAAAGCAGTTGTTTCAAAACAACCGTATCCTTTTGGGTCATGGCTGCAAATCGCCGCAACTCTGTCTGGAGAATCTTTTCATGTGCACTGTTTTGTGCAAAACTGAAAAGAAAAAAATGGAGGAGTAAAAGTGTAAAACCGTACCGCATATTGATATCTTTGAAATAATGCCGGGCAAAGGTAAACGATTGCGGAATGAAGGAGTTTCGTTTTTTGTGCCGGTGTTAGGTTGACGCTATACCAAACACAAAAAACGAAACACCAAACACAAAAAAAACGGCGCCCCGGATGTATGTACATCGCGAGGCGCCGAGCCATTATTTACCAAAAATTTTTTCCGTTATCCCTGCATACCCAACATGAGAACAGTAGTTGGTTTCCGGTTACCGTTCGGATTGTCCTCGATGGAGACTGCAAAACCGGCCGCTTTCGGCTCACAGGGGAAAGATTGCAGTCCGTTGGCACTGGTGGTGTCGATCATGCCCATTTCCTTCGGCACACCATCCACCAATGCCCAGAATTGCAGGTATTTGCCGGCCGGTTGTTTAGGCAATACGGATACATCGACCAGAGCAGTACAATTTCCGGATTCGAAGTTGTGGAATACGTAAACCGGCGTGGCGGATGTATCAATAATATTACCCATCCTGACAGCCTTCGTTTTCTGGTCGTGGAGCAATCTGACGATGGCACGTTCCGCATTTACGCTGGTGCCGCAGTCTACAACTTGTTTCTCCAGTTCGGTAATCCGGTTTTGTGCGCCGGCCAGTTGTGTTTGTGTCTGGCTTTGCTGGTATCCAAAATATATCGCTGCTGCCAGCAACAATACGGTTGAAGCCTGGAATATGCGTAGCAACAGGTTGTCGGCGGGGGGCGTCATCGGTACTTCTACACGATCGAGTTCCCGCATAATCCGGTCTTTCAAATCAGCCGGAGGTGTTATCGCCTGCGCATTGGCATATCGCTCCAGCGCCAGTTCGATCGATTCGAGTTCGGCCCTGGCTTCCGGATATTGCGCGAGCATTTCCTCCACCTGGGTGCGTTCGGCCGGCGTACACTGCGCAAGAGCATATGCTTCGAGTAAACCGGATTGTAAAAAGGATTGAATATCCATTGTTTATAGTTCAACTGAAACGGAATAGTTTCAGGGTATGAGTAATTTTTTTGGGTGTATAGTGTTTTGTGTTTAGTGTTTGGGGCGCATTGCCCTTAGACTTAAATTTAAAAGACATTTCAGGGCAATGCGCCCCAAACACTAAACACAAAACACTATACACTATTTCAGTGCGTTGCGAAGCGCTTCGGCCATCAGCAGGAATGCGACTGTATTCGTTTCACCGAACACTTTGCGTAATTCGTTCATCGCATAGCGCAGGCGGGTTTTGACCGTACCGATAGGTATTCCGGTCTCCTCGGCCACTTCTTCCTGCGTATATCCTTTGAAGTAGATCAGATCGATCAATGATTTATACTTTTCATCGAGCGTTTCGACCGCTTCCCGAACACCCAAATGATCGGGGTTGATTGAATCATTTCCGGGTCTACTTACGAGCGTATCGAGACTTTCGGTTTTTTGCTTGTACCGGAAGTGAGCGGTGCGTGTTGCATCGATTGCAGTATTGCGGGCAATGTTGAGGAGCCAGGTAAAAAGCCTCCCTTTGGCACTATCGTAACTGGCACTGTTTTTCCAGACTTTCAAAAAAGTATCCTGGAGCACCTGTTGTGCCAGTTCCGGCGATAATACGATACGCAGAACCACACCGTACAACGCGCTGCTGTACAAATCGTACAGCTGGCTGAGAGCGGTCCGGTCCTGCTGTTTCAGGCGGAGAATCAATTCAGTATGCATGGGTTATGTTCAATTAGCGTGACGCTACTTGTTTATATGGGCAAATGTGCAATTTTTTCGGTGATTGGTTATCACTCGGACTAATTTAATAACAATGTATCAGGCCTGTAGCAAAAGAATTGGAAGAAAGTACCCGGTTCTCCCGGTTGATTATTTCCTTTGCAACCTAAATTTTAATAATATGAAACCTTTGGTACTCATCCTGCCCATTTTGTTTACCGCCCGATTATTATTTTCCCAATGCCCGCAGGTTACGCTGGGTGTCCTGCAAGCGCTGGAAAAATCCGAACCGTCTGAAAAACATGCCAAAATCATCGCAGCCGGATTCGATCTTACCGGAACAAGTCCGAATACCCAGCGCTACAACCGCTGCTGGCTCACTACCTCGCGGGATGGCAAGGCATATTACGAACAAATTTTACTGTATCGTACGACAACCAACGACCTGACTTTCCTCACTTCCGACGAAGCCGACTTTCAGCAATTGCAACAAACCATTGAAGAACGCCACAGCAACACCGGTACCATTGTGGTGGGTAAAATGTTTCAATATCAGTTTGTGGAACAAAAAATCGACGGCATCCTGTACACCGGACTGATCATATCGCTAAGAACACAAAACTAGGGAAAGGCAGATGGGAAAGTGTTGTAAAGCGGGTGTATTTCAAATGGTCTCTCCGGAATAGTCATCCGATGACTTCGAGTCATCGGATGACTATTCCGGAGAGACCATTTGAAATACACCTCATGGAACCCTACCTTTGCGCGCCAAATCCCCCGTTTACCTGTTCTAAATTATTTCAGTCCATAAAATGAAGGTTTTCAAATTTGGTGGCGCAAGCCTCAAAGACGCAGCCGGCGTACAAAACGTCGCCTCTATTTTGCAGCGTTTCAGCGACGAAAAAATCGTGATCGTTGTTTCTGCCATGGGTAAAACGACCAATGCGCTGGAAGAAGTGGTAGCCGCATACGTCAAACAAACCGGAGAAGCGCAGGCATTGTACGACGCTTTCAAGGAACGGCATTATGCCATCATGCGCGATCTGTTCGATGCCTCCGATGAGGTGTTTACCATCATCAACGACACCTTTGTAGAAGGCGAATGGATGCTGGAGGAAAAACCTTCCGACAATTACGACTACCTCTACGACCAGATCGTGTGTATGGGCGAACTGGTTTCGTCCAAAATCGTGGGAGCCTACCTGAATAAGGTGAACCTGAAAACGACCTGGCTCGACGCACGCGACGTGGTCGCTACCGATAATACCTACCGCGAAGGCTGGGTCATCTGGGAAAAAACGCAGGCCAATGCGCAGAAAATCGTTCCGCCCATGTTCCTACAGGGCAACTTCGTGATCACGCAGGGTTTCATCGGTTCTACTTCCGAAAACTTTACCACTACCCTCGGCCGCGAAGGCTCCGACTATTCGGCATCTATTTTTTCCTTCTGCCTCAATGCCGAAAGTATGAGCATCTGGAAAGACGTGGCCGGCGTGCTGAACGCGGATCCGCGCCTGTTCGAAAATACGATCAAACTCGACCGCCTCTCCTACCGGGAAGCCATCGAAATGACTTATTACGGCGCTTCGGTCATTCACCCGAAAACGATCAAGCCGCTACAGAACAAGAATATTCCCATGTTCGTAAAATCGTTCCTCGATCCGGAAGCGCCCGGCACGGAGATCAGCAGCGATCTGGAAGAGACCTATCCGCCCATTATCGTGGTGGAAAAAAACCAGGCCCTGCTGCACATCAGCACGCTCGATTACTCTTTTGTAGCCGAACACCATATGGCCCGGTTGTTTGCAAAAGCCGCCGACCTGCGCATTTTTGTGAACATGATGCAGAATACCGCTATCAGCTTCACTATTTGTGTCGGCAATGTGCCCGACCGGATTGAAACGTTCATCAAAGCCATTTCCGATGAATTCAAGGTGAAAATACAGGAAGGGCTCGAACTGATCACCATTCGCCACTACAACCAGGAAACCATCGACAGCTTGAAAAAAGGAAAAATGGTGCTGTTCGAAGAGCGCATCCGCAATACCATGCACATGGTGGTGAAAAACATGCCGCCGGTTGAACGCCGCGACGTAGACATCGCCGGATCGAAATCCTGATGAAGATCGAACTTTGGGCCATCGGAAAAACGAACGAGCAATACCTGGAAGCGGGCATTGCCATTTTTGAAAAACGGCTCAAAAACTACCTGCCCTTTTCTTTTCAGATATTGCCGGACATCAAGCAGAAAACAGCCGACGGCACGCAGTTGAAGAAAAAAGAAGGTGAAATGGTGCTGGCCAAATTATCGTCCGACGATTACCTGGTGCTGCTCGATGAAAAAGGTCATGAATTCAGTTCCATGGAACTTGCACAATGGCTGGAACGCCGATTGTCGACCTCCCATCGGAAAATGGTTTTCCTGATCGGCGGTGCTTTCGGTTTTTCGCCGGAAATTTACAGCCGCGCCCAGGAAAAACTTGCCTTGTCGCGACTCACTTTCAGTCACCAGATGGTGCGGGTGTTTTTCCTGGAACAACTATACCGCGGTATGACAATCCTGAAAAACGAACCCTACCATAATGAATGAGTTTTTGGTTTTTGGGGTTTGGTGTTTGGGGCGCGTTGCCCTTGGAAATATCAATAAATAAAGCCGAGGGCAACGCGCCCCAAACACCAAACTCCAAAAACCAAACACCAAAACAAAGATTTATGATAAATGCAACCATCCTCATTATAGCCGCCACGGCGCTTGTTTCCCTTGTTGCTTTCAGCAACGGGAATCTGATGTATAACCTGCGTCACTGGCCGTACCAGGAAGCGCGGCGCGGCGAATACTACCGCTGGATTACCGGCGGACTGCTCCATGCTGATCCGATGCACCTGATTTTCAATATGTTAACCCTGTTTTTTTTCGGGAAATATGTAGAAGGCTGGTTCACGGATGTGTTCGGAGCAGCAGGCGCCATTGTGTACGTGCTTTTTTATGTACTGGCCCTGGTCGCCTCCTCTTCCGCTACGTTTTACAAATACCGAAACAACCCCGGGTTTGCAAGTATCGGGGCATCCGGAGCGACTGCAGCCGTGTTGTTTGCAGCCATTCTGCTTGATCCCACGATCAGCATTTACTTGTTTATTATTCCGATCGGCATTCCCGGTTTCATTTTCGGGATACTTTACCTCTGGTACAGCAATTATGCGGCGAATCGCTCGCATGACAACATCGACCATACCGCGCACTTTTTCGGAGCCGTATTCGGGTTTTTCTTTCCGATTTTGCTCCAGCCATCGCTTATTGTCGAGTTTTTCAGGCAAATGGTGGGCTGGTTTCACTATGCTTTTGGAAGTTGACGGATACTCCGTTGTAAATGCCCAAATGTTTTCCCACGGACATTTCTCTTGCTGATTAAAAAATGCTCCCACGGAAACCTTTACTTTTGCAACCAAAATACACGCACCTTGTTATAATCACAGTTTTCAAAATCGCATTTTCACATCTCAAATAATTTTGAACATGGCATACGAATTTTCTGATGCAAGCTTTCAAACGGAAGTAATAGGTAGTAATAAAGTAACCCTGGTGGATCTTTGGGCGGAATGGTGCGGACCTTGCAAAATGATGACTCCTGTTGTGGACGAGCTGTCGACAGAATATGAAGGTGTCGCAGTGATCGGCAAACTCAACGTCGACGACAACCCGGAAGTACCTACGCAGTACAACGTGCGCGGCATTCCTACTTTCCTCATCTTCAAAAACGGAGAACTGAAAGAAAAAATCGTAGGCGCTCAAACGAAAACCTTTCTGAAGGAAAAAATTGACGCCGTTATCAAAGGCTAAGCGTCCTGTAAGACATATGGTTTAAGTTCTTGTTTATCAAGACTTTACTCCTTATTTAATTTGATATCTCCGCACTCAACTTTGGTTGGGTGCGGATTTTTTTTTGTTTGTTTTCATATAAAGACAGTTTTGGGAATTTAGAAGATTTGGATTTGTTCGGCTACGCCCCTCGTAGGAGGATGGGAACGAATCCTTCTTTATGAAATCTTATTCCAGGCAGATCCAAGGTAATCCACCAGATCGCCAGCCGTCAATGCCTCCTGTCCCAATATATGCGCTGCGCTGTCGCCGGCCAGTCCGTGCAGATAAACGCCCAGCAAACACGTGTGCAATGAGGAATAACCCTGCGCCAGCAGTCCGGTCAGAATCCCCGTCAACACGTCTCCCGTACCGCCGGTAGCCATGCCGGGATTACCGGTCGAGTTGAACCAGCAGGTCCCGTCCGACGCCGCAATGGCCGTATGGGCGCCTTTCAGTACGATAAACACCTGATGCTCCTGCGCTTTGGCGCGTTGCAGGTCATTTCTTTCAAAATCGTTGGATGTTGGGCCAAATAAGCGCTCGAATTCTTTTGGATGCGGCGTCAGAATGCTGTTTTTGGGCAAAAACGCCCACCAATCGGGATGCTGCGCCAGCAAGTTCAGCGCATCGGCATCGAGCACCATGGGGGTTCCGGCTTGGCGGATGAGTTGCTCCAGTGCTGAGGCGGTTTCCGGTGCAGTGCCCAGGCCCGGGCCAACGCCGATGGTTGTATAATTTTGAATGTCAGGCACTTGCGTGAAAAAATGTTCATGGTCGTCGGTTTCAGTCATGGCTTCCGGAACAGCCGTTTGCAAAATATTGTACCCGCATTTCGGCACATGAACGGTCAGCAAACCGACACCGGCACGCAGACATGCACGGGCCGCCAAAACGGCCGCCCCTATTTTTCCATAACTGCCGCATACAAGTAAGGCATGTCCGTACGTGCCTTTATGCGCATATTTTTTTCTGGGAATACGAAGCGGTGCAATGTCTTCCGGCGTGAGGTAATGAAACGATGAAGACTCCTGCTGCTCAAAACCACGGTGTAACCCGATACTTTCAAAGTACCACACCCCTACCCGACCGGCATTTTCGGGCATGAAAAAAGCGCGTTTGGGAGTTTCAAAACTAAAAGTCTTGTCGGCCAGTACAACTACTTGATTTTCAGTTGATTGATCACAAAAAAGTCCGCTGGGCAGGTCGATGGAAGCCACTTCGTTCGGCAGGGAATTGATCCAGTGCACCACTTCAGCCCAATGACCGGAAAGCGGCCGGCTAAGCCCCGATCCGAATAATGCATCGATAAGGATGGCCCCGGCCGGAACAGCAGGAAATTCCTTTGTCTGTTCCATCCATTGCATTTCCACAGCGCCATGCGGAGGCAGCAACGAAACCTGTGCATCAAAGTCGGCGCTTCTTTTTTCACCGAAGGTGTAAACGAGTACCTTCGCATCGTAAAACATCCGGTGCAGGTACCGGGCTACGGCCAGTCCGTCGCCTCCGTTATTGCCGGTTCCGGCGATGATAACAACCGGCCGGGTGGTATCCGGATATTGCCCGGCAAACCATTCCGTAAACACCCGCGATGCCCTGTTCATCAGTTCGACGGATGCAATTGGCTCATTTTCAATGGTATACTTGTCCCAGGCTCTTATCTGGGCTGCTGTAAATATTTTCATAAAAAAGGGCTCAGGGCCCGGTTGAATGGATATGCAAAATAAGTTCTTTTCCGGCTTGAAAGTGGTTGAATTTTCGAGTGTACTGGCCGGCCCGGCGGTGGGTATGTTTTTTGCCGAACTCGGCGCGGAAGTCGTAAAAATCGAGAACAAAACCACCGGTGGCGACGTCACCCGCGGCTGGAAACACACGGCTGAATCACCTGAATCACCCATTTCCGCTTACTGGTGCAGCGTCAACTGGGGGAAAAAGCACCTGTTACTCGATTTAAGCAATCCGGAAGATCATCAGCAGGCTACCGAACTGGCAATAGCGGCCGATGTTGTCATTTCCAATTTCAAACCCTCCTCGGCGCAGCGGATGGGTGTGGATGCCGCTACCCTGCGCGCTGCCAATCCGCGCCTCATTTACGCACAACTCAGTTCGTTTGCCGATCCGGAAGATGAAAGTCCTGCCTTTGACGCCATTTTGCAGGCCGAAGCCGGATTTTTGTACATGAATGGCGAACCTGACCGCATGCCGGTTAAAATGCCGGTCGCTCTGATCGACGTATTGGCAGCGCACCAGTTGAAAGAGGCGATATTGATAGCACTGCTACACCGCGAACGCACGGGCGAAGGCTCCACCGTCAGCACTTCGCTCATGGAGGCTGCACTGGCCTCGCTGGTTAACCAGGCCAGCAATTACCTCATGAATGCGCACATTCCCCAACGCATGGGCACCCGGCACCCGAATATTGCGCCGTATGGGGATCTTTTCGCCTGCGCCGACGGACAAATGGTACTACTGGCGGTAGGCACGGAACGACAATTCAAACAACTCTGCCAGTGCCTGGATATGAATGATTTATCCGGAAATCCTCTGTTTTCCAACAACCAGGCCCGCGTGCAGAACCGTGAACGATTGAATGAAATTCTGGCGGATGCCATTTCCAAACGTCCGCTCGACGAGTGGATCCCGTTTTTCAAAAGCCAGGGCGTACCCGCTGCCCGCATCCGCGATATGAAAGCAGTATTCGATTTGCCGGAAGCGCAGGCGATGGTTTTGGAAGAAACTACAGCAACCGGTCAACCTACCCAACGAATGAAAACCCTCGCCTTCAAAATTACCTGAGGTTAATAAGGTTGATAAGGGTTGATAAAGTTGATGAGGGTTGATATTTTGTCACTCAAGTAAGTAACAATCTT
>ERZ795056.3079-NODE-3079-length-18045-cov-7.872207_pt1 | contig 18045 bp, 12 predicted proteins | sample MGYA00375140_ERZ795056 | MGnify/ENA primary metagenome ERZ795056 (study PRJEB30185, sample SAMN05720227) | activated sludge metagenome | isolation source: Anaerobic digester | place: USA | collected 2015-03-09 ... | reverse complement strand
TACAGGCATCCTGCCTGTACATTTAACGACAGGCTGGAAGCCTGTCCCCCCAGTGGGCGTACAGGCATCCTGCCTGTACATGTGAACGACAGGCTGGAAGCCTATCCCCCCAGTGAACGAAGACAACCGAAATCCGAATGTCGAAAGGACCAACCTTCGGCGTTGTAGGGTGGCGAGGAATGCGAAATCTGCCCCTTTCCCCAAGCAAGTGGAACGGACGCGCCCCTCCCGCATTCCTCATTCCCAACTCCTAATTTCCCCCTCCTCTTCAAGGTCCACCCGTCTTGACACGGCGCCGCGCTTCGGGCATGCTTCTGCCTATGAAGATCTTACAGTCCGGCGGACTCACTTTTTTCCTTCTGGCTGGCGGTATCGCCTCGGCTGGTGACGGTTGGCCTCAGTTCCGCGGCCCGCACTTCGACGGTACCGTGAAGGACGCCCGTCTGCCGCTCCATTGGAGCGAGACCAACAACGTGCGCTGGAAGGTCGCAATCCCCGATTCAGGATGGTCGACGCCTGTCGTGCTGGGCAACCGCATCTGGCTGACGAGCGCCACCGCCGACGGCCATGTCTTCTCCGCGTATTGCGTGGAGGCCGCGTCGGGCCGCATCCTGCACGCGCTGCCGCTCTTCCGCTGTGAGAAACCCGAGCCGCTCGGCAACTCGGTCAACGGCTATGCCTCGCCCTCTCCGGCCATCGAGCCCGGCCGCGTGTATGTGAATTACGGATCGTACGGTACGGCCTGCCTGGACGCGGAGAGCGGCGCCGTGATCTGGAAGCGCGAGGATCTTGCGTGCCGCCATTACCGTGGGCCGGGCTCCTCGGTGATCCTGCACCGCGACCTGCTGATCCTGACCTTCGACGGGGTTGACCGGCAGTATGTGACCGCGCTGGATGCGCGCAGCGGCAAGACGGTCTGGCACACTGACCGCGCGATCGCGTGGAAGGATTTGGACGAGACCGGCAAACCCAAGCGCGAGGGCGACTTCCGCAAGGGATTCGCCACGCCGATCGTGATCGAGGCGAACGGCCGGCAGCAGTTGATCAGCGCGGCCTCTTCCACGCTCTTTGCGTATGATCCAGACTCCGGCAAGGAGCTGTGGCGCGTCACCAACAGCGCGCACACGCCGGCCGTCAGCCCGATCTTTGCGGACGGACTCGTCCTGGCGGTGACCGGCCACGGGGCGGCGGAACTGCTGGGCGTGCGCCCGGACGGCAGCGGCGACGTGACCGCCAGCCATGTCGCGTGGCGCGTCGGCGGCAAGGATGTCCCGCTCACGGCGTCGCCGGTGGCGTGCGGCGGACTGCTCTACACGGTTTCAGACCACGGCGCCCTGACCTGCTATGAGACGGCGACGGGACGGTCGGTCTGGCGGCAGATGGTCGGCGGCAACTATCAGGCCTCGCTGCTCTGCGCCGGGGACCGCGTGTACTGCTTCGGCGTGTCCGGCAAAACCACGGTGCTCCGCGCGGGCAGCCGGACCTTTGAGAAACTGGCCGACAACCGGCTGGGAACGGGGTTCATGGCTTCGCCGGCGGTGCTGGGCAGCGCGTTGATCCTGCGCACCAAGACGCACCTCTACAGCATAAGTAATCAGGAGTAGAAGTCTTGGACGCGCATCAGGACGTCGAAGCCTGAGACGGCGAGGCAGTCGTCGAAGCACTGGAGCGCGGGGTGGCCTTCGGGCAGCGGTCCGTAAGCCAGTTTGGCCGAGCCGATGATCGTGTCGAGCCCGAGCGGCATGGCGCGCGTGAGGAAGGCGTTGGCGAGCGGCAGCTTGACCGGCGAACCGTCGGCGCGGCGCGGCGGCAGCATCACGGTGAAGTTGCTGAGGCCGACCGAGACGTGGACGCCCGCGAACGCGGGGTCATCGTGGATCAGCCGCAGCGCGCCCATCAGGCGGTGGATGTTGTTCTCCGAGTCGGCGCCGATGGGCGCGATGCCCGGGTCGATGATGCAGTCGTCGTTGGACAGGCCGCGGCTGCGCGCCGTCTCCAGCAGCAGGCGGGCGGCGGCATAGGTTTCCTCGGCGGTGAGGCAGGGCGACTCGGTGCCGTCACGCAGGTTTTCGGAGGCCAGCAGGATCGGGCGGAAGCGGCACACCGCCAGCAGATCGAACATGGCCAGGCGCAGCGGCGAGATGGAGTTCAGGATCGGCGTGCCGCGCACCGGATCGCAGGCGGCGAGGCCGGCCTCGGCCAGCGCGGGGTCCGGCGAGTCGATCGAGAGCGGTTTGGCGGCCACCGCCTGCACGGCGCGCACGAGGTCGGCCATGAAGTCGGCGGGCCGCGGGCCGACGTTGACGTCGATGTAATCCGCGCCGAGTTCGGACTGCGACCGCGCCAGGCCGATGATACCGGCCACGTCGTTGGCTTCAAAAAGCGCGTGTGTGGAGGGGACCGAGTCGTTGATGCTTTCGCCGATCAGGGTGAGTCTGGAGGGTGCCATGGGAGTCCTTCTGTCCGTTCGTGCGCCTTGCCGTCTTATGCCGACAACGTGTCTGTCCAGGCAAGGCTTGATGTATACGGGCCTAAGCGTAACGGATGCGCGCGCGTGAGACAATGCGAAATCAACGGCGACTTGGTTGACACTGAGCAAAGGATTCTGGCATGCTTTTGAAAAACGAGAAAGGGTGCGGAGGCATGGCGATCACCGATTTTCTGGAGCGCAACGCGCGGCTCTATCCCAACGAGGTCAGTCTGGTGGAGATCAACCCGGCGAACCAGCCGGACCATGCCATGACGTGGCGCGAGTACACCCTGATCGAGGCCTCGACCGCCGAAAAATACCGGCGGGAGCTGACCTGGCGAGAGTTCGACATCAAGGCGAACCGCTTCGCCAACCTGCTGCTGACGCGCGGCGTGCGGCGCGGCGACAAGGTCGGCATTCTGCTGATGAACTGCCTGGAGTGGCTGCCGATCTACTTCGGCATCCTGAAAACCGGCGCGCTGGCGGTGCCGATGAACTTCCGCTATACCGCCGAGGAGATCAAATACTGCCTGGAACTGGCCGAAGTCAACACGCTGGTCTTCGGGCCGGAGTTCATCGGGCGCGTCGAGCAGGTGTTCGATCACCTGCAAGGCGTGAAGAGCTTCTTCTACGTGGGGCAGAGCGTGCCCTCCTTTGCGGACAGCTACGATGCGCTCGTGCAGTACTGCTCCTCGGTCGCGCCGGCGGTGGAGCTGAAGGACGAGGACGACGCGGCGATCTATTTCTCATCCGGGACCACGGGTTTCCCCAAGGCGATCCTGCACGCGCACGCGGCGCTGGTCTCCGCCTGCCTGACCGAGCAGAACCACCACGGACAGTCGCGCGACGACGTGTTCCTGTGCATCCCGCCGCTCTACCACACCGGCGCCAAGATGCACTGGTTCGGCAGCCTGCTCGCCGGCAGCCGCGCCGTGCTGCTGCGCGGGGTCAAGCCGGAGTGGATCCTGCAGGCGGTTTCGGAGGAGAAGGCGACGATCGTCTGGTTGCTGGTGCCGTGGGCGCAGGACGTGCTGGATGCGATCGACCGGGGCGATCTTCGGCTCGAGGACTATCGGCTCGGCCCGTGGCGCCTCATGCACATCGGCGCCCAGCCGGTGCCGCCCAGCCTGATCCGGCGCTGGAAAGAGGTTTTCCCGGAGCACCAGTACGACACCAACTACGGGCTCAGCGAATCGATCGGGCCGGGGTGCGTGCATCTCGGTGTCGAGAACATCCGCAAGGTCGGGGCGATCGGCAAGGCCGGGTACCTCTGGCAGACTGCGATCATGGACGAGAGCGGCGCACCGGTCGCGCCGGGGGATGTCGGCGAGCTGATCGTCAAAGGCCCGGGCGTGATGAAGTGCTACTACAACAATCCTGAGGCCACGGCCGCGATCCTCAAGGACGGCTGGCTCTATACGGGCGACATGGCACGCATGGACGAGGAGGGGTTCATTTATCTCGTGGACCGCAAAAAGGATGTGATCATCACCGGCGGCGAAAACCTGTATCCGGTGCAGATCGAGGATTTTCTGCGGGCGCATCCTGCGGTCAAGGATGTCGCGGTCATCGGCCTGCCGGACGACCGGCTGGGCGAGATCGCGGCGGCGATCATCCAGGTCAAGGAGGGGGCCGCGCTGAGCGAGGACGAGGTCACGCGGTTCTGTCTGGACCTGCCGCGCTACAAGCGTCCGCGCCGGGTGATTTTCGCGGAGGTGCCGCGCAACCCCACCGGCAAGATCGAGAAGCCGAAGCTGCGCGAGATCTATTGCGGCACGCGGCTGGTCGAAGCGCAGACGACGAAATAGCGCGTCGCGCCGCAGTCACGGGGCGGCCTGCCGCCCGAGCCGGATCTTCGCGAACTTTGCGGTCGCCAAGTCGCGGGCGGTGTGCGGCGTGACAACGAAGCCGACAGACGTCTCGTTCGGCAGGCTCAGCGTGTGCGTCGCGACCTCCTGCCACGTTCCGCCATCGTCAGAAACGCGTGCCGTGAAGGTGTCGCCCGCACGCGCAAGCGCGAGATACCGCCAGGCCGGCTGACGCGCCGGCTCGCGCTTGACCAAGACCCGCTCGCCCTCCGCGCGGCGGAGCTGCAGGGCGAGGTCGCCGTTCCCCAGAACACCGAAGAAGAGGCCTGGACCTTGCGCGGGATCAGGCCCTTTGACCAACAGGCCGGTCATGGCGCAAGGATCGTTACCCGCATACGCCAGAAGGGCCGCGGAAAAAACAAAAGCGCCTTCGGCCCGGTTCCAGACGTAGCGGCAGCAGTCCGGGCCCTCCCACATCGCAGCCCCCGAGCTTTGCAGGATCAGTGTGCCGCCCGCGTAGATCGCGCTGCCGCGCTGGGGTGCCGCGCCGAGCGTCATCGTGAACCACGTGTCGCCGTTCTCGGCCGTAAAGGCGGCGTGCGGCGAGGTGTCGGGGGTGAAGGCTGAAGGCGGTGGCGGCTGGTCACGGCCCGCAGCGCGGCGGATGCGGCTGACGGTGCCCTGCCACCAGGCGAATATGGCGTCGGCCGCCTCGTCGTGCCGCGCCAAAACCTTACGCAGGCGCGTCCGGTGCGGCGCGCAGGCCGGATGGAGGGCCGCGACCGCGATCATGCCGGCAGACACTGCGGTGATGGCCAGCAGGAGCCATGCGCGGCGGTGACGCCGGGCCTGCACCTGGCGCCAGGGCATGCGGGGGAGCCTCAGACGCAGCAGGGTGCGGTGCATGCGATGGGCCAGCGGGACGCCGGCGGAATGCGGAGAGGTCTCCAGGAGGGCGAGTGCTTCGCGGATTTCGGCGGCTACGATTTCGCTGTTGGCCGGGCGTTTGGCGGGGGAGGGCTCAATCATGTGCATGATCAGGCGGCGCGTGGCAGGCGAGAGATGCCGCGCGTGTTTGTCGAGCGGCACCGGTTTCTGGGTCAGGCGCGCCTTCAGGATGTCCGAGGGCGTAGCCCCTTCATGCGTGAGGCGCCCGGAGAGCAGATAATACAGGGTGGCCCCCAGGCTGTAGAGGTCGCTCTGGTGCGTGTCGGCCACGCCGTGCAGCAGCTCCGGCGCGATAAAAAACGGGGTGCCGATGAAGTTGCCTTGGCCGTCATGCCGGGTCATGCCGGAAAGGCCGAAATCCACCAGCTTAGCGTTGCCGTCGCGGTCGAGCACGATATTGGCGGGTTTGATGTCGCCGTGGACCAGTCCCTCGCGGTGCAGCGCCGAAAGTCCGTCGGCGACATCCAGCGCCATCCGCAGGGCGGTTCGCTCGTTGACAGGCCCCTCGCGCTCGAATTGTTTCGCGAAGTCCAGGCCGGAGACCAGCTCCATCACCAGATAGGGGTGCCCGTTCGAAAAGTTCAGCGAATAGACCTGCGCGACACGGGGATGGTTGAGCTTGCCGGCGGCGCAGGCCTCGCGCGTGAGGCGCTCGCGCGACTCGGGCGCGTCCGCCTGCCCCATGCGCACCAGCTTGATCGCCACCTCGCGCCCCAACGACTCGTCGGTGGCGCGATAGATGGAGCCCATCTCGCCTTCGCCGATGTGGTCGTGCAGCCGAAAAACACCCAAACGGCCCGGCACCAGCACCTGCTTGCCACAAGTCAGACAGGCCAGGTGGGAGAGCGGGGCGTGCGCGGCCGTCGACATGCTCTTCTTGCAGTAGGGGCAGGTGGTCTGCTCGACACGCTCGAACCGGATTTCGTTCTGAGGATCACGCAAGAACGGCAAGGCAGACGGAGCAGGAGGCACCGCCCGGATCCCGAGGTCAGTATCTGATTCGCGAGCCATAGAGGTAAGACAGCATGAAAAATGCCAGCTTCCGACTTTGCCCTGTCACGTCTGAGAAGCCCGCGTTCTGGCCGACTCGAATGAGGTTTTCCGACCCCCAATCGGTCTGGCCTGTTCAAAAAAGAGAAAGGGTTCTCGTTTTTGTTAGAGCCTTTTCGCGAGCAACTCTTTGATCAGTTTCGGATTGGCCTTGCCCTGCGAGGCCTGCATGACCTGGCCGATCAGGAAGCCCGTGGCTTTGCCGACGCCGTTGCGGACATCCGCCAGCGCGGCCGGCTGCGCGGCCAGCACCTGGTCGATCAGCGCGTCGAGCGCGCCGGTGTCGGAGATCTGCCGGAACCCGCGCGCGCTGACGATCGTTTCGGCCGACGCCTCGCTCTGGAACAGCGCCACGAGCACCTCGCGCGCCGCGTTGGCGTTGATCTCGTCGCGCGCCAGCAACGTCAGCAGGCCGGCCAGGCGCGCGGGCGTCACTGGAGAGGCGCTGAGCTCCTGGCCGCGCTCCCTGACCGCCGGCAGTACCTGCGTGGCGATCCAGTGCAGGGCCATCTTGGCCGACACGCCATGCGCGGTCAACGCCTCGAAATAGGCGGCCACATCCGTATCCGCGCTCAGGAACGCCGCGTCTTCGGCGCTGACGCCATGCTCCTTGACCAGCCGCTCGGCTTTGGCCGCCGGCATCTCCGGCAGGCGCGCCCGCAACGTCTCGATCCATGCGGGTGTCAGCGCGATCGCCGGCACCGAGGGGTCCGGTACGCAGGGTCCCTCGAACTTGGCACGCATCGGCAGCGTCGCCTTCTTGTCCGGGTCCCACAGCCGCGTGTGCAGCACCACCGCCTCACCGGCCTGCACGGCCGCGCTCTGCCGCGCGATTTCGAAGGCGATGGCATCGCCGACGTGGCGCACCGAGTTCATATTCTTGACCTCGACCTTGGTGTTCATCTGGCTGCTGCCGCGCGGCCGCACCGAGATGTTGGCGTCGACGCGCATGGTGCCGTTCTCCATGCTGCACTCCGAGGCTCCCACGTAGCGCACCTGCGTGCGCAGCGCCTTGAGAAACTCCATCGCTTCGTGCGGCGTGCGGAAATCCGGCTCCGTGACGATCTCCACCAGCGGCGCGCCGGCGCGGTTGAAGTCGACCAGGCTGATCGGCTGGCGCCCCTCGAGCTCGTGCACCAGCTTGGCGACGTCCTCCTCCATGTGGATGTGGTGGATGCGTAGCGCGCGCGCCTCACCCCGTTCGTTGGTGATCGTGATGCCGCCGCCGCGCGACAACGGCAGGTGCGCCTGCGAGAGCTGGTAGCCCTTCGGCAGATCGGGATAGTAGTAGACTTTCTGGTCGAACGCGCTCAGTGGCTGCAACTCCGCGCCGAGCCCCAGGCAGAGCAGCGCCGCCTTCTCCAGAGCCGCCTGGCTCAGGCACGGCGCGGCGCCCGGCAGCCAGAGGCAGGTCGGGCAGGTGTTGGCGTTCGGCTCGTCGCCGGGCCGGTTCGGGCAGTCGCAGAACAGCTTCGTGGCACAGTTGAGTTCGACGTGGATTTCCAATCCGATGACCGCTTCAAAGTCCATGGTTATTTCCCCTCCCGGCACACTGCCGCAAGCGTTTCGCCCAGCGCGAGCAGCCGCGCGTCGCCGAGCCGCGGCCCGACCAGTTGCAGCGCACCGCACGCGCCCGCCGCCGGCATCGCCAGCGCGGGCTGTCCGGTGACCGACGCCAGCCGCGTGCAGCCGAACGGCGCACAGATCTCCGCGAGCGGGGCCGCCGTGATGTCCTCCGGCACGCGGTCGGGCAGCGGCAGCGCCAGCGCGTCGACCTCCGCCACGAGCCGCTGCGCCGCCGCGACCAGCCGCGCCCGGATGCGGCAGGCGTTCTCATACGCGGCGTAGCGTTCGAACTGGAAGAACGCGCCCTGAATCAGGAAGCTCTTGACGCAGGTTCCGAACGCCGCGCCGCGCGCGCTCAGATACATCTCGTTCCAATTCTTCGCGCCCGGCGGACGGCGTCCGTAGCGCACCGAGTCGTAACGGCCCGCGCAGGAAGAGGCCTCCACAGAGCCGACGATCGCATGCACCAGCGCGAACAGGTCGTACTCCGGCAGCGACAGCTCGCGCACGGCGACGCCCGCCGTCGCCAGACGGGCAAGCGCGGCGCGGAACCCCTCCGCCTGCGCGGCGGGCAGGCCGTCCAGCGCCTGCGGGATCACGCCGAGCGTGACGCCGCGCGCGTCGGCCGGCAGCGGGGCCGGAGCCGGCGGCGGTGCCTCCTCGAGCGTGAGGTCGCGTCCGTCCGGTCCGGCCAGCGCCGCGAGCAGCGCGTGCAGCGTGCCGCACGAGCGAGCGAGCAGGCCGCAACGCTCCATCGAAGGGATCAGGCCGATGAGGCCGAGCCGCGAGACTAGGCCGGCGCTCGGCGTCAGTCCGTAAGCGCCGGCGCGCGCGGCGGCCACGCGGCATTCGCCCATCATGTCCAGCACCAGCTCGGCGTCAGCGGCTCCGAGGCGGACCGCCTCGCCCGCCTGGCTGCCGTGCAGCCCGAAGCCGAACTCGCTGGTGCGCGTCAGGCCGGTCAGCGCGGCGCCGGCCTGGCGCAGGCGCTGCACGACGGTCGCGTCTTCGAGCGCGGTGAAGCCGGCCAGCGCCGCCGAGCCGGCATCGGTCGGCCAGCCGGCCACCGAGATCGTGGGCTGCAGCGCGACGCGCGTGCCGCAGAGCGGGCCGCCCGGGACAGCCGGCGCGGGATCGGGATTTTCAAAGAGAGTGATCGGGGTCATGACAGATTCCTTTGTTGACGGTGGGGCGCGGCGGTCACTCCAGCACGCTGGCGACTTTAAAGTAGGCACCCTTCACGGCCGGGGCATTTTTGAAGAGCAGCCCCGCTTCGGCCAGGGGCGAGCGGTGCGCCTCGGTGCCTGGCCGGGTGCGGTTGGCGACCGGCGCGACCGAGCGGATTGGCGCCTCCGTGCCGGCGTGCGCGGTCGCCTGCTCTGCCAGCGTCTCGGCCTGCGTGAGCACGGCCTCCATGACCGGCCGTTCCTGTTCGCTGACGCCGATACGCGAAACCCAAGAGACGCGGTCGACGCGGTCCTCCTGCGCCTCGGCGCCCGGCAGCGCGGTGGCGCCGCCCAGATCGAGCAGCCCCAACTCGGCGAGCTGTTCGCGCTTGACGGCCGAGGGCGCGCCGGTGAGCGGGCAGGCCGCGCTGCGGTTCTTGGGGAAGGCGATCACCTCGCGGATCGAGGGCGTTTGCAGAATCATCGAGACCAGACGGTCCATGCCCAGCGCCAGACCGCCGTGCGGCGGCGCGCCGAAATCGAAGGCGCGCAGGAAGAAGCCGAACCGCGACTGGATCTCATCGTCGCTCAAGCCCAGTGCGGCGAAGATCTTGCGTTGTACGGCGCGATCGTGGATGCGGATGCTGCCGCCGCCCAGCTCTTCGCCGTTCATGATCAGGTCGTAGGCGCGCGAGCGCAGGCTCAGCAGCTCCTCGACGTTCGACGGATCGAAATCGGTCCGGTGCGGCGCCGTGAAGGGATGGTGCGTCGAGGTCACGCCACCCTCGTCGGTCGGCTCGAAGAGCGGGAAGTCGGTGACCCAGAGCGGGCAGAAGGTGTCGGCCGGGATCAGGCCCAGCCGATTGGCCAGGTGCAGGCGCAGATTGCCAAGCGCGGAGGCGACCACGCGGGCGGAAGGATCGGCGACCATGATGAGCACGTCGCCGTCTTCGACCGCGAAGCGCCGGCGTAGCTCGTCCAGCTCCTGCGCGCTGAAGAACTGCACGATGTTGGACTCCAGCGTGCCGTTTTCCGCGCGCATCCAAGTCATGCCCTTGGCGCCGAAGGAGGGCGCGATCTCTTTGGCATATTCATTCTGCAGCACGTTTTTGCTGAGCCGTTCCGACTGGCCCTTGATGTTGAGGCCCTTGATGCAGCCGCCGCGCTGCAAGATCTGGCGGAAGATGGCGTAGCGCGTCTGCGTGAAGACGTCGGTCACATCGACAAACCGCAGGCCGAAGCGCAGATCGGGCTTGTCCGAGCCGGTCGTGTCCATCGCCTCGGCATAGGTCATGCGCGGGAAGGGCCGCGTCAGGGTGATGCCGCCGACGGTGAAGAGCCGGACAGTCAGCTCTTCGATCAGCTCGTAGAGGAACTCCTCGTCAATGAACGACGCCTCGAGGTCGAGCTGGGTGAACTCCGGCTGGCGGTTGGGGCGCAGGTCCTCGTCGCGGAAGCAGCGCGCGAGCTGGAAGTAGCGCTCGAGGCCGCCCACCATGAGGAGCTGTTTGAAGAGCTGGGGCGACTGCGGCAGCGCGTAGAAGTTTTTCGGATGGACGCGGCTGGGCACCAGATAGTCGCGCGCACCTTCGGGCGTACTGGCGGTCAGCACCGGGGTTTCGATCTCCAGGAAGCCCTTGTCGTCGAGAAACCGGCGCACACATTGGAAGATGCGGTGGCGCGCCATCAGGTGCTCGCGCATGGACGGTCGGCGCAAGTCCAGGTAACGGTACTGCAGGCGCGTGTCCTCGGCCACGGCGTCGGCGGCGGTCGCCGCGCCGGCGACCATCGCCTTTTCGGAGATCGCGAAGGGCAGGGCGTCTGACTCTGCGAGCACGGTCAGTTCGCTGACCATCAGCTCGACCGTGCCGGTCTCGATGTTGGGGTTTTCGGTGCCGGCCTGGCGCCGCACCAGCGCGCCTCGCACCGCGATGCAGAACTCGGCGCGCAGCGTGGCGGCGCGCGCGTAGACCTCGGGCGGCACCACTTCCGGGCTGAAGACCACCTGGAGGATGCCGCTGCGGTCGCGCAGATGGATGAAGAGCAGCCCGCCGTGGTCGCGGAAGGCATCGACCCAGCCGGCCAGCAGGAGCGGCCTTCCGACATCCGCCTCGGTCACCTGTCCGCAGAAAATCCGTTCATGAAACACCATACGCCTCAGCCTTTCTGGAGAAGCCGCCCCGTTCTGGGGGGCAGAGATTCGACCCCGCATCAGATGGGCCGAACAGTAACAAAAATGTTTTATCGTCTCAAGAACCTTGATGTCGGGTTGTGAAGCCCGTCTTTGCAGGCTTGTAAGACCCGACCGGTTTTTATTAAACTGTCTCTTCCATTTTTTAGGCAGAAACAGGAAAGCAGGCGGGTATGAAGCAGATCGGTGTGGGCCTTATCGGATTTGGGACCGTAGGCGCGGGCGTCGCGGACGGCTTGCAGCGCAACCGCAAGGTGATGGCGCAGCGGCTGGGCGTTGAGGTCGTGCTGATGCGCATTGCGGATGTCGACATCACGACCGACCGCGGCGTGGCGATCGATCCCGCACTGCTGACGACCGACGCGATGGCGGTCATCAGCGACCCCGGCATCCAGATTGTCGTGGAACTGATCGGCGGCACCGGCGTGGCCAAGACCTTGGTGCTGGCCGCGCTGAACGCGGGCAAGTCGGTGGTCACGGCCAACAAGAAGCTGTTGGCCGAGTGTGGCGAGGAGATCTTTGGCGCTGCCGAGAAGAACGGCGTGGACATCTATTTCGGTGCGAGCGTGGGCGGCGGCATCCCGATCATCCGCGTGCTGCGCGAGGGGCTCGCCGGCAATGAGATCCAGAGCATCCATGGCATTCTCAACGGCACGTGCAACTACATCCTGACGCGCATGGAGCACGAAGGCCTGCCGTTCGCCAAGGTGTTGAAAGAGGCACAGAAGGCCGGATACGCCGAGGCCGACCCGGGCTTGGACATCGACGGGCTGGACACGGCGCACAAGGCGATCATCCTCGCGTCACTGGCCTACGGGTTTCACGTGCCGCTGGCGCAGGTGCTGGTGGAGGGCATCCGCAACCTGTCGGGCATGGATGTCAAATTCGCGGCCGAGTTCGGGTACCGCATCAAGCTGCTGGCCGTGGTCAAGCGCGACGCCGGCGAGGTGGAGGTGCGCGTGCACCCCACGCTGGTTCCGCTGGCGCACATGCTGGCCTCGGTGAACCATGTGTTTAACGCGGCGATGGTGCACGGCGACCTCAGCGGCGACACGCTCTATTATGGGCGCGGGGCCGGGCGCGAGCCCACGGCGAGCACCGTGATCGGCGACATCGGCGACATCGCGCGCAACCTGATGGCGGGCCGGTCGCGCTACCGGCGCGGCGTGAACACGGCCAATCAGGGGCAGGTGCGCATGCGCCCTGCCGCAGAGATCGTGAGCCGTTATTACGTGCGCCTGATGGTGCTGGACAAGGCCGGCTCGCTGGGCACGATGACGACCATCCTCGGCCGGCACGGCGTGAGCATTCTGGCGGCTACGCAGAAGGAGTCGCCCGCCGAGTTGGCGGATGCCGGGTATGTGCCGGTGGTGATCCTGACGCATCCGGCCAAAGGCGCGGAGATGGATGCGGCGCTGCGCGAGATCCGGGCGGCGGGCGTGCTGAACGAAGAACCTGTGAAACTGCGGATGATCTAGCTCAGGGAGTGGACGTGACGATGAAGGTATGCAAATTCGGTGGGACGTCGGTCGCCAATGCGGAGCAGGTGGCCAAGATCGTGGACATTGTGCTGGCCGACCCGTCGCGCCGCATCGTGGTGGTGTCGGCGCCGGGCAAGCGGACAAAGAGTGACGCCAAAGTCACGGATCTGCTGATCGCGTGTGCCGAGCTGGCGCTGGCGGACAAGGACTGCGAGTCGGCGCTCGCCGCCATCGTGGAGCGCTATGCCGAGATGCAGCGCGACCTCGGCCTGCCGGTCGGGATCACCGCCGAGATCGAGAAAGACCTGCGTTTCCGTCTGGCGGGCGACAAGTCGCATCGCGGCATCTTCATGGACTGCATGAAGGCTGCCGGCGAGGACAACAGCGCCAAGCTGGTGGCGCAGGCGTTCCAGTCGCGCGGCGCGCGCGCGGTCTATGTGAATCCGCACGACGCCGGCATGTATCTGACGAGCGACTACGGCAACGCGCAACTGCTCGACGAATCCTATCAGTACCTGGCCAAGACGCTGCGCGATCATGAGGAGCTGGTGATCTTTCCCGGATTTTTCGGCTACACCAAGGACGGCAAGGTGGCGACCTTCCCGCGCGGCGGCTCGGACATCACCGGGTCGATCCTGGCGGCGGCGGTCAAGGCCGACGTCTACGAGAACTTCACGGATGTCGACTCGGTTTATCCGGTCGATCCCCGTCTGGTGCCCGAGGTCAAGTCCGGGATCGCGGCGATGACCTACCGTGAAATGCGCGAACTCTCCTATGCCGGGTTCGGCGTCTTTCACGACGAGGCGGTCATTCCGGCGGTCAAGGCCGGTGTGCCGATCAACGTGCGCAACACCAACCGGCCCGAGGAGCCGGGCACGATGATCGTGCAGTCGCGCCGCGTGTTGGCAGGCAGCGTCGTGGGCATCGCGAGCGACGACGGCTTCTGCAACATCTTCGTCGACAAATACATGATGAACCGCGAGGTCGGCTTCGGCCGCCACCTGCTGCAGATCCTGGAGTGGGAGGGCGTCTCGTACGAGCACATGCCCTCCGGCATCGACAACGTGTCGGTGGTGATCCGCGACAGGAACTTCAGCCCGGAGTGCGAGCGGCGCGTGGTCGAGCGCATCAAGCGCGACCTCAACCCCGACGCCGTGCTGGTCGAGCGCGGCTACGCGCTGGTGATGGTGGTGGGCGAGGGGCTCTACTACACGGTGGGCATGGCGTCCAAGGCCACCCGGGCGCTCTCCGATGCCGGGGTCAACATCGAGATGATGAACCAGGGCTCTTCGGAAATCAGCATGATGTTCGGCGTCAAGGCCGAGCAGCGCGCCAAGGCGGTGCAGGCGCTTTACAAAGCGTTTTTCTAACGCGGGGGCACACGTGTCTTTTAACGCAGAGGCGCAAAGGTGCAAAGCCGCAAAGCAGGTCTGAGCCTCTTTGCGCCTTCGCGGCTTTGCGGGGATAACTTCCGGAGCGCCATGGAAAAAGTCTACATCTACGACACGACGCTGCGCGACGGCGCGCAGGGCGAGGGCATCTCGTTCTCGGACACGGCCAAGGTGCGGTTCGCGCACCTGTTGGACGAGTTCGGGGTGGACTTTATCGAAGGCGGGTTTGCGGGGTCGAACCCGCGCGACCGACGCTTTTTCGACGACATCCGCAAGGAACGGCTGGCGCACGCCCGCGTCACGGCGTTCGGCAGCACGCGGCGCGTGGACGTGGACGCGCAGGGCGACCCTCAGCTTGCCGGCCTGCTTGCGGCGGAGACCGAGTGGGTCACGATCTACGGCAAATCGTGGCTGCTGCACGTGCGCGACGTGCTGCGCACGACCGGCGAGAACAACCTGCAGATGATCGCCGACACCGTGGGATTCCTGCGGGCGGCGGGGCGGCGCGTGCTGTTCGACGCCGAGCACTTTTTCGACGGGTACAAGGATGATCCGGCGTACGCGCTGGACGCGCTGCAGGCGGCGCTGCGCGAGGGGGCCGACGGGGTGGTGCTCTGCGACACCAACGGCGGCTGCCTGCCGCACGAGATTTTTGCGATCACGCAGACGGTGTGCGCGGCGCTGCCCGGCGCGCAGGTCGGCATCCACACCCACAACGACAGCGGGCTGGCGGTGGCCGCCTCGCTGGAGGCGGTGCGCGCCGGCGCCCGTCAGGTGCAGGGCTGCGTCAACGGCTACGGCGAGCGCACCGGCAACGCCAACCTGACCGCGATCATCCCCGCGCTGGAGCTGAAGATGGGGTTTGCGTGCGTCGGGGCCGAGCGGCTGCGCCGACTGCGCGAGGTCTCGCTGGTGACCGACGATCTGGCCAACCAGCGGCCGGATCCGCGCCAGCCTTATGCGGGGCGCTCGGCCTTCAGCCACAAGGCGGGCGCGCACGTCAACGCCGTCAAGAAGAACACGCGCACCTTCGAGCACATCGAGCCCGAGGCGGTGGGTAACCAGCGCCACGTGCTGGTCTCCGAGCTGTCGGGCGCGGCCAACGTGATGATGAAGGCTGCCGAGCTGGGCACCGATTTCAGCGGGCTGGACAAAGAGCGGGCGCGGGCGATCCTCGACGAGGTCAAGCGGCGCGAGAACAAGGGCTATTCCTACGAATCGGCGGACGGCTCCTTCAAGATCCTGCTGCAAAAAGTGCTCAACACGCACCGCCCCTTTTTCGAGCTGGAGGGCTTCCGCGTGATTGTCGAGAAGCGCGGCAGCGACGAGCCGTGCATCTCCGAGGCCACGGTCAAGGTCAAGGTCAACGGCGTGGCCGAGCTGACGGCCGGCGAGGGGCATGGGCCGGTCGACGCGCTCAACGCGGCGCTGCGCCAGGCCCTGACGCGCTTCTATCCCGAGATCGAGCAGATCGCGCTGACGGATTACCGGGTGCGTATTCTGGACCCGCAAGAGGCGACCCGGGCCATGACGCGCGTGCTGATCGAGTCCGGCGACGGCGCGCGCCAGTGGGGCACGGTGGGCGTCTCCGAGAACATCATCGAGGCGTCGTGGCAGGCTTTGCTGGACAGCATCGAGTACAAGCTTTTCGAAACCCGCGCGGCTGGTGAAGTCACAAGTAAGGGGTAATAAGCAATAAACGGGGAGGGACGAAGGGTACTGGAACGCCTTCCGCCTCCTTGCTTCAGAGATCAGAGGTCAGAGGTCAAAACGCCTCCTTCCTCCTTCCTCCATCCTCCTTTTTCCTCCCCCCTCATGCCGCCGGCCAGAGGTGCACGACCAGAAAGGCCACCGCGATGCCCACGAGCATGCCGGCGAAGACCTCTTTGCGCGTATGGCCGAGCAGTTCCTTGAGGCGGGTGTGGCGCAGCTTGTGCTGTTTGAACAGCTCCTCGATCATCACGTTGAGCACGCGCGCCTGGTGGCCGGCGGCGCGCCGGACATTGGCGGCGTCGAACATCGTGATGGCGGCGAAGCCGGCCGCGAGCATGGCCACCGGCGAGGCGAAGCCCTCGGTCAGGCCGATCGAGGTGCAGAGGCCGCAGACCATGGCGGAGTGTGCGCTAGGCATGCCGCCGGTGCTGAGCAGGTAGCGGAAATCAATTTGCCGGGTTCGGACAAAGCCGGCGGTCATTTTGATCAACTGGGCGAGGGTCCAGCCGATGAACGATGACCAGAACCAAGGAGTGGCAAAATAGTGGAGCGGGTTGGGGTCGGCGATCATAGCAGTGCCTCTCGGGCTGTCAGCGGGCGGCCTCCGGGGCCGCGCAACTCTTGTCAGGCCATTATGGCACGCCTGTCGCGCCGGAGGCAATGCGATTTTCTGCCGGCTTTGTGCTCCCTGGAGGTTTTGCGCGTCGCGTGAAGTTTTTGCGTTTCTGTATTGCATTCCCCGGCGCATCTGATAAAATTAAGTGTGCTAAATGATAAAAGGGTGACGCGGAGGGTGGTCCCCTCGGCCCGGCTTGGAGATCGTCAACATGAATAATGAGAAAACGTTGCGGAGAACGGTGTGTGTGGCGGCAGCCCTCTTCTGTCTGGCGGAGCCTGTCGCGGCTCAGGTCGGGCGGCTGGGCCAGCGGACGGCCCCGCAGGCCGGTGCCAAGAAAGACGAGGAGACGGTCAAGATCTCACGGTTCCCGCCTCCGGGCAAGACGGCGATGGTGAAGACCCCGGAGTTCAGCTATTCGGTGAACAACATCCAGCCCAAAGTGAACCGCAAGCAACGCGAATGGGCGCTTTTCGAGGTGAAATACGAGACCTCGGCCAAGTGGACCGATGAATTGACCTTCGTCTACCACGTGATGACCAAAGGCCGTGACGAGCAGAACAAGGAGCTGTTCAGCTACTACACGACCACCGTTCGTTACATCGACATCCCCAAAGGCGACCACATGAGCTGCGTGGCGCTGCCGCCGAGCCTGGTCGAGCGTTACGGCGAACCGATCGCCGTGGCACTGGAGATTACCGGCAAAGACGGTTCGGTGCTGGCCAGTGAGGCGCTGGCCTCGGGCATCCAGTTGCCGAAGGAGTGGTGGCGCGACAGCAACGTGATGGACAAACGCGATGCGGCCGGCAATCCATTCCTCGTCCGGCGCAACGGTTTGGTTGACCGTCTGAAGACCCCGTTCGCGTTGATCAACCCGGACGATTACGAGGTGGTGCAATAGTGTTTTCATCTGACCGCATCCTCGCGCTCAATGTGGGCGCGAGCAAAATCGTTTTAGCCGAATTCGCTGTCAAGAGCGGGCGCGCGCCGGAGTTGACCAACTACGGCATGTCCGAGCTCGGGACCGATCCGGACAATGAAACAAGCATCGGCACTCATTTGGTCGCCGCCGTGCGCGAGATCATGAAGACGCGCGGCATCCGGCCGGCGCCGCTGATGCTCTCTCTTTCCGGGCAAATGGTGTTTCCCCGGTTTGTGCGGCTGCCGGCCGTCTCCGAGGACAAACTTCTCCAGATGGTGCAGTACGAGGTCGAGCAGAACGTCCCGTTCCCGATGAACGAGATTGTCTGGAACCACCAGTTCATCGGCGACGCCTCGATGGGCGAGCAGTGCGCGATGATCGTGGCGGCCAAGACCGAGAGCGTCCGCGAGATCACCGACCGCATCGTGGAGATGGGGCTGGAGCCTGAGATCGTGGACGTGGCGCCGATGGCGCTTTATAACTGCCTGCGCTACAACTACTCGCAGTTGGACGGCTGCACGGTGGTGCTCGATATCGGCGCGCGCTCGACCAACCTGATTTTTGTCGAAGACGAGAAGATTTACAACCGCTGCATCCCGGTGGCCGGCAATGCCATCACGCAGGAGGTCGCCAAAAGCGTCCAGATCCCGTTCGCGGAGGCCGAGGCGCTCAAACGGCAGGTCGCGTTCGTGTCGCTGGGCGGGGTGACGGCCTCCGAAGACG
>ERZ795056.3077-NODE-3077-length-18051-cov-6.854079_pt1 | contig 18051 bp, 15 predicted proteins | sample MGYA00375140_ERZ795056 | MGnify/ENA primary metagenome ERZ795056 (study PRJEB30185, sample SAMN05720227) | activated sludge metagenome | isolation source: Anaerobic digester | place: USA | collected 2015-03-09 ... | reverse complement strand
CTACAAATGAAACACCTTCCCATTAGCCATTACTTCCTGCTTTTTTTCATCAAACGTCACCTTCGCACCTGTGCGGGCGGCGGCATTGGTCATAATGGTTGCAATGGAATGGTTGTAGCCTGCTTCCACCGGTGCATTGGGCTGTTTGCGGCTGCGCATACACTCCATAAAGTTGCGCATGTGGGCGCTTGTAAGCCTGTCGGCACCGGTATTTGCCGAAGCGGCTACGGCTTCTGTTTTTTCAACAAGCTTCATTTCGGGCAGCAGGTTGGCTTTCATTCCCATGGCTTTTGCATGACCTTCTCTGAGCCCTCCCTTTGGCGACACCATATTGGTAATCAGGTTTAGTTCGCCACCATTTGAATAGTAGATTTCGGAGGGATTTTCGTCGCCATTGTGCATGCGCGAGCCAAACGTAACCTGGAAACCGGTGGTGGGATCGTTTTCGGGTCCGTATTCAAATACAGCAGTGGTGGTATCCCAGTTTCTTCTTCCATCCTTCCACATGTAAATGCCGCCGTTGGCCACTACACTGCGGGGGTGGTGTAAACCACTGAACCAATGCACGGTATCAATCTGATGGCTCATCCATTGGCCGGGCATGCCGGATGAATAAGGCCAGAAGAGGCGGTATTCCAGATATTTTCTTGGGTCCCAGGCTTCAAAAGGCCGGTTCATTAAAAAGCGCTTCCAGTCGGTATCTTCCTGCCGGCATTTAGCCACGAGATCGGGCCTGCGCCAGCGGCCGGGCTGATTTACATTCCAGGTGAGTTCCACCATGGTAACCGGGCCAAATTTGCCTGATTGAATAAATTCGGCTGCCGCTGTATAATTGCCGCCGCTCCTGCGTTGCGAGCCTACCTGTATAATACGGTCACTTGCTTTGATTACTTTCAGCGCAGCCCTGTTATCGGCCATGGTTTCGGCAAAAGGCTTTTCTACATAGGCATCTTTTCCGGCCTTAACCGCTTCAATAGCGTGCAGTGCATGCTGAAAGTCGGCCGTGCTTACAATTACCCCATCAAGGTCCTTAATCTTGTACAATTCATCATTATTTACACAAGGCTGTACATCATGGCCCAGTTTTTCCTTCAGAAAAGCCTGGCCTTCCTCCCTGCGCAGTTTCCAGATATCGCTTACGGCAACAATATCAAAGTTCAACTCCTTGTAATGGTTTAGAAATGAAGGGAATAAGGCCTGCCGAAAGCGGTCGGAATAGCCTACAACTCCAAGGCGCACCCGATCGTTTGCACCTATAATATTGGCATAACTTTTGGCGCTGAAACCCATTGAAGCGGCATAAATAGCAGCGGATGCTTTGGCAGACTGATTGATAAATCGGCGGCGTGATACGGACATAATCGTTATGTTTGGAAATTCAGAATATTTTAGGTAAGATTAGGTAGTTTTTACCAATAATCAAGTCAATTTTAAACAAAAACCAGGTTCCTTTCTTCCAAAACAATTTGTTTTTATTGGGCCATCATGAAGGGCACAATATTATTCGTAAAGGCAAAGGCAGATCCACTGTTGGCAATCAGACCAAACCAGCCCCTGTCATCCCAGGCGGTAAACGACATTTTTTCTGCTTTGCAGGTTACTTTGAAGATTTTGTAATATCCGCGAACAATATCGCTATTTCGTTCGGCAGTATTGGTTTGGCGGCCTACGCCAAATTCACCGTAATTCACCGGAACGTCCAGGAGCCTTGAATGGTCTCCCACTTTTTTAATGGCGCTTTCAATGCTTGCGCTGCCGGGAAAAGCCGCATTGCTTCCGGTTTGCCCGCAAAAAGCCCATGGGTCGTAGGTATGAACCTGTATTGCGAGGTACACATCGCCACCACCTCCGGGAAGGCTGGCTTTTGAAGGATATACTTCTTCAATCATCCCCTGGTTGCCCTGCCCGTTGGGCTCAACCATAATTACACGGGTTGTATTGCCGCCGCCGGTTGCCCTGATGGCGTCATAACCCACTTTATTGATCTTTCGGGTCAATTCAAGTGCCTGGGCATTGTTTGGTAATGGATACCCTGTTCCGCTCCATTGGCCCATGGCGCCTTCGGGTTCGTTCAGAACGTCAAACAATAGTTGCTTTGGATAATCCCTGAAATGCGTGGCAATACCGGTCCAGAGCCTTGCGAATTTTGTATCGTACGCTGCGGAGCCATCATAATGGTCTTTTAACCAATGTTCGTGGTGCGTATTCAGTACCACATACATTTTTTTTGCCAGGGCATAATCAACTATTTCCTTGAGTTCAAGAAAGCGGGTAAGCGTGAAGTTGATATTCCCGTCCGCATCGGCCAGTTTTGTGGTAAAAACATCCATCCAGGTTACCGGGATGCGTACATGGCGGATTCCCGCACTGTAATAAAGGTCAATTATCTGCTTGTTGGGAACCGGTGCCGATGAATTGATGCCGTTATCAAATACATTGCCGAGGTTGAAGCCTGCTGACATGTCTTCAATAATTTCTTTTGCAGTGGTAGCGTTGGTATTAATGGAAGGGTAGGGTGTTGGAACAACCGGGGGAACCGGGGGCGGAGGCGTGGGTGTACTTCCTGACTTTTTTCCACATGAAACTGTAAGCATGGTCAGGCAAAATGCCATTAATGCCAGTCGAAAAACAAACCGAAGGGACAATTGAAGTGTGAATGATACCTTTTTCATAAACTTTTGTTTGAATTGAATTTGAAAAATATTTTGAGAAAATGAGTATGCACAGTGGTTATTTTTGAAGGGTAAACATCAAATAGTCGTAATTCATATTTCCATTAACAGTCGTTTTTAAGGTAAGTAAATGCCTGCCTTTATTTAGTTCAACGGTTGCCAGTTTATCTATCCGGTTCCAGTGATGCCATTGCCTCCATGGTATGGTTTCCTTTTCATTTCTTGTGGAGGGAACCTGCAAATCTTTGGTAAGTTGTTTTCCATCCAGCAGCAGTGAAATGGCTCCATCACCACTTGCTGTAAACATGAGTCCTATATTATAATTGCCTGTTTTTGTTACATTGATTGAATAATTGATCCATTCGCCAGGCTCAGTCCAGCCGGTATAAAATTGGTCCATCAGTGGCTCAACCAAATTAAAAGGGCTGTTATCAATATCCCTTGCCTTGGTATAGGAAATATCAACTCCTTCCTTCATCCGGAATTCATTCAGAATAGTTCCGTTTGCAGGATTCAATTTTCCGCTTCCATTATTTATACTATCCTTACCGTGATAAGCAATTCCTTTACCACCTGTATCGTACCATTCGCATTCAATTTTTCCGGGTATTTGTTGTGGCTTATTTTTCCAGGGTTTGCCCTTGTATTTTTTCTTAAAGTCCTGATCGGCAAACGGATCGTTTGGTGCAACAGCAATCTTAGTGTTTACATCATTTACCGGTTTCGGTTTTACAACCTCAAAGGTATCCGATAAATATTCTACTGAGCTCTTTCCGATTTGTACTTCAAATGCACCCGGTTCAACAATACGCTTCATATCGGGCCCATAATATTGCAGCTTATCAGGAGTAATGTTAAAAGATACTTTCTTTGTTTCTCCTTTTTTGATATGAACGCGGGCAAAGTCCTTCAGTTCCTGCACGGGCCTTGTTACGGTACTAAACAGGTCATGGATGTATAACTGAACAATTTCATCACCATCACGTTCGCCTGTATTGGTTACATCAATGGTTACATTTATACCTTCTCCTGTACCAATATTTTTTGTACTGATCGAAAGATTGGTATAATGGTATTGGGTATAGCTTAATCCAAATCCAAACGGATATAAGGGTGAATAAGCTCCTGTTATATAGGGGCTTTCATGCACATATGGCTTGCGGTTATAGTAAACGGGTAATTGACCCACATGCCGAGGAATGGTTACTGCAAGTTTGCCGGATGGATTTACATTTCCAAAAATTACATTTGCAACGGCGGTACCTTGTTCCTGTCCTAAGTACCAGCCTTCAATAATAGCGGGCGCTTTTTCTGCCAGGTAATTTACTGATAAAGGCCTGCCATTTATCAGCAATACCGCAGTTTGTTTTTTCAAATCAAAAATGGCATTTGCCAGATCATTTTGCCTGCCAAGTAACTCAAGGTCGAACCGGTCGCCGGTATGATTTTTCCATTCTTCGCGGCAGGTAAGTTCATTGCCACCCATTACAAGCAACACGGCATCACAGGTTTTGGCAAGTGCCACAGCATCCTGAATGCGTTTGTTTTCTGCTTCAATGGTTTTATCGAACGAACGCAGGGTAGTGTCGTTTTCATAGATCTTAAATCCTTCGGAATAGAAAACTTCGAATTTTCCTTTTCCATAAGTACGCATGCCCTCAAGTATACTGATACCCGGTGTGCTATCGTTTGAATAGGTGCCATAATGCACTTCATCCGCATTGGGACCAATAATAGCCAGTCGTTTGATTTTCGTATCCGAAAAGGGTAGGGTGTTGTTATTGTTTTTCAAAAGGATCATTCCCTTTTCTGCTGCTTCCAATGCAATCTTCCGATGGCTTATTCTATCCTTTGCTATATCATTCTCATTGGCCGGGATGATGTAGGGTTGTTCAAAAAGACCCATCAAAAATTTATTCCGGAGTACCCGTGATACCGCCGAATCAATGGTGGAGATATTTACTTCACCTGTTTTAATTAATTCGGGTAAAAACCGGAAGCAATAATCCTTCCAGCTGCCCGGGCATTCAAAATCCATTCCTGCATTGATGGCCCTCATGCCGGCTTCCCGTTGATTTTGACTTGCATGCTGCCGGTACACCATCCTGTTTACGGCATCGTAATCGGAAATTACATACCCTGTAAATCCCCATTCGCCCCTTAGCACATCATTCAGCAACCAGTAATTGGCATGATTGGGCACTCCATCTATTTCATTGTATGATGCCATCACTGTACGCACATTGGCCTTTTTGACCGCCATTTCAAATGGATAGAAATGATTTTCCCTGAGTATTCTTTCGGATAAATTTGCAGGAGCGAGGTTGGTACCACCTTCGGGTTGACCATGGCCTGAAAAATGTTTTGCACAGGCAATTAAGTGGTTTTTATCAATAAAAGTGGAACGACCCTGCAAACCAAATATGGCGCCAACACCCATCATGGCAACATGATAAGGATCTTCACCCAGCATTTCATCGCTTCTGCCAAAACGTGGATCGCGCAGCAGATCAATAACAGGTGTAGCGGCATGTGTTACACCAAAACTGCGCATTTCTTTTGCCACAGCACCATAGACGGATTCAATCAGCGTAGTATCCCATGTGCTGCCTAACAATGCGGATACAGGAAATACGGTTGATTTGTTTTCGTTACCTACAAAACCATGACAGCCTTCCCCATTTGAAATAACAGGAATACCAAGTCTTGTTTGCTCAACAAAATATTTTTGAATTGCATTAAATTGGGCAAGGTATTCAGCGTAATTCATTCTTACATTGAACTGGAGAAAACCAATACCATTCTTTACCGTATCACCTAATGCTGCAACTGTATTTTTCAATATTTCAGGTTTGCTTAGGTCCACCTTAGGATGCCACACATCAATTTGACGGAGTTTTTCTTCAAGTGTCATACGACCCAATAAATCCTTTATTCGTAATTCAACAGGTACTGCAGGATCCTTATAGGGGTGTTTTTGATTTGCCTGTGCATTCAACCAATAAATGGTAATCAGGAACACGAGCAACAGCCCTGTTTTTTTTATGTAAATCATTTATTGCTGTTTGTGGTTTAAAATGTTTACCAGATTTGTGGCAATCACTTTTCCATTTGGGATTATTAATTGCCCTTCGGTCAAATTGTTTTGCGGGTTAAGGTCTTTGGTTACCGCAATATCAATTTTTGCAGTAATGTTGTATTTTCCTTCAGTTGGCGCCCAGTTTTGGCTATTCAACCCCTCTGCACAGGCGAGATGCATGCCTCCAACCGGAATGCTAGTGGTGGTTGAATAATAATGGGCTACTTCATTACCATCCACATAGAACCGGATAATGTGCTCATCGCCCAATTTAGAGGCTGCAGTTCCGCTATTGATAAGTGATGCCATAAATATTACGGGTTCACCTGGTTTGGGAAAGGCCGGCAGCGTACGAATATTAGTTACCAAAAGATCGGGTTTTCCTTCCGAAGCACTTAATTTGAAACCAGCTTTCAATGGTAGTTTATCTGATGCGCCACCTACCTGCACGCTATACTCACCTTCCGGTACCTGGTAGGATTTTGTTAGCTCATTGTATATGTATAATTCTTCAGGGCTTAGTGTCAAGGTAATTTTCTTCATTTCTCCAGCCTTTAGTTTTACCTTTTTAAATCCGCGCAGCTGTTTAACCGGCATTTCAATAGAAGGATTTATTTTTCCGGTGGACAGGTATAATTGTGCCACTTCTTCACCATCCCGGTGGCCGGAATTTTTCAAATCAAAAGAAACTTCTATATAATCGCCAACCTTTGCTACGGGCTTATTTATGATAATGTTGGAGTAGTGGAAAGTGGTGTAGCTTAACCCGGAGCCGAATACAAACTCAGGAATCAGATGCTGGCTATCATACCAGCGGTACCCTGCACCACGTGTAACAAGGTTTCTAAAGTCGGCACTAATGGGGAAAATTTGCCCGTCATCCTTTGGTATAGTAGCAGGTAATTTTCCGGAAGGATTGTATTTGCCAAACAGCACATCGGCAATGGCTTTGCCTCCTTCCTGTCCGGGGTAAAATGCATAGAGTAATCCCTTTACATTTTTTATAACAGGTGTAACACTACAGGTGCCGCCTGAAATTATTACAAGGATTATATTGGGATTCACTTTTGCAATGGCATTGATCAGTTCATTCTGCATGCCGGGCAGCAAAACGGTTTTTGAAGGCCTGTCGGGACGGGTAACCATTCCGCCGCCTTTTTCATCTGCTTCCTTATCCAAAAAATATCCTTCGCCTTCAACCGTACTGTCAAGTCCACCTGCAAAAATAACAAATTCTGCCTCGGAGGCCGCTTCCAGGGCCGCTTTAAATTGTGAACGGCTTGTATCATTTATGTTGCAACCCTTTGCATAATGTACGCGGTCGTTCCCTACTATTGACTGTATGCCTTGTGTTACAGGAATGCGATAGGTAGGGAGTACTTTCGAACTGCTGTTTCCATCGAGGGGAAGGAAGTCGGCATTGGGCCCGATAATGGCAATGGATCTAACCTTTTCTTTTGCTAAGGGTAAAATATTATTTTCATTTTTCAACAGCACCAAACTTTTCAATCCACTTTCATATACAAGCGCTCTATGCTCCTTACTGTCAATAACACCTACAGGAACAACGGGTACACCATCGAGCATGCCGGAAACTATTTTGGTACGCAATACATTTTTCACTGCCCTGTTTATAAGACCTGTATCAAATTGGCCTTTTGCTATACCGGCTGGTAATTCTTTAATGTATAAATCATTCCCTTCGCAAAAATCGAGTTCAGCATCAAGTGCCTTGCCGGTTTCTTTAAAGCCGCCCCAATCGCTCATGGTGTAATAATTAAAGCCCCAATGTTCCCGCAACAATGTCTTGATCATGTATTTGTTTTCGGCACACTTATCGCCGTTTACCCAATTGTAGGCACACATAACCGACATAGCGCCACCATATTGAATGGTCCGTTTCCAATGCGCACCCCAAAATTCAACAAGGCTTCTTTCATCGCTCAGGTAATCGTTGGTGCGTCTGTTAATTTCATAGGTATTTAGATTATAATGTTTAATTGATCCGAAAACGGAAGTTGTATTTTGTCACAATACAAATGCGGCTGAAATTCTGCCACCGAGAAAAGGGTCTTCTCCAATTGTTTCGGGTGCACGGCCAATGCGCGGGTCAATCAGCAAATCAAGGGTAGGGACGGCAATTCGGTCTTTTCCTCTTGCGGCCTGTTCCATTGATATGGCACGGCCAACACGTGAAATTAAGTCAGGATCCCATGTGGCGGCCATAGCAATCGTTACCGGAAATGATGAATAACCCCTGGCATTATTTCCTATCCCATGTGGTCCGTCGCTGCCTTTAAACTGCGGTATTTTTAACCTGTCATTTCCATCGGTTAAATAATACAGTTGCTCAATTTTTTCCTGCAATGTCATTTTGCTTAGTAATGCATCAAGCCTTTGGTCCAGAGGACTCACGGTTGCCAACGTTTGGGCTTTTGCCTGTTGTGCATAAAAAGCAAGCAGTACAAAAAGGATTTTAAGTTTGATTGGTATCATTAATTAATTTATATCTATTTAAATTAAAATTATTTAAATCATGGCTTTTTCCATTTTGGGAACTATCAGGGAAAATAAGGACCATGCAATAATATACCCGGTAGCACAAATGATGAACATGATATAGTAACCAGTTTCTATTGTTCCCATTTCTTTATAATGATCAAGCAATAAACCTGCAGTTCTTGCAATAAGTATGCCGCCAATAGCACCAATCATGCCTCCTATACCTACTACCGATGCCACTGCTTTTTTGGGAAACATATCTGACACGGTAGTGAAAATATTGGCCGACGCAAAAGCATGACTAATAGCTGCCAAACTCCCAATGGCAAGAGATAAGGCATATCCTAATTTGGTTCCTATACGATCAATTATAAACCCTGCACCTACCATGCCCAGTGCATAGCTAACCTGGAATGCAATAACAATGTTGGCATAGTCTGTTTCGCTCCAGCCAAACAAGGGTTCGAGGTAATCATCCTTTAACAAGCTGATTACCTGCCTGTCAAGGTAGTTGATGGTAGTAGCAAAAAATACCAACGACAAAATGACCCAGCGATAGTTTTTAACCGGTGCAACATCAGAAGATTTACTTTGACCTAATTTGATATGTAACGGGATTGACCCACGTAAATCTTCCTGCATTCAAATTTTATTTCTGATGAACTGATTTAGGTATGTATCAAAGAAACAGGTACTTCAACACCCTGTTGTTCGGCTGAAACATAAGCTGCATATATGGTTGCAATGGTGCATGCAGCCAATTGACTATTGCTTTCAATAGGATTGCCAAAAGTTATTGTTCCGTAAAATGCTTCCATTTCATGCTGATAACCATTGAACCATGCTTCATCAGGTGAAACAAATGACCAGCCTTGTTTGCTGCCTGTTTTCTCAACAACATACACATCCTTTAAAATTTCTTCTGAAGGGTTATAGGTTTGCATGGCATTATTGGGCGCAATATTACAGATGGTGCGGTGGTTGTTGGCATGCACTTCAATGTGATTTTTAACGCCGCCATGCAATAGCTCACTTGCAACAATATCTGCAATGGTTCCATCTTCAAATACAACATGAATCATGGCATAGTCTTCTACATCAGTATAGCTATCTCTCAGGTATCCTTCATTTTTAAATCCGGGCATTCTGGTAATGGTATGTGTTCTGGCGCTTACTGATTTGGGCATAATAGATTTGCCATTTCTTGTCCTTCCTTCTACCTGTTTAAAATATATTGCAGCGGACAGCGGATGGCAACCTTTTCCCATGAGAGAACCGCCGCCTGAAAGCCGCCATTTACCATAATCCAGTGAATGAGATCCGGAATGCGATTGTTGCGCCTGCATCCACAGTATTTGTGCACCTGTTTTTTCAATGATTTCTCTTTCCTTTTGTATGGCAGGTGCATATATCCAGTTCTCCGCATACATTATGGAACCCTTACTTTTTTTCTCTGCTTCCAGCATACGGGTTACGCTTGCCATTGCCTGCTTTAAACCTTCCTTTCTTGGAAATATATCGCCGTTAAATGTATCTGTACCATCCCCAAAATACCCTGTAAATGGTTTTTCAACAATTACATGTTTTTCCTGCCTGAGCACATTTACCACCAGATTCTCGTGGGTAGATGGAGGCGTGCATACATGCAATATATCGGATGCATCAATAAGCGCCTCCAGGCTTTCAAATGCCATTATGTTTTTTTGTGTGGCAAAAGCCTGTAATCGCTGCTGATTGGGTGACCAGGCTCCTGTAATTTTAACGCATGAGCTATAAACCCTTTTGATAGCTTCGAAATGAAATTTGGCAGCGAAGCCCGAACCTATGATGCCTGCCTTAATTATTTTATTACTCATGGCTGATTGTTTATCCCTTTGGGGGTTGAATGAATGAGCCAAAAATAACCTTCTAAAAATGTAATATCAATATTAAGATGCACCATTTATGAAATAGTTAGTTTGATTTTGGGATCAACGCATTTTTGATGGGTTCCACCCAGGCGTCTTTTTCCATATCATACAGGATAAAATCCTTGTCAAATTGCCAGTAACTCCAGCTCCATTTACGTTGTTCTGCCTGTCTTGCCACATAGTTTGTCCAGCGAATACGAGAAGCCATATCTGCTTTTTCGTAAGCTCCAAATTCTCCCAATGTAAGCGGCCTGTTGTATTTCTTTGACCATTCCTGTGCTATGTCAAAATCTTTATTTACATTTTCTTTTTCGGCTTCACTTTCTGTCCATTCAATACCACTCAGATCTTTATTTTTTACCGACCATGGTGCGCCCTGATGGGTAAATTGAATGGGGCTGTAATAATGGATGGCTACGATTATATTTCTGTCTTTTTCAGGTAATACCAGGTCTTGTAAAAATTTAATCTGGTTACCGTTGATAGTGCCTATAATCAATGTCCTGTTTGGATTTGATTTCCGAAGAATATCATACGCGCCCTTGTATAAGTCATTCCAGGTTTCAGGCTTCATGTTAGGTTCATTGCATATCTCAAACAATACATCGTTGGAATAGTCTTTACAATGTTCTGCAATCTGTTTCCACATGGCATATAATCTCACTCTGTTGCCAAACGGATCCTTTTGATTGGTATTATGTTCGTGAAAATCGACAATGGCAACCAGTTTATGATCCAATGCTTCTTTTATGGCCCAGTCGAGTGTGATAAAAAAGGAAGGGTTGATGGTGAAGCTGGAATCTATGGCGAATTTAAATGGACTTATTACGATGCGAACATTATTGAATCCTGCTTCCTTAATCAGTTGAAAATGCTTGTCCTTCATTCTTGCTTTCGAAGCATCCTGCCACAGGAGATCGTATCCAATAATGTTTACACCGCGGCCTAGTTTTGCATTCTGTTCGAAAGCATAACCTGTTCCCCAAGTCTCCTGTGCTGATAACGATAAGGAATAAAGTAATATCAACAATGTGTAATGAAAATAGTTTCTTTTCATTTTCTTTTTCTTATTAAATGTTTACTTCACTTCTTTGATAGCTGCAGATAATTCATGGAGCATTTGTGGCACGAGTATAAACGGATCGTAGGGCTTTCCTCTCACCAATAATGTTTCGATTGGCAAGTACCCTTTGTAACCCCCTTTTTTAATGATGGAAACCAATTTTTTGTAGTCAGTTGGGATATCGCTTCCAATACCAAATACACTTTCTTTAATTTGCCAGTTTATGGCGTAGGGAATTACTTCTTCAATATCTTTATATGGGTCTGTTGTTTTGAAATTACCGGTATCAACAATGAGGCCTACCCATTTTGAATCAACCGCCTTCAGGACATAAATGCATTGCTTAGCTGTTTGTAACATATCTCCATGGTTTTGTACACCAATTTTTACCTTGTATTTTTCTGCGAAAGGAATAAGTTCTTTATAGCATTCAATCATCCATCCGGCTACTTCATTCCATTTGTCTTCATATCCCTTGGGTACTTCTCCCGAAAATACACGTACAATAGGAGCCCCCATTTTTGAAGCGGCTACAATCCAGTTTTTAGCCAGTTCAACACCCTCTTTACGTACCTTTGGATCAGGAGAAGCAAAGTTATTCCGGATGCCTGTTCCACTGATCACAATGCCAAGTTCTGCAGCCTTGTCTTTAAATTTTTTCAGGTACTCATCTGATGGAACTGCAGGGTAGGTTGGGAAAAAATAAGCGGTGGGATCCAGCGCCTTTATTTTTTGTGTAGCACACCAATCAAGCAGGTTAAAGTAGTTGTACACCTGTTGTCTATCCCGTGTATCCTTTGCGGATAACAGATCACTAAAAGAATAGGCATTGACAGCAGGGATAAGTGTTCCCTTTTTCTTTTGAGCGAAAGTATTTGAAGCAAAAAGAACAGTAAAAAGGATTGCTGCAATAAAATACGATATTTTAAAAAATAGTTTTGGCATACCGAAAAATTTGGTTGTTTAAATGATTTAAAATATCCCATTGCTTACAAATGCAATTTTCTTGCTATCGGGCGACCAGCTCGGAACATTTATGCTGCCTTGTCCGCCGTACAGGTATGCAATTACTTTTGGCTCGCCACCTTCCACGGGCATCATGCGTATATACACCCTCTCGTAAAACGGATGTTTATCGGCAGGCACTTCTTTTGGAAACGATATAAATACCAGCCATTTATTATCAGGCGATACATGCGGGAACCAATTATTCAATTCGTCAAAAGTTAATTGGGTTTGGTTTTTTCCATCCGGATCCATACGCCATACCTGCATTTTGCCAGATCGGGTGGAACAGAAGTAAATGTATTTTCCATCGGGTGAATACTCTGAACCGTCGTCAAGCCAGTTACCGCTAGTGAGTTGTATTTCTTTGCCGCCATCCTTTGAAATTTTATAAATATTGTAAATTCCGTTGCGTCCGCCGGTATATATCAGCCATTGATTATCGGGCGACCAACCGTGCAAATAGGATGGACTTTTTTCCGTGATTCTTTTGGGTACACCACCTGTAACCGGTACGGAATAAATGACGGATTCTCCTTTTGATTCTTGTGCATGATGACTAATGCCCAATTGTGCGCCATCAAAGGTCAGCACATGGTCGTTGTTGTTTTTAATGGCAAAGTCAGTATTGATTAAAGTTGCTTTTCTTGATGCAAGGTTGAAATGGTACAATTTGCCTGTTTCATTGTATATCAAGGATTTTCCATCTGGTGTCCAGTTAGGCGCCTGAAACGAACCGGGAATACTTGCCACTACTTCCCTGTGTCCGGTTGTAACATCCATTACTTCCAGTGCACTGCCAATATAGTTTCGGTATTGAACCAATGTATCGGGAGCGGGTGAAAAAATTCTTGTGTTTGTATATGCTGCTTCTTCAGAAAACCGGTTGGTATGTGCACAAATGAAAAGTCCTGCTAAAAGGTCATTTCCCAAATCTATACCATCTAACTTTTGCACCTGATAAACTTCGCCAAAATGTGCAACTGACATAGTATAAGTGTTCCCCCTTTTCTCCAGTTGCAATACATCGGGCGCTTGCAGGGTTAATTTGATTTCTTTCATGGTGGCACCTTCAGCCGTCCGATATTGAAATGCGGTTAATCCATCACCATGAACGGTACAGGCTATTACCGGAGAGTTAGGCGCGGCAGAACTTCTGATCATCAATCCTGCCTTGCGATGTGGCTCGTGGCCTTCGCCGATAAATTTTATTTGTGTTTGCAGAATAAAATCACCATTCATTTTTTTACTCAGATAGGAAAAACTATCGGTTCCAAACCAGATATTGGAACCCGAACCTGTGAGGATGTACGTTTGCGATGGTTCATGATAGGTTGCAGAACCTGCAATTACAGGATTTCCAATATCCGCAAACTGATCAAATGATCCAATTTTAGCGCCAGGTATTTGTGCGGTTACATCCATACTAGAAATGGATAAAGCGGTGATCAGTATATTCGAAAATAACTTCTTCATGGTAAATGATTTTAGGCATACACAAACTGATTATTTGTCCAGGTATTTTATCAATTCAAATACATGTGTATTCAATTGTTTCATATTTTCCAATAGGGGAGTGTATGGTACAAACTGACTATTCACAATACCTTTATTAGAATCGCGGTTGGATGGATCGGTTGAAAGGTCTGCCGGATCATTATCCTGGTATGTAAACCAATGCCAGCCCACACATGCTTTACTTTTCAATAATTCAATGGTAAAGTTTTGATAAAAATACCCCCTTTCTTTTTGGGTTGGCACATTCCATCCTGCACCGGTATTGTTCGGTAATTCAGAATCTTCGCCTTTGGTGTACCATTCGGTAATGATAAATGGTTTTCCGGACCATGTTGTCCAATTAGTCATGATGGATTGAACCGGCTCCCATTTGCGGTAGTGGTTTATTGAAACTACATCCATGTATTTGCCGGCAACTTTAAATATTGCAGGATTTTTCAATTCTTCTTTTTCCTGGTTGAAACGGCAACCTAAGTAAAGATGGTTGGGATCGTATTTACGAACAGCGGCAGCAACCTTTTTCAGGTAGGTTTCGAAATAAAAACCTGTGAATGCCAATCGGTCTTCATCGTTTACATCGGCCACGGAAGCATCCTTTCCTTTCCTTTCATCCAACCATTTTTTTGCCGCTAAATAGCAGGCTTCATCTTTGGCCAGAAAGTTTAAATGCCTGTCCAATGCATCATTTTTCCATGGTAATTCATTGTCGGTAAAATAGCCCAGCAAATATTTATCTGATGCATATTTTGCAATAGCTGAAATGGTTTTTTCTACATGCGCATCAAATTCAGGATCAAATACCATGGCCAAATCATAACGGTATCCCTGCCATCCCGCTACTTTGTAATTGCCACCAAATCTTTTTTTATGTTCGCCACGGTAGCTTCCCATCGGGCTTATGATAATGGTATATACCAAAGGTTTTGCAGATTCTCGCATCAGGTCAACATTCGACCATGCCCCTGTTCCATTAAAGCCATGGTCCTTCAATAGTTGACTTTCCTTTTCAACCCAGTTTTGCTGAGTTCCATATTTGGTGGACATGGCTGCTTTTTGTCCTGTGGAATTTCCAGCACGATACACGGCAATACCTTTATGAATAAAAGGGTATCCTTCAGGATCTACCAGCCACCAGCGATCTCCTTTTTTTTCTACCCGAAAATAACCGGTTGCTGCGGATTGATTTACCTTCCAGCTGCCATATACATTGAGATCGGGATCAGTTTTCATGCTGAACCCAGGAAGTTTATCAATGGTTTTTGCTGTATAGGTTTTCCAGGTTTTACTTTGTGCATTTTGGCGCGCCTGCACCTGGTGGTAGGCAGGTTCGGCTGTAACCTGATTATTTGGTGTAACCTGTGCCGTTGCACCTGGTCCCAAAATCAAACATAGGATTCCTGCACTTAAAACCAATGATATCTTCATTTGATATTGCATGTCCGGTTAGTCCAAAATATTATTGATCTGATCTAATTCTTCCTGGGTAAAAGTATAATTGTCTATGCATTTAATAGAATCCAAAATCTGCTCGGGACGGCTTACACCAATCAACACGGAAGTAATGCGTGGATCTTTCAGAATCCATGCCAAAGCCATTTGTGCAAGGTTTTGGCCACGTGCTTCGGCCAATCCATTCAACTGTTGAATTTTGCCGATCAGTTCATCTGAAATTGCATTTTCTTCAATAGCACCATTGCCGCGATGGCTTGCTGCCCTTGAACCTTCAGGAATGCCTTTTAAATATTTATGGGTTAAAAGCCCTTGTGCAAGCGGAGAGAATGTTATACAACCTACCCCATTTTCATCCAGCACATTCAGCAGTCCATTTTCCACCCACCTGTCCAGCATGGAATATTTAGGTTGATGAATTAAACAAGGCGTTCCTAATTCATTTAATATGGCAATTGCTTTTGCTGCTTCATCGGGTTGATAACTTGAAATGCCCACATAAAGTGCTTTACCCTGCCGAACCATTAAATCGAGCGAGCCCATTGTTTCTTCCAGCGGCGTGGAAGGATCAGGACGATGGTGATAAAAAATATCTACATAATCGAGCCCCATTCGTTTTAAACTCTGATCTAAACTTGCAACCAAATATTTTTTGGATCCCCAATCGCCATAAGGACCGGGCCACATACCCCAGCCTGCTTTTGTAGATACGATTATTTCATCCCGGTAAGTAAGAAAGTCATCTTTAAAAATGCAGCCAAAATTTACTTCTGCCGAGCCTTGAGGAGGACCATAGTTGTTGGCTAAGTCAAAATGTGTAATACCATTATCAAAAGCTACCCGCATAATATTACGGGCATTTTCAAGCTTATCAATATGGCCAAAATTGTGCCACAGGCCTAGTGAAACTGCAGGCAATTTCAGGCCGCTTTTTCCACTCCTGCGGAATTCCATTTTATCATAGCGCTGTTCGTTTGGTAAATATTGCATTTTAGTATATTAAAAACCCATAAAATATTATAAATATCAGTAAAATTAAGATTGGTTTTGTTCTACTTCTGAAAGTGCTTTCACCATTATTTCCAGATCGGTGGTTCCACGAAATCCGCTGAAACCGACCGATATTTTTGTCCCATTTTTCATAACCATGGGTTGCCCCCCTTCCCACCCAATTAAATCGGGTGCTTCAATGCCATTTGCATTTTCACCTACTTCTTTATTAAATACCATTCTTTCGTATACGCCGGTTTTTACTCCTGTCAGCCATACCTGGCTGGCCTTCGTCCAGGCTACCTTGTATGATTGGCGAAGTTTTGCCAGGTCTTCCCCATACATTTTTCCATAAACAAGTCCCTTTTCATCGATGATGCATGCAGCCACATTGCCGTGCGATATGCATTCATCTTCAGGTACTTTCATATAAGCAGGGATAAGTGTCCCTATTTTGTTGAACAGGTTATTGATGATGGTATCCATCTCTTCCGTTTTCATATGGCAACATTTAAATGGTTAAAAAATTAGTGGGTTAATGTTCAATCAAGTAGTTCGAATTTTATTTTTTGATCCTTAATCATTATATAATAGTCACCTCCTTCCAAATGCCTGATGCCATTTCCATCGGGGAAACTCAAATCACGCATCGGGCTTATTTCAAACCTGAATACTTTCTTCTCACCAGGTTTTAATTCCTGTTTGTCAAAATATTTTAGCTCCTTCATGGGGCGGGTAATTGAAGCTACGGGGTCTGCTATAAACCACAATACGGTTTCTTTACCGGCAACTGCACCTGTATTGGTAATTTCTACCTGTACAATCAGTTTCTCATGTTTTTTGATGCTGGGATTTGAAAGGGTTACTGCACTATAGCTAAAGCTTGTGTAACTCAGCCCATGACCAAACCAGTATTTTGGCTCAGTTGCAATATCCTGGTAGCCACCCTGACCCGGACGGGATGATTGTCGCATGTTGTAATAAGTAGGAATTTGTCCGGTGGTTAAGGGGAATGTAATTGCAAGCTTTCCGGATGGATTTAAACGACCTGAAATAAGGCCCGCAACTGCACCGCCACCTGCAATACCTGGTTGCCAGATTTCAAGCATTGCATCCGATAATGCATCTAATTTCCCCAATTCAATAGGACGTCCGCTGGATAACAGAAGCACAACGGGCTTGCCGGTTTTCCTTATCGCACTTACCAGTTTTTCCTGTATGCCCGGAAGCGCGATCGTTGAACGGGTGGCATTTTCACCACTCCATTTTTTCATTTCCCCTAAGCAAATGATTATCACATCGGCATTTTGCGCAGCAATAATCGCCTCTTCAAAACCACTTTCATTGTTGCCATCAAATTCGCAACCCTTTGAATAAGTAAGCGTTGCCTTTCCTTTAAATTCTTTTTCAAAACCTTCATAAATGGTTTCTATCATTTCAGCCAGTCCCTGACCTTCCCAAGAACCCATCATGTTTACACTGTCCTTTACCATGGGCCCAATCAGCGCTATTCTTTTTACAGATGATGAAAGCGGTAAGGTTTGTTTATCGTTCTTTAGTAGTACCATAGATTCTTCTGCAATCTTGGCAGCTAATTCCATGCTTTCAGGCGCATAGTAGCGATCTTTTTCGGGTAGCTCTTCTACATAAGGTTTATCAAATAATCCAAGCCTGAATTTTATGCGCAATATTCTTCTTACCGCTTCATCAATAGAAGACATGGGTACTTTTTTGTTTGCCACTAATTGCGCAAGATTTTTTATATAAGCATTGTCTACCATATCCATTTCCACACCTGCCATAAAAGATTTATAGAATAATTAATTTAGGCCGCATCGGCTGATAGCTCTTTGAAAGTCTTGG
>ERZ795056.3074-NODE-3074-length-18062-cov-9.046815_pt1 | contig 18062 bp, 20 predicted proteins | sample MGYA00375140_ERZ795056 | MGnify/ENA primary metagenome ERZ795056 (study PRJEB30185, sample SAMN05720227) | activated sludge metagenome | isolation source: Anaerobic digester | place: USA | collected 2015-03-09 ... | reverse complement strand
GTAAGGCGGCCGTGGTAGCCGAAGCCGAAGACGGCCCGTTCACGTCCGGCCAAGGCGTCGGAGCTACGCTGGCGCAGTTCGCGGTCCAGGTCGGCGCCGCGCAGCAAGTGGGCGGGAAGCTCGTTGTGGACCACATTGCTGTTGTAGAGGAGCGCGCCTTCCAGTCGCAGCAGGTGCTGGGCGCTGTCCTGAGCTTCATCGGGCGGCAGCAGGGTCCATTGTGCCTGTACGCCGCACGTGGCCAACAACACCACCATCAGCAAGGAACGACGCCTACTCATCGCCGTTCACGAGGTAGTTGGCCCGTGCCGTGATCTGCACATCGAGCGCGTAACGGTCCAGGATACGGAGGTGTTCGTCCTGGTCCACCGTGTTGAAAGCCGCCCGCAGTCGAAGCTTGTTCCCTTGGTACAACAGGTCCAGTTGTTCGGGGGTGATGCGAGCGCTGGTGCGTGAGTCCACCGCTTGGATCACGGTACGGTCAGGTCCCAGTACACCAGGGAGCAACTCCCCGGAAACAGGCAATTGACCGAGCACATCACCCGCTTCATTGACGATGGCCAGTTCCAAGCGTGTGGCGAACGGGAAACCGTTGGTGCCGAAGACCATCAGTTCGCCGCTTTGTAAGGCATGTCCTTCAGCGCTTCCTGGGAGGTCCGGTTCCACGATGGTCTCCAAGGTGAGATCGCTGGCGATGATGTTCAAAGGGACCTCGAGTTCCAGATCGGCTTTCAAGCGGCTCTCATAGTAGAGGAAGTCGTTGCCATTGCTGATGTCGCCCAAGGGGTTCAAAAGCAGGGAAACATCGTAGGTCACACGATCGGGCAACACCTCCAGGAACTCATCGATGTTGCTGTCGCTATTGTCAAGAACGTTGGCATAATAGCTCGGCTGGGGCCCGGTACCCAGATCGATCGCGCGGTTCAGATTGATCGGTCCATTGAGGATGGCGTGGCTGAGATCCACCGCTGTGCCGGTCCTGCTGTTGAACGCTTGGAAGGAGTTGATGGCAACCTGGATGTCGATGCCCACACCATTCTCCACATTCAACTTCAACGTGACCTGATCGAGGTCCAAGCTGCCGGCCACAACGTTCCGGAACAAGTCCAGCGGCAGGTCCTGTCCTTCCTGTTGCACCGTGCGCTGGCCAAAGAAGCCCTTGGCATAAGCAGGCACCAGACCACTGTAGCTCACATCGATGAGGATACTGTCCTGGTCGGTGACCACGGCACCTTGTCCATTCGGGTCGAGCCTGCTGGAAATGAGGCTGTACAGGGTGTTCACGCTGTTGAACTGGGGGCCGCGCAAGTCGAAGCGACTACCAGCCAGGTCGCGTACCGTGACATTTGTAGCGGGTGAAGCAGGCGTTCCAGGTCCTACACTGGTAAGAATGGTGGATTGCCCATCAGGGAAGGTGGCACCGGTCAATTGGAAGCTGCCCAGCAAGGTACTGGCTACCATGTTCGTGGTCCGTATCCGGAGCACACCCTCACGAAGAGCGATGGTGCGTAGTTCCACCCCATCGATCTCGAAGCGTGACGCATCCTCGATATCCAGGATCTCCAGCCCCGCCGGGAATGTCAAAGGCCCCGGAGTAGGAAGCCCATAACGATACACGAAGTTCGTATCCGGTGCTCCTAGCAAGGAGTCCAGGTCCACGGCAAAGAGTTCGCTCGCATAGACCAGCGTTATGCGCCCCTCGTTATCCGTGGTGACCAGGCTGTCGGCCAAAAGGTCGCCTAGGGTGAAACGCGTGGAGACCAACGGCGCCAGAACGTCCACGTCCCACTTGCTCGGTCCTTCCTTTCCACAGCCGCCAAAAAGGACAGCGATAAGGATCAAGGAGGCAACCCTGATGGGGGGGGCTACGTTCTCTATTCGACCTCGGAGGGTTCCGATCAGTGGTCGAGATGACGAGGATCCGGCCTGTCGCGGTGACAGATCCTTATCACTGACCGGCTTTTCGGTCGCATTGTACGGATCGCTAACGTTGTTCACTTCCACCATTGTCACGGGGCAAAATACGATGCGACCAATGAACGTCAGGAACCGGTCCATGATCCAGTTACTATTTTGGGCCGTATATCTCCGGTGGTCCTTGATATGCTGATCCAACGACATATCCTTCTGCCTTGGCTACTTTCCAGTGCCACCATGTTCGGGCTATCTTATGTCTGGCATGGAGTTGCGCTGACCGATCTGGAGGAGTTGCGCATCCCGCTGACGTTGTATTTGGTGTTGGCAGGCATGGTCTACCTTGGATTGGGACTAGCTCTGACGATAGGATTGCACAAGGCCATCGGGCGTGAACTCATCTCGCTGAAAGTGGCCTTCCCGTTCACTTCTTTTCTGGGTGGGGCCGTCGTGGGGTTCTTCGTGTACCTGATCATCTTCGTCCTAGGGGTCACCTTCACCAAACATGGCATGGTGCACCTTGTCGTCGACATCCTCTGGCAGATGGTTGAACAGGGGATGGGAGGCCTAGCGGTGAGCCTGGGCATCATCTACGACATGCATAAGCGTTTCCTGGAGCAGGAGCGTGCCGGTTGATACGGTGTTCTTCAACCGGGATACTTGCCCCGCCAAAGTCGTTGGATCAACGCCGTGTGCTCTTGTTCCTTGCCATTGGCGCCCGGCTTGTACAAGGCTGTGCCTTCAAGGTCCGCTGGCATGAACTCCTGATCCACGAAGTTGCCTTCGCCGTCATGGCTGTACAGGTACTCCTTCCCATAGCCGATCTCCTTCATCAGCTTGGTCGGGGCATTGCGCAACGCGATCGGCACGGCCAGGTCACCTGTGCGCTTGACAAGGGCCTGAGCCTCTCCGATGGCCACGTAACTGGCATTGCTCTTGGGTGAGCAGGCCAAGTAGATGGCACACTGGCTCAGGATGATCCGGCTTTCCGGCCAACCGATCATCTGTGCCGCCTGCATGGCAGTGGTGGCCATCAATAGCGCATTGGGGTTCGCATTGCCGATGTCCTCGCTGCTCAGGATCACCATACGCCTTGCGATGAACATCGGGTCCTCCCCACCTTCAACCATGCGTGCCAACCAATAGACCGCTGCGTTCGGGTCACTACCACGCATGCTCTTGATGAACGCGCTCACGATATCGTAGTGCTGCTCGCCTTGCTTGTCGTAGCGAGCGGTAGTGGTCTGTACGACCTCGTGTACCAGTTCATCCGTGATATGGACCGGGTCAGGACCGCCAGCCTTCACACATAGCTCGAAGGTGTTGAGCAAGCGACGTGCATCTCCTCCACTGGCGCGCATCAACGCGTTCACGGATCCGATCACGATGCTGCGTCGCGCCAGCTCCGTATCCTCTTTCGCAGCGCGTTCCAACAACCCCATCAGCTCGCTCTCGCCCAAGGGGTCCAAGGTGTACACTTGGCAGCGGGACAGCAAGGCGCTGATGACCTCGAAGCTGGGGTTCTCGGTGGTGGCGCCGATCAAAGTGATGGTACCCTTCTCCACGGCACCCAGGAGACTGTCCTGTTGGGCCTTACTGAACCGGTGGATCTCATCGATGAAGAGGACCGCACTTCTGGAGAACAATCCGCTTCCTCCGGCCTTTTCGATGACCTCACGAACATCCTTCACCCCGCTGCTGATGGCGCTCAACGTATGGAACGGCCTGTTCAGGTCCTGGGCGATGAGCCTGGCCAACGTGGTCTTGCCCACACCCGGAGGCCCCCACAGGATCATGCTCGGGAGCATGCCACCCTGCAGTGCCTTCCTGAGCACCCCGTGTGGCCCCACCAGATGCTGTTGGCCCACCACCTCGTCCAACGAGGTGGGCCGCATACGTTCTGCCAAGGGTTGGGAAGTGTCCATCACGGGAGCGCCGCGAAGGTACACGCACCATTCACGGGCTCATCGTAATGCATGCCCTAGAACGACCAGGGCCAGCATCACCACCAGACCCAACAATTCACGATCCAGTTGACCGGTGATACGTTGACCGGGTCGCAAAGCCACGGTCCTCATAACATTAGCACGTTTGCGCATCGGGGATACTGTCCAGTGTTTACCCCAAGGGCCGCGAAGGAGTGGGTGCAAACTACTGCTACGTGAGCCTTGTGTCAATACTGGTCGATGAATATTGACCGATCATCGATGTTTTGGGAGGGCTGGGCGTGTTCGAGATCCGTCTACTCGTCCTGTGTCGTGTCTTGGGCTTTGTTGAATTTCTGACCTTCTATCCGGCTGAGTGAAGGGTGCTTGTTCAAAACTTTTTATGCCAGAAAACTTGTCGGAGGCTCCGATAGGTGCTTATTTGTGCGTCATCTTGTTGACAGAAAAGATGTCAAGAACATTCATGAGCTTCATCAGGTGCTCCCGGTCAAGGATGGTGCGCACCACGTGTAAGGATGAATGGATGGTCGAAGAGCACTTTTCCTCGATCAACAGGAACTGTTGTTCACTCCCTGCTGAAGGCGTGCACGTTGGTACGCTGAAATGAAGGAGAAGGAACCTGGCCGAGTAACCCCAACAACACGATACCATGGCAACAGAGATCAACAAGGAGAAGCTGAAGGCACTCCAGCTTACGATGGACAAGATGGAGAAGACCTTCGGTAAAGGGGCCATCATGCGCATGGGCGATGATGCCATCGAGCAAGTGGAGGTCATTCCCACAGGCAGCATCGGTCTGGACCTGGCGCTGGGAGTGGGGGGCTACCCCAAGGGCCGGGTGGTCGAGATCTACGGCCCTGAGTCATCCGGTAAGACCACCCTGGCCATCCACGCCATCGCGGAATGCCAGCGCCGTGGTGGCATTGCGGCTATCATCGATGCGGAGCACGCCTTTGATCGCGCCTATGCCGAAAGCCTGGGCGTGGATACGGAGAACCTCCTCATCAGCCAGCCTGATAACGGCGAGCAAGCCTTGGAGATCGCCGACAACCTCATCCGTTCCGGTGCCATCGACATCCTAGTGGTGGATAGTGTGGCCGCCCTTACCCCCCGTGCCGAATTGGAAGGGGAGATGGGTGATAGTGCAGTGGGTATGCATGCTCGCCTGATGAGCAAGGCATTACGCAAGCTTACCGGAACGATCAGTAAGACCGGTTGCTGCTGCATCTTCATCAACCAATTGCGTGAGAAGATCGGTGTGATGTTCGGGAACCCCGAGACCACCACCGGTGGAAATGCCCTGAAGTTCTACGCTAGTGTGCGCTTGGACATTCGTCGCGCCACCCAGATCAAGGATGGTGAGACCGTTACCGGCAACCGGACCAAGGTGAAGGTGGTGAAGAACAAGGTGGCGCCGCCGTTCCGTAAGGCCGAGTTCGACATCATGTTCGGTAAGGGCATCAGCAAGACAGGCGAGATCATCGACATGGGTGTCGAACTGGCCATCATCAAGAAGAGCGGTAGCTGGTTCAGCTACGAGGACAATAAGCTCGGACAGGGACGTGACATGGTCCGTCAATTGCTCGACGACAACACGGAGCTCTGTGAGGAGCTCGAGAAGAAGATCAAGGAAGCGGTGGCCAAAGCTGAAGTATCGGCACTGGCCTGAGTCATATCACCCGCTACTTTTGAGGGCCCCGGTTCGGAGTGTTTTCCGGGGCCCTCTTTCTTTTCCACCCAGTCGCATGTTCAGGATCCTGCTCGCTGTACCACTGTTGTTCCTTGTTGCCTGCGGGACCGGTACGAAACCCTCCGATGGGACCGAGGGTGATCCATCCATGCACCCGCTGAAGTCCATCGAACAGCGCATTCTCAAGGACCCGAGTGATCCTGCATTGTTCGCTGAGCGTGCGCGTTACTACCAACGGATCGACAGTCTGGAGCTTGCTGTGAATGATTGGAAACGGGCAATCGCCATCGCACCGAAGGATCCCCAATGGCCTATCGCCCTGGCCGATCTGTACTACCAGAAGCTCCGCCTGGACGAAGCGGATGAATTATTGGTGACCGCAGCCGCACTGGATACAACGCGAACGGAAGCCCTCCTCAAACGAAGCGAGCTGAAACTGCTCCTTCGCGAATACAAACCGGCCATGGCACTGGCCAATGAGGCCTTGCGCAAGGACCAGCTCAATGCCCAAGGGTATTACCTCAAAGGGTGGATCCACATGGAAGTGGGTGATACCTCGCTCGCCATCAGTAGCTACCGGACAGCTGTGGAGCAAGACCCGGGGTTCTATGAAGCGTACATCGCCCTCGGGCTGCTTCACGCTGCCAAACACGATCCACTCGCACTCCAGTACTACAATACCGCCATTGAACTCGAACCTACGAGTGTCGAGGCATGGTATGATCGCGGTATCTACTGTCAGGAGCATGGCCAGGACAGTTTGGCCTTGGTCAGTTACGCCCGGATCAAGGAGATCGCCCCGACCAATGCGCTGGCGTACTACAACACCGGCTACATCCTGCTGGAACATCAACGCCGTACCAAGGATGCGCGGGCGGAATTCTCCAAGGCCATCGCCTTGCTGCCCTCCCATGCTCCATCATTCTACAATAGGGGGCTCACACACGAGATCGAACAACGACCGGACAGTGCGGTGTTGGACTATCAGCAAGCCCTGCGTCTCATGCCGGGATTCGACCTGGCTGCTCAAGGACTGAGCCGACTTCAGGCCAAGGGAGTGCGTGTGACGCTACCCTAGCGGCGTGGTCTTGCCTTGCGGCTGTGGGTCTGTTCCGGGATCCATGCCATATGACCCTTGCCGAGCACCACGAAGCGACGCACCAGGAACTGTCCGTCCACCACGGCCCGTAGGGTCCATGTGCCAGGTTTCAATTCGTCCAATACCAAGCGCTCCAATTGGACTGAATTGAGCCGGTCCACCACCTCTCCACGTGCGTTCAACAAGTCCACCCGATCGGTACCCATGGGTAGAACGAGTTCCACATGGCCTGAAACAGCGCTTTCCGTGAAGCCCACACGCACATCATCTGCCGTATGGGAAGGGGCGTGACTGGGAAGGTAGGCGAGGTCAACATCGTACTGGCTGATGCCCAGTAATGGTGCGAAACCGAGAAGCGTGAGCAATGTGGATCGCATTCTTCAAGTGGGTTGGGACTGTTTACGCAGGCCATTGCGATCGGGTTCCAGTGGCACTGTTCCGCGTGGTGCTGTATACTTACCCCATGGCACCGTTGATCACCCCCGATGAACAAGACCTTGACGCACGCCTCCGCAAGGTCTTCCCGGACATCTATGAACCCGAGGCGCGTGAAGCGCTCATCCACGCGGGGCATCGATCGGACCTGCGTGCAGGACAAGTGTTCATGGAGATCGGCGGCTACATCCGGAACATACCACTCGTGCTGTCGGGACTCTTGAAACTGGTCCGGGAGGATGAGGATGGCAATGAAATGCTGCTCTACTACCTGAAACCGGGCGAGACCTGCGCCATGAGCCTCACGTGCTGCATGAACGAGGCGCGGAGCAGTATCCGTGTGAGCGCAGAGGAGGACACCGAAATTCTCGCCTTACCTGCACGTCTGATGGATGAATTCACGGATGGGCATCGGTCCTGGAAGAACTTCGTGATGCTCACCTACCAACGGCGGTTCGAGGAGTTGCTCCACACCATTGATGGGGTGGCCTTCCAGAAGTTGGATGTCCGTATCCAGGACCTCTTGCGCGAACGGGCCAAGAATTCCGGCAGTACCCAACTCACCATCACCCACCAGGACATTGCGGAGCAATTGAATTCCTCCCGCGAGGTCATCTCTCGGCTGCTCAAGCGCATGGAACGCGATGGGGAGCTGAAGCTTGGCCGGCAACGGATCGAATTGATCGGGCCCGCTTGGTCTCGGTGATGGAGGTCACTGTACCCGGCCTGGTAGGACCCTGATCTTTGCAGCACCAACACGAACACGACCATGGATCTTCGTTCCCTCCTATCCGACCCCGCTTGTACCATCGTGGATGTGCGCACCCCTGCTGAATTCATGGGTGGGCATGTGGTCGGTTCGATCAATATCCCCTTGCAGGAAGTACCCGACCGGGTGGAGGAGTTCCGCCGCATGGCCCGTCCCTTGGTACTCTGCTGTGCTAGCGGCAATCGTAGTGGTCAGGCCGCCTATTTCTTGGAACAACATGGATTGGACCAGGTCTACAACGGTGGTGGCTGGTTGCAGGTGAACCACGCCGTAGCGCAGGCGCGCTGAACAAAGACAGCGATCCTTCGGGACCCCACGAATTCGATCGGCTCGGGTCCCAGCCCGAACCAGCGAACGCACCGAACATGAACAACTTCAACGAACTCATCAATAGTAACACGCCGGTCCTGGTGGACTTCTTCGCCGATTGGTGCGGGCCATGCCGATATCAAGCCCCGATCTTGAAAGAGGTGGCGGCCCAAGTGGAAGGACTTGCACGTGTGGTGAAGGTGGATGTGGACCGCAACCCGGCCGTTGCCCAAGCCTATGGCATTCGCGGCATTCCGGCATTGATCATCTTCCGAAATGGTAAGGTCGTGTGGCGGGCAAGTGGCGTGAAGCAAGCGAGTGAGCTCGTCGCCGAATTGACCAAGGCTGCAGCCTGAATCGAGCTGATCAGCAATGAAAAGGCCCGTGGAGCGATCCACGGGCCTTTCTGTTCACGTTCGAACGGGTCCTTACTCGTCGTCGTTCCCGATATTGACACCCAACGTGACCCCGTAGCTCATGTAACGGGAGTCGATGTTCGTTAGCGCAGGGTTGTCCTCGAATACCCGGCTCATACCGAAACTGGCAGTGGGGGATAGGGTGAACAAGCCCATGTCAAAGGCGACACCAGCGTCCAAGTTCCAAGAGCCACTATTGAAATCACCCTTGTTCCAGCCTAGGTCACCGTCACGGTCATCCACACTCAATAACACGTCGTAGCTCGGGCCCAACATCACCCGCACATCGAATTGATAGGTGTCCACCACACGGTAACCAAGTTGTCCGCGCAGTTTCAGACTGGTACGCACCAAGTTGTCCTCCACGAGAACGCTACCTGAGGCACCGCCAGGGATGTTGGTCCCGTAACTGACCGCGGTGATGCTCCTGCCGAGGAACGCTCCGGGCTGTAGGAAGAACTTATCCCCGAAACGGGCATCCAGACCTACCTGCCAACCCACGTTCGCTTTGTAGCTATATCCATCAGGTGCCTGGGTGAGGCTTTGGAAGGTGAGGCCCGCTTGGGGATTGATCTGTACTTGTGCGAAGGAGGCCGAAAAGGCGCTTCCCAGTAGTGTCGTCAACAGGAGCTTTTTCATGCTATTGGTTCCTTGGTTCATCCGCACCTTGCCAAATGCCGTGCCAAGTTCCTCATTCCGGACGGTGTGGGAACGCTGGATCGTTCTATTTTGCCGCATCAACAACCACCCACGCATGATAACGCGTTACGCAGTGCTCGTCATTTCGTTCCTGTTGGCTTCCGGGACCTTCGCACAGGAATGTGCCAATGGTCGCTACGTGGACCCGGTATTCGCGGAAGTACAGGTGACCTCGGCCATTCCCTTCGGCAGCAACACAGCGGTGAGCGGTGGTGCGCAGATCCTTCGCATGGACGTGTATGAACCAGTGGGGGACACGCAACCCCTACGTCCCGTGGTCATAATCGCCTTTGGTGGTTCGTTCGTGGCCGGATCCCGTGCGGATGTGGCCGAACTGTGCGAAGCCTTCGCGGCTCGTGGATACGTGGCCGTGGCACCGGACTACCGTGTGGGTTTCTTTCTTCCGAACGCGCTTACGACCACCTTGGCCGTGGTACGCGGTGCACATGACATGAAGGCCTGCATCCGGTTCCTACGCAAGAGCGTGGAGGAGGGGAACCCCTATGGGATCGACCCGGACCGCATCATCGCTGGCGGTGTTTCCGCAGGTGCGATCAGCGCCATTCATGCCACCTACCTCGACTCCGATGCGGAGATGCCACCAGCATTGGGCGTACAGGCTGAACAACTCGGTGGCGCTGAAGGCAACAGCGGCAATCCGGGATACAGTAGTGCTGTACTCGCGTGCCTCAGCTTCAGCGGTGCCATCGGTGATACCAGTTGGGTCGTTGCAGGCGATCCTCCGCTCCACAGCATCCACGAGGACGGAGATGCGGTCGTACCCTACTTCACGCAGGAAGTATCCGTATTCGGTATCCCCACTGGCCTCATCGCTTCCGGTAGCCATGATCTGCACCAACGCATGGACAACGTCGGGGTGGGGAACTGCCTGCTCACCTATGATGCCGATGATCACGTGGGCTACCTGACCTCCGATACCGAAAATGCCATCGCCTTTGCTGCCGAACGCTGTGCACGTGTGGTCTGCGGCCTGGAAGGTGGCTGTGAGGAGCTCATCACCTCGGTGTCGATGCCCGCCATGGCCAAGACCCCGACCGCGGCCCCCAATCCCACCTTGGGTGAGCTGCGCGTGGACGTTACAGGCACGAACGACCTTGCCCTGTTCAATGCGCATGGAGCTCGCGTGGGCGTTCAGGAGCGTGTGACGGGTCCTCACCGAATGGACCTGTCCTCCTTGGTTCCTGGAGTGTACCACCTTCGCATTCAGGGGGCGCACAACACCACGATCCGAGTTGTGAAGCTTTGAGGCCGCACCGGTACGAAATGCTGCGGCCATGGACGTGATCGTGGTGGGTGGGGGCGCGGCCGGCTTCTTCGCCGCCCTCAGTGTGCGCGAACATCATCCACACGCACGGATCACCTTGCTCGAGCGCAGCGATAAGTTGCTGGCCAAGGTGCGCATCAGCGGTGGGGGACGTTGCAACGTGACCCACCATGCATTGGAGCCGCGCAAACTGGCGAACAACTATCCACGGGGTGGCACCTTCCTCCGTAAGGCCTTTGAACGTTTCAATGCGCGCGATACGATCGCTTGGTTCGCGGCCAAAGGCGTGCAACTTAAGGTGGAGACCGACGGCCGGATGTTCCCGGTATCGGATTCCTCGAACACCATCGTGGACTGTCTGCGCAACGCCGCCGCGGAAGCAGGAGTGGAGATACGCTTGCATGCGGTCATGCAACGGTTGGAACAGCAGGGGGATCAAGGTTGGCTCGTCCATCTGGGCACGGGGGATGCCCTGCTTGCCGATCGTGTGATCATCACCACGGGAGGGCATCCGAAGCCGACCGGCTATGACTGGATCGGAGCAACAGGCCATGGGCTGGTGCCGCCGGTACCCTCGCTGTTCACCTTCAATATGCCCGCCGAACCCATCACCGCCCTGATGGGTGTGGTGGCCGATCCAGCGCGCGTCCGCATCATCGGCACCGACCTGGAAAGTACCGGTCCACTGTTGATCACTCATTGGGGCATGAGCGGCCCAGCGATCCTACGTTTGAGCGCATGGGGCGCCCGTATCATCCACGACCTGGGTTACCGCTTCATCCTGCAAGTGAATTGGGTGGGTGGGGAGCATGAGGAAAAGCTCCGTGCGCTACTCCTGACCGAATCGGAACGGCAAGGGCGTAAGCAGGTCCAGAACGTGCCAGTGGCAGGTTTACCCCGCCGCCTCTGGCTATTCCTGCTGGACAAGGCCGGGATCGATCCCGCCACATGCCTTGGCGATATGAACAAGAAGGAGCGTAATCGGTTGGTGGACCTGCTCACCAACGACCGGTTCACGGTGGATGGCCGCACCACCTTCAAGGAGGAGTTCGTCACCGCTGGCGGTATCCCCTTGGACGAGGTGGATCCGGCGACCATGCAAAGCCGTAAGGCCCCCGGCCTCTACTTCGCCGGGGAAGTCCTGGATGTGGACGGGATCACGGGCGGCTTCAACTTCCAGGCGGCATGGACCACCGGGTTCGTGGCCGGTCACTTGGCCTAGGAGCGGATCAAGGAACGAAGCGCAGCACCGAACTGCGATCTCCGTCACTCACGCGCGCCAGGTAGACACCGGCCGACAGTTCCACGGGCAAGCGCGTGTTCACAGTGCTGATCCGCCATTGTCCGATCGACCGGCCCGTTGCATCGTAAAGGTCGAGTGCTGCGGCATGTCCTTGCGCCAATCCGGTGACCTGTAACAGGCCTTCGGTATATCGTATCTCGGCGATGGGAGCCACGATCTCATCCACACTGGCCCATGGACCCCAGATGGAGGAGACCCACTGTGGGTTGTCGATGAAAGGATTGCGATTGCCCTGGATGTTGTACACATCATTGTTCCGATCGAGCTCCTTGGTACTTACCGGGTCGGAATCGTGCCATTCCAAGAGCATGCTCTCGGCCCACGGCAGGAATTCCCCGTTGCTCATCATCGGGCTGGTCCAATTGTCCAGGTCAGGCAGGTAGCGCACGAGCATGTAGAAATAGCTGCGCGCCAGATCGCCCTTGTACGCATCGATGGGTTCGAACACGAGACCTGAGCACCCCGGATAAGTGCATTGCCCCAGCTTGCTGCCGTTGCTGCCCACCCACGTGGTGCTCCCGACTTCACCGTAAGCATTGTTGGCGCGCTTCTGGTTGGCCCACGCATCGGTGGGGTACAGGTGGAACAGGTCCGTATCCGCAGGTGGTTCTCCGTTGAACCAACTTTGCGGGAAACTATGCTCCCGGTTGAAGCAATCGCCCTCTCCGGAGTAGGTCCCACACTGGTCCGTCCCGAACTGGTAGGTGTATGCTGGTGTGCCGTCGGGCACATCGGAATACATGTCCCACACGGTATTGTTCGGCTTGCGATCGGTGGTGGAGAAGGCGGACCAGAGTTCACTGTTGGCCAGTACGTTATGACCGTTGATGATCCCGTAAAGTGCAGCACGCAGGTCCTCGCCATAACGGCCAGCGGCCGGATCGTAGTAACCGGTCGGTGGCTGGGCCATCAACCGATCAGGAAGCAGGGATACGAAGGCTGCGATGAGGAATACCCGGGGCGTGGCGAAGTGCATGGAAGGCAAAGGTAGCGGGAAGCTGAGGGGTGAGGAATGCAAAAGGGGACCCCGAGGGATCCCCTTTGCAGTAGCGCATTGCACGCTTATTTCGTCTTGTTCACCACGGCCGTGAAGGCAGCAGCGTCGCTGTAAGCGATCTCGGCCAAGGCCTTACGGTCCAATTCGATGTTCGCCTTCTTCAATCCGGCGATGAACACGCTGTAGCTGGTACCGTTCAGGCGACATGCAGCGTTGATACGCTGGATCCACAGGCCGCGGAACTCGCGCTTCTTCAGCTTGCGGCCATCGTAGGCGTGCTGAAGGCCTTTCTCCACCGTGTTCTTGGCTACGGTGTACACGTTCTTCCGGCGACCGAAGTTGCCTTTCGCCATATCGAGGATCTTCTTCCTCTTGGCCCTACTTGCTACTTTGTTCTTACTGCGTGGCATGTTCCACTTGGTTTTTGGGCGTGAGCGTCCCCGTTGTTCGCAGGGATCTTTGGTGCTGCACGTCCTGGTTAACGCTACCTATTGTACCCGGTGCGGTTGGGCTTTTCTTACTTCAGCAGGTCCAGGATGGCCTTCTTGTCGCGGGGATGCACAAGGCCCATCTTGGTGAGGGCACGCTTCCGCTTGGTCTCCTTCTTGGTGAGGATGTGGCGCTTGAACGCGTGCTTGTGTTTGATCTCGCCGGTGCCGGTCAGCTTGAACCGCTTCTTGGCGCCGGACTTGGTCTTCATCTTGGGCATGGCCTCTTCGTATTGGTCGTTGGGAACGCACCGGCAGTGCCGGCCGTGGGGGTTACTTCTTCTTCTTGGGGATCAGGAACATGATCATGCGCTTACCTTCCAACTTGGGCATCTGCTCCACGATGGCGGCATCCTCCAACTCCTGAGCGAATTTCAAGAGCAGGATCTCGCCCCGCTCCTTGAACACGATGGTACGGCCGCGGAAGAACACGAAGGCCTTGATCTTGTGGCCCTCCTCCAGGAACTTGCGGGCGTGCTTCAACTTGAAGTTCACGTCATGCTCGTCCGTGTTGGGACCGAAGCGGATCTCCTTCATCTCCACCGTCGCTGCCTTCGCCTTGATCTCCTTCTGCTTCTTCTTCAGGTCGTACAGGAACTTCTTGTAGTCCGTGATCCGACATACCGGTGGTACGGCCGAAGCACTGATCTCCACCAGGTCCAGGCCCAGGTCCTCGGCCATGCGCAACGCTTGGCTGAACGGGTACACGCCCTGTTCGATGCCTTCGCCCACCACACGCACCTCGCTCAGTCCGTAGATCTTGTTGTTGATCCGGTGCGGATCCTCTTTGATCACGCGACCGCGGAACGGACGACGTTGCCCACCTCCACCGGGAGGGCGCGGGCCACTGGGACGATTGAAGGGAGGTCCTGCCACTGAGTTGTTATTGGTTCCTGTTCACATCCATCAAGCCCCGAACTGCGCTGTGATCCGGGCATTCACCAGTTCGGCGAAGGCTTGCGGGGTCATGGTGCCCAGGTCTCCCTGGCCATGTTCCCGCACGGATACGGTGCCGTCGGCGGCTTCCTTCTCCCCGATGATGAGCATGAACGGCGTCTTGGCCAGCTCCGCATCACGGATCTTTCGGCCGATCTTCTCGTTCCGTTCGTCAACGGAGGCGCGAATATCGGAACTTTTCAACACACGGGCGACGTCGGTGCAGGCATCCACGAACTTGTCGCTGATGGGGAGCAGTACCGCCTGTTCCGGCGTGAGCCACAGGGGGAAACGACCGGCCGTATGCTCGATCACCACCGCCACGAAGCGCTCCAAGCTGCCGAAGGGCGCCCGGTGGATCATCACCGGACGGTGCTTCTGGTTGTCGCTGCCCACGTATTCCAACTCGAAGCGCTCGGGAAGGTTGTAGTCCACTTGGATGGTGCCCAACTGCCACTTGCGGCCCAAGGCGTCCTTCACCATGAAGTCCAGCTTGGGACCGTAGAACGCGGCCTCGCCGTATTCCACCACCGTGCGCAAGCCCTTCTCGGCCGCCGCTTCGATGATGGCGCTCTCGGCCTTCTCCCAGTTCTCGTCGCTACCGATGTACTTGCTCCGGTCCTCCTTGTCACGTAAGCTCACCTGCGCCTCGAAATCCGTGAGGTCCAGGGCCTTGAAGACCAGAAGCACCAGGTCGATGACCTTCTTGAACTCCTCCTTGACCTGGTCCGGCCGGCAGAAGAGGTGCGCGTCGTCCTGGGTGAAGCCCCGAACGCGCGTCAATCCATGCAATTCGCCGCTCTGCTCATAGCGGTACACGGTGCCGAACTCAGCGTAGCGGATCGGCAGGTCCTTGTAGCTGTGCGGACGACTCTTGTAGATCTCGCAGTGATGCGGGCAGTTCATCGGCTTCAGCAGGAACTCCTCGCCTTCATGAGGGGTGAGGATCGGCTGGAAGCTGTCCTTGCCATACTTCTCGTAGTGACCACTGCACACGTACAAGTCCTTGTGTGCGATGTGCGGGGTGGACACCTGTTGGTAACCGCTGTCCTCCTGGGCCTTCTTCATGAAGTTCACCAGGCGTTCGCGCAAGGCAGTGCCTTTGGGCAGCCAGAGCGGCAGGCCCGGTCCCACCTTGTCGCTGAAGGTGAAGAGGTCCAACTCCTTGCCCAGCTTGCGGTGGTCGCGCTTCTTCGCCTCCTCCAGCAGGACCAGGTACTCCTCCAGTTCCTTCTGCTTGGGGAAGGTGATGGCATACAGTCGCGTGAGCTGCTTGCGCTTCTCGTCACCGCGCCAGTAGGCACCGGCCACGCTCATGACCTTGGCGGCCTTGATGAAGGAGGTGTCGGGGATATGCGGTCCGCGGCACAGGTCCGTGAAACCGCCTTGGCTGTAGAAGGTGATCTCCCCATCGTTGAGGCCCTCGATCAGTTCCAACTTGTACTCATCGCCCTTCTCGGTGAAGTACTTCACCGCATCGGCCTTGCTCACCTCCGTGCGCTGGTAGACGTTCTTCTTGCCGGCCAACTCCTTCATCTTGGCTTCGATGGCCGCGAAGTCGCCTTCGCCGATGGTGCGCTCGCCCAGGTCGATGTCGTAGTAGAAGCCGTTCTCGATGGCGGGGCCGATGCCGAACTTGGTGCCCGGGTACAGGGCCTCCACGGCCTCGGCCAGCAGGTGCGCACTGCTGTGCCACAGGGTGGCCTTGCCTTCCGTGTCGTTCCATGTGAGCAGCGCCAGGGTGCAATCGCCCGGAAGCGCACGGTTCGCATCGCGCACCTCCCCGTTCACCTTGGCTGCAAGTACGTTGCGGGCGAGCCCTTCACTGATGCTGCGGGCCACGTCCATGGCCGTGGCGCCGGGCTCATAACTGCGGACGGATCCGTCCGGCAGGGTCACATTGATCTTCATCGTTCGGCGCTCAGGCCGGTACGAAGGGCCTGGAAGCGGGCCGCGAAGGTACGCTTATCCGTGTTACCGGGCCGTTAAGACCGGTCCGTCGTGAACAGGTCGCTGTCAGCGCTCATTCACAGTGCACGAACAGCATCTCCTCGATGCTCACGTCCCCCAGGTCGCGCGCTTGCTGTAATGCATAGCAGGCTTCTTGTACCCGGTCCATGCGGAAGAGCACAGCGGCCATATGGGCGTAGGCCTGGTCCAATGTGGGGTCCAATTCCACGGCCTTCTCCAGGTCGGCCAGGGCAGGAGTGTCCATGTGCAGGCCGGCCTCCACGATCCCCCGGTTGCACCAGGCCTGAGCGTTGAGTGGGGCGATGGACACCAGGCGGTCGTACGTGCGTTTGGCAGAGACCCGGTCGTCCGCGGCCACTTGGCGCTCCCCGATCAACAACAGGGCATGCTCGGCCGCTGGTCCGGTGGGGCGGATGGCCAGTACCCGCTGCAGGTCCAGATCGGCTTGGGTATGATGCCCTTGATCGCTCAGCACCTCGGCTCGTCGGAGCAGGGTGTGTACATCGGTCGGGTCCAAGGACAGGGAGCGCTCCAAGTCGGAAAGGGCACCGTTGGCATCGCCACTTTCCATTCGGTTCACCGCCCGATAGTACCATGTGCGCGGGTCGTCCGGTGATGCGGCAGCGGCTGCGGTGAACGCCTTCTCGGCTGTGGCATGGTCGGCCTTGCGTAGTGCGGTCATGCCGGCCAACATGTCCGGCTGGGCATCCTGGGCGCAGGTGAACAGGGCGCTGAACAGCGCGGCGGTGAGCAGGAGGTGCTTCATGGCGGCGTTCTACGCGCTTGGCCGATCAATGTTCCCATGCAGTGGTGGATAAGTCGCGGTGCATTAGGCACGAGCCTCCCTGACCACCCCGGTAGCTTTCGCCCTCATTCGGAACGTACCATGCTGCTCAACAGCGAACCCATCAGTGAGGACTTCGGTTACCTCGTGCTCCGCGCCAGTGCCGGCGGTACCATGTTCTGGCAACACGGTTGGCCCAAGCTCATGTCCTTCACCGAACGGATGGACTCCTTCCCGGACCCCTTCGGACTGGGAGGTACCCTGTCGCTCATCCTCATCATCCTCGCCGAGGTGCTCTGTTCGGCACTCGTGGTGCTTGGATTATGGACGCGCATCGCCCTTCTCCCGCTCATCGTGGGCATGGCGGTGATCGTGTTCATGGTGAAGGGCGATGCTTCGTTCAAAGAACAGGAGCTGGCCCTGGTCTACCTCTTTGCGTTCGTCACGCTGCTTTTCACTGGCAGCGGCCGTTTCGCGATCGACCGCATCTCGTTCAACTGATCAGCGCAGGCGGGACATTCCACCGTCCACGCCCAGCACTTGGCCGGTGATCCATCCGGCATCGGGTCCCAACAGGAAGGCACCCAAGGCAGCGACATCGTTCACCTGCCCCACGCGTTTCATGGGGTGCCGGTCACCTGCGGCCTTGGCCTTCTCCGGCGTGTTCAGCAAGCGCTCCGCCAAGGGTGTGTCCGTCAAGCCGGGGGCGATGCAATTCACGCGCACGGTAGGTGCCCATTCGGCCGCCAAGCTGCGCGAAAGTCCTTCCACGCCGGCCTTGGCAGCGGCCACCGACGCATGGAAGGGCATGCCCTGACCCACTGCCACGGTGCTGAAGAGCAGGAGGGAGGATCCCGGTACGCGTTTCAAGCGGTCCGCACACACCTGCGCGGCGCGGAACGCCCCCACCAGGTTCACTTCCAAGGCGCTGCGCAGGTCCTCCACGCGGATGCTGCGGAAGGGTTTCAGGTCGATGCTGCCCGGGCAATAGGCCACACCGCTCAACGCTTCCGGCAGTCGG
>ERZ795056.3073-NODE-3073-length-18063-cov-4.600289_pt1 | contig 18063 bp, 22 predicted proteins | sample MGYA00375140_ERZ795056 | MGnify/ENA primary metagenome ERZ795056 (study PRJEB30185, sample SAMN05720227) | activated sludge metagenome | isolation source: Anaerobic digester | place: USA | collected 2015-03-09 ... | reverse complement strand
TCAAGTGGAACGAGTTTGCAATCAGCGGTTCAAGAGCTTCAAACCAACTGCGAAGATCAATTCCGCTACCGTTCTGACCACCGCCAAGCACATCCGTGCTAACGCAGTCATAAGAGATAATATCGCTATCTTTGCCAATCGTTCGCATCTGCGATTCGATCTGGTCAAAGATTCGGTTCATAAATTCTTCCGCTTTAGCAGAGGTTGCAGTATCTTCCGGCAACGCGCTTTCGAGCAGAGCCTTACGATCAATCTTGTGGCTATATCTCGGATAACCGATTCGATTCAGAACCGTTAAGCTATCATCAATCAACTTGTAATATTGCTCAACAGTGACAATCGCGCTCTCAAACGCAAGCGTACCATTCGGCATTCCGACTTTCGGCTGATACGGAACAAAGAAGAAATTTCCCTCGCAGAGATCAACCTTTCCGCTCTTGTTCATTACGTCCGTCTGATAGATTGCGTATCTGCGTTCATCTTCAAGATACTCGAACTGGAAATACGCCGGATCGATCATAACGACTTCTTCAATGCTCTGCGCGTCATCTGCAACTACGACTTCGCAAGCCATGCCTGTTCGCGTCAGAGCGGAAGCGTGTAACTGGTCAATAAATCCATCAAGCCCCATCGAATTGTTGTATCCGATAGACGCGCAGAAATCTCGGACTTCTGCATCGTACTTTTTCACGGGCGCACCAGTTCTCGCATTGAACAGATCGATTTGAACGCCCTGATTCGCCAACCGAAGATATACGTTTAATGCTTGCGCACCGTCGGGCGTTTTCTCTACAATCAGTTCCACGCACTTGAACTTGTCCTGCGTATCGTGAAGCTGTTGCAAGAGGTCAACCGTTTTCAGTCGGCTATTCGTAACACTCTTTGCGCCATACGACATTACGGAACGCTGCCCCGCTCTAACACCTTCGCGACGATCTGCCGCTTTAGCGAAAACATTCTGCACATACTGGACAGCACTTTTAATCGCCGCCCCCATACGGAAGCCGCGAGTTTCGCTTTTATCCACTGTCTTAATAGGTTTCGCCACTCTTGTGCCTCCGAATCCGCATATTAGAACGCATCATCATATATAATATATAATCTTTCGTGCCACAATGTCAAGTGTAAAATATATTATGTGCAGGATTACTTCCTTACGGCACTTATCCTGTTGCTGAACGGCATCTTCTGTTCGACAATCGAATAATCGAAATATGCGGCATACATCGCGGAAACAAAGTCATCGTGCTCCATCTCTTGGTTGCTGTACTGTCCGCTCTTTTCCGTGTAGTCATTCATCTGGTACATCAACGTCTGCGCGTCCTCTGATCCGTCTAACAGCACTTGCACGGCACTATTCTGAACGGCGAGTTCCAACGACTGAACGTACTTCGCTTTGTTCTGCCCCTGCTCGTCTAGCGGAATCTCCCTGACACCCTTCAGAACCAGTTGTCCTTCGATCGCCGTGTGACCCGTTCTTAGCCAAGCGCACGGAGCGTGATTATATATTGCAGACCAAGATGCAATAAATGAGTATTGTGCATCGTAGTTCTTGCCGTACATATTGAACTGCCGGACGATCCTGTTTGTAGCCATATCCCTAATTACAATCGTCGGGTTATCTTCCGAAGAACCAGTTGCGGGGTCGTATCCGATTCGATAGTGATGCAACGGGTTCGGCTTTTGCCATTCCATCGTATACTCCTTGCGCTTTTCATCCGTATCCAGTTTCATTTCGGGAGCGAATACGTTGACACAACACTTTTCCTCGAAGTCTTTGAAAACAGAGCCATCACCCGCAAGGAAGTCAGCTTTGTAGTTTTGACGGAATGTTCGATCTCCGATTCTGCGCCGAATATCTTCCTCATACGTCATTTCCCCGTACTTGGTATGCACAATTGTTTTAGCAAGTTGTTCATTTGCTAGGTTGCAAGTCCACGGCAGTTGAACGCTGTGCCAACCAGAGGAATAGTTCGGATGTTCCTTACTTCCCCAACAGAACACAGTATAGAAGCCGTTCTTTCCGAGCGGAGTGCTATTGATAATCATTTTCCCGCATCCGTACATTGCGCCTTTGCGATCAGACGCAAGACCGCGTTGCGGAGAGTTCAGACGCGCTTCAATGTTGGCGACAGCCACCAAAAGGTCTTTGATTCGAGCCGCTTCCGTCACAGTGCAGAGATCAACGCCCGAACCGACCAACTGTTCTGGATCATATGCCGACCTGACTTCGATTACGCCGCCGCAGATCGTTTCCATAACCATATTGGTATTATCGCAAGCAACAATCCAGTCCTTCGGAAACTGCTTCTTGAGATCGCGCCAGTTCTGTTTTGCCAAACGTTCGTTCGGTGCAACAATCCACCATAGAACAGACGGTGCCATCGTTGGTTGTTCGATGTGTCGGTTCTCATTCAAGCACTGAACGAAATACCAAATGCCGAACATGTTTGCCGTGAAGTCTTTTCCTGCGCGGTTTCCCAATGCCCAAACAAGGAATCTATGCGTCTTGAACGCTTCAAATTCTTCCTCTTGCCACGGGTACATATCGAACGGCAACTTGGCAACACTGATCTCGCCGTTTTCGCCCTTAACCTTAGATTCCTTCTTTTTCGACTGCATCACGCGGCATCTGTGGCACGTCTTAAAAGCGGAGTAGGTATTCCTATCCGCATAATAATCTTGGTCGAATACAGTCCCGCACTTAGCGCATTTGCATTGCGGTTCGCCCTTTGGTGGTTCTTCGTTGCCCGAATAGTCCTTGATTATGCTGTAGACTTTCGGATTCCGGCCATCCTCGAAGTCGCGCTTTCTGGCTTCCTGCACCGCCCTGTATTTAGTTGTGCTTCGTTTTTCTTCCATAACAAGAATAATATATTATATATTGTTTGTTGTCAACTGCACAAGAAAAGAGGGCTGTGCGCCCCCCTGTGTTTTAGAATAATTTGTTTTCGTTTATGCGTCGGTAGTTCTGCTCTAGTCTCTCTTTGATAATTTCAACATACCCTTGCTCTTTTTCAATCAGGATATAATTTCTATTCGTGTTCTGACATGCGACTCCTGTTGTTCCACTACCCGCGCAGTTGTCAAGAACGGTTTCACCCTCATTGGTGTAGGTTTTGATTAAGTATTCAAATAATGGAACTGGTTTTTGCGTTGGGTGTAGCCCGGACTCTTTACTAAATCTAATGACACTTAATGGATATCTTCCACCGTCACTTTTAGTAACCACTGATTTCCTTTTTAAGCCCGTCTGCTTTGCTTCGCCCACATATCCCTGCTTCTGTTCATATGGTTTTCCTTCCCACATTTGAGGATTATATGTAGGTTGCTTTTTGTAGAATACCATTACATCTTCAAAACTGTTGAACGGTCTTATTTTAACGGTAGCAAAATTACTTCCACGAACTTTGTCCCACTTCCAATCATATTTATAATTCTTTAAGTTGGATAACCTCAAATGACTACTAAACGGCTCGTTGCCTGTCAAAACAATTGCCCCATTGTCCTTTATAACTCTTTCATACTGTTCCCACAGTGGCTCGAACGGGATAATCACATCCCAAGCGCATTTTAGTGAACCGTATGGCAAATCGCACAAAATCATGTCAATGCTTCCGTCTGGAATATCTTTCATCAATTCTAAACAATCCCCGTGAAGAACTTTATTTAGCTCCATTCCAATCAGCCTCCACCGATATGCTATCTATCTTCTATTCCGACTTGAACGACCGTCGTACCGCCAGAACCATTACCGAACTGAACTGCGAGAGCGACCTTTGCGCTTGTTCCTGATCCGTCAACCGTATCGAGTCGAGTGAGGTTCTGCATCTGTTTCGCCACCTTCTCGTATGCTTCCGCCAAGAACTTCAAATCCATCGGAGTGCTGACGTTTTGCCTGACGCGAACCATCATCTCATCATCCGAAAGAATCGCCATCATGTTTTCCATGCTCTTGATTGCGCAGACGGCTTGCGTCAGCTTCTTTCCATCGATCATCGTGCGCACTTTTTTACGCATAGTATCAAGGTAAACTTTCTGCTCCTGCTCAAGAACCTTGCTCACTTCTGGAAGATCGTCTATATCAGTGACAAGATCAAACTCGCCGTCCTCAATTTGTTCAAGCGTAGCGATTCCTTTTTCTTCGTTGCCATCGTCCCACATCGGCTCATAAATCTTCGACTTACTCTGTCCCATCGTCTACCCCTGCCACCTTTCGGTTGTACTCGTCTGCTTCCTTCGCTCTCAACATCTGCTCGTAAGCATCTGGATCGCGATATTTGAGCGGTGCTTTACTGTTCTGCGTCACTAGCGCGTTATTGCAATAGACCGAAAACGAAATGTTTCCCTTTGCCAGATTGCGTGGATCAGCGTTGTATCGCCTAATAATGTCCATCGTCTTAGCATACAACTCGCCGTTGACCTTGATATATTTCTCTTGGTCAGCAATCGTTGTCGGAATCATAATCTGTCTGTCAAACTCGGTCACGATTCGGTAATGCTCAATCTCTTTGACTTCTTCGTGCGGTCTTTGCTGAATAATCAAGTCCATCGCTTGCATCAGTCCTTGCGGAACACTGATCCCATCCGCTTTGCACCAAGCCACGAACTGATTATACAACGCATTGCGCTCTGGTTTCAAGGTGTGTTTTTCACCGTCATTGATCTCGACAGCCGCCGTACCGAATATCGCTAGGCTCTTGCGCGGCTCTTGACCGTTCCTTGGCAGCTCTGGCAGGACTAGCTTTGTGCCGTTGTCACGCGCCTCCTGAACGGCTTTACCATACGCTTCAAGAACATCTAGCCGAATAGCGAACGAAATAGCCCTGCGAATCTTCTTCGTGCTTTCGCTTCTCCACTTTGTCTGGAAGCACTCAATCAAATGCGCAATCGGCGCAATCTTGTCGTGCATCACGAATCGATTCAATCCGAGCGCAACGATTTCTTCTGCGTGAACGTTGTAGAACGCATCGAAGTCTTTTGAGCCGTACTTGTTATAGAGTTTCAGAACGTTTGAGTAGGTTTCCCTGCGCATCTTCTCGATAGCGTCCTTGCGCATCCTCCACTCTGGAAGTTCCTTGCTCTGCATCAAGTCGGTTATTCCGATATGCGTTTCCGTTGGAATATATTCGTCTGATCTAGTCAAAAACGGAGCTTGGAATTGCGCTCCGCGTTTCCGTGCTCCGTCCATAGTCGTTTCTCCTTTAACTTAATCCCATTCGATTCTAATATAATTCGGATCGTTTTCATAAACAACGTATCTATACCCATTCGCACAAAGACTTTTACATATGTCTTCCATTTTCATCGGCTTAAAGCATCCGCTTAAAAACCTAATCCCAACACCGTACTCGCCATTCAACGACGCAGATTCTATCGACTTATAGACGGCATTGATTCTTTCGCTCGAATTTCTCGCCATACGCGCGTTGTCCTGCGCTTTTCTCGCGTTAATTATTCTTACTTGCCTACACGTTGGAAGCGACTCGTACTCTAAAGAATCGTCTTCGTTCTTACGGCCGCATCTTCCAAGCAACCAATCCGTAGAAACCTTGTAGTAGTCTGCTATTTTAACAAGCGATTCTACGTCTGGCATGCCAACGGAGTTGATATACTTGCTAATCATTGAGCGAGATAATCCTATCTTTTCTGCTACATCGCAACACTTTTCTCCGTTCTCTTGCGTGTTTGTCGAAATAAGACTAATAAGATTTTCAACAAAGCGTTTGTTCACCGCACGTTCCTCCTTGCTGCTGTTTTTATTGTTTCACGGTCAGTTCGTCGCGATGATTGTTGATGCACTCCCAACAAATCTTGCGCTCAACTGCCGCAGTCGGAGTTCCGCACAGCAGACATTTTCCGCCGTTCTTGAAGTTGCCCTTCTTTAGCGGAGAGCTTGCGTAGGTGTAGAGAGTGCCGATTAAGTCGGATGCGGAAACCTCGTACTTGTGCTTGCTAGACGGTTTGACGGATTCGGCTTCTAGTTCAACTTCTTCATGTTTCTCCCTCGGCTTTCTTTCCTTCTTGGTCACGACCACGGATTCCTCCGCAACAACTTTTTCTTCAAATGGCTGTTCCATGGTTATGCTCTCCTTTTGTTGATATTCATTCTAAGGTTGTTCACGTCGTGCTTGATGTTTTCGACCATGTATTTCAATTCGCTCGTTTCTTTATTGATCTCGCATCGAAGTTCCTTGCTCGACTTAGTTTCTTTTCTCGTTTCGTTCGCAAATTCTCCTGCTGATTCACGATCTAGCATATCATTATAAGCGCTTGCCAACTTCTCGACAGATTCAACCCTTAACTTTAGAAGATAATACCACGTTTCCAATGCTCTGACGATATTTTTTGCATCAAACAAGCATTTCATTGTTTCTGCGTTCTGTATCAGCTCAACGTTCTTTCTGTTTTCCGTTAGGTCGTATTTGGAATGTTTTTCTTTTTTAACTTCCGTTTCTGCCATTTGAGCGTTTTCTTCAATCTGTTCCATATTCTTACTCCTTTATTTCTTAAATGTTTCTTTGATTTTGGTTTCAATTCCGTTCTTCGGATTAAATGCCGGATACGTCAGCATAAAACATGCCTTTGAATGTTCGTAATCCCATTCGTAAAACTCACCGCGCAAATACTGAACGAGTAACGCGATTGCCGGAGCCATGCTCTCTGCTTTCGTATCGAAGATAACGATGCTCTTTCCTGCATCCATTTTTTCTATCGCAAACTGAATTGCTTTCTGAATGCAGTAATCGGATACAAAGTCGGGATTGTCAATATCCAACAGATTCAACACGAGCATGTCGCAAGGCTTATCACGGTACGCCGCTAGGTATTCAGGCTCGTTCTTGTCCATATTCCCGACATAGCCATCTTCATCGCAACCCTGTACTCGCGCAAACTGCTTGTGGAATACCTTTCCAGCAAGGATCACAGCATCATTGTCCGTAAACAACTCGCAATGCAACTGGTCGTAGAAATCGTCTTGGTTTCCGACGAATAGGTTTTCACCGACTTTATAGATCATAATGCGTTACTCCTTTGCTTTCGGTTCATTCGACTGACACAGGATATTGCCTAGCCATTCATCATCCTTTAAGTGAATAATCGGCTTTGCGAAATCGTCGTAGTCCCATCCTTCGAGTTCCTTGTAATACTTGTTCCAATCAGCGAGTCTTGCGTTTAGCTGTTCTGCTGTCGCCCCCGCCTTTAACCAACGCTTTGACCATTCGTCCCACTGGTGCAAGAGAGGAACTACCGTGATAAACGCTACACTCTTTGCTTCTAATTCGTCACGAATCTTATCGTTCAGCGGAGCAAGAATATAGCGATACTGCTTCGTGTTTTTGAGGGTTACTATCGTATCGACAAAGGTTTTTGCGCTACATCCCTCTGGAATATCAATGTCAGCGGTAAACGACGAGTTTGGAATCTCTATCGGTTTGAACCCAAAGAATGTTACCTTTAGCATCTTTGCCGAACTCGCTGTAAAGAACGACCTGCCTACGCCAGAAAAGCATAGGATAATGTCAGTGCTTGAATAGATCATATAATCCGTACTCCTTCGCTGTTTATAACTCCATCTGAGTGAACGCGGCTTCCGTAACGCTCGCTTTCGTCTAGGAAGCTTGGAACGAATATAATTGTTTCGTTGATTCCGACGTTTGCGCCATTGTATTTATGATTAGTGCAAGCGGTCGTTTTGCAATATCCAAACTCAGTTTTATTATCGCAATCTTTTCCACATCTTCCGCAATCCATTATTCTTTCTCCTTCCATTGGTCGTAATCGTCAACCGTCGTAATTACTATCTCAACGCGCGGATTCTTGCTGTCAAGATAAACCCTGCTACCGTCGTGACTAACAACTTGATCGCGCGAGTCATCCTTTAGAATCTTGGAGTCAACAAGAATATCGTCAATCGCGGCTAGTAGGTTAAGCCCGTCTACTCTGCGCTTGGTTTTCATGTAAAACGTGCAACAGATATTCACTGGAAAATCAATCGGCTTAGTCGGTTTCGGCTTCAAGAACCATGCGCAGTCTTTTTCGTACTGCAAATACTGCTTGGATTGTATCGGCAACATCCGTTCTTTTTTCTTACAGACGGGACATTGCTTGCCGATACCTACCATCTGCATATGATTTTTCTTTGATCGGGGTTCGCAAGCCACCGTGTATCTGATAACCTCACGCATTTGGTCTACCCTCTTTTTCCCACTCGGACGCAAGGCTTCCTTCTCGCGGATAATTGTACCAGATCATTGTCTTCCCGCAATCGATGCACTTGGGTTTCTTTGCAAGAATCTCATTGGTAAAATCCAAGTCCTCTCCTGCGCGTTTGTCGTTGAACCTTGTGTCACCGATTATCTCGCGCTTGTATGCTCGACTCCAAACCGCTGGAAAGATAGTGCCGCCGCCATTTGATCTCGCGCCCATAGCCTTGTCGTTCATCACGAATCCATAAAGCACAATATCCGCTTCTGCATATTCCTCAAAAAACATATGCAGTAACCTGAAAAAGTCTGGTCGAATCAGGTTGTCATCGCTGTCCAAGAATACAATGTATTTACCTTCTGCGACCTCAATCCCTTCGTTGCGTGACAATCCTGCGCGTCCGTGTTCGCAATCGATAATCGTGAGCTTATCCCACTCAATCATATCCGTGTGATCTCGCAAAACAGAGTCCGTCGAGTCCGTGCAACTATCAACGACGAAAACATACTGCATCTTTAAGCCAGTAACGTCCTGCATCGCCAATGTGTGCAACAGCGGCATAATATGCCCCGCCGCATTGTGGCAAGGCACTATCACCGTAAAATCGTACACTCTGTTTCTATCAATCATCGTTGCTCTCTTTTCGTGAAGTCGATTTCCAACCGTTCTTTTTCGTTCAGCGGAACCATGTCGCTCATTACCCACTTGCCGCGACAGATTCCCATCCACTTGCCGTATTCATATCCGATATCGATAATCTTACCGCCAGTGTTCAAAAAGAAGTCGTAGTCAGTATCTTCTTTCGTCAGTTCCCATTCCCATGCGCTTCCATCGAGAACAGACAGGCAATCGATCAAATTTGTTCTGCGCCAGATAGACGGTTGGCAGGAGAAGTTATAAATCTGTCTCGTGTGCTGTAATCCGAATCCGCTAATCGTCTTGCCGAAATACTTGGTTGTATAAACGTGCCGATAAGCCAGTTCCGTATTGAAGCAAGCGATATTCGGATAGTCACGCAAAAGATTCGCGCAATAGTCAATCCGCCTCGTATCGACCGCCGACCGAATAAAGAAATCGTCGCACATAAACACGACAAACTCCGCATCAACCTTCTCTAGCGCGGTTCTGACTCGCTTTGTCCAACACGGTTCATTCACGGTTGCCGCCACAAACCCCGCAGGATGCTTTGTTTCAGCGATCCAATATGCGATAGGGTGATTCTTCCAATAGCGATCTAAAAGCGTCAGAAACGGTCTGGCGCAGTCATCCGTGTACGAATCGCACGAAGTTACAACGATTGCTAAGTCTTTCATTCGTTCTCCTATTAGTCGATTTCGAGAATCTCAGCCAGCTTCACAAGCACTTCCGGCATCGGGTTCTTGGTCGTGTCATTCTCATATCGCTGTTCTGCCGTGATGCTGATTCCGCAGTAACGAGCAATATCAGATTGAGAAAGTGTCTTCCCGCTTCCATCCTTCCGCTGAATCTCTTTGCGCCGCTGTGCGACGTTGATCTCTTTTCCGTTGATAAGCACTCTTTATATCACTCCTTTTATAGTCGGTTATCGACCGACTCGTTTATTTCTTTAAGTCTGCGTACTTGTTCTTTCAGCAAGCCCATCCCTTTCCGACCACGCAGACTCAACCTTCGGTTACTACTTTGGTAAGCACCGAAAACACTGGTCGCTCGTGCGTCATAAGAACCACTAGAGCAATAGAGTGATTCACGCTGGCGGGTCATCTTGGACTTGAACCAAGACGCTTCCGATTAACAGCCGGACGCTCTGCCATTGAGCTAATGACCCATGTGCATAGTTCTATATCGTCAGGCTATGCAAGACCCCGCCAAGTTTTAATTGCTGGCACAATCTGGTGGACTAGGCGAGAATCGAACTCGCGTCCAAAACATGTACTTGAACAAAGCATTCTTACGCAATAGTCTCGTGATTCGTTTTAATGAGTCTCAGGCACAAGACAACCATACCTCTTAGGGAACGCTGATTAGGTTTGCCTCCACCAGTTGACATTCTTTGACCCTCAAACATTTACCGATCAACGCGGATGTTGTTTTGGGGCGAGTAGCTTAAGCAGCCATCCTCGCGGGTACATAGTTTTTGGCATTTGTTTTGTTGTAGCTTAGGTGCTTACTTTCCTGCGTGCTTTGAACTCTCCATGCCCTGTCGAAACCATTTCTAGCCCATGTTTGTTTTGCTTTCGCGGGAACGTTGGACTTACACTACTACCGAGCATCCACAATGCTTGTCATAATGCCAACGCTTAATCCCGCTAAGTTCATTTCCGAGATCAGGGTCTTACCGCTCGGAACGCCTCCTCGACCTTTCGGTCTAATAGCCACGGCGGGTACGGAGCACCGTGACGCTGTGCGAATATGCAACAGCTTGCTTTATCGGACAACTCTGCAATCGTCTGTTTGCCACGCAGACCTGATACGCCATAACCGTTGGCTCGGCTTCTGGTACAACTTTGTGTAGCCCTGCGCCGTATCAATGCAGTTGCGCGTGTCACCCGAAGTTGGAGCGGATATTCGGTAACGATCCGAACCTAGCAGTTTGGAAAACTGCTGTGCTTCCAATATACCATACCCGCAAACCTTTCACTGATGCTATTATACCATAGTATTGTTGTTTGCGTCAAGAAGATTCTTTCGTTTTCGTTCGAGAACATCACGCGCCGCCGCCTCTGTGAACATAATCGCTTCGTTGCGGCTGATGCTTGTCCGAACTCCGTTTAGTCTGCGAACAAAGATTCGATCCGCGCAGACACCAATCACTTGCAATTCAGAAACGTGCAAGTCCTCAACGATATAGACCGACTGCCCGTATTCGAACTGCGGTTGCGGCTTTTCTTCCTGCTTGCCGACGATCTTCAACAGGTCGCGTGTCTGAGTTGGCTTCTTCTCGCGCGAATAGAATGCGTCGAGATAGTTGTCGTATGCGGTCTTGACTATTGTCTGAATTGCGCTCATAGTGGTTGCCTCCTAATTCTTAGAACGGAATTGAGTCTGGCGATACGTCCGTAAATCCATTTGCATCGGTGTTCGGCTGTTCTTCGTTTGATTCGCTCTTGGGTGAGAGGAATTCGACTTCATCCGCCTGAACATCGAGCGAGACTTTAGTTGTTCCATCTTTCGCGGTGTAGGTTCGCACCTGTAGCTCTCCGCGAACGTAACATTTTTTTCCCTTAGAAAGATATTTGGAGCAGATATCCGCCAACCCGCGCCAAACGTTCACGTTGAAGAAATCTGTTTTCTTGTTGCCCTCTGTGTCTTTCTGCTTACGATCAACTGCGACCGTAAAAGATGCTACCTGTACGCCGTTCGGTGTGGTCTTTAGGTCTACGTCCCTCGATAGCCGTCCGATAAAACTAATCTGCTGCATGCTAGTTCTCCTTCTTCTTTTCCCCAATATATCCTTTTGCTTTTGCTTCCTTGATCACTTCCTGTTTCAGATAATTATACCCAAATATCCACATCAACGCCACAACGATATTGAAAAACGGAACGAGATACCCGAACTGCGATCTTGCGCTTTCAGACGATGCGGCTTTTTCGCTCGTCATGTCATACGCGCGTTTTAATTCAGCAAACATCGCTCGAGCAGAAATCTCACCAATCGCAAGCGATACAATACTGCTAATAATCCAGAACTTCCAGAACCAACCGAGACCTGCGAACCATTCCATTTTTAATTTCCTCCCTCCTTCTTCGCATTCCGCTCCAACTGCTTGTCAGCGAGTTTGACCGTGTTTTGTGCCGCCTTAACCTGTGCGTTCAGATGCTTGTTCAGCTCGACCAGCGCAGGATCAACCGACAACGCACAATCTGCTACAACGTGCATTTCAGCGGCAAGGCTCTGTGTGTGAGCAATCAGTGCTTCAAGATTCGTCAGTTGATCTTTCAGGCTTCCGCTGTCCTTGAAAACCTTGACTACGCCCTTGCGGATATAGATTCTCATGTGTCTACCTCCTTGTTTAATCGCAATACGGAATCGTCACGGAATAGTCGTAGACCGCCTTTGTGACAACGCCGTTCTTGTCTTGCTCGATAATTGACTGACTGAATTTGTAGTAGCCGCCGAAATAGGTCGATGCTGTTTCGTTGCTCTCGAATACGTGACCTTTTTGAACTGCGTTCCACTCGTCGTAGGTAACTCCGCCACCGCACAAGCACTCTCGGCAGAACTTTAGAACCTTTTCCTTTGACAAAACACCATCAATCTCGATACGAAAACCGTATTCGCTGTCCCCGTACTTCCTTGATTGACCTTCTTTTCCCGTTGTTACCGTGATCTTAATTTGTCGCATTTGACCTCCTAATTAAAATAATCGTGCTTAATTTGTCTTATTTGCTCCATTAACTGCTGAAAAACCGCTTTTTCTTTCGCTAATACGCTCAAAACCTTACTTTTACGCCCAAATTGTGATTGAAAAGAGCGTGAAAGTATACTTATTCGTTAAAAAGTTGAGCGAAACTGAAATAAAAGTTGAATATCGCGTTCCTTATTTCAGTTCTATCGTATTATAGCACGTAGTGTTATTGTTTGTCAATGTGTTTTAGAAATATTATCAATAGGATTTGAATTTGAGCCTTATCGATGCGAATATTAAAATATACTTGGAATATCTGCGGCAAAGATCAATATTTCGATAAAAATAGCGCACCATTGAAGATGCGCTGTTCCGCTTGCAAAAACAAGCCCCAGACGGAAACCCGTCAACCCGACCATTTGTATCCCGCATATCGGTCAGCGGGTTACACTACAAACTCAACGCTTCCGCAAGAATGTAGTGTAAAATTAAATCAATCAGGAGCACGGATGCTCGAAAGCCCGTTAGCCGGAGGTGATGGCACACTCCTGATTGAAACCACATGCGTCGTATCCACACGACAAGAGCATTATATCAGTTTTCCGTGGAATCGTCAATATCAGATTCATCAGCAAATTTCGCCATCAGCATCATTCCGCACGTGATATAGCCGAGACACGCACTCGCTGGAATAATCAGACACAGCCACCAAGCACTAAGCATACAAACTCCTTTCTGGCTACCTAAAGCCCTAGCTCTTTTCGGATATACGGCGTTGCAAGCAACAGCTCTTTCACTTGCTCAACGTCGAGTTGTTCCGTATTGTTCGAGTTGAACTCGTCCATCGCATCAGCCTTGCGTTCGTTTCCGCGCTTGCTGTCGTAGTTCAAATTCCGCATATCGGCTGGAACGCGGTAGTATCCGCCCATATCCTCTGCCCTGATAAATTCTTCTTTCGTCAGCAGAGTCTCGAACATCTTCTCTCCGTGCCGAATTCCGATAATGTTCACGGGGTTCTTTGCATTGAAAAGTTGCTTCAACGCTTCGACCACTACAGCAATCGTTGCGGCAGGAGACTTCTGAACCAGAATGTCGCCCGTGTCAGCCATATTGAACGCGAAGTCCACAAGGTCAACAGCATCTTCCAACGTCATCATAAACCGCTTCATATTCGGCTCTGTCACAGTCAACGGAACTCCTGCTTTGATCTGCTCAACGAATAGAGGAATCACGCTACCGCGAGAACACATCACGTTTCCGTACCGAGTGCAACAGATCGTCGTGTCGCTTCCGTCAGTGGTTCTTGATCTCGCAATAGCGACTTTCTCCATCATCGCCTTGCTTAACCCCATAGCATTGATCGGGTACGCAGCCTTATCCGTCGAGAGACAAATGACTCGCTTCACACCCGCGCTCACGGCCGCAGACAAAACATTGTCAGTTCCGAGCACGTTCGTCTTGACCGCCTCAATCGGGTTGAACTCGCAGGACGGCACTTGCTTCAAAGCCGCCGCGTGAAACACATAATCTACACCGCGCATCGCTCCTTGCAAACTCGACAAATCCCGAACGTCCCCGATATAGAACTTAATGGCATCGTTCTTGTAAACGTGCCGCATAGAGTCTTGCTTGTTCTCGTCTCTTGAAAATATCCTGACTTCCTTAACGCCGCTACCCAAGAACCGATCAAGCGTTGCGTTTCCGAAACTGCCAGTCCCGCCCGTGATTAAAAGTGTCTTTCCGAAAAGCTGGTTGGCTGTATTTTTGTCGTTCATTTTCTTCTCCTAGTTTTGATAAATTCTTACGGGAACAATCAGATAATAGAACCCATCGGTCTTTGCTGGCTTAATCACACAGGGTGCAACGCTAGTCGTAAAGTCCATATACACCTTATCGTCGGGAATGTTCTTTAATACGTTCATCAAGAATCGCGGGTTGAAAGCAATATCAATATCGTCGCCCGCTTTCTGCGCGTCAACTTCTTCGCTGATCTTTCCTGCGTGGCTATTCGCAGAGATCGTTACTTTTCCTTCAACGAACTTCATCAAGATATTATTGTTTCCGTCACGAGCCATTAACTGCGCTCTATCGATGCTTTCCATCAGTTCGCGCTTATCCAGACAGACTCTTGCATTGTGGTCTTTCGGCAGGATGTTCTGATACTTGATATAGTTTCCGTCCAACAGTCTGGCAATCAATCGTTCAGAACCTACGCTTACGCTTACGTGCGTCTTTGTGAAAGTGAGTTCAGCATCACCGCTTACTGCATCCATCATTCTCGCAATCTCGACCATCGACTTGCTAGGCACAATCATGCTTCGTTCTTCTGACGGACTCTGCATAGCCATTGACCGCTTTGCAAACTGGAACGCATCTGTGGCAACGAATGAAATATCCGAACCAAGTTCAATCAACACGCCAGTCAGAACAGGCTTGCTTTCCTCTGTCGATGTCGCAAACACCGTTTCGTTAATCATCTTGGCGCACTGAACCGAGTCGATCTTCACCGAGAATGCATCGCCATTGAACTGCATATCTGGATAGTTGCCCGAATCGGATAAGCACTGAATGCTACTGCTGAATCTACCGCAAGAGATAAATAATGTTTCACCGTCTAGCCGAATCGTCACTTCGCCGTCTGGAATCTTTCGCACCAGTTCTGAAAACAGCTTTCCTGTCACCACCGCATACCCTTCTTCCGAAACGTCAGCCGCAACCGTACATTCCTTCTGCAACATCATATCCGTGCATTTCAACCGCAGCCCGTCACTTGTTGCTTGCAGATAGATACCTTCCAAGATTGGCATAGATGCTCTTGCAGGTAACGCCTTTGCGACAGAAAGCACCCCTGCCGCGAGTTCTTTTGAGTCAATGGTCAAATTCATTTAGATTCTTTCCTCCGCGCTTAATTTTTCTTCTTCTCTTACTGTTTCTGCGATTCTGCGAATAACGTATTCGGCACAAGGCATTGCGAGACTGTTTCCGTCAACCTTGTATTCCGCGCCATCATTACGCAAACCGTAGTACCATTTTTCGAGTCTTGCAACGTCCTTAAACGGCTTGTATGTGGTTCCGTTGATCCTCGCCCATGTCTTACGCACTGATTCCCAGAAATCAACGTCACCATCAAACGGTGCGAGTTCGTGCCAAGTGTCCGGATAGCCCTGTAGTCTCGTCGTTTCAATCGGCATAAGGCGGCGAACTATAAATCTTCTGTTTGATTCTGATTTACTTACGACGCAGAAATCAGTCTCATTTCCTTGTCCGGCAGTTCGACTCGATCCTGCGCCGGATGCGGCGAGTTTACCGCAAACATCTGGGTAAGTCGCTTTTTCTAAAATCAGTTTGCTTTCTTCTACGTACTGGCTCCCAACGCCTTTATAGTCCCTTGCACAGATCGATCCAATATTCTCCTGATAGCACACCGCATGCCTATCAACCGTATTCAGCGTATAGCTTTGATCTTCGCGCCAACCAGCGCCATTACATCCTGCCGTATCTGCGCGGTCAATTCCGTTGGCTTGGAGGGCGATGACTGGGGAGTTGCGTCCGGTCGCATTACCGTTTGTGCTTAAAGCAAAAGCGGTATCTTCTGAAACGCGAACCTCTCCGTCTGCGTTCTGATTAAACGCGACCAATGTTGGAACGGTATTGCCTCCACTTAACGCGCTTTTTAATGTCGGAGAAACGTTTTCATTATAGGCGATGCTGCCAGATTTCGCGCCCTGACCACCCATAAACGCAGCGCATGGCTGAACAACGCAAACGCCGCCCTGATTCTTACTTGGGTCGGGAAACGTTGTATCGATGCACTTGGCTACGTCAACCTCTCGGCATCCGCTGTTCGGATTTGCGGATTTCATGGAGTTACTGGATAGGCTGTCGAATGCGAAAACCGTGGATACTTTCTGCGCTACCATCGGGAATGCTCCGTGCGGTTCGGCCCGCAACGTTTCGGTGTAATCTCCGCTTTCACAGCCTCTGTTTGAAAATCCTATTGCATCATTGATTCCGCAACCTCCCACAATACAGTTCGATGGGCGGGACGGTCTGTTTTCACCTTCGGCTCTTAAGCATCCGAATCCTGGCATCCAGTATCCTTGTCCTGACTCGTTGAACACTCTAAGACTTCCGTCAGTGCGTCCAGTAGCATCTTCGGCAGTTCTTTCCCGCGTTTCTCCGCTCTCCGCAATATTCCTGCGCAAGCTGTATCGCTCAAGAAGTAGGTCGGCGGCGCGTTCGCTTCCAAAATCTGCGACAAGATAGATTCTTTTACGACGCTGTGGCACTCCCCAGTATTGCGCATCCAGTGTTCTCCAAGCGATGCTCCAACCGTTTCCCACGATGCTTCCGGCGCTAAACCAAATAAGGTTATCGGTCTTGCTGTCTCTTTCAGGTTCAGGGATTGATACGGCGGGTTCGGCAATGGCGGCAATCGCTTGCAGGACTGCGAGAAAATCTCGTCCTCTTCCGCTACTAAACGCCCCCGGCACGTTTTCCCAAACAGCGAATCTTGGGTACTGTCCATTTGTTGCCTCCCTCATTTCCGTAATAATTCTAATTGCTTCAAAAAACATTCCACTGCGCGTCGTTTCTTCGTCACCCTGCGACTCGTGTTTTAACCCTTCGCGCTTCCCCGCGATCGACATCGACTGACACGGACTTCCAAACGTCGCAATATCAACAGGCTCAATATCCGCGCCATTAACAAAAGCAATATCCCCCAGATGCTTCATCCTCGGAAATCTGCTTCTCGTAATCGCAATAGGATACGGCTCGATTTCCGATGCCGCAACAGGCTCTATTCCGTTTCTAACTGCCGCAAGAGGAAATCCTCCCTCACCATCAAAAAGCGATAGTAGTTTCAAGCCACACCTCCGTAAATATTCCTTCGCTGATATTATACCATGCTGTTGTTGTTTTAGCAAGCCCTATAGGGGGTTTTGAAAAATTATCTGAGTAACTATCCGGCGTTTGGGCAGACCTCCCCCCACGTCTGAAATTTGGGAAAAATGCGCCTAAAATCGGTGAGGAAGGAAAAAAGGCTTAAAATCACGCTAAATCCTGCATATAACCATACGTTATAGGCATGTTTAGTAGTCGGTCGTTAACCGACTCGTAATCTGGGTGAGTCGGTCGTTAACCGACTATGTTGGGCGGTCGGTCACGCACAGTCGCGCCATTCCCAGATTGTATACAAGTATACAAGGATACAAGAATACCGGTGTACAAGCATACTAGAATACACGTATACAGTGGAAGGGTCGAGGGGCAGCGCACCGAGCGATTATATATTATATATTAAATACATTCTCTACTGGATAAACGATCGAGATTAGAACAAACAAACAAGGTATAAATACAGAATCATATATAGTTAGATAATCTAATAAGCTAGATGCAAGATCATAATCAGCCGGACAAGGACCATCAAACGGGCAAGATCATAAACAAAGGACGAGATATAAATAGTCAAGTATATATAATATATAATATATAGATAAAAAAGATAGAGATAAACAAGTATCTA
>ERZ795056.3069-NODE-3069-length-18073-cov-4.394217_pt1 | contig 18073 bp, 13 predicted proteins | sample MGYA00375140_ERZ795056 | MGnify/ENA primary metagenome ERZ795056 (study PRJEB30185, sample SAMN05720227) | activated sludge metagenome | isolation source: Anaerobic digester | place: USA | collected 2015-03-09 ... | reverse complement strand
GGTTTTTCTATCTCGAAAAATATGATAGAACTCTTTTACAATGAATTGATAAAATTGTTTCATATTATTCGCTTCTTTTTGCTTTACGAGCCAATTGAATAAATACTTCATCCATTGAAGTTGCATTGAAATTGGATTTTAAATTGGAAGGAGTATCCAATGCTTCAATTTTCCCATCTACCATGATAGATACCCGATTACAATATTCAGCTTCATCCATATAGTGTGTTGTTACAAAAACAGTAATCCCCTTTTCTGCAGCTTCATATATTAAATTCCAGAATTCCCTTCGGGTAATTGGATCTACTCCACCGGTTGGTTCATCCAAAAAAACAATTTGCGGGTCATGAAAAATAGCAACGGAAAAGGCTAATTTTTGTTTCCATCCTAATGGTAGTTGACCAACTAAAACATTGGCTTCTTTTTCGAGACTTAACTGTCGTAAAAGAGATTCAGTCTTTTGAATAATTTGCTTAGGACTTATTCCATAAATTCCTGCATAAAACTTAATATTCTCTTTCACTGTTAAATCTTCATACAAAGAGAATTTCTGACTCATGTAACCAATGCTTTTTTTAATGGACTCATTTTCAGTATACACATCAAATCCAGCTACTGTGGCTTTTCCTGATGTGGGCATGGACAAGCCACATAGCATTTTCATTGCAGTAGTTTTGCCGGCACCATTTGCTCCTAAAAATCCGAAAATCTCTCCTTGAGCAACTTCAAAACTAATTTGATCTACTGCTTTAAAATGGCCAAATTGTTTACTCAGATTTTCTACTAAAATGGCTGTTTTATTCATGGTTTCTCATTAGATAGATAAATAAATCTTCGATATTGGGTTTTATGACCTGCATAGTAGCATCCTCAGGTAAGTTTACCTTACTATCTTTACTTTTAAGTACCATATGATGTACCTCTCCAAAAGGGTAAATATCTAATACAGCAGCATCTTTTTCCAACATTTTCAATAAGGGTAACATTTTCGGAGATTTAACCGCATAAAGGGGTTTATCAAAATGATCTACAATATGCTGAGGCGTATCAATTTGCATGATTTTTCCATCTTGAATTAATGCCACACGATCACATAAACTGGCTTCATCCATATAAGGAGTTGAAACCAAAATAGTAATACCTTCTGTTTTCAACTTTTGCAAAATCTCCCAAAATTCTTTTCTAGAAACAGCATCTACACCTGTTGTAGGTTCATCTAAAAATAGAATACTCGGTCTATGAATCAATGCACAACATAAAGCTAATTTTTGCTTCATTCCACCAGACAATTGACCAGCCCTCCTATCTTTAAAAGGGGCAATTTGTTCATAGATCTCTTTGATTAAATCGTAATTTTCTTCGAAACTGGTTTCAAATAAACTGGCAAAAAAATGAATATTCTCTTGTATAGTTAAGTCGGTGTACAAAGAAAACTTACCTGGCATATACCCGATTTTCTTTCTAAGGGCTTTATAATCTGCTACCGCATTTAATCCATCAACCCAAATATTACCGGCATCAGGCAATAACAAAGTAGTCAACATTCTAAAAAGGGTTGTTTTACCTGCTCCATCTGGGCCAATTAATCCAAATAGGGTTCCAGCAGGTACTTCAAAACTAATATTGTTCACAGCAACTAATTTTGATTTGTTAACTGTGTAAGACTTAGAAACACCTTCTATTATAACACCCGCTGGTTTAGAACTTAACTTCTCCATACATCCCTATTTTAATTAAGCCATCATTTTTCACTAAAATTTTGACTGCATAAACCAAATTGGCTCTTTCATCTTTGGTTTGAATTGTTTTAGGCGTAAACTCTGCTTTAGAAGCTATTGCAGCAATTTTTCCATCATAAACCGTATAGGCATCTTTGTCTTTATCAATAGAAACTTTAACCGTTTGCGCAATTTTCAGTTTAGGCAATTGATCACCAGTTACATAAACTCGCAGGGTAATCGTAGATAAATCTGCAATTTTATAAAGCGGCTTACCTGCACCAACTATTTCACCTGCTTCAGCATAGGATGTTAAAACAACCCCATTGATGGGATTGACAATTGTAGCTTTTTTTAATTGGTCTTCTACTTGCTCAATTCTCTTTTTTATTGGATCTGATTCACTTAATATAGATCTGTTTTGTGTACCCGTATTATTTTGTTGAACAGCAATTTGCTGCTGTGTAACTTTCATTTGTTTTTCTACTGATTCAATTTGAAAAATCAAATCATCCAATTGCTTTCGAGTTGCGGCATCACTTTTTAAAAGTTCCTGAATTCTATTTTTCTCAAATAAAAGATTCTTTAACTGTACAGATTGAACTTCATATTGTTTTTTAAATAATTCAATCTGAGGATTAGGATCAAATATTTTTTGATTGAGTGAATTTAGAGTAGCCCTTAATTGTTCTCTTTGCAGTAATAAACCAACAGAATCAATAAAACCCACTGGCTGATTCAACATCAAGCTATCACCTTCGTTCACATCAAAAGCTAAAAGTTTACCGGGCAATTCGGATGAAACCATCACTTCTTCTGCCTCAAATACACCTTGTGCATCAAAAGCTCCATTATTTTTTGCGCAGCTAGCGAATAAAAAACCAGCAATGATAAATATATATTTTTTCATATTAATTACTTTTACCTTTTGTTAAATGATATTGAAGTTTTGATTGTACCACTTGTGTTTGATGTTGAATAAGTAGTTGATTAGCTTGGTCATATTCATTCACTTCTTTTAAATAATCATTAGCCGTTATAACTCCATTATTCAATTGTACTAGACTTGTATTTTTTATTTGATTCCTTAATTCAATTAGTTCTTTATCGGCTACAATTAGGCTATTTAATTTTTCGATTTCATCTAAATACTTTTGTAATTCAATACGATGATTTAAAGAATAAGTTTCTTTTTCATTTTGAACTAACAAAGTTTGATTTTGAAGAATTGTTTTCTCCCGTTTAGCAGTATAAAAATTACCCAACGACCATTGCAATCTTATTCCACCAATACCGAACAAAGCAAAGTCATTTTTAAGCATATTTAAAGCGGGTCTTCCGTATCCTGTTTGCAAAAAAGCACTGATTTTAGGGTTATTTTTTGCATCTACCAGCGCAAGCTGAGATTGAATATTATTTTTTTGTGCATCAAATAACCTGAACTCAGGTCGTTCATACTCAGGCTGATTATCAACTGCTAAAATGGTATTGGGCATTTCAAATGGAGTACTCAATTGAAAATTGGTATTAGTTAATAAACCAAGTGCATCCAACACTATTTTTTTTGAGGCAATTACTTCAGTCAGCTTTTGTTGATTTTTTAAAATCTGTGCTTTTATTTGTAAAACATTATTATTAAATACAAGTCCATTTTTGTGCAAAGCTTCTACTTTTGATAAAGCCTGACTTAGGTCTTTATTAATTAATTCAATTTGACCAATAACAGACTGTGTATATAAAATGCTGCAATACAGTTGAGTAACACGCTCCTTCAATTGATAGATATTCACCTCGTTTTTCAAGAGTGCTACTTTATTTCCAGCTTCTACTATTTGAGTCATCGTTTTATTAATACCCCCATCATAAATATTCTGTTGAACATCTATCGTTGCTCTGTATTGATCGTTAGATAAAGCAGAAGGGCTAAAACCTGGAATAGGTATTTGAATGCTGGTAACATCCGTCTGATAACTAGCTTGACCATTTAACGTAATCTGTGGATATAAAGCTCTATGAATATTCTCAACAGATAATTGTGCCGTTTTATTCAACAAATCGGATTGTTTAATTAAAGGATAGTTTTGAATAGCCAACGATTCAATAACTGGCAATGTATAAGATTGAGCATAAGCTGGTATTTGCAGCGATAATCCTAAAATAAATATGAGTTTCCGCATGAAGTTTATTTTTTAATTGAATCGATAATGAACTGAGGAACAAGCTGTATCCGATCCTGCATAAGCTGATTGAATTCTTTTTTTGTCTTTTTCATGCCTATCAGAAAAATAGGTTTGAACACAAATGGAAAAATGGATAAACTAATAATGTTCAGAATCAACTGCTGTGGCTGAATTGGCTTGATTGTTCCTTTTTCAATTTCTGCTTCAATTTGCTTTGCAAAAACTGGAAAATTGGGCAACTCACCATTGAACATTTTTTGAATTAATAATTCAGGTTGCTTATTTACTTCACTCAATATAAAAACAGGCACAAATGGATGCTCAATCGCCATTTTGATATAGGCTTCACTGATTAGGTTAATTTTCTGAAAGAGAGGCATTTCCTCAGAAATGGTAGATTTTAAAAAGGGGGAAAATTTCTTTACAGCATCCAGAAAAACCTCTTCAAATAATTTGTCTTTGTTCCTGAAATAATAATGCAACAATGCCTTATTAATCCCTGCTTCGTCCGCTATTTCTTGCATAGCAGTTCCATCTTTCCCTTTAGCGGAAAAAAGTTTTTTTGCCGCGTTATGTATAACCTGCTCCGTATCTATGTTATTTTTAACCATAAAGTTTAACCGTTTGGTTAACAAATGTAGCAACTAAATAGATTACTACAAAAAAAGGTTATGTTTGGAGGCTAAGCGATAAGAATCAACATAGACAGATTACTAATTAGCATAATTAACCACGCTTAATAAAATATTTTTGGGATCCAGTACTACTTTCTCAGGCGTTGTATTCAATGTAAAAGAAAAGTTTTGAATCTTTTTATTCAATTGCACTTTAAACAATTTCGGAGTAGCATTTCCTTTTGCATAACAAGCAATCTCAATAGGCAAATCAAAGAAGATGTCTCCTGTTTGCGTTTGATTCAATTGTAAGATTAGCTTTTTTTGTTTGGAATCAAAACTCCAATTGGCATTAATGGTGGGATTAATGGGTTGATATAACCATTGTTTGAAAAACTGTTTCAGATTTTTTCCAGATGCTTTTTCCATTTCATCCCTAAATTCATCAGTGGTAGCATTGGCATTAAAATATTTTGTGTAATAAGATTGTATTCCTTTTTGAAAATTAGGATCCCCAACTAAATTGCGCAACATATGTAAGACCCAAGCACCTTTTTGGTAAGTAAGACCTGTAGTAACTACTTCTTTCTCGGCAGTTCGATCACTGATAATGCTAAAATTGGGCATTTTAACAGACATATCAAATACTGCTTTTTTTGCTTTCGCAATACCCTTATCAAATTCTACTTTACCGTATTCGTTTTCAATGAACAATAAAGTAAAATAAGTGGCAAACCCTTCACTTAACCAAGCATCATCCCAGGTAGTTTCAGTTACCGCATTACCAAACCATTGGTGGGCTATTTCGTGAATAACAATATTTCTTATCCGTTCATCTCTTTTACCATTCACTAAATCTTCTCCATAAAAAATAGCAGAAGATGTTTCCATTCCACCATTTACACTTGGCGTTTGAATATTCGCCAGTTTTTCATAAGCAAAAGGCCCTACATACTTCGTATAAAATTCCAAGACTCTTTTAGTGGGTTCTTTAAAATCATAAAAACCAGCTTCTCTGTTTTTTGCATATACCCAAGTTTCAATTGACTTGCCCTCAAATTGGTCTACATATTGAACAGCAAATTCAGCTACTCCTAAAACAAATAACCAAGAAGAAACGGGCACCGATTGTTTCCAATGAGTCAGCTTTACATTATTTCCTAAATAGGATTCCTCTAATAACAAACCATTCGAAACCACTTTATATTTTGCAGGCGCTTTCACGATAAATTCAGAAGTGGCTTTATCATAAGGATGATCAATAGTAGGTAACCAATGCCTTGTCCTATTAGGCCAATTCTCATTAAAAAAACTACGATCACCAAATTTTGTAGCACCAATTCTAAGCCCATCAAAGGGTACACCATGGTATTGAATAGTGAATTGTAATTCTTCATTTACAGCTGATGGGACTGGTAATTGTATAATGAGTTAATCATTAAGATGGGTATAGACTAACTTTTGGTTCCCAATCATTATCGCATCAACCAACATCCCTTTACCCTGCCTTTTGTTGGTCTGATTCACTAAATCTAGCCTGAATTGTTGCATGCCTGCTTGTTTGAACTGCACTTTAATATTTGTAGTACCAACAATTATATCGGTACTATCCAACAAACTGAGTTCAAAAGAATAATGCTTAACATCTATATTTTTATTGATGGGATAAAGATCAGCCCAAGAGAACAATGGCGATAGAATTAATATGGCAGCGTACAGGTATTTCATCAGATTGTGTATTTGATAAATAGTAATTTACGAAAAGAACAGCCGTTAATAAAATAAGAATAGGAATTCTTTAATCAAAATTGTATCGGCAGTATTTAATAATGGTTCGAGGTATTGGTACAAATCAGAATCGTCCATTCAATGCTAATGATATTACTGCATTGAACTTCTTGTCTTAATCAGAATAAATAACTAAGCAGAAGCGCCCTCAATTCAACTATTGGGGGCGCTTTTTTTATTACATAAGGTCTCTCTCAGTCATCTTTTTATGATGAAGTACATGATAAATGGTGAAATACATCATTTCTCTAATTGTTAACTTTCCGAGTAATGGATGGGGCAAAATATATCTATCCAGCTCTTCTTCAGTAAACTTATCTAGCTTTTGGGTAAGCCATTTTATTTCATCACCAATTGATTTAGCAATTTTTATTTTTTGATCATTGCTAACTTGCCTAGGAACAAATCTTGCAGTTGCTCTACCACCTAGTTCCAATTTACTGTGGTATTTGGCAATTAATTTTTCATATGTTTTGCTCTCTCTATTTGCTTTACCCCAAACAAGAGATAAGACAAACTTTGGTACAGTTAATATTTGTCTTACCGGTTTAACGCTAAGCAAAATATGCTCCAGCTGTTGCCCAGGGGTCCATTTATCATTTTTGCTTTGTTCAAATTTTTCATTTGATAAGGAATGGATGTATTCAATAAAAAAATGATGATTTTCAATTAACTTATCTTTGAGTGCTTGTTTTTGCATATAAAACAGATATCTTCAAATCTAAATTTAATGCATTTTTATTCTATAAGAAATTTCCTAAGCAACAAGTTATTTGAGCCCGATATGTTATATAGCATTCTATTTTTTAATTAGTACAACCCTACTATTATCACCTTTTCGCACACCATCAAGAAATTTCTGGGCATCTACATATTTTTCGGGAGACAATTGAGCTTTATTTCTAAAGAATTTTCTTACCATCTCTATTTCATTGCCAATAATTGTAAAACTTATAGAATACTCCCCAAATTCGCTTTTCATAAAAGTTGATTTAGGTATACTTTCAATTGTATACTCAGATGGGAAAGCAATATTTATTGTATCAACGTCAAGGTAATTAGAAGTAAAAACTAATGGATATTTTCTAAAAGAAACTTCTGGCAACCTACTGTTTGATTTATTAAAAAGATTAGGAGTAATAAAAAGTCTTTTGCCTGTTACTGGAGCAAAACCATTAGCTTCTAATTCCAAATTTTCAGTTACCTGTGGAATAAAATTCCTTTTCTCTGAATATGTTGACTTAGTTACTTTATATGTTGGCAAACTGATAACCTTATTTAAATACTTAGTTATTTCATCAGGGGTAGATTCATGAATTAAATCGTGTTGCAACTCTTGTTGTTCTCCAGTAAACTTTGTATTAACACTTGCGAAAAGATCACCCGAGGTATTAATAACGGCCTTTACTTTTCTAATTTGTTGATTATCATATGGTGAATAATATGGTGTTTGAACAACATGACCTCCATCATCATCTATTAATAATGCTTTTCTATTCCCCGTAAAAGTGCCCATATATCCTAATGCTACTGTTTGACTAGTACACTCCAACCAAATTGTATCTTTTCCATTAGGCACACAAGTAATTGCATGATTAAACATTGGAGATGGGAAATCGTCTACTAATTCTCTGGCGTTTTCACCAGCATCTATTAAAACATAATTAGCTTTTATACCAGCAGCTTTTAAAAGACTGATCATGTAATTAGATAAAGCTTTACAATCCCCGTACTTATTTGAAGCAACATATTTTGCATCAAATGGTTGCCAACTTCCAATTCCCAACTGAATACTTATATATCTTGTATTCTTTTGTAAAAAAGAATACAAAGCTTCAGTTTTATCTTTAATTGAATTCAAATTAGCTGTTAACTCTTGAACTTTATTTTTTATACCTTCTGGCAAATCATCCTTGCCATTATTTATCTCTTTAATAAAAAGACCTAAAGACTTCCAAGTAGACATACTACCCTTATATTCTCCAAATTCAAAATTGCTCGCGGCTATGTATACGGCAGGAGTAAGATTTCTCCAAGATGGACTCATGACTTCATAAATGATGGGTTTCTGATTTTTGATTTCCCATAAATAAGTATGCACTTTACCATTACTGATTTTTGGTCCAGTAAAATAATTAAACTCCTTATAACGCAATTGGTAATCTATAGGAAATTCAATTATAAATCTACTTTCTTGAATAGCCATTTTCTCATTAGAAAAAGGAATCCATTTTGGGAGAAAAAATAAACCACTGTATACTTGCTCGTCTTCAAATTCAACAGTATAGGGATAAGTTTTATGATAAAAAGAATAGCTTTTATATCGAGCATCTGATAAAATACTAACATCGTCGCCAACACTCATATCAGCAATTTCCTTCTTTTTAACATTTTTGATAACAGCCCCTTTTGCGTCATATAATTTACCAGAAATATCACTTAGAGATATAAGATTGGTATACCCATTATAATAAGTTGCCCAATCATCCCCATTCTGATTTAAGACGGTAATAATATATTTTCTTTTAACAACAGCTTTGGATGTTGATTTAATTGTCACTCTAATTTCTTCAAAACGTTTAATTACATCAGCATTTTCTTTTAATGAATCAGGAATGTTAGAAACTGAATATTCCTGAGCATTAATTGCGGGAGATAATACTAATAAAAAAAATTGAATTAAATATTTCATAAGAAAATAACTAGTTCTTTTTAAAAACAATTTGTTCGGAATGCTTTTTAACAATCACCCCAAAAAAGTTTCTCAGTACATCATAATCTTTTGGGGGGAAAATTGCTTTATTGAAATAAATTTTACTTTGTAAAATTATTTTATCTTCATTCTTTACAATAACATATTCAAATCCGCCCTCATTTTCATTAAAAAGCACTTTAGTACTCTTTGGTAATTCATCTACTGAATAGCCCTTAGGTATATCCATGGTTAACTTGTAGGTTTCATTCAATCGATACGGCATTTCAACTGGGTGCTGACGTTGAGTTAAACTAAATGGATTCTTCTTATATCCTTCAGCTAACATGGGGTTGAAATAGATTATATCTTGATCTGAATCTTCCGCTTTAATTTTTAAATCAAATTGAATGGATAGTGGAAAATCAAATTGTTGTAAAGAATCAATTTTAATGTTAGAAAAATTAAATGATTGAGAAAATCCCTGAGTTACATGCTTGTTTACTTCTTCTTTACTCTTTTTTAAAAGTTTATCTCTTAAAGTCATACTACTAAACTTACCGAGTGTATTATTATATTGACCTGAAATAGTTCCACCACTATCATTCTTGAGTAAAACACTAGTAAAATTAGCGTCTGAAATAGAATTCGTTATAAAATCGACTGATTCTGGATTTTGCTGTATAACTCTGGCTTGTCCATTATAACAATCTGGAGCCAACATAGCAAATCCTAAATAGGGTCTTGAAGCATCCAAATAATAAAAATTCCCGCCAATTTTTGTTCTTGTTATAACGTAGTTGTATTGAGTTAACAGTGCAATACGTTCATCTATTTTGCCATTATCTGTAGTACTCAATATTATTGGAACAGCTTCAACACCTGCCTTCCTTAACATTGCACATAATAATAGATTAACATCTCCAACACTCCCTACTTTCGTTTGGAAAGTTTTTCTTAGAGTTTGCGTCAACCACTTATTATCATAATCATTACAACTAAAATTGTCTCTAATATAAGTAAATATATTCTTGGCCTTTTGAATTGGATCTATATGACTTAACATATCCAAATCATCTTTCATCCATTCATTTGGCTCATTTATTGTTTTAGCAAAAAACTCATCCTGCAATAAATCATAGGTGGTTGAATTCCAATCTTTGATAACTTGTTTACGATTAGTTTCGGAATAATTAATTGACCTTAAATGAAACTGAATTCTAGTAAGATGATTAAAAGAAGTGAATGTGTAATTTTCAGCTTTAAATGCAGGAACGTTTTCAATGGCCCAGGTATTTACTACATCTTCACCAGATAAATTGACATACTCAGGCAAATCTGAAGGATTTTTAGATGGGAACTTAATAACATAATTTTTAAACTTAGTAGATCCACTATTCACAGTAAACGGCAAATAACCTTTTTTAGTTATTAAATAATCAAATATTGGCGGGATTGAAACTGTATATTGGCTCCACAAAACTGGATTTTCACTTTGAAATGCCCAAGATTTTAATCTTGAATAATAGGGTGATTTAATTGTGTATTCAAAATCTATTATACAGCCTTCAGTTAAAGCAGGAAATGTGAATTTTTTATTCGTAATTGAACTACTTTCTTTTTCAGTTAGCAAATCTTTCTGACTGAGCTTTACCTCATTTACTTTTCCGTTTTCCAAATAGTAAGTAGCTGCTCGAAAATCTGATAACATTTCAGTTGAGGAAGAATTTCCACCTGAATACAATGCTATTTGAATTGTAGCATCATCAAATCCGGTTCTTTTTTTAATTAGCATTCGTTGACGACGCTTAAATACTAAGCTAAAATCGCCATCATTATTACCGATAAAATCTGAACTTCCAACCTCAAAGAGCACTACCACGCTGGTAGACGAATCTAACAAAATAGATTGTATAGAAAAATCTTCTGGTTTTACTACACCAAACTTGGGAATTGATTTAGTTTGGGAAAAAGACACAACAAAGCTCATAGTGAGCATTAAAGTTACTAAGGATTTCATTTTAGGATATTTGATAAAAAAACAGGGCTAAACTATATTAATTTAGATTTTAAAAAAAATATAAATTAATCTTCATCAAATTTTTCATACCAAGTAGTAAGTGCAATTTTTACAAGATTATTGGTTACCAATAAAGGTCATTCTTTTTAGGAGAAAATCTTCTGAGGATATTTGAACTTTGAGATGTATATTGAAAAAAACTGCATTATTTTAATTTACATGTTTTTACTAAGACTATTAAACTATAAGATTAAGTGCAACGTAGCATTAATGGTCATTGGACTTATGTATATTTCCAAAGCCAATGCATGGGTTTATCCAGAACATAGGCGCATCAGTATATTAGCTATCCAGCAGTTAAGTCAAACACAGCAACAATTGCTTCATCAAATTTGGCAAGAAATTCGAAAAGGCAACGAATCAAGATTAAGCGAACAAGTCTTTAATCTTGTTCAAACTAAACCGGTAAAACAAATCGATTTTGCAGCATGGTCTGCCATAGCTGGGGATCACAGTTGTTCGCCATCAACGATGCTAGAAACTATTTTAAAAACTGATTGGATATTAAAAGTAGCTACTGTTGGAGATGAATTAGAGCAAAGCTTTTCTAACGTAAAAAATAATTCGCAGCTCATCAATACCCTCAGAAAATCTGATATGCAATTAATGCGTGCAGATAATGCATATGTTACGCGAGCAGGTGCAAATAGTGTACATTTTTTATTGCCCCGCCAATCAGTGAATATGACAAGCCAAGCATATTTAATGGATTGTATTGCGCCAGGCGCACCATTAAATGCAATGGGGGCATATGCCTATTACCATCAACAGGCATTAGCAAAAGCTAGGCTATACGCTTCACAACCCAAAGACTATGCAAATAAAAATCAATTATTAATGGGAGCTTTGGCGGATGAAGCTTTTGCTATCCATTTTTTACAAGATGCCTTTGCAGCAGGCCATATAGCTGGATCTTGGGGAAATGCATCTCAACAAAAAGGAACACATGATTATTACAATGAACATGGATTGGCGGTTGACAGTTGGGATGGGAAAAAACAGGTCGTATTTGGAGATGCCTATCTAAAAAAAGAAGACGCAACATTAACTGCAAAAACAGTAGCTAGTAGTTTAGCACAATTACTAGAATCGATGACTTTAAGCGATTCGCCTCAACCTATTCAAGCTAGTTCCTCGGCAGACACTTTTAATATTTGCAATAATGTATTCATGCCAACTCAACAGTATGATATAACAAGGATTAATGAAATTTTTCAAACTACGCTGATACCTGGACTAGTAAACGGCAACGGGGCACTCCCCCGATTTAGAGCAGAAATTGGCAGTTTCATTGGTGTTTCCGCAGCACTCATTGGCAACAGTTTAGCCGGAGGATTTGCCCAAGACCAAAAAACAATTGGTGGCATGGCAGGCATAGAAGGAAATATTCGATTTGGGATTGGATTAAACGGTGTTTTAAATCAATCAGGAGATGGCTTAGCATTTATTCAATTGGGTTGGAGACAAGATGGTGCATCTAGCAATAATATCATTAATAGCAATCCATCTGTATTGGCTTCAAATTCAATCACGTCGGCTATTACTGCAAGAGCAGGTTTTAATTTTCGTATCCGCATGCCATTTTATTTAATACCAGGCGATTTATTATTGGCTATCCCAGCATTGCTATTTACTTCGCCTAAAACATTAAGTAAAATGGGGGTTGCTGCAGTGAATGGCGGATTGGTGCCATGGCAGTCGGTGATTAGTACTAAAATAGGCAGATTCCAAATGGTATTAGGCAGAGAAGTAGGGGTTACACTGTATGGATTAAGAACTCCGCGAGATTATATACTCGTGCCAACTGCGAATAGCTCTGTTGCAGTAGAGTATCGATCTACTAAATTAGAATTCCCATTCTTAGAATATAGGCCTTCGAGAAAATTTTCACAAGACCAATCATCCAGTATACTCATACAATTAAGTGCTGGAGTAGATATGCCCTATAAAGCAAAATCTATATTCCCAATAGGCGAACCAACGCCAGAACTAAAACCCATTTGGTTCTCGAGCATTAGAATCTTATTTAATTGGCGGCATTATTTATAAAAGGAATCATCACTGAATAAAACCAGCTTATTTTATATTCATTATTTTTGTAGATTATGAAAAAGCTGACTTCGGTAATTGTGCTAGTGTATTTTGCATTGCTTTGTATTAATTGTAAGGCTTCATCAGATAGTTTATTGATAAAACAATTGTTGGAGAGTATTTCAAATGATCAAGCAAAAGAAAACGATAAAGATTTTTTTGAAGGAATGTTCCCCACCTTTAGAGAATGGGGCGCATCTCCAGTGAATAGACAGCCCGACAACAATGTATATTTTACCGCAATCACCAACTTTACGCTTAAGCAACTACTCCCTAAAATGGCTCCCCATCAACAGGTATTGATAGATGGTATGATTAAAAAGGGAGTAAAATGTTATCCAAACTTTTTAAATAAAAAACCAGGCGGTTTATACGAATTTTTCCCGGCGGATAATACGTTTATGCCCAATAGTCTCTTTCTTAAATACTTTAAAAACCAATTAAGTTCAGGTGAAGATGCAGATGATTGTGTAATGGTATTCATGACACAGGATCATCCTGATAGTACTTTAGAAAGATTTCATCGTAAACTGATCAATGCTGCTAATTTATCAAGAAAACGAGCCGACAATACTTTTAAAAAATATAGAGATATTCCCGCCTATTCTACTTTTTTAGGCCCGAAAATGAAAATAGATTTTGATTTTTGTGTTCAAACCAATGTGATGTATTATTTACTTGGGCAGAAAAAGAAATTTGAAAAACAAGACGAAGCAACGCTAACACTTTTACTCGAAAATGTACGTAATAGAGATTATATTTTTCATCCAGCCTATATTTCTCCATGGTATGCTAGTTCTTCTTTATTGATTTATCATATTGCACGATTACTAGACGCATATGAGATTCCAGCATTTAATCCTTATAAAGGCCAACTAATTGATGATGCTAAACACTTATTAAATCAGCCTTCGAATATTATGGAGAAAATTATACTCTCCACTTCCATTTTAAGGCTTGGAGGAAAATTAGAGGAACCACTTATTGTAAAAGATCTGGAAACCTTTGAAAAAAGCAACCATCAATCATTCCCATTTTTTCAGGCAAGAGGATCAGGACTTATGCCAAATACCTTAAAACGATTATATTCAATTCAAGGTCCTGCATTTTACTTTAATTTTTTGTGCCCTTCCTATAACAAAACGTTGTTACTAGAATATCTGGTTGAGCAGAAAAGAGGGTGATTCAAAAAATAAACTCATTATCTCCTTCATTTATTTACCCAATAATCAAGCACGGTTACTTTATCTAAAATATTAGGTAGTAGTTTGGTGAAAGCCACATGAATAGGATGAACTAAATAATCGTCACGGTCTTTCTCGCTAGAAAAGGTTAAAACAAAACAATGCGTTAACCCCTGATTCAACTTTTCAGGACTATTATTTACACCCCATTCATAACTTTTGATGGTCTTGATTTGATTGGGTAACTCGCCAAAAGCTTTAATGGCGATTTCGATAGAATCTTTACTGGCATTAGCTTTCCATCCAAATAAAACTACGTGACGGAGTTCTTGTTCAGCTCTTAGTTGCTTTGCCATTCTGATTGAATTTTTTAAAGAATTAATATTTTTCCAATCACTATGTGTAGTAATGATAAATCGGGGATTCGGAAATTTACGCTGAACCTTCAAAAGTGTATTGTCGTATTCTATTTTATTGCCATCTCCTAAATAACCTAGATTTTCATCTTTAGCTCCTTTGATTAAACAACCTCCTAACAAAATTTTTTCTTTAGGAAACCAGATGACAATATTGTCTTGCGTATGTCCTTCACCTGGATAAAAGGTTTCAAATTGATATTGATCTACAACAAATGAAGTGTCTTTAGACATTAAGAATTGGGCTCTTTTCGCATTGTTCTTTTTGCTTAATTCATCCGTTAATTGGGTGGTATAAGTTTTAATTCCCAATTGCTTATAATATTCCAACCCAGCTGTTTTATCGCTATGCCAATGGGTAGCAAAAGCCATGATGACTTTTTTATTATGTCTGTTTTGTATACTATCTAATAGCGGCTGAAATTGAGTGGTATCCCAAGGCGTATCAAATAAGACCACTCCTTTTTTAGTAACTAAATAAACGCCATTAGCGCGAACTTTAGAATCCTGATAGGTATTATAAGTAGTATAGACGTAGAAGTTGCCAGACAAGTGTTCAATCAATAATTTTTTGTCTGCTTGTGCTGAAGCTTTTCCAAAAAAGAAACTTAGTGAGTAGAAAAATATTAGTTTGTATTTCATCTGAACAACGTGAATATTTATTTTGATTTAACCGCCCTAATTAATTTTTCATTCCGCTTATCCGCTCTTGCATTTTGAAGGGAAATTACCGCCCATATAGCTGCTGGAATCCATCCAATTAACGTAATCTGTAAAATGAAACAGATAATTGCAGTAAAAATTCTACCCCTTAAAAAGAAGGAGAGCGCTGGGAAGAATATGGCGATGAGGGTCATGGAAACGATTATGTACTAAATATAACAATTATTGATAGAAAATAACCGCCGAACTACCATCCAACTTTATCTGATTCCCTTCTATACTAGACATATGGCTAATAGAAGCTGCTTTCCAATTTCCTGCAGGAAGCGTTAATGTTTTTGGTGTTTGTGCTCCATTAAAGCCTACCCATATTTTTTTCCACTTATCCCCTACAGCGGCTCCATTTAAGGTATAAGCTATAATCCCCTCGGGTAAATTATTTTGAAACACCAAATGATTGGCTATTTGATTTGCTGATGTCATTCTAAAAGCAGGATGTGCTCTTCTTATTTTAATAAGCGACTGTATATATTGATTGGTCGCTAAATTTTTTGTTTTCAAATTCCAATTGATTGCATTTATACTATCCCCTTTATCAAAAGAATTTTCTACCCCAAACTTGGTTCTTAAAAATTCTGAACCAGCAGTTAAAAACGGCGTACCCTGCGATGTTAATACAATAGCATAAGCTAGTTGGTGCATTTTAATTCGATCCGTTTCAGAAGCCTCTTTATACGAGAGTGCAATCTTATCCCATAAAATATTATTGTCGTGACAATCTGCATAATTAATTAAACTTGCCGGAGTAGACGTGTAAGGGGCTTTTGAATAATTAACTTTAGCATAGTTTATTTGCGGATGTTTACCTGCGGCAACTATTCCAAATTTTACAGACTCAGTGTTTTCAATTTTACCTGTAGCAAAACCTCGATCATCAATATTAAAAACACTCCCTTTTATCCCATCTCGCATATCATCACTAAAAACAGCAATACCATTGAGTAAGCTTGCATTGGCTTTGAGAGCTCTTTTAGCGTCGGGCAGTGGGGATCCACCAGCTGTCCAACCCTCCCCATACAAAACTATCGAAGGCTTTATTTTGCGAAGTGTGTCTGCAATTAAATTCATGGTTTCAATATCATGTATTCCCATTAAGTCGAAACGAAAACCATCAATATGGTATTCCTTCACCCAATACAAAACGCTTTCTAACATAAACTTCTGGAACATCGCTTTGTCGCTAGCCGTTTCATTACCACAGGCACTGGCATCAGAAAAAGTTCCATCAGCACGTTTCCTATAATAATAGTCAGGAGCTAAAATATTAAAATTTGAATTAGCAGTTAGCGCAGTATGATTGTATACCACATCCATTATTATTCTCAAACCATTGCTGTGCATGGTTTTGACAAGTTCCTTTAATTCTTTAATTCGCTGTTTGCCATCTGCCGGATTAGAACTGTATGATCCTTCAGGAATATTATAATTCACTGGATCATATCCCCAATTGTATTGATTGGGCTTAGTTTCATCCACAGAGTTATAATCATAAAAAGGCAATAAGTGAATATGGGTAACACCCAATTCTTTCAAATGTGAAAGCCCTGTTGAGCTGCCAGAACTGTTTTTGGTTCCCAATTCTGTAAGTCCGCTAAATTTACCCTTGTTTTTGATACCGCTGTTAGCATGTATACTCGCGTCTCTTATATGTAATTCATATATAACCGCATCAGTTTGATGATTCTTTGCAGAAAAATTGGGCGATTGATCTTGATCCCAACCAATTGGATTGGTTTCCTTTAAGTCAACTACTTGCGCCCTGAAACCATTGGTGCCACAGGCTTTTGCGTATGGGTCAATTATTTCAGCACTCCAACTATTATTTAGCAATACCTGAAAAGTATAATATTGGTCTTTTACGTTTTGGGGGATTGTTATTGTCCAAACACCGTTAGCCGCTTTTTCCATTTGCACGGTGCGATCAGAAACGCCGCCTAAATCGGTTTTATAGAAATTAATTCTAGCCGCAACCGCTGTAGGAGACCAAATTTTAAAAGTTGATTGTTTTGGCGTGTATGTGAGACCTAAATCATTACCCTTGTACACGGAATATTTAGCAGTATGATCTTGGGCAACTAGGTTAGTTACATTGATTAAGAGGAAGAAGAGGAATACGTTTTGTTGGAGCATAAGATTCTTATTGCATTAAGATACAAAAAATCTACTCTTAATTCCCCAACTTCATTCTAAAATCAAATGATTGAGATGTTTTTAAATCAAAAAACTTTCTAGTTGCAGAAGGTACAATATAACTATTGGCTTTTAATATTCTTGAAAAAGCCATTTTAAAGGCAGGTATCAGAAACTTTAATGCTCCATTACTAGCGTAAATTGACAATGAAATGATGTTACCGTTGTCTCTACTAAGGTTATATAATATCTCATCATCTTTAGTAGGCAAGTCTGATAATTCCTTGTCAGACAAATAGGCATTATACTCTTGTTCAAAATCACTTTTACAAATTTCAATTACTTTTTTCCTTAATAGCTCATTCCATTGTTCATAGGATAAGGTAATTGGATCACTTATGCTTTTTTCTACTTCCCCTTTATTTTTTTGAATCAACTTCTCATACTCTGCAGTAGC
>ERZ795056.3068-NODE-3068-length-18076-cov-4.888907_pt1 | contig 18076 bp, 15 predicted proteins | sample MGYA00375140_ERZ795056 | MGnify/ENA primary metagenome ERZ795056 (study PRJEB30185, sample SAMN05720227) | activated sludge metagenome | isolation source: Anaerobic digester | place: USA | collected 2015-03-09 ... | reverse complement strand
AGGGGCCTCGGGCCCTCGCCGGGGTCGACCTCGACGTCCCCGAGGCCTGCCGCTTCGCGCTTCTGGGTGCCAATGGCGCCGGCAAGTCGACGCTCGTGCGCATCCTGTGCACGCTGTCGCGCCAAGACTCGGGACGCGTCGCGATCGCGGGGCGGCCGATCTCGGGCGGCTCGCAGGCTATCCGCGCCCTGATAGGCGTGGCGCTCCAGGATACCCAGCTAGACCCAGCCGAGAGCGCGCGCCGGCAGCTAGCGTTTCAGGGCCGACTGTACGGCTTCGACGCGGCCCGGGCCGCCGGGCGGGCAGAAGAACTGCTAGCGCGGTTCGGGCTGGAGCTTGTCGCCGATCGAAAGGCAGCCGAGCTGTCCGGCGGCAACAAGCGGCGCCTACACGTGGCGCTGGCCCTCGTCCACCGGCCCCGCGTCCTCTTTTTGGACGAGCCGTCGGTCGGGATGGATCCCGAGAGCCGCGCGGCGTTCTGGGCGGAGATGCGCAGGCTGAACGCCGAGGAGGGCGCGTGCGTCTTCTTCACGACGCAGTATCTAGAAGAGGCGGAGAAGCACGGCGACGAGCTGGCGGTACTGGACTCAGGCCTGGTGGCGTACCGGGGCACGGTGGACGGCTTCGCGGCGGCGCACGCCGGCCCCGGCGGGGACCTCGAGGCGGGCTACCTGAATTTTATCGAGTCGCGGCGCCGAGGCGCGTTATCGGAGAAGGAGGCCGTCGGTGCGTAATCCCGGAACGCTTATAGTCGGACGGGCGCTCAGGCGGCTCGTTTCCAATCCGGCGCCGCTACTGTCCGGCCTGGGCATGAGCGCGTTCTTCCTATTCGTCTACGACGCGGCGATAGGCGGCATCGGCTTCCTACCTGAATTCGGCGGTGCGGGGTATATGGCCTTCCTGCTACCCATGGGCGTCATATCGCTCTTGTTCGGGTCGTCGGCGGGCTCGGCCCAGGCTCTGAGCCGGGATATCGGCTCCGGCTATTTTATGCGGCTGGCGCTGGCGCCCGTACCGAGGTCGGCCTTCGTGCTCGCGGCAATCCTGGCCGATGCGGCGGGCATCTTCGTGTCGTCGCTTATCGTGCTGGGCCTGGGCGCGCTGCTCGGGGCGCCGCTCCTGGGAGGGGCCGTCGGCGTGTTCGGAACCGCGGCTCTAGCCACGCTGTTCGGCGCCGGGATATCCGCGGCCTCGGCTGCCGCGGTGATGCGGACGGGCAAGGTGGAGCTGGCGGGGACGATAGGCTCGGCCGTCTTCATGCTGCTGTTCCTCGCCCCGACCTTCGTGCCGCGGGAGCTGATGGGCGCTCGCTGGCTCCAGGTCGTCTCGGCGTGGAACCCGCTCAGCTACCTGATGGAGGCGATGCGGGTCATGGTATCGGGCCTGGGAGAGCCGAGTTCGGTACCTATCGCGTTCGCCGTCGCGGCGGTGGCCGGGCTCGGCGGCACGGCGGCCGCGTGCCTCTCCGTCAGGAAGGTGCTGAACTAGGGCTGGAGGCGACGAGTCGGAGGATGGGCGCCGTGGTTCAGGCCGCGAACGCGCTAACGGTTGGCTTCAATCCTGGCCGCGAGCATCGCTATGAGGCGCTCCGCCCGCGCCTTCTGCTCGGCCAGCGAGTCGAGCCAAGCGTCGAAGGCGGTCAGCGCTTCCTCGCCTGGGCGCGGCGTGTTGAGGACGTCCTTGAGTCCGGTCGAGCGGCCCCGGTCGAGTTCCGTCGCCATGCGCAGTATCGCCATGACGCTGTAGCCGGCGAGCAGAAGGGATCGAACCACCCGCAGCCGGCCTATCTGGTCCGGCCCGTAGACCCGATGTCCGGTGCGCGGGTCCTTGACCGACGCTACGAGGCGGTTGCGCTCCCAGTTCCGGATCTGGCCCGGCGTCGCGCCTACGGCCGCCGCGGCCTCTCGGGGGCCGAGCCGCCCCTCGTCGCCCGCGGCGGGGGCCGCTCCCGCCGCCCAGCGCTCCAGGAAGGCGGCCGCGCTCTCGGCGCGCGCTAGCTCGGCGTCCACGAGGGCCGCGTGGATGCGGGCGTCGGCTACGGCCCCGGTCAGGTCTCCCGTCGCGGCGCGACGAACGAGCGCCAGCGCGGATTCTCGTATGGGCCTTCCGGGCCACATGCCGTGCATCGCTAGCCGTGCGAATAGCATCTGGTCGATATGCTCGGCCGTCCAGCGCCTGTAGCCGTTGGCGGCGCGCTCTGGCTCCGCGAGAAAACCCCAGGCGACGTAGAGCCTGACCGTATTCTCGTGCGTTCCCGCCGCCCTGGCGACGTCCACCGTACGGAACGAGCCTCTCGTCGCCATGCGCCTTCCGTTACGCCCGAAGGTACTTCTGCTCGCCCATGCCGAGGAGGCCCTCGGCGTCGACCTTGACCGAGCCGTCGGGCGAGCGCAGCGTGCCCGAGAAGGTACCGAACGGCCCGTGGTAGTCGACCGAGGCGAAGAGCAGGTTGATCCGCAGGTCGTTCTTGCGCTCGGGTACGAAGACCAGGTCGACGAGGCCCTCGGTGTCCTGCACGTGCCAGGGGTTGTCGACGCCGTTCGGCCTGGTCACCTTGATGGGCGGCAGCGGGTAGACGCGGCTGTTGACCCAGAGCACGTTCTCGTTGTAGCGCTCCTGGTCGCGGACCTGGTTGTCGGTCAGGTTGAAGCCGACCCTCCGGCCCTTGCCCGCCAGCCCGAAGCCGGTAACCCAGTCATAGCGCATACCGTAGGGGTAGTAGCCCTTATGGTCGTCCATGACGCCCATACATTCGGGCGAGTCGAACTCGACATGCTCGCCGCCGGTCTCGAACCAGCCGCGCATCGGCATGAGTACCTTGGTCGAGTACATGGCCCGGTTCAGGCCGAGCGGCAGGCAGACCGACGACGGGGCCGACTGCCTTGAGTTGTACGCGAAGGTAAAGCTACCCGCGTAGGCCGGACCCCGAGAGGACCGGGCGCGGCTGGCCTCGACCGTGATCGACCCGCCGGACAGGTCGAACGAGAAGCCGAGCGCGCCGTGGCGGTCACGGTACGAGACTCGCCTGCCATCGAGCACGGGGCCGAGGCCGAAGCGCCTGAGCGGAATGACTCTCCGGCTCTCGATGGTCCTGCCGCCGTCCCGGTCCCACGATACGAATTGTATCAGACCGAAGCTCTTGGCCTCGTACAGCGCCGCGAGGAAGAAGCGGCGCCCATCGCCGAACTGGAACGCGACCCACTCCTTGCAGCGGGCGTCCTTGGTCCAGCGCGGGATGGGGTAGTGGTACGGCCTCCGCACGTCGAGCATGTTGACGAGGGCCGGCGGCGCGTTGAAGCAGCCGTAGACGAATTCTCCGTCGCGGACCACGCTCGGGGGCGGGTCGGTCAGATCCCTGGCGTAGGGCGGCCGAGCCTCGTCGCGGGAGTCCGCGGCCATCAGATGCCGCCGCCCTGGTAGAGTCTGTACAGGGCCTGCGTGCCTAAGTCGCCGAAGCCCTTCTCCTGCATGCGCTCGAAGAGGCTCTCGGCGAGCGCCAGGAGCGGCAGCTCGAGGCCCATCGCTTTGGCGGAGTCGAGGGCGATCCGCAGGTCCTTAAGGAAGTGCTTCGAATAGAATCCGGGCTTGAAGTCGCCGTCGAGCATGCGCGGCGCCATGCCGACGAGCTGCCAGCTCTGGGCCGCCCCGCCGCCGATGCTGTCAAGCACCCGGCGCGGGTCGAGGCCCGCGTTCCGGGCGTAGGTCATCGATTCGACAGCGCCGATGAGCGACGCTGCCACCGATATCTGGTTGGCCATCTTGGTATGCTGGCCGGCGCCGGGCCCGCCCTGTAGCACGGCGGTCTTGCCGACCACGTCGAAGAACGGCTTGACCGCCGAGAACGTAGCCTCGTCGCCGCCGACCATGATCGATAGCGTGGCGTTGCGCGCGCCCGTGTCGCCGCCGGATACCGGGGCATCGATCGCGGACCTGCCGGAAGCCGCCGCGGCGGCCGAAATGCGCGCCGCGAGAGCGGGGTCGCTCGTCGTGAAGTCGACGAGGACGGCGCCGGGCGCCGAGGCGGCTATGATGCCGCCCGAGCCGAGGTAGACCTGCTCGACGTCCGACGGATAGCCGAGCATCGTGAAGACGACCGACGCGCCCTTGACGGCCTCGGCCGGCGACTCGGCCCAGAGCGCTCCGGCCGACAAGAGCGGGTCGGCCTTGGACTTGGTCCGGTTATAGACGCGTACCGTCGCGCCGGCCCTGAGCAGGTGGCCGGCCATGCTGGCGCCCATGACGCCGGTGCCGATGAACGCTATGGTGGTGCCTGAAACGTGCATGAATCCCTCCGAGATAACGCGCGGCGCGACCGCGGCCTTACGCGAATTTATAGCCGAAGGCTCTGAGCATGCCGATGCGCTCGGCCTTGTCCGCGGGGCCCTCGACACCGGCTGGCGACGAGCCGTCGATGACGCCAAGCAATCCTGAGCCCTGGGCCGTTCTGGCAACGACGGCCTGGACGGGATTGGCCGTGGCGCAGAATATGCGGCAGACCTCCTGGCAAGCTTTGACCCGGTCCAGGACGTTGATCGGATAGGCCCCGGCACCGAGCACCAGGTAGAAGGTGTGGCCCGCGCCGGTCGCGAGCGCGCAGGCCGTCGCGTCCCTGACGAGCCCCTCGTCGTTACCCGCGGTCCTGACCAGGCAAGGCCCTGAGGCCTCATTGAAGGCTAGCCCGTACCTGGCCCCCGGGACCGAGGTGGCCATGATTTCAGCAATATCTTCGACCGTCTTGATGAAGTGCGACTGACCAACGATGATGTTAGCGCCGTCCGTCCACGAGAGTTGGACGGCCTCGATCCTCGTCTCCATATGCGTCCTCCGGCCAGCCAGTCTATCCGCTTAGCGCTTTAGCCGCAAGCTCGGGTTTGCGCGAGCTTTTCACCGATTTTACACAAAAGCTATTGAAATGTGTACCAGGAGGTAACATATTACACAGCAACTGTGTAATATGTGGAAGGACTATGACAATGCTCGATACGACGAGAGAGAGGATCCTGGAGGCGGCGACGGCGATCATACGCGAGCGCGGCCCTGAGGGGCTGACGGTCGAGGCTGCAGCCGACCGCGCCGGCGTAAGCCGTAAGACCGTATACAACCATTTCGATGGCAAGTACGCGCTGATAGACGTGGCCGCGGCCGCGTGGATGGACGGCCTGCTCGCCGATCTGGGGGTTATAGCCGCAGACGCGTCGCTACCCTTCGTCACCAAGCTCAACGCCATCGTCGAGCGCGCCTACGCCGAACTCAAGAATCAGCGACGCGCCGGAGCGGCCGGCTCGATGGCCGCCAGCCTGGACCTGCCGGGGTTCAGGGCCGACCTCCAGGCTCGGCTCCACGACTTCATCGCGGGCATCGTGCAGGACGCCATCGACGAGGGGCTCGTGCGAGACGACTTCGACGCGCGCCGGCTGACCTACGTGATCATCAACATCGTCTCGGGCCTGGCGGTACTAGCCGGCATCGAGGACGAGCCGTTCACGCGCGTCGACATCCTGACCGATTCGCTTAAGGCTCTGGTCGGCGGTATCCTGACGCCTACCGGAGCCGAGGCCATGCGCGGCTCGCCGCTGCTCGGATAGGGGGCGACGATGGAAGCGAATAGCCGCGCGCGCCGCGGTCCGGCCATCATGACGCTCCGCTGGCTCGTGCCATTGGCGCTCGTCGCCGGGGCTACGGCGTTCTGGCTCATATCGTCCGGCCAGGAGCCGGAGCGGCCCGAGGCGCCGCCGGTACCGGTCCGCGTCATGCGTCCCGCCTACGGCGACCTGGTCAAGACGCTCAAGCTGAATGCCCACGTCGAGTCCGAGACGATGGTCACCGTGGTCCCGCTCGTCTCGGGCATCCTGCAGGAGCTGCCGGTCGAGGTCGGGCAGACGGTGGCCGCCGGGCAGGTCGTGGCCAGGATAGACGCGCAACGCTTCGAGCTACAGCTCAAGCAGGCCGAGGCGGCCTACCTGTCGGCCAAGTCGTCGTACGAGCGCGTCGGTCAGCTCTACCGCGCCAACGCCGCGACCCAGCAGAGCTACGAGCAGGCCAAGGGCCAGTACGAGGCCTACTCGTCCCAGTACGAGCTGGCCCGCATCCAGCTCGACTACGCGAGCGTCAAGAGCCCGATAGCCGGCGTGGTGCTCGTCAAGCACCTGAGCGCCGGCAGCATAGCGGCGCCCGAGCGCCCTCTCGTGACGATAGGCGACCTGGGCGACCTGGTCGTGCGGGCCCGCGTGCCGGAGCGCTACTACGAGTCCTTCGGCTCCATGCGCGAGTCCATGCGCATAGCGATACGGCGCGAGGGCGGCGACGAGTACCCCGGCGTCATCCGCAGCGTCAGCCCCTTCGTGTCCGCCGAGACGAAGAACTTCGAGGTCGTCGTGTCGATAGGCGGCTCGCCAGAGCTACTCCGGCCGGGCATGTTCGTATCGGTCGTGTTCGAGCTGGCCCGGTGGCCTGGCGTCCATACCCTGCCCTACGAGGCGCTGTCCGGCGACGGACGGCTCTGGTGGGTTGACGACGGCCTGGCCAGGAGCCTGCCCTTCGCGCCGGACGCGGCGTCGGACGCAGCGTTCGCGGTGCCCCGGGAATGGGCGGCTCGCGACGTGATCGTCGAGGGCCAGTACTTCGCGAGCGAGGGCTCGCCGGTGACCGTGGTGGCGCCACAGGAAGCCGACCGATGATACTGTCCGATTTCTCCGTCAAGCACCCCGCCGTCGTCACGATCCTGCTGGCTGGCCTGGTGGTATTCGGCCTGATCGCCGGCTCGTCGCTGAACTCCGAGATGATACCGCCGGTCGGCCTGCCGATCGCGACCGTGCTGACGGTCTATCCCGGCGCCGGCGCCAAGGACGTGGAGCGGGACATCACCAGGAAGATCGAGAACCAGCTATCCAGCCTGGCCGGCGTCACCGAAATGTCGTCGTCAAGCGCTGACTCGTACTCGACGGTATCCCTCGAGTTCCGCGCCGATGTCGATGTCGGTTCCAAACTGCCGCAGATCCGCGAGCTACTGAACGGCATCGCGAACGACCTGCCGAGCGGCATCGAGGGGGCGCCCGTGGTTTTCATCGCCGAGGCGAGCGGCTTCCTGCCGGTCTTCTCGGTCCGGGTGCGGGGGGACATGGACGCCGAGCGCCTGACCGACTACCTGGAGACGAGGCTGAGCCCGGCCCTGGCGCGCATCCCCGGAGTGTCCAAGATTAACCTCGTCGGAGGTTCCAGGCGCGAGGCGAGGATCACGCTGAACGCGACCGAGCTCGAGTCGCGCGGCCTGTCGGCCCTGCAGATCTACGAAGCGTTGCGCTACAACAACCTGAACGTGCCCGCCGGCAACGCGAGCTACCGGTCCCGCGAGCTGTCCTTCACCACCGACGGATCGTTCTCCGACCTGGACGACCTCCGGAACCTGACGGTCGGCTTCGGGGACGGGTCGTACATCTTCCTCAAGGACGTCGCGGCGATCACCCTGGAGCCTGAGCCCCGCGATATCCGCGTACGCTCCGGCGGCGACGACTACGTGATGGTCGACGTGATGAAGCGCGACGAGGGCGATACGCTGGAGATCTCCACGCGGGCCAGGGCGGTGCTCGACGAGATCGGGCGCGAGTCTGGCGGCACAATACGGTACGCGGTGATCAGCGACCAGAGCGAGATCACCTCGCGCTCGCTCGGCACCGTCGTCGAGACGGCTCTGACCGGCCTGGCCTTGACCATCCTCGTGATCGTGCTCGTGCTGCACGATATACGCGCGACGATCATCATCAGCCTGTCCATTCCCCTGTCGATCCTGTTCGCGATCCTCGGCCTGTACGGCACCGGGCGCTCGCTCAACCTGCTGTCGCTGTCGGGCATGACCGTCGCGATCGGCATGATAGTCGACAACTCCATCGTCGTCCTGGAGAATACCTACCAGAAGTTCAAGAAGTCGGGCGATCGCCGGCTGGCGGCGATGACCGGCGCCAGCGAGGTCGGCGGCGCCGTGTTGGCGTCGACGACGACGAGCGTCTGCGTGTTCGCGCCGCTCCTGTTCCTGACCGGCATCATCGGCATCATCATGAACGACCTGTCCCTGGCCATCGTCTTCGCTCTGGCGGCCTCGGCTCTGGTATCGGTCATCGTCGTGCCGTGGCTGGCGTCGCTCATCTTGAAGCGCGAGGATCAGATGCGCCGGCCCAAGGCCCTCAAGGCCGTAGAGGCGGCGATCGACCGGGCCTTCGACCGGCTCGAGCGCGCATATCGGCGGCTGCTCGTCGCGGCGCTGGGCAACAAGGTGTTCACCCTGTCCTCGGCCGTCGCGCTGCTCGTCGCCAGCGCCCTGCTCCTGACCGTGCTCAAGATCAGCTTCCTTCCGCCGACCGATACCGGCGAGTTCGAGCTCCATATCGAGACGCCGGCGGGCTATTCGCTCGAGCGCACGATGGCCAAGGTCGACGAGCTGGATGCGCTGGTCGCGTCCCTCGTGCCGGAGATCGAGGCGTCGGTCTATTACGTCGGCGCTACCGGGGCCATCTCGATGACCGGCACGCCGAACCGCGCCTTCGGACGCATCCGGCTCGTGCCGAGCGAGGCCAGGGAGCGTACCGTCCAGGAAATCCTCCCCCTGGTGCAGGACGCCTTGTCGAGGAGCCTGCCCGACTGCGACGCGACGGTGCTGAACGGTGGCTTCGACTCGCTACTCGCCCTGGGCACCGGCGGCCAGGGCTTTCAGATGGAGGTGTACGGCACCGACCTGGACGCCGTCACCGAGACGGCCAGGCTGGCCCGCGACCTCCTGGCCCGCGACCCCGACGTGTTCAAGACGGACCTGTCGGTGCGCATGGACGCCCAGCAGCTGTACGCCGAGCTGAGCCAGTCCTACATGGGCGCGCTCGGCGTGACGCCGTACGAGGCCGGCGTCACGAGCCGCATCCTGTTCGGGGGCATGGACGCCGGCACGCTGCGCGTCGGCGGCGACGACTACCCGATCCGCGTGATCTCCGACGTGGCTTCCGAGCGCATCGACGACGACACGCTGAACCGCCTGTCGATACGCACCCAGGACGGCCGCCTCGTCAGCTTCGCCGCGTTCTCCACCGTCGAGTCTCGGCCGGCCCTGTCCAGGATAGACCGCAAGGACCGTAATTTCTCCGTCGAGGTGCGCGGCTACCTGCGCAGCGAGGACCAGGCCGGCGTCAGCTCCAGGATGGAGGCCGCGATGTCCGGCCTGTCGCTGCCCTACGGCGTCAAGTACCGGACGACCGGCACCAGCGAGCTCATAGGCGAGTCGCTCGGCAGCCTTGCGCTGGCTCTGGCCATCGCGGTGTTCCTGGTCTACTCGGTCATGGTCATCCAGTTCGAGCGCTTCATGCAGCCGCTCATCATCATGGCCTCGATACCGTTCTGCCTGATCGGGGTCGTGCTGGGCCTCTACCTGTTCGGCTCGTCCATGTCGATCATCGCGATGCTCGCGGTCATAGCGCTCGGAGGCACCGTCGTGAACAACGCCATCGTCATGGTCGACTACATCAACCAGCTCAGGCGGGACTACGGCCTGGAGCTGCGGGAAGCTATTCTGCAGGGCTGCGCCAACCGTCTCAGGCCCATCCTGATGACCGCCCTGACCACGCTGTTCGGCGTGCTGCCGATGGCCCTGGCCCACGGCAACGGCTCCGAGGTCTACGCGCCGCTCGGCCAGGCCATCTTCGGCGGGCTCCTGTCTTCGACCGTCATCACCCTCGTCATCATACCCGTACTATACGAGAGCCTCGAACGGGGCTCCCGCTTCATCCAATCGGCGGCCACGGCCGCGACGGAGCTCGAGATCAATGAGTAATCTAGCGACAACGCGCCGGATCGCGGCGCTCATCATCATCGCGGTGGCGGCCGGCCTGGCCGCGTCGTGCTCGGCGGTTTTCCGCTCGTCGATCCAGGGTTCGATCATCGACCTGGAGGACTGGGACGACGGGACGACGACCGGCGTGGCCGACGCCAAGCTATTCCTCTATACCGACGACAAGGCCCGCGACGCCGACTACGCTTCCTTCGTCGACGGCGACGAGTCCACCCTGCCCGACGGCTCGGCGCGAACCGAGCGCGGGTACTTCCAGAGCACCGTTACCGACGCCGACGGCGGCTACGACTTCACCGGCTTCATCTGGGAGTCCCTGTTCCCGAAATACGGCAAGACCGCCGACCGCGACGAGGTGTTTTTCCTGATCTATCACCCCGATTACGGCCTCTGGAAGAACCCGACCCCGCTCTACGTCGTCTCCGACGTGACCAACCGGCTCGACTACATCAAGATCGAGGACCTCTGGAACGAGGGGCGGCTCGCGGGGACGGTGCTGGACTGGAAGGACGACAAGGGACTCGGCGGTGTGACGGTCAACTTCTACGTTGCCGAGTCCTGGGCCTATGACGCCTCCGGCGGCTTCACGGACATCGTCTATCCCACGGCTCCGACCGCGACGACGAGCTCCGACGCCGACGGCGCCTGGGTCGCGACCGTGCGCTTCCCGATGAGGCCCGACCGCGCGACGCACGCGACCCATAATAACGCGCCGGTCAGGATCACCTACGTATTGACGAACTACCGATGCAACGACGATGAGGGCTCCACCTCGTTCACGAACGGCACCGCCGTCATGCTTGGCGCCGACCTCGACCGCGACGGCAAGACGGCGGCCCAGGGCGACTATGAGGACGCCTACGTCCAGGCCACGCTCGAGTACGACGCGGACGAGGGCGAGGCCGTCCTCGGCGCAGCGCCGACCGTGACGATGTAGCGCTGGCGCTTCAGCGCGACGGTGGCCGGACGTGTCGTTGATGACACCGACGGTATTACCGGAATCAACGGCGTCACCGTCGAGTTGACCGTTAAGGATCGAGAGTACTCGGCCGACAGCGCTCCGGTCGATACGACCGCGAGCACTGAGAACGGCCGTTTCGACCTGGGTACGATTGTCTGGGAGATAGGCGATGGGTCAGGCAGTACGGATTGGAAGGTCGGCGAGGTCGATGTGACGATGACGGCGACCGGCGCGACGCTTGTCTCAGGAAAGCTGGATACTCTTAAGCCGGACACGCAGCGCAACGTGACGCTCCGGGTAACGACGCCATGACCCTGACGAAGCGGGTGATGGTATCCGTCATCGGGCTATTGGCCTGGGCCGCGTCGACGGCGACGGCGCAATCCGTGTCGCAGGAGAGCGGCCTCGAGGCGCCCGCGTCCGCGACGTCCCCGGCCGATCCGTTCGCGACCGGCTACGAGGCGGCGGTCTCGGCGTACCGGGCGGCGATAGACTTCTCTGCGCCGTTCGAGCCGGTCGTCGATCTGCCCGCCACGGGGGCCGTGGCCGGTGACGGCCTTACGCCCTGGTCGCTCGACGAGCTACTGGCGTTGGCCGCCGGGCGAAATCCCGGGCTGCGGGCGCTCGCCGAGGCCGAGGCGGCGGCCGCGGCGGACCTGGCGGGCGCGAGGGCGAGGCGCCTGCCGACCCTCAGGGCGGAGACCTCCGGCACGTATATCGGAAACCCCATGGGGCCTATCGCGCTGACCGCCGGCCAGCTCGGCGCGTTCCAGGGCGTCTCGATACCGCCCGAGGACGTGATCATCTACAAGGGGATGGAGAGCTACAACTATGATTTTGCGCTGATAGGGGAGGTGCCGCTGTACACCTGGGGCAAAATAGCCATCGGGGTGGACCTGGCCCGGGCGGGCCTGGACGCCGCTGGCCTGCAGCGGCGCAAGGCCGAGCGCGAGCTGGCCGCCAGGATGCGGGGCGACTGGGACGCGCTGGCCTGCCTGCGGGCGGCCGACGAGATGCTCGGCCTACAGGCTACGATCGGGCGACGCCTCGTCGAACTGGCCGAGGCGAGCGCTGAGGCCGGCTTCATGACCCGGGCCGACTTGGCCGGCGCGCGCATCAAGCTCAAGGAGATTGACATAGCCAGAGTGCGTCTCGACGAGCGTAGGGACAAATTGCTCGCCGAACTCGCGTCGATGGCTGGCCTCGACGCTCTATCGAAGGATGACCTGGAGATGACTCCGCCGATCGCCGGCTCGCCGCGCTGGACCGAGGCGGAAGCTGGCGCGCTGGCCCTCGGGAACAGCTACGACCTGGCCTTGCTCGAGGCGCAGCTCGTGGCCAGGCGCGGCCTGCGCGACCTGGCCGAGGCCGAGGCGAAGGGCCGGCCAGACATCGGCCTGCGCGTGGAGCTGTCGTACGGCGGCTCGCGCCTGCCCTTCGTCGAGAAGGACTGGTTCGGGCAGGACGACTATCAGTTGACCTTCAGCGTGGGCACCTCGGGCAATATCTTTGGGAACGCGGTCAAGGAGGGCGAGGCCGCCAAGGCTCGGGCCTTGCTGGCCGAAGCCGCCGCGCAGCGGGCCGACGCCGAGCGGGCCATCCGGTCCTTTGTGCGCGATACCTGGCTGGGCATGGAGCTGGGCCGCGCCCGGCTCGAGTACGCGGCGCTCAGGCAGGAGGGCTGGGCGGCCGACCTGGCGCAGAAGCGGGCGGCCCTGCGGGCCGGAGGCGGCTCGGAGTCGGAGTACCTGACCGGCATGATCGAGGCGCTCGGCTCGCTGGCCGAGGCCTACGGCACGCTGGCCGAGTACCGCGGCGCCCTTGTGTCGCTCGATGCGCTCGCGGGCTCGCCGTCGCCTGCGGCGCCGGCGACCGCTCCGATGGAAGCGCCGACGGCGCCGTGACCGAGTGGCGGTGTCCGACGGCCTCCGGGACGCGGCTTACTTGAAGAGGCGCGTCACCTCGACGGCCTTGGACCAGCGCTCGAGCAGGCGATCGCGCGTCTCGGCTGCCATCTCGGGCATGAAGTCGCGCTTGCGGCGCCAGTTGCGCTCCAGCTCGTCCAGCCCGGACCAGTAGCCTACCCTGAGGCCTGCCAGGTAGGCGGCGCCGAGCGCGGTAACCTCGCCCACCTCCGGCAGGATGACCGGCTTGTCGAGCACGTCGGCCTGGAACTGCATGAGGAAGCTGTTGGCGCTGGCGCCGCCGTCCGCCTTGATGAACGGTATCGAGGCGCCAGCGTCGCGCTCCATCGCGTCGAGCAGGTCGCGCGACTGGTAGGCTACCGACTCGAGGGCTGCCCGCACGAAGTGGGCCTTGGTCGTGCCGCGGGTGACGCCGAGCGCGGCGCCGCGGGCCTCGGCGTCCCAGTACGGCGCGCCCATGCCGACGAAGGCCGGCACGAGGACGACGCCGCCGGTGTCCTTGACCAGCCGCGCCAGCCGCTCGCTCTCGGCGGAGTCGGATAGGAGGCGCATCTCGTCGCGTAGCCATTGGATCACCGCCCCGCCTATGAACACGGAACCCTCGAGCGCGTAGGTATAGCCCTTGCCCAGGTCCCAGGCTATCGTCGTGAGCAGGTTGTGCCTCGACTCGACCGGCTCGGAGCCGGTGTTCATCAGCGCGAAGCAACCGGTGCCGTAGGTGTTCTTGCTGGCGCCGACCTGGAAACAGGCGTGCCCGAATAGCGCGGCCTGCTGGTCGCCGGCGCAGCCGCAGACCGGTATCTCGCAGCCGAAGAGATCCTTGCGCGTGTAGCCGAAGTCGGCCGAGCTCGGCAGCACCTCGGGCAGGATGGCCTCGGGGATCTTGAGCATCATTAGGATCTCCTGGTCCCAACGGCCCTCGCGGATGTTGAACAGCATGGTGCGGCTGGCGTTCGTGGCGTCGGTCGCGTGCCTGCCGGTCAGGTTGTAGATCAGCCAGGAGTCGACGGTGCCGAACGCCAGCTCGCCGCGCTCGGCCCGGTCGCGTAGGCCCGGTATCTGGTCGAACAGCCAGACGAGCTTGGTCCCGGAGAAGTACGGGTCGAGGATCAGCCCGGTGCGCGCCTTGATCTCGGGCTCGAAGCCGAGGGCCTTGAGCTCCTGGCAGATCCTGGACGAGCGCCGGCATTGCCAGACGATGGCGTTGTGCACGGGCTTACCGGTCTTACGGTCCCAGATCAGCGTAGTCTCTCGCTGGTTGGTGATACCGATCGCGGCGATCTGCGACGGCGTGATCTGCGCCTCGTCGATGGCGCCGACCGCCGCGTCGTACTGGCTCTGCCAGATGTCGAAGGGGTCGTGCTCCACCCAGCCGGGCTTCGGGTAGATCTGGTTGAAGGCTATCTGTTTCATGCCTATGACGACGCCGGTCTGGTTGAAGACGATGGCGCGAGAGCTCGTGGTGCCCTGGTCCAGCGCGAGGATGTACTTGTCGTTGTGCTGCATCGAACCGCTCCGCTTGGGGATGGAATGGCATCAGTATAGGGCCGTTCGCCGGCTTTGTAAAACGCGCCGAGCCCGAGCGCCGCTCAGGCCGGCCGCGACGGCTGGTAAGCGGCGCGCCCGTGGGGCGCGGGCCCCGACGTAGCTCGGGGCCTTGCCGAAGACGGCCAAATAGTCGATATTTACCCGGCGGACGAGTCCCGGGCGGGATCGTCCGCTCCGCCGATTTGATCCGTATTGCGGGCGGCTCGTAGCGAAAACCATCGCGGCGAGGATACAGCTAAAAGAGGAGATTTCCCCATGTCAGACAAGCGCAAGCTCTTTACCTCGGAGTCCGTGGGCGAGGGCCACCCGGACAAGCTATGCGACCAGGTCTCGGACGCGGTGCTCGACGCCTGCCTCCGCGACGACTCGGAGAGCCATGTGGCCTGCGAGTGCTTCGCGACGACCGGCATGGTGCTGGTCGGCGGCGAGATAACCACCGACACGTACGTGGACATCCAGACCCTCGTCCGCGACGTGGTCAAGGAGATCGGGTACACCGATCCCGACTACGGCATCGACTACGAGTCGATGGCCATCCTCAACACGATCCACTCGCAGAGCCAGGATATCAACCAGGGCGTGGTCGGCCACGGCCTCAAGGAATACGAGGGCCAGCAGGGAGCGGGCGACCAGGGCATGATGTTCGGCTTCGCCTGCGACGAGACGCCGGAGCTGATGCCGGCGCCTATCATGTACGCCCACAAGCTGCTGCTCGAGGCGACCGCGTTGCGGAAGTCCAAGGCGATACCGTGGCTCCGGCCGGACGCCAAGAGCCAGGTGACGCTCGAATACGACGGCCACAAGCCGATCAGAGCGGAAGCCATCGTCATTTCGCACCAGCACGACCCGGACGTGTCCTACGAGACGATCCGCGAGGCCGTGATCGAGCGTATCGTGCGGCCGGTGCTCGGCCCGACGGGTCTGCTCGACGACAAGACGAAGTTCTACGTGAACCCGACGGGCCGCTTCGTCGTCGGCGGCCCGATGGGCGACTCCGGCCTGACCGGCCGCAAGATCATCGTCGACACCTACGGCGGCATGGGCCGCCACGGAGGCGGCGCGTTCTCCGGCAAGGACCCGTCCAAGGTGGATCGCTCGGCCGCGTACATGGCCCGTTACGTGGCCAAAAACGTGGTCGCCGCGGGCCTCGCCTCGCGCTGCGAGGTGCAGCTCGCCTACGCCATCGGCGTGCCTTTCCCGGTGTCGGTGATGCTCGAGACCTTCGGCACGGCCAAGGCCGACGAGGAGGCCATCGTCGCCGCGGTGCGGAAGACCTTCGACCTGTCGCCCGCCGGCATCGTGAGCGGCCTTGGCCTCAAGGCGCCGATCTACCGGAGGACGGCCGCTTACGGCCACTTCGGCCGCGACGGCTTTCCCTGGGAGCGGACCGACAAGGTCGAGGCGCTCAAGGCCGCGCTGCGCTGAGACCAGGCCCAGGTCGGCTCGGACTTCAGCGTCGTCGGACTCGAGGGCGTAGCAGCCCTCGCTTGACGGGTAACGGACTTGCCTGGCCGTCAGTGCCCGGCCGCGCGCAGCACGTCTCCGAGGACGCCCGCGGCCGTGACGAGGGCGCCCGCGCCATAGCCGCGCACGACGAGGGGCACCGGGTCGTAGTAGCGGGTATGGAACGCGAGCGCGTTCTCCCCGTCGCGGACGGAGCGTAGCGGGTGGCCGGGCCCAGCCTCGACGACGCCGACCGAGGCGCGCCCGCCGGCTATCGACCCGGCGTAGCGCAGGACGGCGCCGCGCCCGGAGGCCGATCGGGTCAGCGCGGCGACGCCTTCGTCGAGCTCGGGCAGTCGGGCGACGAACTCGTCCCGCGCCATCGCGAGGTACTCGGGCGGGATCAGGCCGGCGCGCTCGACGTCCTCGGGCTCGAGCGCCATGCCGGCCTCGCGGGCCAGGAGCAGCGTCTTGCGGGCCACGTCGGCGCCCGACAGGTCGTCGCGCGGGTCGGGCTCGGTAAAGCCGCGGGCCATCGCCTCGCGAACGGCGGCCGAGAAGAGCTGGCCGTCCTCGAGGCGGCCGAACAGGAAGGATAGCGAGCCTGACAGCACGCCCGTGAAGTCGAGCAGCGAGTCGCCGGCCATGAACAGCCTGCGCAGGTTGTCGACGACGGGGAGGCCGGCGCCGACGGTCGCCTCGTACAGGTACTGCCGGCCACGCCGCCGCGCCTCGCGCGCCAGGTTCCGATAGTGCTCGAGCGGCCCCGCGTTGCCGCGCTTATTTGCCGTCACCACGTCGAAGCCCGCCGCGAAGAAGCCCGGATAGGCGCGCGGCGTCTCGTCGCTCGCGGTGCAGTCGACGAGTACCGGTCCGGGCAGGGACGGGCCGAGCGCCATGAGCGCGGAGGGGTCTGTCGGCTCGGACGCGGCCGCCAGGGCCTCGCGCCAGCGGGCCAGGTCGATCCCGTCCGGGGCGACGACCATGCGCCTCGAGTTGGCTATCGCGACGACGCGCGGCTCGACGCCGCGCGCGGCGAGCGCATCGGCTCGTTCGGCTATCAGGTCGATCAAGGCGCCGCCGACGGTGCCGCAGCCGAGCAGGGCCAGGCTGGCTATCGTCACCGGAGCCTCGGCCCGCGGATCCGACTCTCCGGCGCGTATGGTCTGTCGTTCCATCTATCCCCCCGCCCCATCTTGACGCCGAGCGGCTCGGAGAGCAAGACCGGTACGAGTATAGCGATCGGGCCGCCTCCGCTATCCAGGCGGATAAGCTCGAAGTCGGCTCGCACCCGCGCCGAGCCGACGGGAATGGCCGTGCGGTACAGCCGTTCGCGGGCCAGGCCAAGGTCGAGTGGCGGCTGGCCAGAAGCGACGATACAGTCGCCTCCCGGTACGCGCGTGCCGAGTGTCGGGTAGTCTGGCACCTCGTCGGCGGCCCGGCCGGCGAATGCGTCGCGCCCGGTGCCGAGTATCATGAGCCGGGCCTCGGAGCCGGCGGCCTCGCCCGGCGCCAGGGAGCGGCCTGAGACCAGGACGTCGCTTAGCCGTTCGGCGCGTATCGTCAGCCCGGCGTTCATGGATGCGTGTACGTACTCCCGGGTAATCGGCGTCCTGGCCGAGCCGTCGGGGAAGGCGCCTGCCTTACGCGCCTCGCTCGGCGCTAGGCCATAGCAGCGCCTGAAGGCTCGGGAGAAGCCGTCCGGCGACTCGAAGCGGTAGTCGAGTGCCAGCTCGAGGATGGACCGGTCGCCAGAGACGAGCTCTCGCGCCGCTTCCGCGACGCGCCTGCGCATCAGGTAGTCGTAGGGTCCGTGGCCGGTCAGCTCGGTGAAGACCCGCACGAAGTGGAAGATCGAGTAGCAGGCGGCGCTCGCCAGCGCGGCCACGTCGAGGTCGTCGCGTAGCCGCTCCTCGACGAGGTCCAGGGCTCGGCCGACCGACGCGAGGCGCCTGTCGGCGTCAGTCAATGCGCCTCTCCGTCGGGGGTCTCGGGCGCTAGTGGCGTCCACATCTCTATGATCGAGCCCGGATCCTCGAGGCTCGAGAAGCGGGAATCGTAGCGCTGGAGCCCCCATCGTCGCTCGATCGCCCGTCCGTAGCGGCCGACGACCTCGGCCGAGACGCGATCCTCCCAGCCCGGCTCCATCTCCGCGCAGCGCATCGAGAGCACGGCGTAGTCTCTGGCTGGCAACGACTTGACCACGAGCTCGACCGGGGCGTCGAGCGGCCGCTCCGCCTCGGCGCCTATGAACACCTCGTAGTCGCCGGTCGCCGCGCTGGCCGGATGCATGATGTGGGCCTCGAACCAGGCCGGATCGCCCGGCGGCAGGGCGGCCACGGGATGGTCGGCCAGGTAGGCCATCAGGCGCTTCCA
>ERZ795056.3064-NODE-3064-length-18082-cov-7.981195_pt1 | contig 18082 bp, 8 predicted proteins | sample MGYA00375140_ERZ795056 | MGnify/ENA primary metagenome ERZ795056 (study PRJEB30185, sample SAMN05720227) | activated sludge metagenome | isolation source: Anaerobic digester | place: USA | collected 2015-03-09 ... | reverse complement strand
CCCGTGGGTCCACCACGAAGTTGCGCCCGGAGATCTTCGAGATTGCCTGGATCACCGCACCGATCTCGGCATTCACGAAGTTGAGGGACACCGTCTCGCCGGTGCCCGCCTCGTTGGCCATGGCCGGTGCAGCCGGCAGGGCGAGGGGCAGAGTGACGGTGGTGGCGAGACAGGCGGCGAGAAGCCGGCGGGCGAACCCCGGGTTGCAGCGGGCGTGTTTCATTGGCTGGGAACGGGTTGGACCTGAAAGCCGGCGGGAAGGCCGTTGGGAGCGGGGCGTGGGCCCGAGTCCGGTGCTTCGGTATTGTTTTCGGTGAAGGAGGGAGGCTGCAGCTGGGGCAACTGGGTGACGCCGGCCGGCAGGGGGCTGGTGCCGGGCGCCGCGCCGGCGCTGCCCCGCTCGGTGAGACGGACGGTCTGGCGGGCGCCGCCGGTGGTGATCTCGATGCTCTCGGCCAGCACCCGGGCGAGACGCACGCCGGTCTGGAACTCCTGGCCTTCCACGATGCCCTGCTGCGGGCCGCCATCAACGGTAATCACGGCCCAGCCCGGGCGACCACCACTGCCTGTTACCACTGCTTGCAGGGCATAGCGTCCGGGGCCGGAGGCCACCGCAGCGGCAGGGCCTGCACCCTGGGCATTGCCCATCAGATGCCGGCTGGCAATGGCCTGGGCGGCGGCCTGCGGATCGCTGGGGCTGGCTACCGGCAGGGCCGGGGGGCGCGGCGCACTGAAGCGCCAGAACAGATCGGCTCCCACCCAGGCCGTGACGGACAGGGCTACACCCCAGGCAAGCGCTGGGCCGATGCGCATGGCGGGCTGCCAGTTGAGGCGGGTTGGGTCGAAACGGTCGGGGAGCTTCATCGGGGGCACGGCACAAAAGGCCGTCAATCTTAGCCGGCCTGTGTTACGGGCGAAAGCTCCGTTTTGTCGCGGCGTGTTTGCGTGCCCCGCCGACAGCAAGCGAATCGCTTTAGCCCTGGGGACGCGTGCCGCTGAAAACCTTGTTCCCGGCCCCATGGGCAGTGCCACACCTGAGTCAGGTTGTTCCAGCGCGGTGGGTCGCGAGGGTTGTCGGGATCGCTGCCCGCCAGCCCAGGGCTTCCACCACCCGGGCGAAGTCTCCGTCGAGGGGGGCGAGCAGATCCAGGGGCAGGCCGGTGACGGGGTGGACCAGCTGCATCCGGGCGCACGCCAGCAGCATGCGCTGGCAGCCGAAGAGCGCCTGGAACAGGCGGTTGTGGCGCCCCTTGCCGAAGATCGCATCGCCGATGACCGGATGGGCGATGTGCTTGAGGTGGCGGCGAATCTGGTGGCGGCGTCCGGTCTGGGGGCTCAGCTCGAGGAGGGCGTAGCGGCTGGTCGGATAACGGTCGACGGCATGGGGGAGTTCGCAGGTGGCCAGGCGGCGGAAGTCGGTGATGGCGTCCTGGGCGTCGTCGGCGCGGTGGCTGCCAACCCATTCAGCGTCGTCCCGGCGGCGGGTGAGGGCATGGTTGATGCGCCCATGCTCGGCAGGGTGGCCGCGCACTATGGCCAGATAGGTCTTGTTCACTTCCTGGCGTTCAAACTGGCCGCCCAGATGGCGCGCGCTGTCCTTGTCCAGGGCAAAGACCAGCACGCCGGAGGTGCCCCGATCAAGCCGGTGAGCGGGGTGCACGTGACGACCAAGCTGGTCGCGCAGCAGTTGCACCGCAAAGCGGGTCTCGTGACGATCCAGCTCGCTACGGTGAACCAGCAGGCCGGAGGGCTTGTGGATGACGACCACGTGGTCGTCCTGATAGAGGATGGGCAGCATGCGCGGGAGGATACCGCTCCCGGTGCCTACCAGCCCGATTCCCGCACGATGACGGCGAAGGCGGCCTTCAGGTAGCGACCGATCAGGGATTCCCCCGCGCCGTGCACCACCACGTGTCCGCGGAGGGATGGCAGGCCGGGGGGCGGAGGCTCGGCCACCTCCAGTGTCACCCGGAAGACTGCCCGCTCCGGAATCAGGCGTTGTTCATGCTGGCGTACCAGGATGGCGCCGCCGTGGGTGCTGGCCAGGGCACCGTCCGCCAGACTGTGGGCCGCGTCGCGATCGACGGCGCTGACGCGCAGGGCAAGCACGGGTTGCCCGGGGGCGTCGGGGTAGAAGTGCCCCCGATCACCCACGCGGATGCGCTCCAGATCCTGTTCTTCCAGGTAGGTTTCGACACGCCAGCGGGCCGGGTCGGCAATCAGGGCGAGGCGGGTCGACTTGCCGACCCAGTCACCGGGACGGAGGTCGGGCTGGGGGTCGAGCCAGATTCCGTCAAAGGGTGCCCGTGGGGCGAGGTGCGCCTGCTCGGCGGCGATCCCTTCCTGCTCCTCGGCAATTCGGCGGGCTTCCTCCCGCAGCAGGGGAAGGTCGGCGTGCTTATCGGGGATGACGGCGGCCATTTCGATCTGGCGTGTCAGGCCGGCGGCCCGGGCGGCGGCGATCCGCGCCCGGGCGTCGAGCTCGGGCGCTTCAAGGGTGAGCAGGGGTGTGCCGGCGCTGACGGGGGTGCCGTGGGCGGGCAGGCTGCTGGCCAGGCGGGCTGGGGCCGGGCTGTAGAGGGTCAGGCTCCGTTCGGGTTTGAGCATGCCCTGTCCTTCAATCAGGAAGCCGACAGGTAGCAGACCCACTATCAGTAGGGTGCCAGCTGCGCCGAGCCACAGCTTCCCGCGATGGCGGAGACGGATCGCGGGCCAGCGCTTGCGCCATTCGCTGAATTCGGACTTGAGGGGCATGAGGATGAACCAGGCGATCTCCACGGCAAACAGGAACAGGCCGAGGAGCTTGAAGAACAGGTGATAGACCAGCAGCGCGATGCCCAGAAAGAGCACCAGACGATAGATCCAGGTGATCCAGGCGAAGGTGATCATGAAGCGCTCGCGGCCGGCCGGAAGGGCCTCCGGGCGCTCTTCCCTCAGATCGAACAGGATCTCCCGCAGTCGCCACCGGGCCAGGGCAAAGGCGCGGGCGTGCAAGTTGGGGATGTCCAGCCAGTCGGAAAGCAGGAAGTAGCCGTCGAAGCGCAGGAAGGGGCTGGCGTTGATGGCGAGGGTGGTGATCCAGGTGGTGGTGGCGAGCAGGAAGGCGGCGCTGCGGGCGGTGCCATCGGGCAGCAGGGCCCAGGCCAGGGTGGCCCAGGCGGCAATGGTCAGTTCTGTGAGGACGCCGGCGGCGCCCACCTTGAGCCGATCCTGGCGCCGGGGCAGTTTCCAGGCGTCATTGACATCGGTATAGGCGACGGGCCACAGGACGAGAAAGGCGACCCCCATGGCGGGAACGCGACAGCCCAGGCGTTTGGCAGTGAGGGCATGGCCAAACTCGTGGAGGATCTTCACCCCCAGCAGCACGGCCAGGTAGGCCTTGGCGCCGTTCCAGTCCAGGCTGCCCACCAGGGTGTGGCGGAAATGTTCCCACTGGCGAGATACACCCAGGACGCCCAGCACCAGGGCCAGCAGGGTGAGGCGGACGAAGTGCCGGTTTAGCAGGGGGGCGACCAGCGGAGTAGCGCGTTCGAGCCAGGGGTCCGGTCGTCACAGGGGGACGCGGAAGAACAGATAGTGATGGAGCAGCCAGGCCCATGGGGAGTGGTGCCGGGCCCTCTCGGCCTGGCATAGCCGGCGGGTATCCCCGGCGCTGGCACATTGCAGCAGCTCGCTGCGGCCCAGGAAGTCCAGCACGCCTTCGACGTCCTGGCTGTCCAGGTCCATGGGGGCGCTGGCGCTGGCCTCGGCGGCGATGCGTTCCGGGCTGCCGGCGTGCCAGTGGCTGAGAATCAGGAAGGTCGGCCAGTCGATGCGGAAGAAACGGTTGCAGGACGGGTCCTGGAGGGTCCAGGTGGGGGCTCCATCCGCGGCGGGGGGGCCGGGGTGGAGGCGCAGCTCTTCACGCAGGGCGGGCAGGCCCATGGGTTACATCCCGACAAACTGGCGGGCTGCCGCCAGGGGGCGCCGCAGCAGCCACCAGGCCAGGGGCGTGTAGCCACCGGAGACCTTGACCGTGCCCTTCAGGCCGATGCGGGGGCGTGCTGCGCCCTCGGCCAGATCGGCACGCAGGCGATAGGCGTAGCTGCCGTCCGGCCGTTGCACCGCCTCATGGGCGACATAGCGCAGGCGGGCGTCCACCGGGTCGAGGGGGGAGGTGTTGAGATATAGCCGGACGGGGGCGCCGGGTTCGAGGTTGATGGCGTCGCCCAGGGCCAGCCATGCTTCCAGTTCCTCGTCGCCTTCGGTGGCCAGGGTGGCCAGGCGCTCGCCGGTGACGACCGGCCGGCCTATCCATTCGGACGGAGCGTCCATCAGCACGATGCCGTCGGCGGTAGCCGTGAGGGTGGCGCGTTCGGTCTGCTGGCGCAGATAGGCGACTTCCGCCTCCTTCTCGCCGATGCTGCCCTGCACGGTGGCCAGGCGGCTCTTGCTGCGGGCGTCGAAGAGGGCCTGCTGCGCCTGCTGGCGGTACTCGGCCTGGGTGGTGGCGAGGGTCTGGGCTGCCACGGCCAGGCGCGCATCCAGCCCTGCCCGGTCGAGGGAGAACAGGGGGGTACCGGCCTTGACCCGCTGATTGGGCTCCACGTGAACCTGAGCCACGACCCCCTCCATCGGGGCACGCAGCACGTGGGGATGGGCGGGGACCAGCTCGCCGGGGGCGAGCACACTCAGACGCACCGGGAAGAGCAGCACAGCCGTGAGGGCCAGCAGATAGCGCAGGCCCTTGCGGGTGCGCAGGGCGGAGAGGGTGCCGGGCAGCTGCGCCGGTGACAGAGCCCGGATGTGGCTGCGCAGGTCGGTTGCCCGGCGCAGGGACTTTGCCAGGCGGCCGCCCAGGGTGTCGCGCGCCAAGGCGAGCCGTGCGTGATGCCATACCCCGCTCCATTCTCCGAGCAGGGTGATTTCGGCCTCCTGCCAGGGGTCGTCGCGGGCGAGCAGCAGGCCGCCAGAGTCGGGTTTGCCGATGGGGCCGAGGGGTAGCCACAGGCTGTGGGCTGGCAGCCAGTCTTCCCATTCGGCAGCCAGATCGGTGGGCAGCCCGCCAGGCTGAGGGAGGAAGGGTTGCCCGCCGGCCTGTTCATCGATCGCGGGACACAGACGTGTCAGCCACTGGACGAAGGGCGTGTGCCCGTCGGTCTGACTCAGGCCCGACAGGGTGCCGACCCCATCCCGCTGCCACCACAGGGCGGCCTGGCGGTAGGGGGCGAGCTGGAAGCTCTCGTTGGCGAGGATGAAGTCCAGCTCGGCCGGTGTGCGGGCCTCCCGCGCCCGCCGCCCCAGCAGGTGCAGGGTGGCCAGTCCGCCCAGGGCTGCCGCGTCGACGACGGCCAGGTCGTTGTCGTGCATGCTCAACCCGGCGATGCCGCCTTGCGGGCAGCGAGGGCGCGGGCCTGGGCAACCAGGCGATCACGCTCCGCCGACTGCCCGCTGGCACCTGCCATCCGCAGCTGCGCACTGAAGTTCGGGCGCGCCGCCGTTTCGGGGGCATCGTTTGCCGGGCCGAGTGCCCCGCTGCGGATCGCCCGCCCGTCTCCACCGACACGGATGCGGAAGGTGACCTCCACCTGGTTGCCGTTCTGGTCCCGGGCGATGACACGGATCTCCACGTCGCCGGTGAAGCCGGCGGGCGGTGTGCCGCGGAAGATGCCCATGCGGGGGTCGAACTGCAACCAGGCCGGCAGGGGGCTGCCGTTGCTGCGGGTGACCGTCAGGCTGATGATCGCGTCCTGCTGGGAGTGGGCGAAGGCATCGTTGGGAATCGGGACTTCGAACTGGCGGCCCTGTTCCTGGATCAGGGCATCGGGGATGCCGCGATTGACCAGGAGGTTGGCGCTGTTGTCGCCACCCGTGCTGTCCGAGCGCATTACCACAATGGGAAAGCCCTCGGAGCGGGTGCGGATGCCGAAGTCGCCCTGGGCTTCGTCGGCAAAGCGCCGCAGATCGGAGAGCTGCTGGTCGCCGATGGGGTCGTTGCGTACCGGGTCGTGGACGGCCAGGACGGCGGGGGTGGCCGGAGGCGTCACCGTGGGGGTGAGGTTGGGGCTGGGGGGCGGCGTGACGGGTGGAGCGGGGGGCGTTGCGATCACTGCCGGATCAATCACCGGCTGCTGCGGCCGGGGAGGGGGAACATCGGTGATGGTGATCTCGTCGCGGCTGGTGTCGTCGGCGAAGTTGCCGGCCAGGTCGGTGACGCGGGCCTGCACCGAGTGCGTACCCGGTGTCAGGGGGGCGTCGGCGGGCAGCTGCAGGGTCCAGCGGCCCTGCGTCAGGCTCAGGTGTCCGTCGCCGTCGGTGTAGGTGCGGCCATCGATTGTGATGCTCAGGCGCTCGCCCGGGCCCACCTGGGCCGTACCGCTGAGTATCGGCGTGATGCTGGTGGTGCTGAGCGGGTCCACAGTGGGCGCGATGGGGGCCTCGGTATCGAGGGTCACGGGGCGGGTGCTGACCGGGCCGCTCAGGTTGGCAACACTGTTGCTGACCCGGGCCAGGATGTTCCAGCTTTCGGTGTGGGCATCGGGGTCGGTGACGCTCCAGGCGGTGCCTGTGACGCTGGCACGGATCCAGGTCTGGCCGCCATCGACGGAGATCTCGACAAGCTCGTCGGGCCCGAGGGGCGCGCTCAGGCTGCCGGAGATACCGCGGCCGCCACTGCCGTCGGCGGTGGTGAAGTCGTTGTCAGAATCTCCGCTGTCCTTGTCCATGCGGTCGATGGAAACGGTCTGGGTGGGGGCGCTGGCCTCCTGCACGTCGGTGACGGTTACCGTCACGGTCTGGGTGGCCACGTTGCTGTCGCTGTCGGTCGCCCGGACTTCCACCACGTAGGTGTTGTTGGCAACACCATCACCTACGTCCTGAGGGGCCTCGTGGTCGGGGGCGCTCACGAAGCGCAGGGTGCCCGAGGCGTCGATCTGGAAGCGTGCCGCATCGCTGCCGGCGAGGCTCCAGTTGACCGCCTCGGTGGCGGCAAAGGTGGCGACCGGGGTGGTGTTCTCCGGGACGGACGTGGCACTGACCGTGGCGCCCTGGCCGCCCGAGGGCCCGCTGATCTGCGGGCCGCTGTCTGGCGGCGCGCTGACCGTGAGGCTGCGCGTGCCCAGGGTGCTGCTGGCGCTTCCGTCGCTGACCTGGAAAGCGAGGGTGCGCGGGGCCGTGGCCGGTGTGGCGGAGGTGTTGTCGTAGGTAACGGTGCGCAACGCCGATTGCCACTGGGCGAGGGTGGCGGTGGCGCCGGAAGAGGTGAGGGTAAGCACCCCGGTGCCACTGTTGTAGCTGGCGGTGATGTTGCCCATGGTGCTGCTGTCATTGGTGAAGGCGAGCACGTCCTGACCACTCTGGAAGTTGACGGTCAGGCTGACGGTGGCGCTGGACAGGGTGGTGTTGTCCACGTCGCCCACGGTGACGCCTGCATCTACGGGCACCGGGCTGGCGCCGGCGGCATATGCGGAGGTGCCGGCGGTGGTGGTGACTTCCGGTGGATCGTTCTCGGCGGCGACGACCAGGCTGAGGGTGGCGCTGTCGGTACGGGTGCCGCCGATGCCGGTGTTGCCGGCGTCGTCCACATCGATGCTCAGGATGACGTCGCCAGTGGCGTCGCTGGCGGTGAGGAAACTCAGGTTTCCGCCAGCGATGAAGCTGTTGATGTCGCTGGTGGTGCCGGTAAGGATGAGCGTGCTGGCGGTACCGCTGACGGTGACGCCAGCGCCGGAGACGGCGGCGAGGCTGCCGCTGGGGACCGACAGGGTGACATTGACCGCGGCGCTGCCAGCGTCCGGGTCGGTCAGGCTGAGGCCGGTGAGGGCACTGGCGAAATCCTCGGTGACATTGATGCTGGTGGGCGCGGTGATGCCCGGGCTGTCATTGGCGGCGGTGACGGTGACCGTGCGGGTGGCCGGGGTGCTGTTGTCGGTGCCGTCATTGACACTGAAACTGATCGTCCGGGTACTGGTGGCCGGGGTGTCCGAGGCGTTCGTGTAAACCACGCTGCGCAGGGCCGATTGCCACTGGGCGAGGGTGGCGGTGGCGCCGGAGGAGGTGAGGGCGAGCACCCCGGTGCCGCTGTTGTAGCTGGCGGTGATGTTGCCCATGGTGATGTCGTCATTGGTGAAGGCGAGCACATCTTCCGCACTCTGGAAGTTTCCGGTCAGGCTGACGGTTGCGCTGGACAGGGTTGTGTTGTCCGCATCCGCGAGGGTCAGCCCCGCATCGATGACCACGGGCGTGGAGGCGGTGTCGGCTCCTTCGACAAAGCTCGCCGAGCCGGCATCGGTGGTCAAGACGGGCGCCAGATTGGTGCCACCGCTGGTGCGGAAGTCCAGGGTGGTGTTGTCGGCGATGCCCGTGAAGGCGTTGCCGGCCTCGTCGATAACGGCAGCGCCATCCACCCGGATGTAGTAGAAGGCGCCGGCGTCCAGATCGGTGCCGGGGTTCAGTGTGAGGCTGTTGCCGGAGAACTGGATGCGGCCGAGAGCGCTGCCGTTTCCATCGGTCAGGGAGCCGAGTCCGGTACTGACGTTGTAGCTTTCCACCAGGCTGTCGTCGCTGCTGCGATAGAGGCTGACCGTGCCGGAGCCGGGCAGGACGTTGCGGTTGAAGGTGAGCGTGAGGTCGGCTCCGACAGCCACGCCGGTGGCGTTGTCGGCCGGGCTGCTGCTGGTGAGCAGCGGCGGTGTGGCGGCGACGATGGTCATGCTGCGCAGGGCATGCTGACCACTGACTTCGGCGTCGAGGGTGTAGCTGCCCGGCACGAGGCTGCCGGTGGCGGCGGTGCTCCAGGCGCCGGTGATGGCGTTGGCAACGACGCTGAAGGTGGCGACGGTGAGGTTGCCACTGTCTTTCACGACCAGGTTGACCGTGGCGCCCGGCGCGGCCGTGCCGTGGATGGACACCGTGTCGTCGCGGGTGATGAAGTCGGCAACGATCCCCGTGTCTTCGCTGATGCGCTCAATGGAGATGACGGCGCTCTTCACGTGGTTGATCGAGGCCGCGTCGGAGTAGGTGTTGCCCCCGTCATCGGTATGGGTGGCCGTGACGGTGATGGGGCCGGCGGCCAGGGCGGACAGGTCCAGGCTGGCCAGCGTCCAGCCGTTTGCGCTGACGGTGGCGGTGTCGTAGAGCGTGGTGGTGCCGTCGGTGATGGCCACGGTGATGGTCTTGCCGTCCGCAAGGCCGGTGGTGGTGCCGCCGAGCACCACGCTGTCGTCCTCGGTCGCGTCGAGGATGCCGTCGGGGGTGCCGTTCCAGTCGAGGGGAGCGCTCACGCTGACGGTGGGGGCCGTGCTGTCGATGACCAAGGGCCGCGCCGCGGTGGCGCTGTTGCCGGCCGGGTCGGTGGCAGTGGCGACGAGGCCCAGGATGCTGCCCGGGGGGTAGCTCTGGTTGGGCCCCGAGCCGCCGTTGGCGGTGGGGTTGCCGGTGTCCACGCGCCAAGTGCCGTCAGGCTGGACGATGGCGGTGTAGAGATAGGTGGGGCCGCCCGGAATGTTGTCCGGATCGATCTCGAGGGTGATGGTGCTGCCCGCGGCGAGGTCGGTGGTGCCGGTGATGACAGGTTGGCTGGTCGGGGTGCGGTTGCCAGAGGTGAGGGTAATCTCCGGCGGGGTGCGGTCCACGTTCAGGGTCTGGGTGTCGACGCCCTGGTTGCCCGCAGGGTCGGTGGCGGTGGCGCGCAGGGGCGTGTTGCCACCGAGCCCGCCGTCCGGGAGCGTGCCGCTGGTGGGGGTGAGGCTGCCAGTGTCCACCGACCAGCTGCCGTCGGGGGCCACGGTGGTCTGGTAGGTGAGGTCGTAGCTGCTGTTGTTGTCGGTGTCTATCTCGAGGGTCAGCAGGGTACCGGCCGGCATGCCGCCGGTGCTGCCGCTGATGACGGGCGTGGTGTCGCCGGTCAGGGCGGTGGGGCCCCCGGTGATATCCACCGTGCCGACGGTGTCGATGACCAGTTCCAGGGTGCTCAGGTCGGTACGGCTGTCGGGGCCGCTGCGGCTGACCGTGGTGGTGACGTGATAGCTGCCATCCGCCAGGGGCACGGTGGTCAGGGACCAGGTATTGCCCGTGATGTTCAGGTTGCCGTTGCCCAACGAGTAGGTGTTGCCGTTGATGAGCACGCTGAGGGTGTCACCCGGCAGGTTGGTCCAGGTGCCACTGACAGTTGCGGTGGCGCTGTTTGACAGCGTCGGAGTGACGGCTGGGATGTCCAGGGCGGTGACGGTGGTGCTGTTGCCGAAGGCATTGGTGGCGGTGGCGGTGATGCGGGCCCACGGGGTCAGGCCACCCGCGGGCAGGCTGCCGCTGGTTGGTGTTGCGCTGGCCGTGTCCACTGCCCAGGTGCCATCGCTTTGCACGGTGGCGGAGTAGGCGAGAGTGTTGGCGGTGCCGGAGTCGTTGTCCGGATCGACGGTGACCAGGATGGGGGCACCGGCAGGCAGGCTGCTGGTGCCGGTGATGACAGGGGTACGGCTGCTGGCCAGGGCGTCTGCGTTGATGGTGAGGTTGGGGGCTGCCGCCGCCACAGTGGTGTTGAATGCCTGGGTGGCGTTTGCATCTCCGTTGCCACGCCCGGTGCTGGTGCCGGTGGCAACGTTGCTGCCGACCTGGACGGTGATCTCGCCGCTGCTGTTGGCGGTGGGAGTGACGGCCAGCGTGTAGGTGTCGGCATCGATGGCCGTAAAGCTGCCCTTGCTGCCGTTGCCCACGGTGATGTCGTCGGTGGTGAAGCCGGTGACGCCCTCGGAGAACTGGAAGGTGAAGATGACCGGGCCGGCGGCGCTGCCGGGGGTGTCGTCGCTGATGCTCAGGGTCGGCGTCAGCAGGGACAGGGTGGGCAGGGCGACGTCGCTGATGGTGATGGCCGGGGACGCGGAGGTGTCCTGGGCCGATGCAGTGACCGTGAGCTGGCCGTTGAGCAGGCCCTGGATCTGGGGCTTGGTGACGTTCACCGTCCAGGTGCCGCTGGCGTAGCTGCCGGTGGCGGTGAAGTTGGCGCCGGTGCCGGCGTCGCCATCGTCCACTGTGAGGGTGACGGTGCCGGAGCCGGCGAGGGTGGTGGTGCCGGTGATGGCCAGACCGCTGCCGATCTCGTTGACGGTGATGACATTGTCACCGGCGATGGTGCCGATGGTGATCGCCGAGGTGACGGCGTTGGCCGCCACGTACTGGGTGATCTGGGCTGTGCCGACGATGTTCTTGGCGGCATCGGTGGCGGGGGCCGTGGTGGGGGCGACGCGGATGATGATGTTGCCCGACGCGCCCGACACCAGGTTGCCGCTGGTGGTGACGCTCCAGTCACCGCTGGCGTTGGTGGTGGTCGTCCAGGTACCCACCGTGGTGGTGTCGGTGTCGTTGCGGATGGTGACGGTCAGGCCGGTGTTCGCCAGTTCGCTGCCACCGTAGAGCACGCCGCCGTTCTTCTTGATCTCGCTGGGGTTGGTGATGAAGATCCGCGGGGCGATGGCGTCGTGGGTGTAGCTGGTGTTGGTGGTGCTGACGCTGGTGCCGCTGAGGGTGGCGGTGAGGGTCAGGGTGGTGCTGTCGAGGCTGCCGATGTCGCCGGTGCTGAGGGACCAGTTGCCGCTGCCGTCCACCGGGATGGCGGTGTAGTCGAAGCTGTTGCCGTTGGCGTCGGCGATGACCAGATGCACCGTGAAGCCGACTGCGGCCGTGCCGCTGATGGTCACGGCGTTGTCCTCGGTCATGTTGATGTAGGCGTCGGCGTTGTTGACCTGGGCGTTGGCGTCGGTCACCGCGGTGCTGGTGACGCTGCCGATGGTGATGGTGGGGGCGCTGATGGTGAGCACCTGGGTGTCCACGGCCTGGCTGTTGGCATCGGTGGCCCGCACGCCGGTGGCGCCGATGAAGCCGCCGGTCGGCACGGTGCCGGAGATGGGGGTGGCGCTGCCGGTATCGAGGATCCAGTTGCCGCTGCCATCCGGCGTGACCGAGTAGGTGACCGCGTCGGACAGGTCGCCGTCGTTGCCGGGGTCGAGTCGCACGATGACGTAACCGCCGGCGTTGGCGGAACTGCCGGTGAGGGTCGGGGTGGTGTCGTTGCCGCTGGCGGTGGCGCCGCCGGTGATGTCCACGCTGACCGTCGGGGGGGCGTTGCTGATGGTCAGTTCGCCAGTGCTGGTGTCGCTGACCGAGCCGCCACGGCTCACCGTGGCGACCACCTCGTAGGGCGTCGCGCTGGGTGAGAGGATGTCGGTGACGTTGACCGACCAGGCGTTGTTGGTGATGGTCGGTGTGTAGCTGATGCCGTTGACGGTGACCGACAGGGTGTCGCCCGCGACGTTCGTCCACGTGCCGCTGACCACCGGCGTGGTGTCGCTGGTGGTCTGGGTGTTGACCGTGGGCGGGTTGAGTTCAACAGCGCTTGCGGTGTTGCCGGCGGCGTCGGTGGCGCTGGCGGTGACCTTGCTGTAGCTGACCAGACCGCCGGCCGGCAGTGTGCCGGAGACGGGGGCGGTGGCCGCAAGGTCAAGGGACCACAGCCCACCGGCAGCGACGACCCGGTAGATCAGGTTGTTGGCCGTGCCGGCATCGTTGTCGGGGTCGATGCTGACGGTGATCAGGCTGCCGTCGGGCAGGTCGGTGGTGCCTTGCAGGGTAGGGGTGCCCGACAGGGCGGTGGCTGGTGAGGCGATGGTGATCTGGGGGGCCAGGGTGTCGAAGGCCTGGCTGGCGTTGCCGGCGGCAGTGGGCAGGTTGCCGATGAGGCTCCGGGCGGCATCGGTGGCCACGTCCACCTGGATGCTTCCGCTCGCGGTGTCCGTGGGCGGGGTGACCACCAGGGTGTAGGTGTCGGCATCCACCTGGGTGAACAGCCCCGTGCTGCCGCCACTGACGGTGATGTCGTCCACCGAGAAGCCGGTGACGCCTTCGGAGAACTGAAAGGTGAAGGTGACCGGGCCGTTGGCGATACCCGGGATGTTGTCGGTGATGTCGAGGCGGGTGGACGCGGCCACGGGGCTGCCGGCCGTCATTTCACTGGTGAAGGCGCCGAGGGCGGCAAAGGTCGCGTTCTTGTCGTAGGACGAGCCGACGCCGTTCAGGTCGCCATTGATCGGGCCGGGCTGGGTCTGGGTGAAGGATACGTAGCGGACCGGTGTGTCCTTGTTGAAGCCCGCAAGGCCCTCTGCGCCGCGTGGGCCATAGACGCCGCTGCGATCCATGGGGGAGGCTTTGGCAAGGACGGCGGCGATGTCGGCCAGCGGCACGCGCCAGCTGATGAACACGTCACGCTTGCCGTCTCCGGTGAGGTCGGTGGCGGTGCCGGTCGCCGGATTGACCGCGGAGAGCCCGTAGTGCGGATCGTTCAGGGCGGAAACGGCGTCAACCGAGTAGTTGGACGGACTGAAGGCATACACGCCGTTGTTTGGCAGCCAGCCTGTGGGCAGGGGCGAGGTGCTGGTGGTATTGGGCGACAGGTTGGCCCCGGTCCCCGGGTCGAGGAGGCGTACCGCCCGGGTGTTGTTGCGGCCATCGACCGACATGAAGAGGTCTACCCGGCCGTCGCCGTTGGCGTCCATGCCCACGATGGCGACACCGGAGAAATCGGTGTCGCTGGTGGGGTTGTCGATGCGCATGCGGAAATACAGGTAGTCGTCTGCGCTGCTGGCGGTACCGCTGTCGCTGTAGGCGGTGTACAGGGAGCCGTGGGTGGTGTCACCGATGATGTCGGTGTCGGCGGCGCCGGCCTGGCTGTCGGCGTCCGGGTCGCGCATGGTGCCGAACATGATGGCCGTCCATCCTGTAGCGCCGGAAAGGCTGATCGTGGCGAGCCGCGCGTCGTAGCCTTCAATGCCTTCGGTAGTCAGGAAGTTGCTGCTCTCGATCGAACCGGAGGCGTACTCCAGGGTCCAGTCTCCGCCCTGGGCGGAGGCGCCCGTGGTGTCGCTGGAGGCGGCCACATCGGCGCCGGTGGTGGTCGCGAGGAGGTCGGCAAAGGCCCGGCCCTGGCTGCCGGCCGCCACGTCGCAGCCGTAGAGCAGGATGTCTGCGCCGGCTTCGAGGTGCGTGCTCCAGCCGGCAACCTCGGGGTTGCGCTCGTTCAGGGTGTCGGTGTCGAGCGGCGTGTTGCCCAGCAGAACCAAGCCGTCGGCGCCGTGGGAGACCAGATGCAGGGCGGTGATCCCTGTCCGGCCCGCAAGGGCTGCGTTGATCTGGGCGAGGCCGTCGCGCTCCGGGTCCAGCAGGACCACTTCCACATCGGCCCGCACGTTGTTGGCCAGCTTCTGCCACTCCGGGGTGGAGGTGGTGATGAAGACGATCTCGGTTGCCGGCGGCGCGGAGGGGGCTGCGTCGGCGGTCGGCGTGCCGATATCCGTGCTGTCCCCGGGGCTGGCCGTAGCGGCGGCATCAACGGCGACTTGGGCGGCGGTGTCAATGGCGGCACCGTCGAACATCAGACGCGGTTCAAGAGCCAGGGGGCAAAGAGGCCTGCGCTTGATGGGGCGGCGGGAAAGGGGGAGGACGGACCGAGGCATGAGATGCGCTCCTGGCGGAATTCTTGGGGCGGACCCGCGTCAGCGGGCGGGCGGGGCAAGCAGCACGCGGCCACTCATGCCGGCAATCAGTTCGGGGAAGTGGCCGTCGATTACGGCAGCGACCGTGACGGACTGGCTGACCGGATCGATGCGCGCGCCGAGGCGGGTGATCCTTGCCGGGTAGCTCTGGCCGTTCTCATCGATGGCGACCTTGAAGCTCTGGCCTGCCTTCAGCCAGGCCAGCCACTTGGACGGGACGATGAAATCGAGGTCGAGGCTGCTGTCATCAAGGATCTCGAGCAGCGGCTGGCCCGGCTGGACGAACTGTTGTTCGCGGGCTTTCTGTTCGGCGACGCGGCCGGAGAAGGGCGCGCTGATCTTGCACTTGGCGAGGGTTGCATTGGCAAAATCCAGCTCGGCCCGGGCTTTCAGGGTGCTCTGTTCGGAGGTGGCGTACTCCAGCTTGCCAACCGCATCGAGCTCCTGCAGGCGCTTGTTGACCGCATGGGTCTTCTGGGCTCCTTCCAACTCGGCCTGGGCTCGGGCGCGCTGGGCGTTCTGAAGGGAGCAGTCCAGGCTCACCAGCATCTGGCCGGCCTTGAAGGCCTGCCCGGGCTTTACCGTGATGCGGCTGACCTTGGCGCCGATCTCGGCGGCCAGGGTGGTGTAGTTGCGGGGCGCCAGCTGGGCACGGATGTCCTGCTGCTCGAGGGACAGGGCGGCCGGTTTCTGGAGCACCGGCCGTGTCGGCGGTGTTTGGGCGATGGCCGCACTGCTGGCGAGCAATGCGGCAGCCAACACGATATCTCTCATCGGGTGCCTGCTTCGGGTGCCGCTGCCAGGGGTGTCGGCAGCTTGAAGCTCTGCCAGTCCTCCAGGGCGCGGTCCATCTGTCGGGTCAGATCCTGGAGGGATATTTCGTTGAGGCTGGCAACCTGAGGTTCGAGGCCGAGGGTGGTCTGCAGTCGTCCGGACGCCGCGTGCATGTTCGAAAGAGCCTGGTAGCGGCGCAGCAGGGACAGGATGGCGGCGGTCCGGCTCGAGATCTGGTAGAGGCGCCCGTCCTTTTCGGCGGCGGCCGTGGCGTCGGCCAGCTTGTACATGCGACTGTCGACGCCCCAGATGCTGTCGGCCCGGTGGTACTGAAGCCGCGCACCTTCGTATTGATGCAGGGCCAGATGGACCTGGGTGACCACGGCCATCTGCACTGCCATGCGGCGGAACTCGGTGAGTTGCTCGCCCTTTTCCGACAGATCCCTTACTGCCGGGGCGGACAGCAGGTTGAACAGGTTCCAGCTCACCCTTACACCACCTTCGCGCCAGTCGTTGTTGATCAGGTAGCTGTTGGTGTCACCCCGGTAGCCGTAGTTGAAGCTCACGCCCGGCAGCAGCTTGAGCAGGCTCTTGCGCGTCTCGGCTGCGGCAATGCGCACGTTGTAGTGCTGCTCACGCAGTTCGGCATTGTTGCCGATGGCCACTTCCTCAAGGCGTTCGGCCGGGATGCTGATCGGGGCCAGGGCCAGGTCGCCGGTGGGCTCGACGAGGGTGTAGTCCTGCCCCGGGGGCAGGTTGAGGAGGCCGGCCAACTCGACACGGGCCAGGGAAAGCTCCTGTTCGATGCTCTCAAGTGTGCGCAGGTTCTCCAGCAGGGCGCGCTGGTAGCGCAGGGCCTCGGCGGGTGATTTGACCCGCTCCCGCTCAAGGGTCTCGGCTTTCTTCAGGGCGTCCTCCGCCTCGGCCAGTGTCGCCCGGACCTCGTCCCGCAGCTTCTGGGCGCTCACGGCTCGCCAGTAGGTGGAGCGGATGGTCTGGATCAGCTGATGGGTGGCCTTGCGCCGTCGCTCGGTGGCGATCAGCACCCGGTCGGCCTGTTGCATGGCGTTGTAGTATGAGAGGCCGAAATCGAGGATGTTCCAGGCGATGCCGAACTCGGTCATCGTGTGGGACTTGTCCGACGAGATATAGGGGTTGGCGAGGGACGGCTGGCCGGTGACCGAATCCACCGCCCGCGCCACGTTGAAGCGATCCCGGCTGCTGTAGTCGGCGCCCGCCGTGAGGCGGGGCAGCAGGTCGAAGCGCGCCACGTCGAGCTGGCCCACGGAGTAGGCCTGCTCCATCAGGCGCATGCGATGGTCGAGGTTGTACTTGAGGCCGCGTGCAATGGCCTCCGACAATGTCAGCGGGCCTTGCAGCGGGGGTGTTTCCGCCGAGCTGCGGACGGCATCGGCCGCTGCAGCCTGACGGATCTCCTCGTTGCCCAGCGGTTTTGGGGTGATGGCGCACCCGCTGCTCAGGAAGGCCGTGGCAAGGGCTAGGCAGACGAGGGTCAAGGAACTTTTGCGGAGAGTGGGAGTCCTGGTCATGGCGTGTTCAAGGGCTGGTAGCAGAGAAAAAGAGCCCTTGATAGCCGCAGGTGCAGTGTATCTCCCGGGCCGGTCCGTAGCGTTCAGACTACTATTACCGGCAGCAGACCCGTTTCTTGAGGCATGGCGGTCGGATTGGCACCGCGCTAGCCATTCATATTGGCCCCAAGTCATACTTCGCCTATGCATGCTTATCAGATCCCCAATCCGGACGCGCTGCTTGAGTCCATTCGTGCCGTCCTTCCCCTGCAGCGCCAGGCCCAGCGAGACCTTCCCAAGCTCGCGCATCGGCTGCGTGCGTTGATCATTGCAGACCACCTCCCAGACCGGATGGATGCCTGGCTGGCCCTCAGCAGCTGGCTGTCCGGCGGCTCCCTGTGGAGCGACGTCTATATTGACTCCGCCGACGTGCACGGGTCGGCGACGCAGCGTTTTGCCGTGCTGATGGATGTTCTTGCGGCCAATCCGGCGCTGGCTGCAGCGGTTCGTGGAGCGCTGCGTTGCATTCTCGAGGAGACTGAAGGTGCAAACCTGTTTGGCGAGGTCGGGATTCCCAGCGACCGGGGCTTCCTGTCCGAGTTCGGCGACCGCCTCACGTCCAAGTTGATTCCTTCTCCCCGGGACGATCACGACCTTGGGCATCTGATGAGCCGCAGTTACCAGAGCCGGCGTGACCTGACCCTGATCCGCGGGCTGCAGCCCTCCACCTTGCAGCGGGCGGTGGACATCCTCTTTCCGGCCGATGAGCCGGAGATGACGGCAGCCCTGGGGCGGGCCATGGCCGACGGCTTCCGTCTGCTCCTCGCCCGGGTGCAGGGCCAGGGCCTGTCCCTCAAGCTGCGTGCCCGCAGCCAGCCCGGGCCGGTGGCCAGGTCGCCGTTCAAGCGTCTCGCCGACAGTGGTGAAAACCTGCTGTGTGCCTGGGAGCGGGGGCGTCTCACCGGCGATCTGCTGGATGCCTGGCAGGAGGATGTGGTGGCCTGCCGGGACGAGATGCAGCTGATCTCGACCCGCCTTGAGTCGGAAGGCATCAGCGTAGACATCGTCTATGGCCTGGACGTGCTGGAGCGCTGCATCGCCCGCATGGAGGCCATCGTGGCGGTCATGAGAACCGGGCGCGAGGCGCCGGGGCCGGTGTTGCTGCTGCTTCAGCAACTGGCCTACGCCGCCCACGACAGCACCAGCCTGCGTCACCTGGTGCGCAGCAACCTGCAGCGCCTGCAGCGGCGCATCGTCGAT
>ERZ795056.3061-NODE-3061-length-18095-cov-24.549390_pt1 | contig 18095 bp, 11 predicted proteins | sample MGYA00375140_ERZ795056 | MGnify/ENA primary metagenome ERZ795056 (study PRJEB30185, sample SAMN05720227) | activated sludge metagenome | isolation source: Anaerobic digester | place: USA | collected 2015-03-09 ... | reverse complement strand
TTGCTGCTGTCTTGCGCCAGGACCTCTTGGGCAAAGGCGCGGGCTTCGGCGCACTGCGATAGCTGCATGGCGTTTTGCGCGATGGTGAGCTGGGTCTCGATGTACCTGGTGCGGACGTGGGCCAGCGCTTCGGTGGCCTTGGTCTTGTACGATGAATCGGCGCTGACCTCTTCAAACAGAGCCAGAGCAGCCGGATAGTTTTGGCGCTCGACGGCCAGCTCGAAGGCCTGGAGGCGGAAGCGATTTTGTAGCTCTTCCTCGGCGCGCTGGCGCTTCACGTTAAACTGCGTGTCACCGGGGTAAAGGCGTAGGCCTTCCTCGGCGAGCAGGAGCGCGGTGGTAAACTCGCGGCTCTGCAGCGCCTGCTCGATCTCGACGAAGCGCTCGGCGGCGCTGGGGGCCTTTGAGAGCAATCCGACCGTACCGCTGCTGCTGGTCGTGCTCGCCATTGCTCCGGCGTTCTCGGTGGCCCCGGTCCCCGCTGCGTCTCGGTGTTGGCTGGAGGTAATCAGCGCCACCAGCTGTGAGCCCAAGCTGCCCAGTGCCGCGCCACCCAGCGCTACCAGCACGGTCAGTGACAGTCCGCCAAGGCCAATCCGGGACTTGCCAGCACTGCGAGATACCGTCGAGAGCTTGGTTGTCTGACGCGTATCAGCTGCTGTCCGCGGCTTGGACCCCGGCCTAAGGCCTTGGCTATCAGCACTTCCGGTCGGGAGCAGAGTGTCGGCCATCCCAACATTTAGCGTACCACGTCGGCTTCCCTGGCTGGCTGCAGATTTTTTTATTGACGGACCCCCACCCAAAAAGTACATCCTGGCTTCGCTTGCTTGGTAAGTGTCGTCTCAACGCAGCGCGCCTTGGCAGCAAACTCGCGGGAGTAACTCAGTGGTAGAGTGTCAGCTTCCCAAGCTGAAGGTCGCGGGTCCGAATCCCGTCTCCCGCTCTTGAAAAGTTAGGTTTGGTAGTAGCAGCCACCCAGGCAACAGCGCCGGGTGGCTTTTTTATTGGCCGCCGCGCCTGCCCCTAGAAATCCCCGCGCACCCCGAGGTTTGGGAAGATCGGCAAGCCGGTCACGCGGCCTTCTTGGTACAGCTGCCGTCCGCCGTAGATCAGGCTCTCGGCATTTTTGCGGTTGTAGACGTTCTGCACTTCCAGGTACAGCCCCAGCCGCCAGCGCTTCATGGTGAAGGTCTTGTCGACGCGCAGGTCGAGCTGATGAAAGTCTGGCAGACGAAAGCCCAAGAGCTCGCCGTCGATAGAGTCGTAGAACTGATAGTTGGCGTCGCGAATCGAGCCCGCGCTGAGTGTCGTCGGATTGCCGGTGACGTAGCGAAAGCGAGCCCCGACATCCAGTCCCCACGGCAGCTTGTAGGTCGCCAGCACCGTCAGAATATGCGTCTGATCGAAGCGGTACACGCGCCACGGCTGATCGAGGCTGTCGCGACGCTCGCTGCGGGACAGGGTGTAGGCGACAAAGCCGGTTAGGTTGTGCCACAGCGGCTGGCGGATCAGCAGCTCACCGCCGTAGACGCGACCGAGGCCGTCGTTGTTGTAAGCGCTGATCTCGTCTTGCACGACCAGGCTGCGCAGATCTTTGTAAAAGCCCTGCGTCTCGGCGTGCAGGCCGTGCGGCAGCTCCAGCTCGAGGCCGACAACATAAGTTGTGCCGCGTTGCCAGCGCAGCTGCGGGTTGCCAAAGCGCGGGGACAGCTCTGCGCCTTGCGGGGCCTGGCTGTACTGACCCAGACCGGCTTTAAGCGCCAAGCGGTCGCGCACCAGCTGCGCCCGCAGCTGCAGACGAGGCTCGGCATAGGCCAGCGTCCGAGTCGGCGTGGTGGCTTGCGCATCGCTAGGCAAGCGCAGGTGGTCGATTGAGATTCGAAGCTGCGGCGACAGCACCAAGCGATCGTCGGCAAAGCGAAAGCGCGTAATCAAGTACGGCGCGGTCTGCAGCAGGTGATACGTCAACAGCTCGCGCACCGACGGGCCCGAGCTGTGAGAGAAGAAGCTGTCGCCTAAAAAGCCGCTCTCGCTCTTGCCGGCGTCGCGGATCATGTCGCCGCCACCGACGGGGATGCCTTGACCTTCACCGCTGGTGCGACCGATGGGGGCGACGGTCTCGACGCGCGCGCGCACGCCTTCAAAGTCGACGCCGATGGCGTAGTCAAAAAATGGCAGTAGCTTCTGGCGCAGCTCGGCGCGCAGGTTGTAGCCAAGCTGCACTACTTTGAGTCGCAGCGCCTGCCCCGCCAGACCCTGATCGCCGCTGTCGACGGTAAAAGAGTCTCCGCCCAGCGACGGCATAAGCCACAGCACGGTGTCTTTGCTGAAGCGATGGGTGTAGCGGATGCGAGCGCGGCCAAAGTAGGACTTGCTGTCGATGTTTACGACGTCGTTGGGGTCGGTGGCGTCGACTTTGGCGGTGACGTTGCTGGTGGCGCCAAAGATCAGGACATCAAGGTCGTCGCGCTCGCTGGCTTGGTAGTGCGCCGACAGCTGATAGTCCCAGTAAAACGGCAGCAGCTGGGTCTTGCTGCTGTTAAAGATCGGCAGGAACACTGACACCCAGGACAGCCGCGCCGCTGCGGCAACGTGCAACTTCTTGGTGACGGGGCCTTCAAGCGTCAGCGAGCCGTCGATAAGGTCCAAGGTCGCTGAGCCGTGCAGGCGGTCGCTCTTGGGGCGGCGGGTGGTGACATCGATGACGCCGCCCAGGCCGCGGCCAAAGTCGGCGCCGTAGGCACCGGGTCGGAACGTCAGCTGCTCAACAAACTCAGAGTTTATCGTCGAGCGCAGACCGCCGAAGTGATAGACGCGCGGGATAAGGACCCCGTCGGCGTAGACCCGCGTATCGGTAGGCGCCGAGCCCCACACCACCAGCTGACCGGTGCCAAAGGGCGCGCGGGCGACACCGGGCAGGTTTTGAACGGCGCGGATGGCATCGTTTTGACCCCCGGGAGAGCGCTTGATCTCAGCCGCCGAGAGCGTAGTCTCGACGAGCTCGCGGCGGACCGGCGCAGCGCGGATGACGGCTTCAAATGGGCTCGGGCGGGTGGCGACGTAGTAGACCACCTGCAGGCGCTTGTCGCTCAGCTGCTCGGTGAGCACGGTGGTGACAATGCGCGGGCCTTTTAGCTTTAGCTGATAGGTTCCTGCCGTCAGTGCCGGGACCGAAAAGTGGCCATCGGCATCGCTCTCCACCGTGACTGCGTCTTGTGGGCTGGTTTTCGACGACGCTTCGGCGCTGGCTGCGGTCTTAAGCTCAACCGCGATCTTGATGCCAGCGAGTGGCTCGCGCGTGCCTTGTTCGCGCAGCGTTCCAAGCAGTGCCGCGGGCTGTGGGGTTGATGCGGCGGTCGTTGTGGCTGGCGCGACTTCTGAGAGCGAAGATGGAGGGTTCGTTGCGGACGATTGGGCCGACGCCGGGCTCTGCAGTGCAAGTGCTGCCGCTACTCCAAACAGCAGAGCTGGCGTCGTGTTCATGACCGCTTCAGGACCGGCTACTTGCAGCGAGGAAGGGCGACAGCGACGGCGACTTTCACCAGCGTGTCGTCTTGTGACTCGTCGATGCAGTTGCCGGCGCCAGTGCCGTCCCACAGGATGTCGCCGCCGGGGAAGCCAAAGGACTTATAGACCGCATCGGGCTGCTTGCCGTTGTTGGTGTAGGTGTTGCTGCGGACCTGGGTGGTGTCGGAGTTGGGCTCAACATCTAAGCCCTTGGTGTCACCGAGCAGCAGCCCCAGACCGACGATGCCCAGGCCCAGTGAGTTGTTGTTGCGGATGTCGTTGTTCTGCACGACGGTGTTGTCGGCGGCCATGATAAAGACGCCGATGCCCGGCGACAGCTTGGACACGATCGCGGTTGGATCGCCAAAGTTGACGTGGTTGTTGTCGTGGATCTTGTTGTTGCGGAACGTGCAGTCCTTGCCGACCTTGCTGGGGTTGTTGGGCAGCACGAAGGCGAGCAGGCCGGTGGTGTTGTCGTAGGCCTCGTTTTCTTCGACCAGTGCCTCGACGGTGTTTTCGATTTCAAGGCCAGCGACGTTGGCAAAGACCTTGTTGCGGCGCACGGTCGCGCGCTTGCTCTGACCGACGTAGATGCCGGCATCGCTGATGTTGCTGGCGACGCAGTCTTCGATCAGGATGTCCTCGGACTCGACGGGGTAGAGGCCATAGCGGCCCGTGTTGTCCATCTGCAGATCGCGCAGCGTCAGGTGATGCGTCTTGGTGGTGGTGACGCCGTTGCCCGAGTAGCTGCGGACGGTAAAGCCCGACATCGTAAAGTGCGGGCCGCTGACGATCACCGCATCTTTGCGCAGCTTGCCGCCATCAAGGCTTCCGTCGAGGACGGGCCGATCCTCAGGCCCCGTTCCGGTAACTTCGCCCATCAGCGTCACGCCCAGTCGATCCACTGACAACGTCTCTTTGTAGACGCCGGGTCGGACCTTGATGAGCCAGCTGTCGACGCTGGCTGGCATCTGATCAAGCGCTTGCTGGATCGACTGGCCGCTGTGGACGATGACGTCTGGAAGCGCTGGGTAATCTCCACAGCCCACCGACAGCAGCGGTAGCGCTAGGAATGCAGCAGGAATTGCGAAACGACAAGCCATGGTCTGTGCTCCTTAAGTCGATAGCGAAAGTTCGCAGGGCCAGCGGGTCCGCCTGCGAGAGCGATGCGGGTTACGGCAGCGGGCCCTGTGGCGCGGGCAAGCCGGATGGTAGCTGCGAGGGTACTTCGGGCAGCAGCGACTCATCGGTCAGCGCGTTAAGGAACGCGATCAGGTCGGCCTTTTCGTCCTTGGTCAGCGTAAACTTTCGGATCTTGTCATCGATGTTGTCGACGGTGAATCCGTGTCCTAGACCGCCGCCGCCAGCATAGAAGTCAAGCACCTCTTCCAGGGTGTTAAACACGCCGTTGTGCATGTACGGAGCGGTCTTGGCGATGTTGCGCAGCGTCGGTACGCGGAAGGCGCGCTCGTTGGCTTTGCCAGCAATGACGGCGGCGCGGCCCAAGTCACTGTCCAGCATGGCCTTATTGGCCAGGCTGGGAATGCCCAAGACTTTGTAGTCGGGATTGGCGAACAGCGGCGTGCCGTGGCACTCAAAGCAGCGCGTGCTGACCGAGCGGAACAGGTTCAGGCCTCGTCGTGCCGACTCGCTCAGGGCCGAAGCCTCACCGGCAGCATAGCGGTCGTAAGGCGAGTTGGCCGAGACCACCGTGCGCTCAAACGTAGCGATGGCAGCCGCCAGGTTGTCGATGGTCACAGCACTGCCGCCACTGCCACCAAAGGCTTCGTCAAAGCGCCGCACATACTCTGGAATCGCCTTCAGCTCGACGAGAAGCTGCTGCGGATTTTGGTTCATCTCGATCGGATTTGAGATCGGTCCCTTGGCTTGATCTTCCAGGGTCTTGACGCGACCATCCCAGAACTGCTCGCGCGCGAAGGCTGCGTTCCACACCGTCGGTGCGCTGCGTCCGCCTTTTTGCCCACCGATGCCGGTAGAGACCGCGCGGCCATCGCCAAATCCATACGCTGGATGATGGCAGCTAGCGCAGGCGACCTTGTTGTCGCCCGAGAGCACGGGGTCAAAGTACAGCAGTCGTCCGAGCTCGATGCGCGCCGGAGAGCTGATGCTGCCCTCGGGCCGGAGCATGGCTGGAAACGCTTGCTGCAGACCGGTCTTGGGCTGACTGCCGTCGGCAAGTGGTAGCGGTGCGACACACTCAGCCGTGCCTGCAGCGGCATTTATCCACACCGCTTGCAGGCCTTTGGGGCACTGCAAATTGGGTGCAAGACTGCTGGCATCGCCGCCGCAGCCAGCCAGGACGACGCCGCTAGCAAGCAGCGCGAGCAGTCGCCGCGAGAGCGTACCGTGAAAGCCAATCAGCGACGGAAGTTGCGATGGATGTTGATCGTAATTCATGGCGCGCACCGTAGAACAAAGCTCCGCTGTAGAGCAATAGCTGTGTGGCTTCGGTGCGGCGGTGGGTGGCTACTGCGGCGCTGGACTTGTCTGCCTGATTTGGGCGTGAGGATCGAGACGCTGGACTGGACGGAGCGCTGGTCGCTACAGCACGGCGGTGTTTTCTAGCCCAAGCTCACGCGCGCACTGGGCCACGGCATCGCACACCGCGTTATGGACGCCGGGGTCAAGCTGCGATGGCACCACTTCGCCTTCCGGCGCGCAGCGGGCAATGGCCTCGGCGGCAGCGACGAACATCTGCGGCGCAATGGTGCGGCTGCGGGTTAAGAGGGCGCCTTTGAAAATGCCCGGAAACGCCAGCGCATTGTTGATGGATGCACCGTCGGCAGCATAAGCAGCGCCAGCGGCCCGCGCGACATCGGGATCGATCTCAGGGTAGGGGTTAGAGAGCGCAAAGATGACCTGACCGGGACGCACTTGCTCGGGCTTGATGAGGCCCACTTTGCCGGTGGTGCAGACCACGACATCCGCTTCGCGAAGGATAGAATCTAGATCAGATGCGACAGCGCCAGCCTCGATAAGTGGCGCCATTGCTTCGGGCGAGCGGTCGGTCACCAGCACCTGCCCGACGCCATAGGCCAGCGCCAAGCGCGCAATTGCGCTACCCGCCGCGCCGAGCCCGACCTGACCCATCTTGGACTGCTTTAGCTGCAGCCCGGTGATGCGACAGGCGTTGATGATCGCGGCCAAAGTGACGATCGCGGTGCCGTGCTGGTCGTCGTGCATGACCGGCTTGTTCAGGCGGCGCTTCAGCTCGTTTTCGATCTTGAAGCACTCGGGGATGCGGATGTCTTCCAGGTGAATGCCGCCAAAGCTCTTGCTGATGCGGATGACGGTCTCGATAAACTCATCGGCGTTGAGGGTGTCGACCAAGATCGGTGTCGCTGACAGCCCGGCAAACTTGTCGTACAGCACCGCTTTGCCTTCCATCACCGGCAGGCTCGCCAGCGGGCCAATATTGCCCAGCCCCAGCACGCGCGACCCGTTGGTGAAGATACCGACCGAGCGACTGAGGCTGGTGTAGTCCCAGGCACGACTCGGCTCCTCGGCAATCGCGCGGGCGACGCGAGCCACCCCGGGCGTGTAGATGTAGCGCAGATCGCCAAGCTGCTTTAGCTCGACGCGGCTGGTGGAGTGGATCTTGCCGCCTTGGTGGCAGTCAAAGACCCGATCGCGCACCTGCAGCACCTGTACGCCGTCGGTGTTATTCAGCGCTGCGATCAGTCGCTCGGTGTGCGCTTCGGTCTCGGTCTCAACCGTGATGTCGCGGGTCGAGAGTCCCTCCGCCATGTGGACGGTGGTGATTTCGCCGATGAGCGCGCCTTCCTGCGCGATGACGGTGGCCAGTCGTGCGAGCTGACCGGGGCGATGCTTGCTGCGGACCCGAAGCACGGTGTCGATGCGGTAGGTTGCCATGGTGCTGTCACTTTACCGCAGCTACTCCCCGGATTTCGCCCCAGACTTTTCGGTGGCATGCGGTTGACTTTTGCTCGGGCGACCGACGCTAGCTGTGTGTTGCGTTAGACGCGATGCGTTGGCTTTGGCAACCCTGAGCCGTCCTAGCCGCAGGTCCCCTGAAAGGGCGCGTGAGTCCTGCTCGCTGGTCTGACGCGGCGTGCCAAACCTCGGGGTGTGTAGGTGCTCGGTCTCACCATGTCGGTGTAACTTTGGCAGCTCAACCGCAGAAATTGTGGTCTTAACCGTCCACCTGCGGCTGGATTAAGGGCAATATCGAAAACTAGGCCCATGCTAAGCGCTCCAGATCCCCGTGGATGTCTGATCAGGTACTGGAGCCACCGCGCAAGACCCAGTTGGGCCTGTATTTCGCATGGTTAATACGCGTCAGTGCCCCGAGTGTGGCAAGCAGTACGGTAGCAAGGCGCGCTTCTGTCGACACGACGGGGCGCAGCTGATTGACCTTGCGCCTAAATCGGGACCCGAGCCTGGGCGGGGACGGGTAAATCCCGGGCCGGGCGCGCGCGGGGTCGTCTCGCTACCAGGTGTTGCGGCGCAGACGCAAAAAGGCACGGCTCCGCTGCTTGATGCCGAGGAGGAGCACGGCTCTTTCGTCGGACGGGTCATCGCAGGCCGCTTCTTACTGGAGCAGTTTCTGGGCAGTGGTGCGACGGGCCTTGTCTACCGCGCGACGCACAAGGTGCTAAACCGTCCGATGGCGGTAAAGCTGCTGAAGCGCGAGTTCATCTGGGACGAGCGCTCGCTGCTGCGCTTCTTGCGTGAGGCCCGCACCTGCAGCGTCATGGATCACCCCAACATCGTCTATCTATACGACTTCGGTCGCGACGAGCTGGGTGAGCCCTATCTGGTCATCGAGTACGTCGACGGTCGCACGCTGCTGTCGGCGATTCACAGCAGCCCGACGCGGACCTTGCCGGTGTCGCGGGTGCTAAACATCATGCTGCAGCTCGCGCACGCGCTGGCTCATGCGCACAGCAAGGGGGTTGTGCACCGCGACATCAAGCCCGAAAACATCGTGCTGACTCGTCATCAGGATCAGGACGACTGGGTCAAGGTGCTCGACTTTGGCGTCGCGCGCATCATCGGGCAAGCGCCAGTGACGGGGCATGGCCAGATCACCGGTACCGCCGAGTTTATTGCGCCCGAGACCCTGATTGGCGACGGCGAGGTTGCTCCACCCGTGGACCTGTACGCGGCGGGCATTGTCTTTCACGATGCCATCGTCGGACGCCCTCCGTTCACCGGCAAAATGGAGCTGGTGTTGCATCAGCACATGCACACCGTGGCACCGCTGCTTTCAGAGCGTGTGGGCGACGGCAGCATCCCGCTGGATCTGGATATCTTGGTGGCGCGGCTGCTGGAAAAAGACCCCTCGCACCGGCCTACCGCAAGCGAGCTCGTCGCTGAGCTAGAAAACATCTGCACTCAGCTTGGCCAGAGCATCCTGACGCCCGCCCGGAGTGAGCAGCAGATCTTAAACAGCTTGCAGTCGCAGCCCACGCAGCGTCTGAGCGTGTATCAGCGTCCGACTTCGATTGTGGCGCAGCATGAGCGACGCACGGCGCTGATTGATCGCTCAGGGCGACCCACGCAGCTGATCGATCGGCAGAGCTGGCCGACGCGGCTTTTGCAAAACGTGAGCACGTCGCAGACAGCACCGCTGGAGCGCATCACCACTTCCGAGAGCCAGGAGCGTGCGTACGAGACGGATACCGATGCCCTGTTTGGTCGGGCGACGGCGCTGGCCGCGAAGCTGTGGCCTACGGGGTGGCCGCAGGCGCTGCTGAATCTGCGCTCTCATGTCGCGGACTGTGACCGAGCAGAGCAAGACCTATCCGGCCAGCTGCAGACGCTGGAAAAGCACCTCCGCGAGAGCGTTCAGGTTCAGCAGCGACATCAAGAGCTAAGGCAGGGCATCCTCAGCTTGAGCGATCGACTGCAGACCGATGCCACCTTGGGGGAAGACGACCGGCAGCGCCTCTTTGGCGAGCTGGAAGATCTGGAACGATCCTTTTTTGCGACGGAGCAGCGCTGGCGAGCCATGCCCGCTGCTGCTCCTGAGCCGCTTCGGCACCGCTTGGCTGAGCTGCGTAGCGATCGGCAGCGTGCGCGCTGTCTGTTTGTTCGCTTGGTGGTCGACATGCCTTGTCCGGCTGCTCACGTGGCCGAGCGCGACCGCGTCGCTGAGCAGCTTGCCGACGTGGAGAATGGCAAGCGAGCGTGGCAGCGGTAGTTCCTGCAAACGGGGCAGGGCCCTTGGTGCGGCTGGCTGCGTGGCTGCTGGGGTGCTGGCTCGTGCTCGTACTTGTGCTGGGGCTTGGCGGTCAGGCCGTGGCAGCGGTGCCTGCTGTTGCCAGTGCTCCCGCCGTCGCCAAGCCACCGCCGCTGCGCTTCGTCATCGCGCCTTACGTTCAAGACGTACGCACCGACGGCATTGTGATCGCGTGGAGTACCGATGTGGTCACTGCTGGCGTGGTGCGACTGGATGCGCCGCTGCGAGCCGCTTTTCTGTCGACGCCAGGGACGATGCACAAGGTTCGACTGGCTGGCCTTGCGCCAGGGAGTCGCTATCGCTACGTGGTCGCCGCGCGTCGCGTCGGAGACGAACAGTCACCCGAGACGCTGTCTGCCACCGCTGAGTTTGCGACCGCTCCTGTCAGCGGGCCGTTTGTGTTTATGGTCTACGGCGACAACCGCGATCGCGACGGCGATCACCGCAGCGTCATCCAGCTGATGCAGACCGAGCCAGCGGACTTCATCCTGCAGACCGGCGACATGGTGAGTCGAGCCGGAGATGAGCTGCAGTGGCGGCGCTTTTTTTCGATTACCTCGCCGTTGATGAGCACCACGCCCATGTATCCGGCGCTGGGCAACCACGAGCTGCGCGGCGATCCCGATGCGGCCCATTTCTTTCGCTATTTTGTGATGCCTGGCTCGTCGCTGCAGCGCCGGCGACCTGTCTATTACTCGTTTCGTTACAGCAACTCGCTGTTTGTCGCGCTCGATGGCAACAGTCCCTACGACGCAGAGCAGGCCACCTGGTTAGAGCGCACGCTGGCAGCGGCGCAGACAGACCAGTCGATTCGGCACATCTTTGCGTTCGTTCATCAGCCGCCATATGCCGTCGGTGCGTACTGCGGAAGTGAGCGTATCCAGCGACGCTTGGTACCGATCCTGCAGCGCTACCACGTGCGCGCGGTCTTTGCCGGACACGAGCACGCCTACCAGCACCTAGAGCGCGAGGGTCTGCGCTACTTTGTCTCTGGTGGCGGCGGGGCTCCGCTTTATACGCGAAGCCAGTCATGCAACTTTGAAGATGACATGGCGCTGCGGCTGTTTCGCGCCGAGCATCACTTTCTGCGCGTGCGGGTGGACGGTGACTCAGCGACGCTGACGGCGATTGGCAAGGGCCGCGAGATCATCGAACAGGTAGCGCTGCACGAGCCGATGGGTCTTGGGCCAGGGCGACCTCCTGATCGTATCTCGGAGCGACCGTCAGAGCTTCCCCCGCCGCCCCAGGGGTCGTTGTCACCGGGTCTTGTTCAAAGTAGCAGCGGGACGATGGCTTCACGTCCAGCCGGAGCGTCGGCCCTGCCGATAAGCCTGACCGAGGTTTCTGGGCCTACGCGGCTTGTCGCAACACCTGGGGACTCAGGGCTGGTCACTCCTCCCGCGTCGCAGCGAGGCGGAACTTGGGTCCTGTTGTGGACCAGTGGACTATTGCTGCTCTCAGGTCTGCTCCTGCTGACGCGTCCGGCTCCGCGCCGCTCTCGCCGAGTGGACATGCAGCCAAGTGCGCGCCGCGACAGCCGACTGATTTAGTCCCTGACGGCTGCGAGCCCGAACTGGGTTGCTGTGAATGTCGAAGGCCGTTTCGCACGCAGCCCTGCTAACTATTTTAGGTGCCTGCGCGCGCGGGTCGCCAAGGTCGGACACGCATGCGCAAGCCAAGCTGGTTGAGCAGAAACTTTCAAACTTCTACGTTGACCCTAAAACAAACCATGTGTTAACCCTTTCGCCACTTTGGGCTTGTAGCTCAGCCGGTAGAGCAGCGGCCTTTTAAGCCGTTGGCCGAGGGTTCGAATCCCTCCGAGCCCACAAAGTTTTTCTTCCCCAAAGCCAAGCCGAAAGTAGTCACGCTGTTTGTTACTGGGCAGACTTCTCTCGGCTCGGCGCTTGTTTCGAAGGAAGCGTGTATGGCCCAGTCAACGGCACACTCGGTTGGCCAGGCTCTGCCTCCACTTGAGGAGCGACTTACTCCCAAAGTCGTCCTGCGTCAGAAGTACCAAGCAATCGTGGTCACCGGCGCCTCTGCTGGGATTGGTTACGAGCTGGCTTGGCTGTGTGCCCCTTCCTGCGCGCAGCTGGTGCTGGTAGCGCGACGGCAACAGCGCCTCGATGAGCTAGCGGCGCAGCTTGGGCGCGTGTATCCAAAGTTGAAGGTCTATGTTCTAGCCGCTGACTTGGCCGATCCCGACGATCGCGCGCGCCTCTTGACGCAGCTGCAGTCGCTGGCCCTGCAGGTGGACTTGCTCATCAACAACGCGGGGCTGGGAGACTCTCACGTCGTGGTGGAAGCGGCGCCTGAGCGGCTGTCCCAAATTGTGGAGCTAAATGTTTCGGCGCTGACAGCGCTGTCGCGGTGGGCGCTACCGGGGATGCTGCAGCGGCGGCGAGGGGGAATCCTCAACGTCGGGTCGATCGTCGGAGTGCTGCCTGTACCGGGCATGGCGACCTATGCCGCCAGCAAGGCGTTTGTGGCTAGCTTTACCGACGCTCTGCGCGTGGAAGTAGCGGGTAGCGGCGTGCGCGTTTGTGCCTTGTGTCCGGGCCCGGTTGAAACCGAGTTTGCCGCCGTTGCTGGGCCGCGGGTGGTGCGCTCTCCTCGTCTGATATATCAGACGGCACAGGCGGTAGCGGCAGCCGGTCTGCGCGCTTGGGAGCAAGATCGGCCCCGGGTATTTCCAGGCCTGCTGCTTGCCCTGCTGATGCCTCTTTTGGAGCTGGTGCCAGCGGTTGTGCTGCGCTTGTGCATGCGCCTGCTAAGATCGCGAAAAAGCGCTGCAAACTCGAAACTTGGGCCCGGCGGATCGAGTTCTTAGCTTCCCTAGCTTGCAGATTGTCGAGGGCACAAGGCGCGGCATGCAGGTTGTCTCTTGCGAGAGCGCTTTTCGCCGTGCATGTTCTGTAGTGCAGTGGGTGTACTGTAGAGAGGTTGGCCAGGGTCCGCGCTACATGGTCCGTCCTCATCTGCACCAGCCAAGCTGGCCGTGGTGTCGCAAGAGTTAAAGAGCAGTAAGCCTGCCCGTGGATGTGAAGTGCGACTGAGCCTGTGCGCGTCTGCCTCTTTGCCTCGGCAGCAAGAATCGGCAACAAGCAGCGGTAGTTTTGTCCAGCAAAGTGAAGCGGTACGGCGAATTAACCCAGTAGAATATTTAAGGAAACAGCGGCGGCATCGGCGGACGAAAATCTTACCGTTCTTTGCTTCGCTAAACGTACTATGGAAGAATCCTCCTCTGAGGCGAAGGCGACCTCTCAATTGACTGGTATGGACGACTTTCACTGCTCATTTTGCGGGAAACGACGGCGCGAGGTCAGGAAGCTGATCTCAGGGCCTCGGGTCTTTATCTGCGACGAGTGCGTCGCGCTGTGCAACGACATACTCTCCAAGGAGGAAGCACAAGAGCGGCCCAAGTATCCCAAGCCCAAGGAAGTGGTCGACGAGCTGGATCGCTACGCAGTGGGGCAGATGCGCGCCAAAAAGACGCTATCGGTCGCCGTCTACAACCACTACAAGCGCATTCAGTCGCGCGGGCGCACGGGCGAGGTTGAGATCCAAAAAGGCAACATCCTGCTCATCGGTCCTACCGGTTGTGGCAAGACGCTGCTGGCGCAGACCTTGGCCAAGAAGCTGGATGTGCCGTTTGCCATTGCCGACGCTACCACGCTGACCGAGGCCGGATATGTCGGCGAGGATGTTGAGAGCGTGATCAAGGCTCTGTTTCGCAACAGCGCCGGCGATGTCGAGCGGGCCCAGCGCGGGATCATCTGCATCGACGAAATCGATAAGATCGCGCGCAAAGGCGGCGGCCCCTCGGTCACGCGCGATGTCAGTGGTGAGGGTGTGCAGCAGGCGCTGCTCAAGCTCCTCGAGGGCAAGCACTCGACGATCACTCCGGATGGCGCGCGTAATCGACCGCAGCAGGAGCTGATTCAGGTCGATACCACCGACATCCTGTTTGTCTGCTGCGGTGCGTTCAACGGTCTGGAGGACGTGGTGCGCAAGCGGGTAGGCGAGCGCGGCATGGGCTTTGGGGCCAAGATCTCGTCGAAGACAGACGAAGACAAAGACGCGCTGCGGGCGATGGCGCGCACCGAAGACCTGATCAAGTACGGCATGATCCCTGAGTTTTTAGGACGCCTGCCGATCATTGTCTCGTGCGACTCACTGGATGAAAAAGCGCTGGCCGACGTGCTGTGGCGACCTAAGAACGCGCTGACCAAGCAGTATCAGCGCCTGTTCGAGATGGAGGGCGTGCAGCTGAGCTTTACCGAGGACTCGCTGCTGGCGGTTGCGCGCGAGGCGTACCGGCGCAAGTCTGGGGCTCGCGGCCTACGCGCCATCATGGAAGAGATCATGCTGGAGATCATGTACGAGATTCCGTCGATGACCGGCGTAAGAGAGTGCGTGATCAATGCCGAGGTCGTAACCAACCATCAGCGCCCGCAGCTCATCCGCGAAAAGAAAGCCAGCTAGCTGCCCTCGAATCCTCACTGTCAAGCCGCCCACGATTCCTGCGTGGGTTCTTTTGAAATCGCTTAGACACTCTTTGCTTTGGGATCGCTACTGCGCTGGCTAGCTCGGTTGGTTCGCGGCGCTTGATTGCAAGCGTCGCGGTTGATGGCGTGTAAGCGCTGTCGCTGTACCTGAAGTCAGACCAGGGGGCTCATCGCCTAGTCGTGGTAAACGCGGTTGACACCCACGCAGTAGACCTTTAGAGTACGCTACCCAATGAAATGCCAGGCCACATTGTCACCGACGGCAATAACACGCCTGAGTAGTGCTCGTTAAATCTTAAATTGTTTCGCTGCCACCAAGCACCGTAAGGGGTCGTTACATGCTGAAAGAACAGGAGAAGCAGCAGCTGCACGATGTGCTGAAGTTGGAACGCGAGCGCTTGCTTCGCAATGCCAAGGACGGCCTGAAGTTCAGCATGGAGCGGGAGCGGAGCATTGGCCGCGACTCCATCGATGAGTCGATGGAAGAAGAGCTGTTCTCTACCGAGCTGCGCCTGCGCGATCGTGAGAAGTACCTGCTTCTGAAGATCAATGCGGCGCTGGATCGCCTAGAAGCTGGCAGCATCGATGAGTGCGAGGACTGCGGCGAGAAGATCTCGTTTCGTCGCTTGATGGCGCGCCCTGTCACGACGCTGTGCATCGACTGCAAAGAAGAGAAAGAGAAAGAAGAGCTGGCCAAGTCCCAGATCGTGGGTCGCGCCAGTGTCGACTCGGATCAGATGCCTGATTCGATGGATGAGGAGTAGGCTGCCGCTGTTTGTTGGCGGCTGCAGCTTTGGCCGGAGTAGGTCAGAGTGTCTTTTGAATTTTCACGGTGTGAACCGCTCAACCGCGCGGCGTTTTTCCTCTCTGCTGCGCAATTTTTAAGGCGCACGGTTTGGCAACGCCGAGCCTAATTTGGTAGATTAGGGCTTCGCTATTATTCCATGGAGCATCAGCGCTATAAACTCACCGACCGTCTGGATGCTGGCGGTATGGCTGAGGTCTTCCGCGGCGTAGCGGAGTCCACCGTCGGTGGTCTGAAGCGGAACGTTGCGATCAAGCGCATCCTTCCTAACCTCACCAAGAACAAGAAGTTTGTGCAGATGTTCTTGGATGAAGCCAGGTTGGCGCTCCATCTGCAGCATGCCAATGTCGTGCAGGTCTTCGACATCGGCGTCTCGGACCCAAGCGGCACAGGAGCCGAGTCCGCGTACTTCCTGGTCATGGAGTACGTGGATGGCTGCAACCTAAAGGTCATCCTCGAGTCGATGAAGGTGCAGGGACAGCGGCTTGCAGTGAGCCAGACCTTGTACCTGATGATGGAGGTCTGCAAAGCGCTGTCCTACGCGCATGACCTCGTCGACCCTGAGACGGGACGTCCGCTGGGTATCGTGCATCGCGATATCTCACCGCCAAACATCCTGGTTTCCAAGCGAGGGGAGATCAAGCTGGCCGACTTCGGACTGGCCAAAGCGACCTCTCAGCTGGAGAACACCGATCCTGGCGTCGTCAAAGGCAAGTTCAGCTACCTGTCGCCAGAGGCCGCGATGGGTGTCGATGTGGACTGCCGCTCAGACATCTTTGCCGTCGGTATTCTGACCTACGAGATGCTGACCGGTAAGCGCCTTTTCGACGGTGAGACGGACTACAAGACGGTGCAGCTGGTGCGCCAAGCGCAAGTGCCGCCGCTGACTCCGCAAAATCCTGATATCACGCCAGAGCTTGAAGAGATCGTACGGAAGGCGCTGGCCAAAGATCCGGCAGAGCGCTACCAGCGCGCCGAGGACCTCGGGGATGCCATTGCGCAGTACCTGTTCTCGCGCAACCTCAAGGTTACCAGCCGAGACATTGAGCAGCTGATCGCGCGCTGCTTGGCCGAGCGTCAGCGCAGCAAGCCGCAAAAGCCAGTCGGCTCGCTGATCGACAACCTGATCCAAGACGAGATCCTAAAGTTCACGTCGCTAGATGAGGTCGGTCCTGACGCTGCACCAAAGAAGCCGGAAGTTGCAGGCAACGCGCCGCTAAACCACGAGTCGTTTATCGACACCCGGCAGTGGGGCGACAGTGAGACCAGCATCCCGCCGCGCTCGGGGCAGTCGCTAAGCCGGTTCTCTGGTGCAAACCAGACGGTGCAGCCGCTTGAGGCATTGCTGGAGGGCGCTTCGGCGACCACCACCATGATGCCGATTCCCAGCGACCCGAAAGATGTCAAAGAAGGCGAAGCCAAGCCCGAGGCCCAGGTCGCTCCCAGTCAGCAGACGGGCGGCTCTAAGGTCACTCTGTTTATCGCTATCGGTGCGGTGATCGCCATCCTGCTTGGCGTGCTGCTGCTGCTTCGCAAGTAGGACCGTTCTTCTCTCAAAAAAGCGACTCCTGCCGAGCCGCTCTTGTTGCAGACAAAAGCCTTTGCCGACGGCAGCTCACACAAAAATACCGGTACTACTTGGTGGCGTCCTTGCGACGTGCATGAATTAAGGAACCAAGCCTGCAGCTGCAGCCGAGCCCAGCCGACTACCCTTTGGGACATGGAGCAACACCGTGAGCGAGACCCCAAAGTTCCATCCGCACCGTGGTCCGATTCCCCGTGTCTTGGCGCTGGTCTTGGCGGGCGGCGAGGGTCGCAGGCTGTGGCCGCTGACAGCTGACCGCGCCAAGCCTTCGGTACCGATGGGCGGACGCTACCGCTTGATCGACTTTGTGCTCTCAAACCTGGTGAACTCTGGGTTTAACAAGATCAAGGTCCTTACGCAGTACATGAGCGACTCGCTCAACAACCACCTTTCCCGAGGCTGGCGGCTGCCCGCGATGCTCGATCAGTACGTGGAGGCTGTGCCCGCGCAGCAGCGTCGAGGCCGCGAGTGGTTCAAGGGCTCTGCTGACGCCATCTATCAGTCGCTAAACGTCATCACCGACGAAGACCCCGATCTGGTGCTGATCTTCGGCGGCGATCATGTCTACAAGATGGATGTCCGTCAGATGCTCGACTTCCACTTGGAGACCGGCGCTGAGTGTACCGTCGCTGCGATTCCCGTTCCGGTGGCAGAAGCGCGCGCCTTCGGTGTCATCCAAGTCGACTCCAATTGGCGCATCTTGTCGTTTAGCGAAAAGCCCGAGGTTCCCGCCGAGATTCCGGGCCGACCCGGCTGGGCGCTCGCCTCGATGGGCAACTACATCTTCGACAAGAGCACCCTGGTCGCTGAGCTGCTGGCCGACGCCGAAGGCAAGCTGGGCACCCAGCACGACTTTGGCCGCAACATCCTGCCCGACATGGTGGGTCAGCGCGCCCTGTACGCCTACGACTTCATGCGCAACGAGATCCCCGGCATGGACGAGCGTGAGCGCGGCTACTGGCGCGACGTCGGCACCATCTCGCAGTACTACCTGGCCAACATGGATCTGGTGCAGGTGGTGCCGGTGTTTAGCCTTTATAACCCGCGCTGGCCGGTCCACACCTGGATGCGCTCGCTGCCACCGGCCAAGTTTGTCTTCAACGAAGAGGGCACCAGCGCCAACCGCCGCATCGGCTTTGCCACCGACTCGCTGATCAGCGAGGGCTGCATCATCTCTGGCGGCCACGTCGATCGCAGCGTTCTTGGACCGCGCGTGCGCGTAAACAGCTACGCCCAGGTCGAAGCCAGCATCCTGCACGAGGGCGTCGATATCGGTCGTCACTGCAACATCCGCCGCGCCATCATCGACAAGCACGTCCGCGTCCCCGCTGGCACCCAGGTGGGCTTTGACCTCGAGGCCGACCGCCGCCGCTTTCAAGTCTCGGACGGAATCGTCGTCATCCCCAAAAACCACGACTTCGGCTAACCAGCCGCTTGGCGTCTACGCAGTCACTTGGCGTCCGC
>ERZ795056.3060-NODE-3060-length-18097-cov-27.186731_pt1 | contig 18097 bp, 12 predicted proteins | sample MGYA00375140_ERZ795056 | MGnify/ENA primary metagenome ERZ795056 (study PRJEB30185, sample SAMN05720227) | activated sludge metagenome | isolation source: Anaerobic digester | place: USA | collected 2015-03-09 ... | reverse complement strand
TCGGTCTTGGGTTGTAGCCAGGCCCTGGTTCCTTCATTAAAATGAAAACTGGTGGTTTCAGAAGTAATTTTTTTTATTTCGGTTGATTGCTCCGGAAATTCATATTGAAAAGCAACCCCATCATCAGATACCCTGAAGATGATGTTCATTTTTTTGCCAGCCAGCGTTTTGGTTTCAAAAATTCTTTCCATGGCGCTGTAAGAAATGTTTTTCTTTTTTGCATTCAGCATACTATAATTGTCTTTCACCATTGCCGGTGCTGATATTTTTATCAACTGTAAATTTTTGGAGAAGTCTTCATCTTCTCTTATTACCCCCAGCCTGGAATGTTGTAAAACGACTACGCCGTTATAAGAAATGCTGTAAACTGCTTTTGAAATGTTGCAGGTAACAACGATCTTTTTATTGGGGCTGCTGATGGTATTGACTGAAGATTGGGCAACACCGCATTTAGTAAAGCCAACGATCAGTATGAGTAAAAGCAATTTTTTCATAAATGATGAGATCTGTTTTATTTTGAACCGGTAATTGTATCAGTGATTCTGAAATAATCAAAATCAGCATAACCGCCGGTATTTTTAGTAGCGTAATTAAATAATGTAAAACGATAGCCCATAAAATGCGGAAGGGTATAACTCATTTTCAATGGCGTACCAATTGTTTTCCAGTTGCTGCCATCCAGGCTATAGAAAAAATCAGCGGTATCTTTTTTATCAATAAAATTGCATTCGGCTTTAAAGAATACTGTGGTTTGATGCAACAGTATGGTGGCCACTTCCTCCGCTATGCCGGTACCTGCATTGATCATAATAATTGATTTGTTCTTGCCATTTAATTTTACTCCTGCCAGCCCGTAGTTTTTTTGCAGCAATGCCAATCCTGCAAAATCGCCGTCTTTCATATTGGAAACATCAAGTGATATAATACCAGTGCAAACCGGGCCAATGGTTCTTTGCGTTAAAGAATTCCGGGCCACTAAAAAGGAAGTATCAATACGTCCTGTTTTTAAACGCAGGAAGCCTTTTCGCTCAGTTACCGACCATAGACTGTTATCCGGATTGTGATTCCATTGCCAGACCAACGGTAATGCAGGTTCGCTTTTATCCCGGTTAAATTCATCAGAATGTACAATGCCGGGAATGAGACTCTTATTAGCCGGAAGTTTAAGGCTTCCAGGTGCCTTGCCATCTTCACCCAGCACCGGCCAGGCGTCTTCCCACTTTACCGGAACGAAATAGGGAATTCTGCCCACAGCGCCGTTATCACGAAAAAGGTAGGCGTACCAGTTACCATCGGGCATGTCGATCAAGCCACCTTGCGCCACACCCTTATCCTGCAGGGCAATCCTGCCTTCCCATGGGCCAGTGATTTTATCGGCACGGTGTACCAATACCGTTCTCATTCCTCCACGTGGCCACACAATATTGAACAGGTAGTATTTGCCATTAACTTTAAAAAGCTGCGAGCCTTCTGCTTTGAGCATAATATTGTCACCTGCTGGTGCACTGGCATTTTCAATTAATATTCTTTCTGTTCCTGGTTTCACATCAGAGAGGTCATCTTTTAATTCAAATATTGTAAGATTACCTGCGCCGGTGATCATGTACACTTTTCCATCGTCATCAAAGAAGATGGTATGATCATGGTGAGAAGGGGAGAAGTCAATTCTTTTCCAGGGTCCTTTCTCAATGTCTTTTGTTGAATAGATAAAGGTTTTATTCGGTGTTTGTGAAAATGTAGAAACATAGAAAGTTCCCTTGTGGTAACGCAAACAACTTGCCCAGGAACCCCGGCCATAGATGTTCTTTCCATTGACAAGATTTAACTCATCCATGCTGGCTAATGTATCATAAGCATAGCTTACCAGTTTCCAGTTTACAAGGTCTGTAGACTTCATGATGGGTACACCCGGGCTCATGTGCATGGTAGTACTGCTCATGTAGTAGGTTGTGTCTACACGGACAATCGACATATCTGGTACATCAGCATAGATCACCGGGTTGGTAGCCTGTTGATGCTGGCAAAAAGCTGGTAAATAAAAGCAGCTGTTTGCAAGCAGGATTAGTAATAAGTTTTTCCTCATCATTCTGTTTTTTCCGTGCAGAAAAATATTTACAAGGTTACTTTTTAGCACTGTTGTGTTTGTTGACCAATTCTGCTGCCTCCAGCATAGTGGTGATCCAAATGTTTTTTTCCTGTTCTTTTAAGTAATGCAAAAATTTGCTGTGTTCACTCACAGACACATCTAATCCATTTCCACCACCCACGCCATGAAACAGCATGATCAGTAGAGAATTTGTTTCTTGCGCTTTTTTCACCCATTCTATCATTTGTGCTGCAGTATGATTATTTACTACATAGCAGTCAGCATTGTACACATCCACATTGTCAATCGTATGCATTTCATGTCTCACTGCCCTTGCTGCTATAAAATCTTCTTTCATTGCACTGATAAAAGAAGAGTCTCCTATTTTCATATCGCCACAGGTAAACGCAAATGTTCTTTTTGATTTGCCATCCAGCGCTTTTAGAAAAACATTGGTCATCCTTACTTCATCGAGCATTCTTTGTACTGTGTAGTTTTGCAGTTGGTAGTCGGGCTTTACCCATTCTCTTCCTTTGCCACCGGTACATGGATGAAACAAAGTATGGTTGCCCAATTCATGTCCTTTAGTTGCCAGCTTCCGCCAGTCGTCAAGCCGGTCTTTGGCAAAAAGTGCGGTCAGATAAAATGTGGCTTTTATGTTGAGAGAATCCAATACAGGTACAGCATTGTCCAGTTGTTGAGGAATGGCATCGTCATAGGTTAGCACTACAGCACATTTTTTATTTTGCCAAACCGTATTGGTTTGACCAATTGAAATGAAGATCAGCAAAGTGAAACAATAGAAAGTAAGGCCTGTTTTTTTCATCTTATTATTTTGTTGATTCGTTGAGTAATGCTGTAGCCCAGGGAATAAAATATTTGTAATTGGGAGCATCGGTATGGCCACCATCATGCTGGCGCCATGCTAATGCTCCACTAAGCATTCCTGTTAGTACAGGTGGCATTTTTTCAGTCAAATAATTATTGCTCACCCCCAGGTCTTTTGCTCCTAAAAACTTATAGACTATTCCTGCAGCAACGGTTGCCATATAGCTTCCTTTCTGATCCAGCCAGTTGGCATCACCTTTTTCCGGAATACCATAGCTTACAAACAGTGGTCTTGGTGCACAGAGTGCAATTAATTGATGGGCATCTATTGGCAGATCACAGCCGGTTTTTTTACCAGCGGCAGCTTCCTCGGCACCGTATTTCAAATAGTTGCCACACATCCAGTAATAACCACCACCAGTAAGACTTTCAACTGCTTCCCCAAATACACGGCGTTGCAAGGTAGTACCTCCTTTGCCAGATGAGCCGATGAGACCAACAGCAAATCTTTGTTCAAATGCCATTGTCACCAGGGCTGCTTTTCCAAATCGGGATACGCCTTCTATGCCAACTTTTTTTGCATCCACCATTGGTTCTGTTTCTAAATAATCCAACACACGGGCCGCACCCCATGACCATGCTCTTAGTGCTCCCCAGTCTTCCGGTTTCCTCGGTTGTCCTTTGTTTACCAGGCCAATAATTCCTCTTGTTAAACCTGCGCCATTGTCATCCTGTATGCTGGTGGTTTCCAACTGCACATAGCCCCAACCTGCTGCCAGTAATTGTTCCGTTGGAGTTGGTTCTGTTGTTGGTGCCGGAGCAAAAGGATTAATGCCAGGCAATCTTGTAATGGGTGTATAGGCCGGATATTTATCAAAGATCTGTTTGAGGGTTGGATCATGCTGTATCATCAGATCTTTGAAGGCAGTATTTAATTTCCCCATTTCATCAGGCGATGGTTGAGCCGGCGCAGGAAAGGATGGCTTACCACTGAACATGATCAATACGGGCACCGGCCCTTTTGCATTGGCCGGTATAACCAGCATCATATTGATGTCAACATTGATCAATGGATAAGCACTGTTATCAACATGTCCTATAATTTGTTTGGCGATAACTGGTGTCCATCCAACAAATTCTTTGTCCGTGATTTTTACTGTCCAGGTTACGTTGGGTACATTTGCAGGAATGCGGCCATACATTTCCGTTTCAAAATCTTTTACAATTTCGGGACGGCGCTGGTTCAACCACATTTCTTTCGTAGTTACCTGTTTGCCATTTTTAGTTATTAAAGGGTCAGGCAATTGCGGACAGGGATCTGCCAACGATTGATCATAGTTGGCATGATTGGGTGCTTTTTCATCCCCACTGGGGCCTGGCCGTAATTTTTTAATACCGAGTTGCTGCAGCATGTTCGCCTGGTCCTGCGCTGTCGTAAAGTTTACAGGCTTACAATACTTACTGCTGTCAATGGCTGGTTGCGCTGTGGCAAACAACGAAGTCAACAATAAAGAAGCAGTGATATATTTTCTAAGCATTTTATTTTCTACTTATTAATTGTCTTAATGCGGATGACCGTCAACGACATTGGCGGCGCTTCATAGTTCATTTTTTTACTCACCTCAAAAGATGATGCTATTGGCTCAACAGCATCCATGTTCTCAAAACTGTTAGCATCTTCGGCATTGCCACTGAGTATTGTTTTTGTACTCTTCGATATTATTTTTCCAAATGCATTCAGATTGATCTTAAATACATTTTCTTCTTTCCCGGCATTTACCAGTTTCAGGATGATGTCGCCAGAGCCGCTATCAAAAACACAGGAACCTGCCAGTAAAGAATCACTGTTGTTTTTATCAATCACTTTGTCTATATAATAATTGCCTTTGTTGGCAGAGAACATTTTTTGTACATGGTAGTTCGGTGTGAGGTAGTAGCCATTGTTGGAAAAAAAAATCATGTCTGTTTTCCATTGGGTATAATCTTTTTTTGCAAACAGGGGTGCGTAAGAACTCAGTTTTACAATATCTCCATTCCGTTCCAACCCGGTCATGTAGACAGCTTCGGCAATGGCATTCTGCATTGTGTTTCCCCAGGAAGCATATTCACCCAAATAAACCTGCCCTTGTTTCCTGTTATATTGATCGTACCTGTATTGATTACTGATAAACCATTCGGGGCTGGTATAGTAGTGTTCATCTATAACAGGAACGGATAGCTTATCAGCCAGTTTCCAGCCTTTATCAAAATCTTCGCCGCTGTGAAAAGGTCCTGAGGTTCCGATCACTGTGATGCCTGGATATTTTTCTTTTACTGCGTTAAATATCATGGCGAAACGTTCTTCAAATCCGGGTGTTATCTTGTCTTCATTGCCAATGCCGACATATTGAAGATTGAAAGTAGCAGGATGCCCGGCAGCTGCACGTTTTGCACCCCAGGTGGAAGTAACAGTACCATTTGCCCATTCTATAAGGTCCAGTACTTCCTGGATATATTCCTGCATTTCATTCAGTGGTAAAGCTTTTTGTCCTGTGCCACCAATGCGCCAGGTATTTCCACTATTCTGGCAACTAACGGCGGCGGGTAGCACTGGTAGTGGTTTTGCACCAATGTCTTCGCAAAACTGGAAATACTCATAATAGCCTAAACCAGCCGTCTGGTGATAGCCCCAAAGATTTTTTTGCTCTATGCGTTCTTCAACCGGGCCGATGGTATTTTTCCAGCGGTACATATTACCCAGGCCATCTCCATGCGCCAAACAACCACCGGGAAAGCGGATAAAGGCAGGCTTCATATCTGCCAGCAATTGCGCCAGGTCGGCACGCAGACCGTTGGGCCTGTTCTTAAATGTTTTTGCAGGGAAAAGCGAAATTACATCGAGTGCCAGTTTGCCGGGTGTTGTAGCCAGTATCACCAGTAAAGCGGTATCAAAACTTTCTTTTGCAGTGAGGGTTGCAGTATATTTTTGCCAGTTCCTGGAAGAAGTAGATATAGACTGCTCTGATAATATTTCTCCCTTTGTATTCTGCAGGGTAACCGTTAACGTTACAGGTGTATTGGAAAGTTGTTTTGCAAATAACGAGAAATTATATTGCTCACCGGTCTTTACCACAATGCCTGCGAACCCTGTATTCTTTATACCTACACCAGATGGGCCAGCATATTTTTCTTCTTTTCCAATATGCTCAGCATTCAATACTATATAGTGTGGGTTATTGCTGTTGATGGGAGAAGCAGTTTCAACGCTGATGCTGCCGTATGAATACCCCGGTGTGATATATTCCCAGGAGGTGAGGGGATGCCAGTCACGTTGTTCAGTTGGATTGTACTCAAAAGACCGGTTCTGTACCTGTTCGGCATACAATCCACCATCGGCTGCATAGTTGATGTCTTCAAAAAACAATCCGAAAAGGTCGGCGCTTATTTTTTTTGCTGATGAAGGAGGGTTGGTTGTTTGAGCAGCAGCGGATAAAAACAAGGTGAGCAATATTGCGCAGGTGCAAAAAATATTTTTGGCAGTATAACCTGTATGTAGCCTGTTTTTTCTCATATAGCATTTACCTGCTCCGGTTACAGCTGAATAAATTTTAAAATTATGCAATCGGTTGCATGAAAATACAAATTATAAGCAAACCGTCAAAAATCTTTATAACTATCCGGCAAGTAACCCGGTTTTGGTGAACCCTATTCCTTCGACATTAGCACATTTTAAAATAGAATCCTGTTTTGAAATAGCGGAGCTGAATTGGACATCGGTGCCTTGGGTTTTGCAAAATATCGTTTTGCAACTGCAATTAAAGTGCAATCGGTTGCAACTTTGGTTATCTATGGCGTTCTCTAAGTGATTTGAGTGATACCTGGCAATAGCTCATTAACTTTTGTGTGGATAGGAAAGATATTTTATTGAGAGGATACTTACTGTTGAAGACATTAGAGAATTGCATTCAGCAAGAGTACACCGAATAAACCTATAATAGAGATAGTTGTTTCCATCACCGTCCACGACATAAAAGTCTGCCTGAGGGTGAGATTAAAAAATTCTTTGAACATCCAGAAGCCGGAATCATTTACATGAGAACCAAAAACACTTCCGGCACCAACAGCCAGTACCATCAATTCCGGCGATACTACGCCCGAAGCAACTAATGGCGTTACTACACCGGCGGCAGTAATTCCTGCAACCGTGGCTGAGCCAATCGCCACTCTTAATAATGCAGTAATAACCCATGCAAATATCAACGGCGGCATTTGCCATTTTTCACTAAAAGAAGCAATGTATTTATCCGTGCCGCTATCCTGTAATACCTGTTTGAAAATGCCACCGGCTGTTATGATCAGCAGTATAACGGCAATACCAGCAATAGCATCGCTCAGCCATTTCATTGTCTCCTCCATTTTTTTTCCGGCCCTGATTCCAAAATACCAGATGGCAAAAAAAACGGACAATAGCAATGCGATGGTGGAATCTCCTATAAACAGGAAGAATTTTTTTAGGCCACTTTCCGGCATAAAGCTACCGGCAATTACAGCGAGGGTGATCAAAATAACAGGCATCAACCCGATAAGAAAACTTGGCAATGCAGCAGGTAATTGTTTTTCCGTTTTTTCCTCTGCAGAAGCAAAAACGGATTTTATATTGACTTCGATGCGTTTCAAAAATTGTCCTAATACCGGGCCGGCAATGATCACTACAGGAATGGTGATGACCAATCCATACATCAGCGTTTTTCCCATGTCGGCTTTAAAAGAATTCACCAGGAAAACAGGGCTGGGGTGGGGCGGCAGAAAACAATGCGTTGTTGATAAGGATGCGGCCATCGGGATAGCAACGTATAATAAGGGTAATTTTGCTTTACTGGCTATAGAAAAAACCAATGGAACCAATACCACGAAAGCTGCATTGTAATATAGTGGCAGTCCAATTAAAAAGCCCGTGAGCAACACTGCCCACTGTACATTTTTCTGACCGAATCCATTGATCAGTGTAAGCGATATTTTTTCAGCAGCACCACCGGTTTCCAAAACTTTTCCTAGTATCGCACCAAGGCAAATGATCAATGCCAGTCCGCCCAATGTACTACCGGCTCCTTTCTCAAAAGATTTGAGTATCTGCATTGGTTCCATTCCTAAAAAAAGACCGGAGAGAATAGCAACAACCAGCAGGGACAAAAAAGGGCTTACTTTTTTATAGGTAAGAAATATCTGTAAGCAGATGGCAAAAAATATGACAAGTAATTCCATATGGCTTTTTAAACAGCGGTAAATCTATTTCATTTCGTCCGGAACAAGAAGCACCGCATTCAAAGCTGGTTTTGGTTCCCGTTGCCTGTTCCATAATAAAGGATAGTTTATCCTGCCCGGAATGGGGTAATCGTTTTTCCAGCTCATGCCATCATGCACACCCCAACAAGTTACTCTTTTGATCTTATCTTTTCTTGCAAAGAATATCCTGAATAATTCGGCATAACGGTTCGTCAATAATTGCTGAACAGAATCAGGTAATCCTGCAGGATATGGATCGAGGAATGTTTTAAACTCTTCCAGTTGAAATTGTTTATCACTCATACCCTGTCCAATGATCTGGCCTTCTTTTGTTAAGGGCAATACATCCACATCCAGTTCGGTGATCATTACTTTTACACCGCAGGCTGCATACGCATCAATCGCCTCTTCAATATAAGATGTTTTTGGATAATTAAGTCCCCAATGCCCTTGTATACCTACTCCATCTATCCGGATACCTTCTCTTTGAAGCATTTTAACCATGCGTACAATGCCATCTCTTTTTGCGGGCCTCCAGGCATTAAAATCATTGTAATATAATTCTGTACCGGGTGCAAATTCACTGGCAAATTTGAAAGCATATTTTACCAATGTATCGCCATTGCCAAACGCATTTACCCATAGGGTGGGGCGGTAACTGCCGTCGTTGTCAATTACTTCATTCACCACATCCCAGGCATGTACCCGGCCTGCATATCTTCCGGCAATTGTTTTAATATGGCTGCGTAATCTTTCGATCTGTTCTTCTTTTGTGTTGGGTTTGCCGGCAGCATTGGTAAAAAACCAGGAAGGCACCTGGTTATGCCATACCAGGGTATGACCGATGATAAACATCTTATGTGCTTCTCCAAAAGCTACAAAAGCATCTGCGGGTGCAAAATTAAAAACGCCTGGCTGCGGATTGATCAACGCAGCTTTCATAGAGTTTTCCAATGTGATACTGTTGAAGTGCTGTATAACAATATCCTGTGATGCCTTATCCGTTCCCGATACGATGGCATCATTAATGGCCATGCCCATGATAAAGGCATTTTTATAGGCATCTTTTAAAGTGCTGTGCGGTTTGTTTTGCGCCGAAAGCAGTTTGGGTTGTACACAGCCAACTGCACAAAAAAGCAAGGCGATGGACAGGTACATTGAGATCAGTCTTTTTTGCATCCTCAATTTTTTAAGGCCTTATCAAGCCACGGTGTTGACTAATTTTCCAATATGATCAATTTCAATAGCAATTTCATCGCCGCTTTGCAGAGTGAAGTCATTGCCAGGCACAATGCCGGTACCGGTCATGATCATACAGCCAAAAGGGAATGAACATTCACGGTAAACGAAGGAAGTTAATTCCTCCGGTGTACGTTTCATCTGGCTGAGCGCAATGGTATCCGTAAAGGCTGTTTTATTATCCCTGTTAATGGTGAGTGTGATATTGGTAGTTGGGCTAATGGGTTTTTCTGTCAATAAGATACAAGGGCCTAGTGCAGCACAACCATCATAGGTTTTTGCCTGCGGAAGATATAAAGGATTTTCCCCTTCAATACTGCGGCTGCTCATGTCGTTGCCAATAGTATAGCCTATTATTTTGCCAGAAGCCGTAACAACTAAAGTAAGTTCAGGTTCCGGTACATCCCAGGTACTGTCTTTTCTAATTCTTACAAAACCTTTATTGCCAACCACCCGGTGAGACGTACTTTTAAAAAAACATTCGGGTCTCCCGGCTTCGTATACACGACCATAAAAATCGCCACCGCCGGCATCCTTGCTTTCTTCCTGCCGGCCGATCTTGCTTCGTAAATAGGTTACACCACAAGCCCACAATTCCTGGTTGCTGCCAATGACAGGAAGCAAGTCTTTGATCAGCGTACTGTCTCCTGCAGCTGCATCATTAACAAGTGATTTTGCTGTTTGCAATGCATTATCGTCATTGATAATTTTATCCCACGCTATTGCCACCGGGTAAAAATGACCATTGACTTCGATCACTGTTCCGTTGCTTGAATTGTACAGTTTCATCTTCTACTATCTTTATCATTTTTAAATTAATCTCTCAGTTTAACTCTCAGTAGTTTCATATCATTTGTTATATACAAAGTTTTTTCATTGGGAGACAGGGCGCAGTTTGATGCAGGGCCATCCAATTTTATTTTGCCTAATAGCTTCGCTTCGCTGTTAAATATCCAAACACCACCCGGACCGGTTGCAAATACGTTTCCCTTTGTATCTATCTTCAATCCATCCGGCAAACCATGCACCCCTTTACCCATCGCAGCGGAAGCATCAAAAAATATTCTCCCGTTTTGCAACGAATCATTTTCTCCCACATCATACAGGTACCAGTAAGGTTTTGCAGGGTCTGAATTGGCAATGATCAGTTTTTTTTCTCCCGGGAAAAAAGCCAAACCATTTGGGCGTGTGATTGAATCTAACAGCAAAACAACTTTCCCATCTTTTTTTACTTTGTACACTCCGTTAAAAGAAATTTCTTTTTTGGGATCATCATCACCATGTGTTTCCAAACCATACGGCGGATCAGTAAAAAACAACTCTCCGTTACTGTTATATACGGCATCATTGGGGCTGCTGAATTTTTTACCATTGTATGTAGCTGCTATGCTGGTAAATACTGCCGCTGGTTTATCAAGCGGTGCATCCATCCTGCCCATCTGCCTGTTTCCATGCTGGCAAAGGACAAGGTTGCCGTCATTGTCTGTTGTTAGTCCATTGGAACCCATTTCTCCACCACGTTTTACAGTGTCTGTATAGCCCGATGGAGTTAAATAGATCTCTTTTCCTTTTTCTTCTGTCCATTTATAAATGGTATTGGTGGGCACATCAGAAAACAATAACATTTTTTGCTTTTCAATCCAGATGGGCCCCTCACTCCATTCAAAACCCTCCGCAATAATTTCTGCTTTTGCAGAAGAGGAGATGACTGCATCCAGTAAAGCATCTGTTTTTTCGATATTACCAGCCGTTTTATAAACCGGTTTTTTTACAACGCTGTTATTGTTACAAGACATGGCGGCTGTAGCAATAAGTATGGCAGTAAATAGTTTTCTATAGCTCATAATAAAAATTTACTGACCAAGTTACTCTTTTAAATCCTGCCGTTTAATGCAAATCCCTTGTTACGATATCTCCGGAACCACCTTGTAAAATATCAAGGTCGGCACCAAGATGCGCCTGCTGTACGTGATCGATATACAATTTCACATAACCACGGGTAGCCATTGGTGCAGGAGCAACCCAGGCAGCTCTTCTTTGCTTTAATTCTTCATCACTAATATCAAGGTGCAGTCTTCTTTTTTCTACATCCAGTTCTATCATGTCGCCATTTTTTACCAAACCCAATGTGCCTCCAATGGCTGATTCAGGCGACACATGCAGTACTACCGTTCCGGCAGCCGTACCACTCATTCTTCCGTCTGAAATACGGATCATATCCTTTACACCTTTGCGCAATAGTTTTTCAGGCAGGTCCACATTCCCCACTTCCGGCATACCAGGATAACCCACCGGGCCTACTGTTTTTAAAACAATGACACAGGTTTCATCAATATCAAGATCAGGGTCATCAATCCTGGCATGATAATCTTCCATGGTTTCAAATACTACTGCACGGCCACGGTGTTTCATCAGTTCTTTTGATGCTGCGGAGGGTTTAATGATCGCACCATCCACACATAGATTTCCTTTTAGAACGGCAATGCCTGCATCATGCTGCAGTGGATTGTCAACTGTAGCAATTACCTCCCGGTTATAACATACAGGGTTGCTGTTATTTTCACCGATCGTTTTCCCATTTACGGTGATCATGTCATTGTGCAGGTAATTTTTCATTTCGCTGATCACTACCGGTAAACCACCAGCGTAATAAAAATCTTCCATCAGGAATTTACCCGCAGGTTTCAGGTTTACCAGCAGCGGAATCTTACTTCCGATGGTATCGAAATCTTCCAGTTTCAGTTCCACACCAATTCTTCCTGCGATGGCCTGTAAATGAATCAGGAAATTAGTAGAGCCGCCCACTGCCGCATTGATCACAATAGAGTTTTCAAAAGCTTTTCGTGTAAGGATTGTCGATAGTTTCAAATTTTCTCTTACCATCTCTACGATCCTTCTGCCACTCAGTTGTGCCAGTACCTTTTTTCTTGCATCTACTGCCGGTATGGTGGCAGCACCGGGTAATGTTAATCCCAATGATTCTACCATACAGGCCATAGAGGATGCGGTGCCCATACTCATACAGTGGCCCTGGCTGCGGGCTGTTCCAATTTCAGCTTCTAAAATATCTTCTGCAGTATAATTTTCGTTGAGTGTTTTTTCTTTTACCATCCAGTTGAATGAGCCGGAGCCTAAACATTCACCTTTAAATCTTCCATTCAGCATTGGTCCGCCGGGAACCACAATGGTTGGAAGATCCACACTGCAGGCGCCCATAACGGTGCTGGGTGTGGTTTTATCACAGCCTGTCAACAGTACCACACCATCCAGCGGATTGGCACGGATACTTTCTTCTGTATCCATACTGGCCAGGTTCCTGAACAGCATGGTGGTTGGTTTCATGATCGTTTCGCCCAATGAAGTAACAGGGAACTCCAATGGGAATCCACCGGCTTCTATCACACCCCGTTTTACGATCTCCGCAAAATCACGAAGGTGCCCGTTGCAGGGAGTGAGTTCACTCCAGGTATTGCAAATGCCAATGACCGGACGGCCACGAAAGTAATCATCGGGATAACCCTGGTTGCGTAACCAGGAACGGTGTACAAACCCCATTTTATCATCCTTGCCAAACCAATCGTGGCTTCTTAATTTTTGACTCATCTAAAAATAATTTTTTAAAATGTTGGTTTCATTTATATAAACTACCCGATGTTCTTATTTGTTCTTTCTCCATTGATCAACCGGGAAATATGTAAACTGTTTTCATTTTTTAATTCTGCCGGCAATAATGACTGTGGCATATTTTGGTAACAGACCGGCCTTGTAAACCGGTCAATTGCCTTGGTGCCAACCGAGGTGGTTTTACTATCTGTGGTAGAAGGAAAAGGGCCGCCATGCACCATTGCGCTGCATACTTCCACACCGGTAGGAAAACCGTTTATTATTACACGTCCTGCTTTTTGCTCCAGTATATCCAGCAATTCTTTATATTCAATCAATTCTTCTTCTGTTCCATGCACTGTGGCGGTCAAATGCCCGGAGAGATTTTCTGCTATATCCAGCATGTCTTTTTTTGTTGCCACAGGAATTACCATACTTGCCGGGCCAAAGATCTCTTCACTTAAAATTGATTCGCTGTTGAACACGCTGCTTTCAGCACTGAGTAATACAGGGACTGCATTGTTAGTTGCATCAACTGTTTTTAAAGAGGAACTGGCAAAATGTTCAACTCCGGGAATGGCCAGGTGTTTTTGCAGGTTGCTGTTGTATGCACTTAATATGTTTGGTGTTAGCATAACGCCTCCACTTGTTTTTTCAAAAGCCAGTTGAAGCGACAGTTTGAAATCCTCATCATTATTTTGATATACCATGATGCCAGGATTGGTACAAAACTGACCAATGCCCAATGTTACGGCTGCAGCATATCCTGCCGCAATTTCTGCACCCCGTAGTTTCATTACCTGGGGCAAAACAAAAACAGGATTGGTACTCCCCATTTCGGCATACATCGGAATGGGTTCTGGTCTGCTTACTGCTGCGTCATACAATGCCTTGCCAGCTTTGTATGAACCGGTAAAGGCAACTGCTTTAACCAGTGGATGTTTTACCAACTGTACACCTGCTTCTATGCCATTGTCAAACAGCAATGAAAAAACACCATCGGGCATATTGGTATTTTGGGCAGCTGTTTGTATTATTTTTCCAATGATGGCTGAGGTAGCAGGATGGGCAGGATGTGCTTTTACAACAACGGGGCAACCAGCAGCAAGTGCCGAAGCAGTATCACCACCGGCTACTGAGAAAGCCAGTGGAAAATTGCTGGCTCCAAATACCACTACTGGCCCAAGAGGGATCTGCATAAACCGCAGGTCAGGTTTTGGAACAGGTGCCCTGTCCGGTATAGCGGTGTCAATTCTTGCATCCACCCAGGAACCTTCTGTTAGTAATGCTGCAAACATTTTTAACTGGTTTACTGTACGCATACGCTCACCCTCAATTCTTGCGGGCGGCAATCCGGTTTCATCACAGCAAACAGTCACCAGTTCATCGCCAGTGGTCAATATACCTTCGGCAATGGCAGTTAAAAAAGCAGTTTTTTCCATACCGCTTTTTTTTCTATATACCTGGAAAGCAGATGCCGCTTTTGCAACAGCCTGGTTTATTTCATCATTGGTAGCATTCAAAAAACTATAACCGTTGTTGATCTGTGTTGCCGGGTTAAATGAATAAAATGGCTCCGTCCCTTTGCCAGAATTATCAAAACCGATGATCTGCAGTTCCTGTTTCATACCTTTTCTTTTGTTCGTTATACAGAGATAGCTTGTTTTTGTTGTTAAAAAAAGACCTGATGTAGATACAAAAGGTCTTATGCTTATGAAAAAAAACTGCTGCTTTATTTTTAATTAAAATTGGACTAATCAATGAACCAGGTCTTTCCTGCACTTATTACATTGCTCATTTTATTCTGTTGTTGTTTTTAGTTCAAAACAAGATCAATAAAATAATTATGGTGTATCCCAAAATACCCTGGTAGTTAAATTGTCTGAACCGCCAATGGCCTGTACTGCTGCAGCATAATTGCTGTTGTTATTGGAAGATTCATAATCAGGATAAGATAATCTCCTGATAAAACCTCCACTAAGGTTATTATTGAAAAGATTTGGGCTTAAAACAGGGAAGCCTGTTCTTCTGAAATTGGCCCAGGCTTCTGTACCCATGGTGATATTGGAAATCCAGTATTGGGTGGCGATCAGTTCAAGAGCATCGGTTGCGTTATATGCTACTGCAGGATCACTCAGGTAAGCAGTTTTATCAGCGCCGGATACAGCGGAACTATTTGGATACAGTACATAGCTGTCCATATCAGCAATGATGCCGGCTTCGTAATAAGACTGTGCAGCACCATCGCCACCTGGTATCCAGCCTCTTTTGGCGGCTTCAGCCAGTAATAAAGATGTTTGCGAATAAGTTACCCAAAAAGTTGGAGCTGTGAGTGATGCAACGGTTCTTACATTAAGCTGTGAGTAATCATATCCGCCACCTCTTGTACCACGATACGGCGCACTGGCCAGTGCATCACTGAGTACACCTACTGGTACACCAAACTGGTTGGCAGGCGTAAGATCAGGATTGGCATCCCCTAATGGGCTATTGGGATCTGCAAATTTTGCTACTATAAAACGACTGCGGGGATCATTGGTTGTTTTAAGCTGGTTTACAAAAGGCTCTGCTACATAATAAAACCTGGGATTGTTATTTACTAAATTTACATTGGCCACATTGGTAGCGATAGTCCCATCATATTTTACAAACACATTGTCATCATTAGAGGTCATTACGCCTCCGTTGAATGCTTCTGTCACAAGTGCCTGGGCTTTTGTGGCATTCACTTTGGAGTAGCGCATTCCTAATCTTAACAATAGAGAGTTACCCAGTTTTTTCCACTGCGCTACCTGTGGAGCCACAGTTGAAATAGGAATGGCAGCACGCTGGCCAAAGAAAAGGTCTGCGGAAACATAATCCCCGGCCGGATCTAATGCAGCTGTTGCTTCCCTGAGTTCCTTTTCCAGATCTTCATAGATGGCTGCATCATCATCATATTTTGGATAAAATATACCATCCGTATATGCTTTGCCGGCATCAAAGTAAGGCACATCGCCATAGGTATCTACAAGGCCCATATAGGCATACGCTTTCCAAATCCTGATCATGCTTCTCAAATTAACCGCATTGCTGTTTCCATTTAAATTGGCTAAAGCCTGCACCAGGTTTTTAAGGCCGCCGGTAGTGGGATTATTCAGCGGTGCTGTTCCAACATAACTGGCTTCCCATCTTGCATTGTTGAAGTTGTCTATGTCTGCGTTGAAGTTGGGACCCTCCGTAGCACCTGCATTAAATGGATTTACAAACTGCTGTACGATGGTGTTTTCTGTTTCCCAGCCGGTGCCGTTAAATGACCGTTGTGCTCCTGCCAGCAGCAGTCCCGGATCAATAGAAGTTACGGCGTAAGGATTGGTGTTTATTTCTACAAAATCCTTATCGCATCCTGTAATCAGGAACATACTACCGGTAAGGGCTATGCTATATATTATTTTTCTCATAAGAATTAAAATTTTACGTTTAAACTTAAGTTATAACTGCGTGTTGTTGGCAATGCTGCATTTTCATATCCAGACCTGATGTCGCCGGAAGACTGAACGGCTTCGGGGTCAAGACCAGGAAGGTCTTTATACAGTATCGCCACGTTGCGTACAGAAGCCGATAAGGTAAGCCCCTTGAAGAATTTGAGATAGGATACTTTATTTACAAGACCTGTAAGGTTATATACCACAGATATATTTCGAAGCTTTACAAAGTCTGATTTGAAAACGAAGGGGTCGCCGATCTGCAGGTTTCTGTAGTCGGCATAAAAGGCCTGCAGGTTTGTAACGGCAACATCGTTTGGCCGCCCTGTTGATTGAATAACGCCAGGAAATACCAATCCATTTTCTCCATCTCTACGCCCGGCCAATGATGCTACAGACAAGCCTTGCCTTAACATATTCAAAGCGGTACCTGACATTACTGTACCACCAAATTTGTAGTCTATAAATATAGAAACGGTTAGATTTTTGTGTGAAAAACTGTTGATCCATCCGCCGGTGAACTTAGGGATAGAACTGCCCACAGGCTTGTAATCAGGAGTAGCAATTAAACGGCCAGCATCTGTTAAAAGAATATTGCCGGCATCATCTCTTAAATAAGTCCTTGTATATAACTGGTTCATCGCTAAACCTTTTGTGTACCGTATCTGTCCTAGAAACTCATTGCCGGTTGAGTTAAAGTTTAATAAGAGGAAATCATTTACACCTGGAGAAATTTCCAGCACTTTGGTAGAGAGGAATGCATTGTTCCAGGAAGTGGTCCAGGTGAAATTACGTTTTTGGATCGGCGTGATTTCAATCAGCGTTTCAATACCGCTGTTTCTTAACGATGCCAGGTTGTCCTTGGTACCAGTATAGCCAGAAGCGTTGGAAACAGTTACCGGCAATACCTGGTCGGTGGTTACTTTTTTAAATGCAGAGATGTCAAAACGAACCCTGTTTTTAAACATTCTCAGTTCCAGGCCTATTTCTTTTTCGTCTGCTTTAAATGGAGTCAGCAATGCATTGGGTGCATTTACGCCACCAATAGTTGCTGTAGCCTGGTTATTAAAATTATTGGGAGCAATGGTATAATTAAGTACACCTTCATAAGTATCAACACCATTGGCACTGCCTGTACTTGCCCAGGCAAGCCTTAATTTACCGAAGGTAAGCCATGATTGTTTAGGCATTAGTTCCGAGAATACAAAACTGGCAGATGCTGAAGGATAAAAAACTTTATTGTTCTTAGGATTGTAAACAGAGAACCAGTCTTCCCTGCCTGTAAGATTGATATACAAAAGGCGGTTATATCCAAACTCCACCAGGCCATAGAGAGAATTAACTCTTCTTTTACCATAGGTGAAGGTTTGGGCCTTTACGTTTCCGTTATCAATGGAGTACAGGTCTTTTACAATAAAGTTATTGGTGGTTTGGCTGGTGCCGTTGCCTTCTGTTCTGTATGTATTTCCACCAACACTTGCTTCAACAGAAAACTTACCAAATTCTTTATTCGCACCCAATAAAAAGTCGGCATTCACCTCTGTTCCTTTTCCTTGTGAAATATTATAAGTGCCTTTGTAAGTACCATCCGCATTTGTTGCTACGCTGGTTCCTA
>ERZ795056.3059-NODE-3059-length-18104-cov-5.611613_pt1 | contig 18104 bp, 13 predicted proteins | sample MGYA00375140_ERZ795056 | MGnify/ENA primary metagenome ERZ795056 (study PRJEB30185, sample SAMN05720227) | activated sludge metagenome | isolation source: Anaerobic digester | place: USA | collected 2015-03-09 ... | reverse complement strand
AGGAACATCGAGACCATGTCGTGACTGACCTTGGGCATCGACAGGGCGACATCGGCCCCGGCCTTCTTGAGCAGCGGCACGCGCTCGGACGCGACGATCAGCGCGTCAGCCTTCTGGGCCTCGACCAATTTGAGGAGCGAGTCGATCGCCGCCATGCGCCCGCAGCCTACCCCGCCGGGGCCACGCTGTCGCTCGCGCAACGCGCGCGGTTTGTCCCGCACCGGCCCCGTGCCAAGCTGGGCCCTCCGCGTGCAGATCTTCTACACCGACCACTACGTGCTGCCCCTGCCGCCCGGGCACCGGTTTCCGATGGCGAAGTATGCCCGCCTGCGCGAGCGGGTCGAGGCAGCCGGGCTCGGCATCCTCGTGCAGCCCGAGGCCGCGACCCGCGAGCAGCTCGCCCTGGCCCACGACCTCGACTACCTCGACCGCGTGCACGCCGGCACCCTCGGCGCGAAGGAGCAGCGCGAGCTCGGCTTCCCGTGGAGCCCCGCGATGCTCGAGCGCTCGCTGCGCTCGACCGGCGCGACGATCTCCGCGTGCCGGGCCGCGCTCACCGACGGCCTCGCGGTCAACCTCGCGGGCGGTACCCACCACGCCTTCGCCGGGCGCGGCGAGGGTTATTGCGTGTTCAACGACAGCGCCGTCGCGGCCCGCGTGATGCAAGCCGAGGGCCGGGTCCGCCGGGTGGTCATCATCGACTGCGACGTCCATCAAGGCAACGGCACCGCGTCGATCCTCGCCGACGACCCGAGCATCTTCACCCTCTCGCTGCACGGCGCCAACAACTTCCCCTTCACCAAGGAGGTCAGCGACCTCGACGTGCACCTGCCCGACGGCACCGGCGACGCCGACTACCTCGCCGCCCTGCAAGACGCCCTGGCCGTCGCCCTGGACCGCTCCCGGGCCGAATTGGCGATCTACCTCGCCGGCGCGGACCCCTTCGCGGGCGACCGCATCGGCCGACTCAAGCTCAGCAAGGACGGCCTGGCGCGCCGCGACCACCTGGTCCTTGCGACATGTCGAGACGCCGGCCTGCCGGTCGCCCTCAGCATGGCCGGCGGCTACGCCCGGGAGCTCGACGACATCGTCGACATCCACCTGCGAACCGTGCAGATCGCCGCCGAAATTGCCGCCCTCCCCGGCGCCCGCCCCGGCGTGGTACAAGGCGGTGCGCCGCGGACGTGAAGCTCATCAAGCTCCTCATACAGATCCCCTGCCTCAACGAGCGGGACCACCTCGGGGCGACCTTCGCCGACCTTCCGCGGCGGCTGCCCGGCATCGGCAGCATCGAGGTGCTCGTCATCGACGATGGCAGCCACGACGGCACCGCCGAGCTCGCCGAGCAGCTCGGGGTCCACCACGTGCTCCGTTTCCCGCGCAACCGCGGCCTCGCGGCGGCCTACAGCGCCGGCCTCGACGCCTGCCTGCGCCTCGGCGCCGACCTCATCGTCAACACCGACGCCGACAATCAGTACCGCGGCATCGACATCGAGCGCCTGGTCGCGCCGATCCTCGCCGGCCGCGCCGACATCGTCGTCGGCGATCGCCAGACCGACAGCCTCGCCCACTTCTCGCCGCTCAAGCGCCTGCTGCAGCGCTGGGGTTCCCGCGTGGTGCGACGCGCCAGCGGCACCGACGTGCGCGACTCGACCAGTGGCTTTCGGGCCCTGTCACGCCGGGCCGCCGCGACCCTGTTCGTGCACAACCGCTTCACCTACACGCTCGAGACGATCATCCAGGCCGGGCAAGCGGGCCTGGCGATCGAGAACGTGGCGATCGAGACCAACCCGAAGACCCGCGACTCGCGGCTGTTCCGTTCCATGAGCGGCTACGTCCGCCGCAACGGCGCGGTGATCCTTCGCTCCTACACGATGTACTGGCCGGCGCAGACCTTCGGCTTCTTCGCCGCGCTGCTGCTGCTGCTCGGCCTCGGCCTCGGCGGTCGGTTTTTATATTTCTACGCGGTCCGTTTCCCGGAAGAGAGCGGCCACACCGAATCGCTGCTGGTCGGCGTCGGCGCGGTGCTGCTGGCCTTTCTCGTCGGCCTGATGGCGATGCTCGGCGACCTCACCGCGGCCAACCGCCGCCTCACCGAGCAGGTCCTGATCCACGTGCGCGAGCTCGAGGCCAACCTCGGCGTGCGCAGCGGCGAGACCCCGAAGATCTCCGGCCTGCGCCGCAGCACCGCCGCGCCCTGGACCGGAGACCCGGCATGAACGGCACGAACGGCACGAACGGCAGACCGCGCCCCGTAGCCGACGCCGGCAACATCGTCGGCAACGTTTACGACAAGTACGGCACCCGCAACCCGATCGCCCGCGCCCTGATGCGCGGCTTCACCGGGGCGGTCGTCGACCTGTACTTACGGACAGGTGCTCGCAGCGTGCTCGAGGTCGGCTGCGGCGAGGGCCACCTCGCCGATCACCTGATCCGCGCCGCCCGCCCCGCGCGCTTCGAGGCCTGCGACGTCGAGCTGCGCCCGGCCCCCGGCCTCGACCCACAGATCGCCCTGCGCGAGGCCTCGATCTACGCCCTGCCCTACGCGCCCGCGAGCTTCGACCTCGTGATCTGCTGCGAGGTCCTCGAGCACCTCGCCGACCCCGCCGCCGGCCTCGCCGAGCTCGCCCGCGTATCGGCCCGCCACGTCCTGCTCAGCACCCCCTGGGAGCCGATTTGGCGAGTCATGAACCTCGCGCGCGGCCGCTACGTCGCCGACCTCGGCAACACCCCCGGCCACATCCAGCACTTCAGCCGCCGCGCCATCCGCGAACTCGCCGCCCGCCACCTGCAGGTGCTCGCGCTGCGCCGGCCCCTCCCCTGGACGGTGATCTTGGGTGAAGTCCGCCACTGAAACAACGGCCTCCGCGCGTACCCGCCGGATCCTGACCTGGCTCTCGGGCCAGGTTCCATTCCTGCTGGTCACCCTGTTCGGCCTGTACCTGCTGTGGCCGGTGCCGGCCGGCGTCATGCCGCTCTCGGCCGACCACACCGTCCACCTGACCCGCGCCTTTCTCTACGGTGAGCAGCTCGCCGGCGGCCACCTCGTCGGCTGGAGCCCGACCTGGTTCTTCGGCTTCCCGCTCGGTGAGCTCTACCCGGTGCTCGGCGACCTCGGCGTCGTGGCCCTTCGTGTGCTCGGCCTCGACTGGCCGCAGGCCTACGCGCTCCTGTTCACGCTGGTGTTCCTGACCCAGGGCTGGGTGCTGCTGCGCTGCGGTCGCGCGCTCGGCTGGGGCCCGATCCCCGGCCTCGTCGCCGCGCTGCTGGTGCTCGCCGACGTCGGTGCCTATCGCGAGGGCGGCTGGATCTACACGGTCACCTACGGCGTGTGGCCGCAAGCCCTGGCGACCTCGCTGGCCTGGCTGGCCTTCGCCGAGCTCGCCCTCGCTCGCACCTCACCTGTCCCTTCGACCATCTCACCTGTCCCTTCAGACACCCCGTCGGCCGCCGCTCCACCTGTCCCTTCAGCCATCTCACCTGTCCCTTCGACCAGCCCCACGCGCCACCTCGTATACGCCGCCCTCGCCGCCGCGGGCGCCCTGCTCGCGCACCCGATGGCGCTGATGATGCTGGCCCTCGGCGCCCCGCTCTACCTGCTGACCCTCGGCCTGCGCCCCGACACCCCGCGCAGCACCGCCCGCGAGCGCCGCGAGCACCTCGCCGACACAACCCTCCACCTCGTGCTCGCCCTCGGCATCGGCGGCGCGCTCGCGGCCTGGTGGCTGCTGCCGATGACCGCCCACCGCGGCTGGATGGCCAGCTACGGGTGGCTGCACGCCTCCCTGGCCGACATGCTGCGCCAGGCCGCCCAGGGCCAGTGGACGCAGCTGATGCCCGCCGCCGTCGGCCACACCGCGAGCCTCGGCCTGCTCATCGCCGCCCTGCTGGGCCGCGCCCCGCTGCGCTTCTTCGCCCTGTGGACCGCCGCGCACTGGCTGCTCGCCAGCACCGACCTGTTCTGGGGCCTGCGCCTCGACCACCTGAGCAGCGGCTTCCAGCACATCCAGTTCCAGCGCTTCCTCACCGCCGCCAAGCCGGGCCTGTTCCTGCTCGCCGGCGCCGCGGTCGGCGGCCCGATCCACCTGGCCCTTCGCACCTGGCGCAGGGGCCATGTCCGAAAGTCCAGGCTCCTCGCCCGCCTGCTCGCCGTGACCACCATGTCCGCCGCCCTGGCCCTCGCCGCCTGGCAGCTGCGCGACACCCGGGCCCTGATGCTTCGCCACCAGGTCGGCACCATCCAGACCGAGCGTATCCCCGGCCAGCCCGAATTCGCGGCCGACTACGCCGCCCTGCTCACCTGGGCGCGCGCCGCCTGGGACGCCCGCGAGCACGACTACCGCATGGCCTTTCGCGCCGACCGCAACGCGCACTGGTTCATGGACGCCCCGGTCACCAGCCACACCCCGACCTACAAGCTCGGCTTCACCCCCGGCGACAACTTCGTCCACAAGCCCGAGTCCGGCGACGCCGCCCTGCTGCGTCGCCTCGGCGTGCGCTACCTCGTCGGCACCCACAGCGTCGGCCCACCCCGCGCCACGCTCGCGGCGCGCTTCGGCAAGAAGCTCTCGGTCTTCGAGCTCGGCGACGGCGAGGGCCTCGCCCACCTCAGCGATCCGTCCCAGCCCGCACCCACCGGCACCGTCACGATCGAACAGGCCGAGCTCGCCGGCCCCGGCCACCTTCGCCTGCGGATCGACGGCGTCACCACCGACACCACCCGCCTGGTCCTGCACATCGCCGGTTATCCCCGCTGGACGCTCTCTTATAAACCCGACGACGGCGGCCCCGAGCAGCCCGTCGAGTGGTTCGAGGCACCTGTCCTCGGGGACAGCCCGATCGCCACCCAGGCCCAGCGCCGCGGCGGCGAGCTGCGCGGCGGCAAGGCCCTCGGCGACGACGGCCACGAGCCGACCCTGATCGCCGCCCCCGCCCGCAACGGCACCTACGAGCTGCGCTACCAGCGATGGACCCGCGCCGACCTGCTCGGCCTCGGCCTCAGCCTGCTCGGCCTGCTCGGCCTGCTCCTGCTGGTGGTCCGCAACCCACGCACAAACCTGCTCGCCCGCCTGCGCCCCGTGTCGCGCCGCCTCGTGCATCCCGCCGTGATCGCGCTCCTGTTCGCCCTCGGCCTCGCCCTCGCCGTGCTTCGCCACCGCAGCGGTGTCGCCCGCGAGCACGACCTCGCCAGCGCCCGCCTGCAACGCGGCGAGGCGATCGCCAGCCACGCGCTCGCGGGCCCATTAAAAACCGACATGCTGATCTTCCCGGCGGTGCTCGTTAGACCTGGCCGATCCAACATGTCCGAAGTCACCTTTCCCAAAGTACAGCTCGGCAAGACCCTCGACGGCTGGCTGGCGATCGACGACGACGACGCCAAGCAGCGCCGCCGCGGCACCCACAACGTCACGATCTCCGCCCGTCTGCCCGGCGCCGACGCCTGGACCCCGCTCGCCAACATCTCGGTCCCGCACCACCCCGATCGCCGCCTGCTGGGCGACATCGCGGTCCCACCCGCCCTGCAAGACCTCCCCGTCGACCTCCACGTCCAGATCCAGACCACCGGCGAGGCCCCGCCGCGCCTCGGCTTCGACCTCGTGCTCCCATCGCCATGACACCCCGTCAGGCCAGCGCCGCCCTGCTCGTGCTCGCCCTCGTCGCCGCGGTCGAGTGGGTGTGCGCGGCCCGGGCCTATCGCGCGCAGCTCGGCCCCGACGCCTGGACCCGCGCCGCCGAGGCCCTCGCCGCGCTCCCGCAGACCGAGCCCGTCTTCCTCGGCACCCCCTGGCTCGGCCCCAGCGCTCGCCAACACCTGCCTGCACTGCGCCCCTGGTCCTCGCTCGCCGCGCCCGATCTGTACGGCCTGCCGCGCTTCCACGTGCTCGGCCTCGCCAGCGCCTCTCAATCCGGCGCCTGGTCCTCGGAGCTCACCACCGACCTCGGCGAGCTGCCCCCACCCAACCTGCTCGGCAGCGAAGATCTCGGCTCGCTCCACCTCTATCACTACGAGCAACCAGCGTCCGGCGCTGTCCTGACCGACTGGCTGGCCGAGCCCGACGCACTGCAGCTGCGCGACGATCTCGGCCCCTGCCGCCTGTCCCAAAAGACATGGTCCTGCAAGCAGGCCCGCATCACCCGGGACACCCTGGAGGTCAGCTACCGCCCGCGCCGCTGCCTGGCGATCGACCTCGCCGACAACCGCACCCTCGAGCTCTCTCGCCCGCGCACGCAACTCGGCACGGTCCTGCGCGGCCACCTCGGCTTCGCCGACTTCAACGCCCGCCTGCGCAACGACGCCCCCGCCCAACTCGAGCTGCTCATCGACGACATCACCATCGGCCGCTGGACCCTCAGCGACAGCCAGGGCTGGGCCGCCTTCGCCGCGCCCACCACCCCCGGCATCCACGACGTCCGCCTGCGCCTCACCACCCTGCTCGGCGGCACCTGGACCGAGCAAGGCTACAGCGCCCAGCCCCACCGCACCGCCTGCCTCGAGCTGCGCGCCCTCTCGGAGGCCCCACGATGACCCGCCGCGCCCGCCTGCTCGTCGCCACGGCCCTCGGCCTCGCCACGACCGTGCTGCTCTCGCTCGGCCACCGCCAGGTCGGCTACGTGCGCGACGAGGGCATCTACTTCGTCGCCAGCCGCGCCCACGCGGCCTGGGCCGCGCGCCTGTTCTCCAGCGACTTCACGACGACCCTCGCCGCGCCCGCCCGCGACCGCGCCTTCGCCGTCAACCGCGAGCACCCCGCCCTGATGAAGATCGCCGGCGGCCTGTCCGCTCGCCTGTTCGCCGAGCCCGGCCCCGAGGCGCGCGCCGGCCAGGAGCGCGCCGAGGCCGGCCTGCTCCCGCTCATGCCCGAGGGCGCCGCCATGCGCCTGCCCGCCCAGCTGCTCGCCGGCCTCGCCGTCGCCCTGCTGTTCCTCGCCGGCGCCAGCCTGGCAGCACCTGCCCCGAGAGACAGGAAGCCTCCACCTGTCCCCAAGGACACCTCACCCGTCCCCGAACCACCCGTCCCCAAGGACACCTCACCTGTCCCCGGGGCCAGCCCGCTGCTCGCCGGCCTGTGCGCCGCGTCATGGTTCATCGCCTTGCCGCACGTGTGGTTCCACGCTGGCCTGCACACCTTCGACGTCCCGGTCGCCGCCGCCACCCTCGCGGTGGTCCTGATCTACCGCCGCGCCCTGACCGACCGACGCTGGGCGCTCGCGCTCGGACCGGCGCTCGGCGTCGCCATCTCCATCAAACACAACGCCCTCTTCATCCCCGTGCTGCTCGCGCTGCACTACGGCCTGTGCCTGCTGCTCGCCCGCCGCCGACCGACCCCGGGCCAGTGGCTCCCGCTGCCGTTCCTGGCGATGGCCGTGCTCGCCCCGCTGACCGTCGTCGCCCTGTGGCCATGGTTATGGTCCGACCCCATCGGCCGCATCCTCGAGTACGTCGAGTTTCACCGCTTCCACGCCTACTACAACACCGAATTCCTCGGCATCAATTACAACCGCCCGCCGCTGCCGATCTCCTATCCGTTCGTCATGACCTGGGCGACGGTGCCGAGCGCAGCCCTGTTGCTCGCGCTGCTCGGCCTCGCCCTCGGCCTGCGCCGCGACCTCCGCCCCTCACCTGTCCCCAAGGCCAGCCACACCAGCCCGAACACCCCGACCTGGAGCGCCCCGCTCGCCGGCCAGGACCGCCGCGACGGCCTGTTATGGGCGCTGTTCGCCGCGTTCCCGCTGGTCCTGATCGCCATCCCCACGATCCCGATCTTCGGCGGCACCAAGCACTGGCTGACCGCCTATCCCTTCTTCGCCCTCGCCGCGACCTCCGCCTGGATCGCCCTCGCGCGGGCGGCTCGCGGTCGCTGGCGCCGGGCCCCGGTCCTCGTGCTCGCGGCGCTGCTCGTGCCCGGCGTGTGGAGCACCATCGACGGCCACCCTTATGGCCTCTCGCAGTACGCCCCGCTGGTCGGTGGCCCGCGCGGCGCCGCCGACCTCGGCCTGATGCGCGGCTTCTGGGGTCACGCCGTGCCGCCCTCGCTGCTCGCTCCCGCGCACCCCGGCGCAGCGCCGCAATCACCGATCTACCTCCACGACCTGCACGAGCTGGCCCGCCTGCAGTACCAACGCGAGGGCCGCTGGGCGCACGAAACCGCGCCCGCGCCGGTGAACCGGGCCCGCAGCGCCCTTTTCTTCGAGGAGCGCCACATGCGGACCCACGAGCTGCAGATCTGGAGCGCCGAGGGCACAGTCGCTCCGACCGAGGTCCTGACCCTCGACGACGTTCCGCTGACGAGCCTTTACGGCGCGTCGGGACCGCGATGATAAGACACGCGGATGTGAGCCTCCAAAACCACGACGAGCGCGTCGAGTCGCTCGTCCAGCAGGTCCGCGAACACGCCGTCGCCGGCGTGCACGACCTCCGCCCCCTCGCCGGCCACGCCTGCGGTCGCGGCCGCGTGCTCGACACCTCCGCCCTCGCCCACGTGCTCGAGATCGACCCCGAGCGCCGGCGCTGCCTCGCCGAGCCCGGGGTCCGCTTCCGCGACCTCGTGCGCGCCACCCTCCCCCTCGGCCTCATCCCCACCGTCGTGCCCGAGCTCGAGTGCCTCACCCTGGGTGACGCCATCGCCGACTGCACCGTCGCCTCGAGCTCCTTTCGTCACGGCAGCTTCTTCGACAGCGTCGACGAGCTCGAGCTCATCACCGGCACCGGCGAGCTGCTCACCCTCACACCCGCCAGCGACCCGCTCACCTTCCCGATGGTGCACGGCTCGCACGACACCCTCGGCGCGATCACCCGCATCGGCCTGCGCCTGGTGCCCTCGCTGCCCTTCGTGCGCCTGCGCTACCAACGTCATCGCAGCCTCACCACGTTTCACGCCGCCCTGCGCGCGCGCGTCGAGGCCGGCGACGTCGACTTCATCGACGGCATCATCCACGCCCCCGACCACCTGACCCTGTGCCTCGGCGAGTACGTCGCGCGCGCGCCCTACGTCAGCGACTACCGCCACGACGACATTTTTTACAAGAGCACCCGGCACCGCGCGCTCGACTACCTCGGCATCGAGGACTACCTGTTTCGTTACGACACCGAGTGTCACTGGCTGACACGCACGATCCCCGGCCTCGAGCACCCGCTGCTCCGTCGCCTGCTCGGTGACCGGCTGCTCGGCTCGATCAACCTGCAGCGCTGGTCACGGCGCCTGGCCCCGCTGATCCGTCAGCTCCAGCGCCGCCCCGACGTCAACCTCGACCTCCTGATCCCCGATCACCGCTTCGCCGACTTCCACCGCTGGTACGCCCGCGAGCCCCGCTTCTACCCGCTGTGGATCCTGCCCATGTGCCTGCCCCGCGCCGGTTATCCGTGGATCGCCGACGAGCACGCGCGCCGCATCGACGACGACCTCCTGATCGACTGCGCGATCCGTGGCATGCCCAACGACGAGGTCGACCGCGACTGGTCCGAGCGCTTCGAGGCCCAGACCTTTGCCTGCGACGGCCTCAAGACCCGCTGCGCCCGCAACCACGACATCCGCCAGCGCTTCTTCCAGATCTACCACCAGCCCAACTACACCACCGCCAAACAGCGGCTCGACCCCCACGGCCTGTTCCACCGCGACCTCTTCGAGCGCCTCCACGACCCCGACTGACCCCTGGAGGCGCGGGTTTGCCGGGCGGCGGCGATAGCCGCGCGCTGGCGCCACGACATCGGCGTCGCCGGCCTGTGGTTCGGCGCGATTTGCCTCGGCAGGGGCGCGACAACCTCGTTCCCTGGCCCTCCGGTGTGTCGCCGTGCGCGCCGGGCGTGCGACACTGGGGAGGCCGACCGGAGGTCCCCGTGCGCCGCGCCCTGCCCCTCGCCCTCTCGCTCTTGACCCTGACCAGCGTGCCCACGACCGCGACCGCGGGCTCCCCCCTCAACTCGGAGACCGCGCGTCTGCCGTGGGGCCGCGGCACGCTCGTACCGGGCTTCGGCCTCGGCGGCTCGTTTGGTTCTCGTGGCGGTGGCAGCCTGCTGATCGCCGGGAGCCTCACGTACTACGTGGTCAACAACCTCGGCCTCGGCCTCTCGCTGCGCAACCAGACCACCTTCCTCTCGCCGAGCATCAAGAGCGAGTACCCGGGCATCGAGAAGCAGATCCCCACCAACGAGTTCAGCCTCATCCCGGGCATGACCATCGTCCTGCACCGCGGCTACTTCCTCTCGCCGTACATCGCCGGCGGCGTCGGCCCGGTCTTCCTGAATCACAAGCGCGGCGTCGTCGGCGAATGGAACGCGGGGCCGGGCCTATTTATCGGCATCGCCAGCCTGTTCGCCATCAACCTCGGCTTCAACTTCTCGATGCGCTTCCCCTCCGACCGCTGCGAGAACGCCTACAGCTACGGCGTCGGCGAAGCTGCGGTCAGCCTCAACAGCTGCGGCGTCCGCTTCGGCGTCCAGGCCGGCCTCGTGTTCGGCTTCGGCGTCGGTCGCAAGCGCAACCCACCCCCGCCGCCCGCACCGACCTACACCCCCGAACCCTTCCCGGACCCCGCGCCTGCCCCTGCCCCTGCCGAGCCGCCCGCGAACGTGGCCCCGGCCGCCCCGGTCCCGTACGAGGAGCCGACGACCGCCGAACAACCGCTCGCGCCCTCCCCAGGCGAAGCACCCGCGACGGCGCCTCCGCCCGGTGAGAGCGTCCCGGTCGCGCCCCCGCCCGGCGAATGATCCCGCACCGATCTGTCCCAAGAGCCATCCACACTCGAAGCGATCGCCGCGGCCCCCGGCTTCGTACCGCCCCCATGCTCCCTCCGCGCTCGCTCGCGCTGCTCCTCGCCCTCCACGCCCTCATGGCCCCGGGCGCCTGCGCCAGCACCCAGCCGACGACCGCCGCACCTGCCTCCGCACCCGCGAGCGCCGTCGCCTTCACCTGGCACGACTGGAGCGCCGACAGCTTCGCCACCGCCGCGCGCGAGCAGAAGATCTTGCTGATCAACGTCGCCGCCAGCTGGTGTCACTGGTGTCACGTCATGGACCACGAGACCTACGCGGACCCGGCGGTCGCGACCTTGCTGCGCGACCACTTCATGACGATCCGCGTCGACGCCGACGCCCGCCCCGACCTCGCCGAGCGTTACGCCGACTGGGGCTGGCCCGCGACCGCCGTGCTCACCAGCGACGCCCGCCCCGTGCTCGAGCTGCGCGGCTACCAGGACCCTGCCGAGTTCGCCGCGCTGCTGCGCTCGCTCGTCGACGATCAGCGCAGGGGCGCCTTGCAGGGCCGCAAGCCCGCGCCCACGCCCGTCGCCCGCGACACCGACCTCGTCGCCCTGCGCCGCAGCGCCGAGGCCCAGCTCGATCGCCTCTACGACCCGGCCCAGAGCGGCTGGGGTCGCAAGCAGAAGTACCCGCTCGCCGCCCTCGACGAGCTCTCGCTCCTGCGCGCGCGTGTGTTCGGCGAGGCCGTCTGGCAGGAGCGCGCCCTCACCACTCTCGGCAACGAGCTGCGCCTGATCGATCCGGTGTGGGGCGGCATGTATCAGTACTCGGTCGCCGGCGTGTGGGACCAGCCGCACTTCGAGAAGATCGGCGCGATCCAGGCCGGCGCGCTCGAGGCCCTCGCGCTCGCCTTTCGCCGCACCGGCGACCCGCGCTGGCAGCAGGCCGCGCAGCTGCAACGCGGCTACTTGCTCGGCCCGATGCAGGACCCCGGCGGCGGCTTCTACACCAGCCAGGACGCCGACCTGCAGCGCCCGGGACAACCCCCGGTGCTCGGCCTCGACTACTACAAGCTCGATGACGCCGGCCGTCGCGCCCTCGGCATCCCGCGCATCGACACCGCGATCTATGCCGACCTCAACGGCCGCATCATCACCGCATTATGTGCGCTGTACGCCGTGAGCCCCGAGCCCGACGAGGCGGCGCTGCGCGCGGCAATCACCGCCGGCGACCGCCTGCTCGAGCGCCATCGCACCGCGACCGGCGGCTTCACCCACGCCGCCGGTGACACCGGCCTCCTGCACCTGCGCGACCAGGCCGCCGTCGGTCGCGCCCTGCTCGCGCTCCACCGCGTCACCGGCGAGCCGCGCTGGCTCGAGCACGCGCGGGCCCTCGCCGACTTCATGCACGCGCAACTCGAGGACCGCGAGCACGGTGGTTTTTTCGCCCACACGCCCGACCCCGGGGCGGTCGGCGTGTTCGCCGTGCGTCGCAAGCCGATCGAGGAGAACGGGCTCGCCGCGCGCTTCCTGCTCGAGCTCCACCGCCAGATCGATCACCTGCCCACGCCGTCGCCGTGGGCCGACGCCGCTGTGCGCGCCCTGCGGACCCTCTCCGACCCGGGCGAGCTGGCCGAGCAGGGTCGCATGCTCGGCCAGTACACGCTCGCCCTCGCCGAGGCGACCTTCACCCCTGTCGACGTCACCATCGTCGGCGAGCCCGGCGACCCCCGCAGCCGCGCCCTGCACCGCGCCGCGCTGCGTCTCGACGAGCCGCGCGCGGTCGTCAGCGTCAGCCCGCCCGGGGCCCGTTACCCCGACATCGGTGCCCCGGCCGTGTACCTGTGCACCGACACGGCCTGCTCGACGCCGGTCCGCGACCCCGCGAAGTTCCCGGCGGCGGCCCTGAAGTTCCTGGCGAACGTGCCCTGACCGCCCTCCGGCGGGCAACCACTCCGGGGATCCCCGTCCCCGTTGTGATAGACCTTGCCAATGAGACGGACCTCGCAGGGCGACGAGCCTCGCGAGCCTCGCGCTCCACCGCGTGAGGCCCGGGGAGACGCTGCCCCGCGTCCGTCTCTGGCGACCCCGCTGCACTGGTTGCTGCTGACCTTCTTGCTGTTCGGCGTCGTGTTGTGGACCTCGATCCCGACCTTCGCCGACCCTGGCCACACGCCGGTCGGCGTCGACGGCGAGGCGCACGCCGCACCGGGCGAGACGCCAGAACACTGTCCGTGGCGCCCCGCGAGCGGCGAACGAGGCGAGGTCGAGGTCGAGGACGAGCGAGACCCCGAATCGGACGACAGCCACGGACTGCTCGCCAACTCCTTCGGCGCGGAGATCTCCGCCCACGCCCTCGCGGCCGATCGTTTCCACCTGCTGTGGCGGATCGACGGCTCGCATGCTTTGCCATTGACCGGCGCCGGGTGCATCCGCGGCCCTCCCTCGCGATCCGTCGAGCTCATGTCCATTTGAACATGTCTTCTTGGTCAGGTCGGCATCATCGCCTCGTTCATCACGAGGGTCGGCGATGCGAGGCCCTGGACCGCTTGCGCCGCGCATGACAGCGACCCCCGCGAGCCCGCGAAGTCGAGGTCTTGCTTTTGTCTTTGCGCCCGCAGATCCACCGCTGTACTAATCATCGCGACGCCGCTTCGAGGTGGTGTCGACGCGGAGTTGAATTGGTCCCGGTCGCTGTATCGACCGGATGACGTGGAGAACCGCTGTGCTGCTGTTCATTGCAACCATCACCTTGCTGGTCGGTGCCTTCCTCGCGCTCATTGCGCGCGGCAACCCCTTGCGGGCGTGGCTGGCCATCGCCTCGCAGGCGGTCGCCGCGACGCTGGTCCTGATCGCGACCCTGCCGGTGCTGTTCGGCGCGCCGCCGCTGCAGGCCCTGCTGCCGTGGCCGCCGCCGCTCGGCGACGTGCGCCTGCAGATCGAGGCCCTGGACGCCTTCTTCCTGTGCTTCTCCCTGCCGATGACCCTGCTCGGCTCGATCTACGCGCTCGGCTACCTCGAGCCCTACATGAAGACCAAGCGGCACATCGGCGCCCACTTCGGGCTGCTGAACCTGACCTCGCTGGCCTTCATCATCATCTACACGGTCGAGAATTCGTTCGCGTTCCTGCTCGGCTGGGAGCTCGCGGCCCTCGCCGCCTGGCTGCTGGTCATCTGGGACCACGAGAACCAGAAGATCCGCTTCGCCGGCTTCAACTACCTGGTCTCGACCCACATGGGCTTCTTGCTGCTGGTCGCCGCCTTCATCATCAGCGGCAACCAGATGCACAGCACCGACCTGTCGGCGATCGGCGCCTTCATGCGGGAGGACAGCTTCCTGCGCGACGTCACCTTCATCGTGCTGATGACCTCGTTCGGCCTCAAGTCGGCCTTCTTCCCGTTTCACACCTGGCTGCCGCGCGCCCACTCCGCCGCGCCCGCGCACGTCTCGGCCCTGATGTCCGGCGTCATCCACAAGGCCGGCATCTTCGGCATGATCAAGTTCACCGCCATGATCGGTGAGCCGCCCGCGTGGATGGGCTGGTACGTGATCACCTTCTCCATCCTGTCCGCGGTGATGGGCGTGCTCTACACGGCCTCCCAGCGTGACATCAAGCGCATGCTCGGCTACTCCTCCACGGAGAACGTCGGCATCGCCGGCATCGGCATCGGCCTCGGTTACCTCGGCCTCACCTGGCATCAGCCGGCCCTGGTCGTCATCGGCTTCACCGGCGCCATCCTGCACGTCCTGAACCACGCGCTCTTCAAGTGCCTGCTGTTCTACGCCGCCGGCGCCGTCTACCGCGCCACCCACACCATCGACCTCGAGCGCCTCGGCGGCCTGCGCCGCGCGATGCCGCAGACCACCCTGTTCTTCCTGGTCGGCAGCCTCGCCATCTCGGCCCTGCCGCCGCTCAACGGCTTCATCAGCGAGTTCATCATCTACAGCGGCCTGCTCAGCGACCTCGCCCCGACCAGCCTCGACCGCGGGGTCCTGATTTTGGTCGTCGCCCTGCTCGCCTTCGTCGGGGCCGTGTCCGCGCTCGCCGTCACCCGCGCCTTCGGCGTCGCCTTCCTCGGCGTGCCCCGTGACCCCAAGTGCGAGGCCCACGGCGAGGCCGCCCTGCCGATGCGCATCACCATGTGGGTCCACCTCATCGGCGTGCTCGCCGTCGCCGCCCTCCCGCTCGCCTCGATCGCCCTCACCCAGGCCCCCGTCGCCGACATGCTGCGCGCCCACGGCCTCACCGCCACCGCTGCGCTGCTCGCCGCGCCGATCCAGAGCTTCGCCCCGCTCGCCTGGGTCTTCGCCGTCCTGCTCGTCACCCTCGTGCTGGTCGCCCTGCTGCGCCGCGCCCTCACCCGCCGCCACACCGAGCACGTCACCTGGGGCTGCGGCTACACGGCCGCCACCCCGCGCATGCAGTACACCGGCTCCTCCTTCGCCTCGCAGTTCGGCAACACCTTCGAGGGCGTGCTGGTGTTCCTGCGCCGCTTCAAGCTCCCGAAGGGCCCCTTCCCGGAGCGCGGCAGCATCAGCACCCACTGCGTCGACGGCGTCGAGAACCGCATGTTCCAGGTCCTCGGCACCGCGACGGACACCGTGACCCGCGCCGCCGAGCGGCTCCCCGAGGACACGCCGATGTCCTTCGCCGCCGGCTTCGTGACCCTCGTCGTGATGGTCGCCTTCCTGCTCGCCGGAGGTTCGCTGTGAACCCGACTCAATTCGCACTGGCAGCCGCACAGCTGCTCGCGCTGCTCGTCCTGCCGAACGTGATGCTCGGCCTCATCAACCGCGTGAAGTCGATCTGGGCCGGACGCCGCGGACCTCGCGTGCTCCAGCCGCTCGCCGACATGCGCCGCCTGCTGCGCAAGCAGCCGGTCTACAGCAAGGTCACCACCGAGCTGTTTCGCCTCGGTCCGGTCGTCGCGCTCGCCACCGGCCTCGTCGCCGGCATGCTGACCCCGATGCTCGGCGCCGCCAGCCCGCTCGCCTTCGACTACGACTTCATCGCCTTCGCCTACGTGCTCGGGCTCGGCCGCGTGTTCCTGATGCTCGCCGCGCTCGACACCGGCAGCGCCTTCGAGGGCATGGGCGCCGCGCGCGAGGCCACCTACGGCGCGCTGATCGAGCCGGCCCTGCTGCTCGCCCTCGGGGCCCTGGTGCTGGCCACCGGCGATGCGACCTTCGCCGGCTTGCTGTCCTGGTCCGACCTCGGGCCCTTCGCGCTCGGCGTCAAGGCGCTGTGCTTCGTGGTCCTCCTGATCCTGTTGCAGGTCGAGGCCGCGCGCATCCCCGTCGACGACCCGAACACCCACCTCGAGCTGACCATGATCCACGAGGTCATGATCCTCGACCACAGCGGCCCCGACCTGGCGATCCTGCAATACGCCGCGGGCCTCAAGCTGACCGTCTGCGCCGCCCTGATCGCCGGCCTGCTGAACCCGATCTCCTGGCTCACGCAGCCGTGGCTGGCCGCCGGCGTCGCCCTCGGCCTCATGCTCGCGGTCGCCGTGCTGGTCGGCTGCATCGAGTCCCTGATCGCCCGCGTGCGCATGAAGGCGATCCCCCGCTACACCGCCATCGCCATGATCGCAGGCGCCCTCGCCCTGCTCCTCGTCGTCCTTCGCAGCAAAGGCTCGCCATGATGGTCCTGCTAGTCGCCATGCTCCTCGCGGTCATGGTCCCGCTGTTCGCGCGGACCTGGCGGACCATGTTCCGCGCGCTCGGTCTCCAGGGCTTTCTGCTGGCGATCATCGCCTACAGCTCGCTCGGCAGCCACGCCGACGACGTCGCCGTCTGGGTCCTGATCGCCGACCTCGCCATCCTGCGCGGCATCTTCGCCCCGGTCTTCCTGACCCGGATGGTCGAGGGCCGCACCCGCTCGCCCGAGCTCGAGCTCGTGCCCAGCAACCTGGTGTTCTGGGGCATCTCGGTGATCATCGTCGCCACCGCGTTGTGGTTCGGCGCCAAGATCCCCCCGGTCGACACCCTGCCCTCGCTGCACCTCGGCGTCGCCCTGACGATGGTGCTGCTCGGCCTCTACGTCCTCTCGATCCAGACCCGACCGCTCGGTCAGGTCATCGGCGCCCTCATCATCGAGAACGGCGTCGTCTTGCTCGAGCTGCTGCTCACCCACCACGTCGCCTTACCGGTCGAGCTCGCCCTGTCCGGCGTATTCCTCGGCTCCATCCTCGCCTTCGGCGTCCTGCTGCGGCGCCTCGAGACCCCAAAGGAGGGCGCATGAACGCGATCCTGCTCACGGCACTGATCCCCGCCCTCGGCGCGCTGTTGATGACGATCCCCGCGCTGCGCGGGGCGGCCCTCAAGCTGCTGCTGCTGGTCGGCGTCGTCAACTTCGGCGTCAGCCTCGGCCTCAGCGTCGAGACCCCCGCGACCGCCGTCGTCTACCTCGGCGCCGACTCGTTCCTCGGCGAGAACTACTTCGTCTTCGACGCCACGGCCCAGCTGTTCATGACGCTGATCAACGCCGTGTTCCTCGGCGTCGCCGCGTTCGTCGCCACCCACCCTCGGCCCGACCTCAGCACCAAGCCCTTCGGCCACCGCTTCACCGCCTTCACCCTCGCCTTCATGGCGGCCAGCAACCTCGCCGTCCTCTCCAATCACTTGCTGCTCGGCTGGGCCTTCGTCGAGGCCACCACCCTCGCCGCCGTCCCCCTGATCGGCCACGACCGCACCCGCGAGTCGTGGGCCGCCGCCTGGCGCTACCTGCTGCTCTCGACCGTCGGCCTGTCGCTGACCTTCCTCGGCTTCGTCTGCCTCGAGCGCAGCGTCGAGGTCGCGGTCCCGCACGAGGGCCTGTCGTTCTTCCTCAACGAGTTCGACATCGCCACCCGCACCTCGCAGAGCTTCGCGCACAAGCTCGGCATCTTGCTGGTGCTGTTCGGATACGGGACCAAGCTCGGCCTGGCGCCGATGTACAGCTGGCTGCCCGAGACCTACGACACCGCGCGCTCGCCGGTGACGACCTTGCTGGCCGCGGTGCAGTTCAACGTCACCTTCATCGCCCTGTTTCGGGTCCTGCAGACCTTCGGCGCCAGCGACCAGGAGCTGATCCGCTCGGTGCTGACGGCGATGGGCGTCGCCTCGATGGTCGTCTCGGCGATCAACATCGTCGCCACCCGCAACTACAAGCGCATCATCGCCTTCGCCTCGATCAACCACGCCGGCGCGATCGCCATCGGCCTCGGCGTCGGCGGCAGCGCCATCTACGGCGTGCTGCTCTACGCCGTCAGCAACGCCCTGATCAAGGCCGTGCTGTTCCTGACCGCCGGCGAGATCGAGCAGCACTTCGGCACCAAGCAGACCGACGAGATCAAGGGCCTGCTGCAGGAGATGCCGTTCAGCGGCCTGTTCCTGATGTTCGGCACCTTCGCCCTGCTGGGCT